>Ga0256914_1002952_pt1 | contig 13800 bp, 14 predicted proteins | sample HulkmetaG_FD_191571 | JGI IMG/M metagenome (GOLD analysis project Ga0256914, IMG submission 191571) | Hydrothermal chimney microbial communities from Main Endeavour vent field at the Juan de Fuca Ridge, Pacific Ocean - Hulk | ecosystem: Environmental > Aquatic > Marine > Hydrothermal vents ... | reverse complement strand
TCTATACCGCATCCACCAATATGCCATCCATGCCATCGATCCAATAATGCACACAATCGATAAAATCAGAATAGCGTTTTTCACACCCTTTCTTTCGCGATTTTCACTCGATGTAGAAAGGATTGGAGAAAGAGAAGAAGGCACTTTTCGTTCTGGACCTTCTTTTTCCCTCTCCGCTTTATCAAGCGCTTCTTCAATGAGGCTCACGAAAGATTTCCCCTCCCATGGGTTGCGTGGTTAATACGACCTTTCCTGGTTTGATGCTAAACTTTTTTGTAAAAGGGAGAGGCCGTCGTATCGACTGAAGTCCAAAATAGACCATGCCTCCTATAAACATTCCACCGAGCATTGTCACCCCAACCCACCGAAGCATGCGCACGGGAAAAGGGGTATGAGGAAAAATCGTCCTATACCCCTTCTTCACCATTCGACTCGTGATCCTCCGTTGTTGAGCCACATAACCTGCCAAAAGTGCCCGGTCACATAGTTGATTGATGACCCTCGGAACACCCTTTGAAAGCTTATGAACAGCCTTGACTGCGGAACGCTCAAAACGAACGGATGAAGAGGGACCAGCAATTACTAACCGGTGATGGATATACTCCTCTGTCTCTTCCAAGTTGAGAGGGGACAAACGATACCGAACCGTTATCCTCTGATTGAGCTGACGAAGGTCATGCCGAGACAATTTCACTTCCAGCTCCGGCTGGCCTACCAGGACGATCTGAAGGAGTTTTTCCCTTGTTGTCTCAAGGTTTGAGAGCAAACGAATATTCTCGAGCACCTCAACACTGAGATCCTGCGCCTCATCTATCACTAATACCGTTTTCAACCCTTGCTTATAAAAGGAAAGGAGTACTTCATTGAGAAAAGCAACAAGCTCCCTCTTCGTTTTTCCAAGAGGAATGGCAACGTGAAATTCCTCTAGAATATTCTTTAAAAAATCCTTTACCGAAAGGATGGGGTTGAAAATGTACGCGGTTTTATAGCCTTCTTTGAGTTCCCCCAAGAGGGTTCTGCACAAAGTCGTCTTTCCTGTTCCCACGTCCCCTGTTATGAGGATAAAGCCCTCCCGCTGTTCAATACCAAATTTGAGATGATTCAGGGCCTCCCGATGGGAGTTGCTCAAATAGAGATAGGCGGGATTGGGAGTTAACCCGAAAGGCTTCTCCTTGAAATGATAATAGTCCGTGTACATCAAAACCCCCTAAAAGGTTTTAGATCCTTCACTTCTCCTTTTATGCCATACCTCCAAGGCCTCCCCCCCACTTTGAATCCCCTTTCATCATACGTACCGTAAAGCCGTCTTCTGTCCTTCGCAGAGATACTTCTGATAAGGGAGGGAGTCAAAATCGTAGGTCTCAACAAGATAACCAACTCCGTCTTCCTTGCCTGTTGCTTCGTATGCCTAAAGAATGTTCCGAGCAGAGGAATATCTCCAAGAAGCGGGACCTGCTCCACCTGTTCATCCGTCTTGGTCCGCATCAATCCCGCAATCACGATGGTTTGTCCGCTTTTCACCTTGACGATCGTGCTTGTTTCCCGAATATCCATGATAGGGGCGGTATCCCCAAAACGCGACTGGGATTCTCCAACCTTCTCCGTGACAGTGGGCTGAATACTCATGATCACGTTTCCCTTGTCATCAATCTGAGGCGTCACGGAAAGGACAACTCCCTCTGTCACTGTTTGAGCCGATGCCGTCTCCGTTCTGATTCCCGTTTCCAGATCCGTATCCACCGTCACCTGCCAAAAGACGTCATCCCTTCCCATTTTGATAATGGCCTTCTGGTTGTTTAGAGTGGAAATCCTTGGCTTGGAAAGAACGTTGATGTCTCCTTGGGTTCCCAAGGCATCAATGAGGGCAGAGAACTTATTGTTGGATATACCGATCTGAAATTTCGCGTTATCCGGGCTGAGCATCTGCACCACCGAAGCAGTTCCAGACAGTGTCCCATGATACCCATTCGGTAGCAATGCACGCACACTATTCCAATTGATTCCCATCTCATATTCATCCTTAAGGTAGACCTCCAAGATCTCTGCTTCGATCATGACCTCGCGGTGCAAAATCATCTGTAACGAGTTAAGATAATTGGATATCTGCTCTAATTGATACGGATAATCGACCACATATAGGGTACTTGATGCCTTATTGATCACCAGTTTACCTTCGGAGGAAAGAAGCTCTTTCACACCCGCCTCCAATTCATCCCATAATTTGAATTCCTCTTTCGTATCGATGGTCGATTCACTGTTGCTACTACCGCTTCCACCGGTGCCTCCGGTCCCTCCACCCGTGCCTCCGGTTCCCGAAGAATTGGTATTGTCCGATCCTGTAGACGCAGACAGCGTCGCCGTTCCCTCCCGATCGCTGATCACGTAATTAAAAACAAACAAACGTCCTACCGGCTTCTGTTTAAAAACCTTCACAAACCGGCCTTCTTCAACTTCATATCCAAGGTGAAGAGGGGGCAAGATAAGATCCAAAATCTCCTCAAAAGTGAGTTGTTTAATATCGACCGTGATAGTTCCCGAAACGTCCGGCTCAATCACGATATTCTTGTCCTCCTTCTTCGCAAACGCGAGAAGCACTTCCCGAATATCGGCGTTTCGAAGGGAAAGGGTATACAACTTCTTTCCCTTTTTGGGTATCAAAGCCTCCGGAGCAGGAGGGGCCGTATCAAAGGCAGGAAGGGAAGGGAGGGGAGCTGCTTCTTCCCTCATCCCCTCTCGATGTGACACAGGGGCTTTTCCTTCTCGAACCGTCGTTTGGGCGCATCCTCCCAGGAAAACTATTCCCAAACACAGCATAGAGACACGTAACACCAATTTCTTCATTTTTTCTTCTCCCCTAAGACTCGTTGAGCACTCTCACTCACGACCTCTTGGGCTATTAAAGATAACTTCGGCTGTGGTAAAGGAACCCAGCGACGCTGATTTGAAACCAACACCCATACGGCAGAAGGCAAGACCTTCAAAAGTTTTACTTCTCCCATGGCCTCACCTTCCGTCATGACATGGTTGTTAAGAATAGCCATCTTTTCTCCAGATACCGTTATGATGCCCGAAAGGGAAACATATACCTCTTCCTTCTTTTCCTTTCCCTGAACCCTTTTTTTCGACTTCAAATGCGTCAACTGTGCGATTTCCGATGAGTCAAAAAAAGGGTTTCTTCCCCATCCATGAAGGTTTAATTCTCTCTTTCTTCCGCTTTTTTTAATCTGTAAACCTTTTTCCTCTCTTTCACCAAAAGGAACCTTTTCCTTCACCTCTTCCCTTTCAGCGGTTTGAATCTTTTTTCCCTCACTCGTAGGAGGGGGCGACGTTGCCGCCACGGTGGTTGCACGTTGAGGATGCATACGTCGATAGAAAAAACGAACGTTATATCCTATCGCCGCGACCAGCAGCAAAAGAATCACCGCTAGCACCCCTTTATTCTTCAACATTCAGCTTTCCCCCATAATAGAAACGGATCTTCACCTCCGTGCGAATAAAAGGAAAGTCTTTTTTCAACACCACATCATCCAATACGAGAAAGTATCGCGGGATATTCGAAAGTGCATCAAGATAAGCCAAGCTATCTTTGAGTGAAGAGAGATAACTCATCTTCATGACGAAATAATGCAGCCGAAACGCCTTGAAAAAGTCACTCTTCTTTGAGACACTTTTTTTTACTCTACTCGCGATGCGAGAAGGTCCCATTACCTTTTCCTGAGACGAAGGCGTTTTTATGCTCACATCCATAAGGTGGTTCTCGACTGCCTTCTCCGCCAAAAGCCTAGCCGCCCCGAGGAGATCCTTTTCCGAAGGGATGCGGCGTCGGAGCTTTACCGACAGGGTTCTCCAGCTTGCGAGCTCTTCTGATGTCACTTTCTTGAAACTCAGAATTTCCTTCCTATAAGTCTCATTTATCTTCGCTAATTGCGAGATTTCTTTTTTGTACGCCTCGATCCGCTGAAACCTTGGATGAAAATCCAATAGGTAAAACAATCCCACAAGCACGACGATTCCAGTTCCCAACGTACCTGCCTTTACCCACAGAGGCCAGGAATCGAACCAGTCGGATTTCATCGAACATCTCCTGCCGGGAGGGAAGCCTCAAGTAGTCCTCGCAGTTGAAATCCCATCATGGCTCCCTTCGCCTGAACATCTTCTATCTTACTCTCCAGTGACGTCGCCACATCTTTCACCTTTTCCGCCTCCGCCTGGATTTCCCTACTGAGACGTACAGGAGAAATCTCCGGGGGAGAAAATTCCCCTTCTTTCACAAATGGAGAAGAGAATAACGCCTCGACGAAGGTCTCGTACGTTTTCTGAGCGGACTTCACAGACCCTTCACGGACGGAGCCACGGAATTCAAAACGATATTGTCTTGTATAAGGATCATCCAACGAGAAAGTCGTTTGCTCAAGTACAGCCCCAACAGGGATGACATGGCTGATATCCTGAAAAAAGGGGGTCCAAAAAGGTTTTTCTCTCAGCACGTGGGAGGAAAACGAGAAAAGCTGTTTAAATCTTTCGCGATTCCTTTTCTGTTTTCTGATTTCTTCCACAATGGTCCTCATTCGACGATTCGTCGATCTCTGCACAGCCACCGTCTCCTCAAGAATCCTTTCTTGACCCGACAACGTAAAATGAGCCACTCCCACGCCTCCCAAAAGACACACGATGGATACTGTCATGGCAAGACGCCCCCAAAAAATCTTGCCCTTTTCCAGAACCGTTACCGGCACTAGATTGGCAATCTCACCCGGTGCCGCCCTTAGGAGACCAATAGGGACCGCATATCTTGCCAGCTCATCGGCCGGCACTTCTCCCGCATCAAAGAGAATTCCTCCTTCTTTTTCCCCCTGAAAGAGCTGGGCCTCTATCCCTAATTCCTCTTTCAAAAAATGCTTCAACTCGCCAACATACTGCACATCGCCACTCAGAATCACCTTTTCCACCATGAGGCCGTGCGAGTGCTGTTTATAGAAAAGGAACGATCGGTTTGTCTCTTGGGCAATCCGATAGGCAACAGCGGAAAAATCCTCTTCCTCGTCTTCCTTGAAAACTCCTTCTTCACTACCCAACACAATAGGCTTCGCCCTCAAAGAAAAACTCCGGGCAAAGGCCAACTGTCCCTTATTAAAAATGGTAATAAGACCTGTTGTTCCTTCGATATGTAAACTTGCACATATATCGGTTTCGAAAGAAGGAAGAAAATGGCGCAAGGCCGCTTTCAGGGCAAAGGGACAACTGGTTATAACCCGGATCTTTTTCCCTGCCTTATGGACTTCCGAAACATGGGCCAAAACTGTGTCTTTAGCCGCACTTACTACGGCATATTCACGATTCCCGCTTCCCTTCTCCGGAATTGTGAAATCGAAAAAGACGGAATTGATAACCACTGTCCCAAGCTGCGAAAGTTCTCTTCGGACAATCTCCACCGCGTTCTTTTTTTTAAGAGGTGGCAGGAGAAAGAAATGATGTTTGACGTGGGTGAGAGGCAAGGCCAAACAGACATAGCGGTTCCTGCACCTTCGAAGCGTCGTTCCCAGCACCGCCATCCTTTCCTCTTCCCTCTCCGATGGAAAAGGATGCGATTCCAAACGCGTGATAAGGAGTGAGCTCTCCGTACGCCTCCCTTCCGCCACATTTAATCCCGAATCGGTTATCTGGATACCTACGACCGGCTGGGCGCGGAATGACATCATCCCTGCCCCTCCCTTGAGGAATTAACTTTTCTCAACGCTTTTTCATACGCAACACGATAACGAAATCCATCCTTGAGGTAATTCCATATCCAATGAATCAATTGGACGTCAACCTCGCTAAACTCCCTGAAAGCTTTCTCTCCAACAACAACTTTCTTGGGAGTGATATACCCTTTTTGTTCGAGATAATAGAGTTTTTGTCTTGGAATACCTGTGCGCTTAAGGACGTCGGACGTATTCATACCTTGACCTCCCTATGCGCAATTATAAACTTAAATTTATATTTGTCAATAAAAAAATTATAATATTAGTATGTTCTAGCCATTAAATAGAAATATCATGATGAAAAAATGATAATCTAGTAATATCACACAACATTTTTTGCTCAACGCAATATTAGCGTTACTTTTGATTGGCGGCCGTAAACAATGGAGGCCACAGTGGAACTTAAAACCTGGTTGCTTCCATCTAAGATCTGAACACAGTGTAATCCATGATGCATATGATTGCCTTCGAAATTATGTGAACATCGATACCCATTCGCGCTACTACACGTTACAGGATAATCATCGTAATTTTCCACACCATTGTCAGAATAAAACACCCTCATAGATGCCACTGAAGGTACATGGCTGGAACGATCATCCACGACTTCGACTAAAAGGGAACCATAGCACCGTATATTCGTCCCTTCGATCGGATAAATCAAGTCATCTCCACTTCCGTTATCAAACGTCTTGTTGGGACCGCTCGATACAATTTTTGCATACTCTGAGTGTGTTGCGTCCGTTATATAACGATATTCTTCACCCCAGGCATCTTTGAGGAGATTCTCACCATCGGGTGAATACGGGCCGCTCCAACCATATTGCACCCCTCCTGTATAAGTCCGGCTTTCAGGATACCCTCCCGACGAAGGATTGGCGATAAGCTCTCTCAAGTCTTTAGGGTAATGCCCAACATCCCCGACAAATCCATAAGTCCCATTCCTTGGATCTCCGAAAAGGATATCATTAAAAATTTTCGACATCTCCTCACGCGCCGCCCTGATTTCCTGAACCTCCATAAACTTGATGGCCATCGGAACGGCAACCGCTGCAAGTGTAATCATGATGGCCAAAGCGGCCACCACTTCGATCAAGGTAAATCCATCCTTTGGGCGCACCCCCACTTTTCTAGCCATAACATTCACTCCTACTGAGGCCATCGGTATATCCATTTCCCAATGTCATCCCCATGCAGAGAGTTATCCGTATCGTCCGTTTCGAATTCCCCGTTGGGACCAGCCGAAAGGATCCAACTATAATATGTATTTCCATCGGAGGGTTGAGTCATCGCCTTCGTCGACAGGACGTACATGTGTCCCCACGGATCCATGGGATCTTTATCTAAATAAGGACCATGCCATCCGATAAGGGAGGAGGCATCCCATGAAGGATAGCGATCATTTTCGTTAATACCAAAATGAAACCACATACGATCACGTGGCGCTGCATACAAATCCTGTCCCCTTTCACCATTCCCCGCCCATGTATCACCGCTATATAAAACACTCACCCAGTTACGGACTCCATCACTCCTACGCGTAGGAAACTCTTTCGTATCACTTCTGAAATTCGTGGTTGCCGTGGCAATCGCGTTGATGTCCGACCATGCCCGTGTAATATCTGCTTTTTCCATTTGATTAATCGCGATTGGAACCAACACCGCCACCACCACCGCTATAATGGCTACTGCTATGAGAATTTCAAGTAATGTAAAACCTCGACGATTCATGCTTTCTCCTTATTGACTAAACGAGGAAACCAGAAACCCGATGTCATCTCCCGGCGGAGGAGTAGGATCACTATTCAAGGGTCCTTTCGGATCCGTATCGATATTTTCATTTGGGCCCGCCGAGATCACCCATGCTTGCCCCGGATCCGCTCCCGCAGCACTCCAGTTACCATCCCACAAAGAACCGATGGACACATAATAATGGTTTCCCCACGGATCCGCCTTGATGGTTCCAAGATACGGCCCCTTCCAGCCATCATAGTTTGGATTATTCAATAAAAGCTGATTCTCGAGTGTGTCATGTTTAAACGTCGTCGTCCAATATGTATTCCGTATGGCGGAAGGCACATCCCCCTTTTCAGATTCCAAGATATATACATCCGGATTGCGATTCACATAATTGGCATTCGTAGAGTAAGCGGGCCAATATGGCTTCACGTCGATATGAAAATTCACGATCGCCGTTGCGATAGCCTGTGTGTCTTTTGCCGCGGTGGTAAGTCGTGCATCGTCGATGTTTCTGACAGCTACAGGGATCAACATTGAGGCCAGGATGGAAATAACCGCCAAAACGATGAGCACCTCCATAAGAGTAAATCCCCGAGAAATTCCCTTTTTCATATCTCACTCCTATTCAGGTCTGCATGGTGAGGTTGTCGACCCTTGGTAAATCAACAGGCCAATATCGTCTCCAGCCAATTGACCATCCGGAGCCCCCCGGCTCCCTCCTACCCTTGCTGAGGTATCCAATCGATTATCAGGGCCCGCCGAGATCACCCACACGTAGGGCCACAGGAAATTATTCAAGCAATGAGCATAACCAATAACCGTAACGATGTAACTCCTTCCCCAGGGATCCAGTTTATCTGAGGCCAAATAGGGTCCCGCCCAATTATCATAATGATTCGCCGCTCCCGGCTTGTTTTGGATTAGATGATTGAACAGGGGCTCGTTACGGCTCGATGCCGTGTATCCAGTCGTATCGGAAAACCCGTAGGTCGGCTGGACAAATGATTTACTCGAATAGACCAGATAGAGATGATTGGTATAATAATCCCCACTATCAGGTAGGTGGGGGTACTTTCCCGTGTGATACCTCAAATTCGTCACGGCGGCGGCAATGGCTTTAACGTCCGCCTTGGCAGCCGAGATCTTTGAGTCATCAATATTCTTGATAGCCAACGGCACCAACGCCCCAGCCAAGATTGATAGTACGGCAATTACAACAATGGCTTCGATCAGTGTAAAACCTTCCTTTTTATACCATCGTTCCATTTTTACCTCCAATTGACCACGAACTTCCGCTATTTTTTTAGCAATATTCATGCCTAATTATTAATTACCTTTGTCTAAGGCCATATCGCCTTTTCCACGGTAAGACCAGAGATTTTCCCACATAATTTGTAGTATTCCCAACATCATCGAAGGCTATTTGGTAATAACCCCCATCATTTGGTAAAGCGGGAGGAACATGGATAGCGCCATCAACAACACAACGGATGCAAGAAAAACGATAACCAACGGTTCAAAAATGGCAAAAACCCTCTTGATGGTCGTGGGAACTTCTCGATCATAATAGGCCGACACCTTATCAAGGGTCTCTTCCATGTTCCCCGTAGATTCTCCAATCGCCACCATCCGCACCACCAATGGCGGGAATTGAGGAAATTCTCTCAAGGTATCGGACATAAACTCCCCCGCCTGGACTCGAGCACGCATCAGTCGGACAATATCCGAAAGGACGACATTCCCTATAACCTTTTCCACGATAAGAAGTGATTGTGTAATATCCACACCCGCTCGGATAAGGGCTCCTAGATAATGGGAAAATCTCGAAAGATTAATTTTAAGGATCAATGTTCCAAAGATGGGAATCCTCAATTTCATCCGATCGATCACGTGTCTGCCCGCATCCGTCTTTTGGAAAATTTTGAAAAAGACGACCAAAAGGACCACCCCTATTATCAGATAGAGCCAATCGTGGACCAAAAAATGGCTAATGCCCATTACGACCCGGGTCGGAAGCGGAAGAGGCACATTCGCCTTCTCAAAGATAGCCGTAAATCTTGGAAATACAAAGGTCATCAATAAAATCACCAATCCCGTCACCGCCACCAGCACAATAGTGGGATAAATCGTCGCCTGTCGAATATTGGATACAAGCTCCTCTTGCCACTCCAGGAATCCCACCAAATCCTTTAATACGGCATCCAAATTACCGGTGGCTTCCCCTGCCCTCACCACGCTAACGTAAAGATCCGAAAAGGCGTGTGGATGTTTCTGAAGTGCCTCCGAAAGGCTAGAGCCCGCCTGTATAGAAAAACGGACCTCCTCCAAAATCTTTTTGAAGTTTCGATTTCCTGTTTGCTCTATCAAATCGTTGAGCCCCTGGATAATAGGAATTCCTGCCGAGACAATCGTTTGGAGATGGACCGTAAAGGTAAGAAGATCCTTGCGTTTGATCTTTTTGCGAAAACTAAATTCCCTCGGAGGGGCTGTTTCCTTCGCCGTGACGAGATAGAGATTCATTTGCCTAAGATTGTTTTGCAATGCCTGCTCCGTCTCGGCATACAAACTTCCCGACACCTCTTTCCCGCTGAAATCCACCGCTTTGTATTTAAAAAGGGGCACTTATGCCACCACCCTTTCCACTTCTTCCAATGTCGTCATGCCTGCCTTCGCTTTTCGAAGGCCATCTTGTTCCATTGTGACAAACCCCTCCCCAAGGGCAGCCTTTTTGATTACCTGACTATCTTTTCCTTCCATAATGAGGGCTTCCAGCGTAGGGGAAACCCGAAGAATTTCGAAGATACCTATACGCCCTCGGTAGCCGGTATTCCTACATGACGCGCATCCCCTTCCATGATAAAAGGTTACTTCCGAATCGGGGGGAATCTTAAAACGCCTCAAAAGACGTTCTTCCGGTGTATAGGGTTCTTTGCAATGGGGACAGATGGTTCGAACCAGTCGCTGGGCAATCACTGCGATAAGGGCAGAGGCCAGGAGAAAAGGTTCCACATTCATGTTGATAAGCCGAGGAATACTCCCTACCGCATCATTCGTATGAAGTGTCGAAAGCACCAAATGACCGGTCAAAGCGGAGCGAATCGCCATATCCGCCGTCTCTTGATCCCTCATCTCCCCTATGAAAATGACGTCTGGATCATGCCGAAGAATGGAACGAAGCCCCGTCGCAAACGTAAGACCCGCCTTCGGATTAATTTGCGTCTGGCGGATGACGGTGAGCTCATATTCCACTGGGTCTTCCAATGTAATAATAGAGCGTTCCAAGCTGTTGATATGACTCAATGTCGAATAGAGGGTCGTTGTCTTCCCACTTCCCGTCGGTCCTGTTACCAAAATGATACCATGAGGGCGACGAATTAACTCCTTGTACATCTTGACGTGTTCAGGGGAAAACCCCAGGCGGTCCAATCCCAAAATCAAATTTTCCTTGTCGAGAATCCGGAGAACAATATCCTCTCCATAGATGGTCGGCATGGTAGAGATCCTCAAATCGATATCACGTTTGCCCATGTGAAACAGTATCCGACCATCTTGGGGCACCCGGTTTTCCGCTATATTCATACCCGACATGATTTTTATTCTGGCAACCAAGGCGGCTTGAAGGATCTTCGGCAGTGAGATTCCTTGCTGCAGAATACCATCAACTCTGTATCTCGTTCGCACGACCTGCCTTTCTGGTTCGATATGGATATCCGTGGCTCGTTGTTTGATTCCGTCAAGAATTAAATGATCCACCAACCGTATAATGGGAGCGGATCCCACCTCTTCCCCCAACGCTGGAGCCCCCTCAGACTCGGCGATTCTTACGGCCTCCTGGATAACCTCCTCGATGGACTGGAGCTTTCCGTAGTACTGGTCGATCGCCTGCTGAATGTCACTTTCACTGGCAGCCTTTACCTCGATAAAATAACCTGTCATCTGCTGCAACGCATCAATGGTAGGAAGATCAAAGACATTTGCCATGGCTACCGTAAGGGTATCCCCTTCCACGGAAAGCGGAATCAACAGATTCTCCCTCGCAAACGACTCAGGGACAAGTTTCACGGCCTCCGCATCAATTAAATAATCTTTCAAATCCACATATCCGACGCCGGATTGCATCGCCAAAGCGGTTTGTACCGCCTCCTGCGTCGCGAAGCCGAGGGAATGGATTACCTCTCCTAAATACTTCCCCGTCCGTTTCTGTTCTTTCAGAGCCACATCAAGTTGATCGGGTGTTATAACCCCCATTTTTACAAGGCGCTCCCCCAATTTACCCTTTGTCATGACTTCTCCTCCCTTTTGGTGGTACCACTAACGGATCCGTGCTGCTATGAACGCGATAATCCTTCGGATCGAGGAAGTAATATCCTCCAAATGGCTCTTTCGGAAGCGTCTCAATAAATCCCTTCTCCACGAGCGCGTTCAAAGAGGTGGGATAGGCATGGTACACTTCCTGATAGCGATGTACTAAACGTTGAAGTGTCTGAATATGCCTAAGTTGCACAATTCTCAATCCAAATTCCCTCTTCAAATCTTTTCTTTTTGTGGTGTCATAGAAATTCTTGAGAACTCGTATGGCCGATTCAATATCCCCCGCTTGCGTGTAAAAACGACTGGCAAGTGAAGGCACAAAAGGTGGATGGCCCGGTTTCGTGCTCGCAATCTCATAATATTTCCCCGCCTGCTTGAAATCCCTGAGGTAGTAATGGTAATAAAATCCGACCATCTCCGGAAGTTTCCAGTTATCCGGGAAATATTTCATCCCTTTTTTAAGCAGCCGAATCGCATCCTGAACATCGGGGAGAAGGCTCGACCCATACCAATAGACATCAAAATAAAGGGGATCGAGATCCGTCGCCAGATTAAGTAAAGGGACCATCCATGGAAAACGAAACCCCCGTTTTTTGTAATGGCTTCCAAAATAGATGGCCCCTTTGATCCAAACGAGATCGGCAGCAAGCCCCTCGAAATCAAGGCTGATGAGCCGCAACAGTTCTGCTTTCGGGAGAAATACGGGATTATCGAAGGAAGGATACGCCTTTCTGAGGGACGTCAATTTCACATTACACACGACGGCTCCTATCAAAAAGAGGAGAGGAATGGTCACTCTTTTCACAGCCTTATGGAAGAATCGCAAAAGCATTGCCCCACCTTCCACGGCGTCTCATTCCTTAAAAATCCTTTCTATTCAGAATCCAGATGGCTATCCACAAAACCACCACGACAAAAGCGATTCCATATAAACACCCATACACCAAATGAAGAATGGGAATAGGAACGTTATGCACGACTTCCGTCTGAACACTCAAAAGATCAAAATTGGGGAAAAGATAATAGAGCCCTATGGAAACGTAGTGGTAAATCCCTTCCTTATGGGCAAAGATTTCTCGAACCTCTGTGGTCGTGTGCCCAATGACAAAGATAGCCAGCACCAAAAAAGGGGTCAGCGTCGGTGATATAAACAGAAAAAAAAGGCACAGAAAGGAAAGAAGGATCGCCATTTCAATCGCCGTGAGCCCCACGGACAGAAAAAGAACCCACTTAAAGGTGTGGCTGTACAGGAAGAGAATCAAAAGAATGATCCCTGTAAATGCGACCATATTCGCGTAAAGGAGACCAAGCAATCCCAAAAATCTCCCCAAGAGATAGCGGGCCCGGCTGATGGGTTTGCTCAAGATGAAAAAAACCGCCGGTGTTTCCATATCCTTTCCCACCACCTCGCTGCCAACAAAAAGGATGAGAAGGAGGGTGAAAAAGGAGACAGTAGCAAGCCCCACATCCTGTATAATCTTTGTCGGATCCCCCACTGTCATCTGGTTCAACACGACGGTGCTCAACACCAACAGAGCAGCAAAAAACAACAATGTGTAAAAAACGCGGCTTCTCACGCCTTGTAAAAAGGTCAATCGAGATAAGCACACTACCTCACGCATGATTCTCCACTACCTCGGAAAAACGCCGATCCAAAAATTCTGGAGTGGCTTCTTCGGGAAGACCGAAAACTTCTTCGATCGTCCCCTGCTTAACCAGCCTTCCTTCGACAATTAACCCCACTTCATCGCACAATGACCTCACATCCGCCAAGATATGGGAGGAAAAAAAGATGGTACACCCCTCTTTCTTCGCTTCGTTCAAAATCGCCGTAACCACTTGGCGGCCTGAGGGATCAAGCCCAGACAAAGGTTCATCAAGAATCAAAAGCGCTGGTGAATTCAATACCGCCTGCGCAACCCCAAGGCGCTGAATCATTCCTTTCGAATAGGTGGAAACCCTTTTATCCTTCGCCTCAAGGAGACGGACACGCGCCAAAAGCTCG
>Ga0256914_1002951_pt1 | contig 13806 bp, 9 predicted proteins | sample HulkmetaG_FD_191571 | JGI IMG/M metagenome (GOLD analysis project Ga0256914, IMG submission 191571) | Hydrothermal chimney microbial communities from Main Endeavour vent field at the Juan de Fuca Ridge, Pacific Ocean - Hulk | ecosystem: Environmental > Aquatic > Marine > Hydrothermal vents ... | reverse complement strand
ATCATCTACCAGGTGTTCCAGGACGAGTCCTTGACCGACGCCTACTCTGCCCTGAGACGGCTCGTGGACGAGGTCACCCCCTACTACAAGCACCGGGTCGAGGAGCTTCCACCACAGGCCCGCCGGATCGTGGACGCCTTGGCTCGCCGCTGGGACCCCACCGGGGCTCGAGCCCTGGGCCTGGACCTCAGGATCCGCACCAACAACGTCAGCGCCCAGCTTTCCAGGCTCGTCCGGGATGGGTGGGTCGAGAAAAACCCGAAGACCAGCCCCACGACCTACCAGCTCGCCGAACGGTTCTACAACATCTACTATTTGATACGCCACGGCCGAACCGAGGTGGAGCGAATCCGGGCGCTTCTCAGGTTCATGAGGCACCTGTACGACGACCGGGACCTGGACCTTCTCCTGCGCCGGATAGATCTGCGTATGACCCGGCAAGGCGAGACCGCGACCCTCGACGAGGCCACAAGGCTGGAGCTGTCGCGCCTGTGCTCGGAAGCCGCCGACCTCCTCGGCCGCGAGGGCGCCCTCGAGGCTGCGGAGGCTGCTGCCCGCCGAGCTTCCGCCTTGCTTCCAGGCGACCCCGAGGTCTCCCGGATCCTTGGCGTCGCGCTCGTCCGGCGTGGGAAGTGGCGGGAGGCGCTGGTCCAGTTGGAGAACTTGCTCGACGCCGCGTTTTCCGCGGGCTCGAAGTCGGAGGGCGCGGCTTTTTCGGGAAAGGATGACGAACTGGCAGAGCTTCTCGAGGAAACGGCTATCGACCTGGCCGTTGCCGTGGCCGCATCCGGAGCGGCTGCAGAGGTTGCGAAGATGCTCGATGAGAAGCACCTCAGCGAGCGGTGGGAGCCGTTTCGGGTGGCCCTGGCGGTCGCCGGCAAGGAGGATCCGGATCGTCTGAGCAAGGTGGCCAAGGAGATCGCCGACGTGGCCCGCCAGCTTCTGGAGGAGATTCAGGAGGCTTCAGAGACCGTTCGGCCATCATCGGCACCGGCGAAACAGGGTGCACCGTACGTTTCGTGAGGCAGGCGTCGAGCTGGGAAGCGGTCGGGAGTGGTGTTCCGGTGTCGCGGCTCGAGGCAGGCTCTGGAGCCTCACGTTTGTGGTCGTCGGGTGATTGCACAGCGACCAGCAACCCGGTATACTCACAACCATCCAGGATGACGTGGTTGCTGGCCTTCGGGATGGACATCCCGACACCAGGCGGTCCGCCTGGCGACTTCAGGACGGGAGCACCAAATGGCCAACCGCTTTTTTGAAGAAGAGGACATCAGCACCAGTGCGGAGACGAACTGGCGTGTCGTGCTGGCCGAGGAACTTCGGCGTCGCAACCCGTTCCGGGACCTGCATGCGGCGGCGGTGTACAGCACGCCCGAGGTCTACCTGTATCACAAGGAGCATTTTCGGCCGTACGGGGCCAAGTTGGTCCTTCAAATGGAGGACACCGGTCTGGGGGTGGGTTTCCATATAGAGCGCGGCTACCTCTGGGCTGCGGAGGCCGGGTGGACGCTTCAGCCGCATTGGGACTGGCATCATTTTCTCTACTTGCTGGGCAACGATCCGGGATTCGTCTCCTTGTTCAAGGAGGCAAGGGCCGCGTTTGAGTCGTTCTCATTCTGGATTCGGAGTGGGGAGTCGGACGCGGAGGCGCTCTCGTTCCATGCCACGCACCTTCCCCTGGCCGCCATGCTGGGCCTCCTCAATGGGTGGCCCGGTCACCTTTGGTGTGATGTCTACTTTGCCACCCACCTGCCCCGCAAGCTCCTGCTCGAAGCCCACGATACCGAGGTCATCGGGCAGATCCTTCAAGCGCTTCAGTGCGTCGAACCGATCTATCGTGCGGTTCTGGAAAGGAAGCAAGAAATCGATGCACGTATTTCCAGCATCGGCGACTGACGCTGGCAGGGCGCTGGTTCTGGTACTCGTCCTGGTCTGGGGGTGCCGTGTGGGCCGGCCCGGTCAGGTGGTGGAGAGTACGCGGTCGTCGAGTGCGGATGGAAGCCTGGATCCGGTCATTCAGGAATGCAAGGAGGCGGCTGCGGGAATCCGCCATTTGCACTACACGGCACCGGTCCGGGTGAGCACGCCGGACCGGGCTCGATTCGTCACAGCGGCGACTCGTCGAGCGGCCCGGAACACGGGGGAGCAGGAGGGACTGGTGCCGACGCTGGTCGCCTTCGGCCTCATCCCCGACGGGTTCGACCTCCAGGCCTACCTGGGCGAGATCGCAGGCACGAGGTTCAACGGGTACTACGATCCTGGGCGAGGTGTGTTGATGGTGCCGACCCCGGCCCGGGAATCTGAGCACGAACCGGACGGCTCGACCGGGGCTGCCGGCGGCGCCAGCCCGCCCGGGGACCTTCGTGCGAGCGCCGGGGCGGACGCGCGCTACAGGGGGGCGCTGGTGCACGAATTCGTGCACGCTCTGCAGTGGCAGAACCTGAATGTTGCCGCCGGGGTGGCGCGTCCACTGGGAGATCTCGCCTTTTACGACGATGCGCGCCTGGCCAGGATCGCCCTGGTCGAGGGTGACGCGACGTTTGTGGCGGTGCAATACCTGATGGGGGAGGCGCATGACCTGTCGGTCGAGATCGGTCTGGGCACGGCGATCGCTCTTGCCGTGGAGGAAGGGCGTGTTCACGGGGCGCGAATCCTGGCTGAAGGACCTGGCGCAGTGCGCGACATCTTTCTGTTTCCCTACCTGGTGGGGCTCGACTTCGTGGCCAGACTGCTCAGAGAGCACGGGTGGGACATGGTGAACGGCGCTCATGGGGCGCCTCCTGTTTCCACCGAACAGGTCTTGCACCCTACCCGGTACCTCGCGGGGGAGCAACCCGATGTGGTGACCTTGCACCTTGCCTCGGCAATCTGGGATCACTCAGGGACATCCCGGGTGGTTTCCAGCGGCACCTGGGGGGAACTGGGGGTGCGCGTGGTGCTTCGTCGAGCACGCAAGGTGGCCGATCCCGATTCTGCTGCCGAGGGGTGGGGGGGCGACCGCTTCGTGTTGATGGACGGGGACGGGCAGGGCGCCCGGATCATCTGGGCGATCGCCTGGGACAGTACCTTCGATGCCCGGGCCTTTGTCCAGGCGTGGCGGTCGACCGACGATGACCCCGAGGCGTTCCCGGTCCATTACGGACTCCGGAACCGTGGCGCCCTCACGGTCCTGACCTGGGGAGGACATGGCGACCTCGATGCACGGGCCCGGACTGTGCTGCAGGGGGTGCAAGTTCGACGCCCCCCTCCTGCGCCGCCCCGGTTTGTGTCCGAGATCTTGCACGGCGCCGAGGTTACACGGAAGCCCCGGTAGGAAGTTGAGTCGCGCCTGGAGAGGCAGGGGTGGCACCGAACCGACGTGACGAAAGCGGTCCGGCCGGACGGAAGCATTCGTTGGCGGGGAACCAATGTGGGCCGGCAACGGTCCAGTCCGCGCCCGGGCCGGGACTACTGGGGAGGCTTCTGGTTTTCGATCGGCGGCATGCCCTGAAGCTTGGCGCCTGGCTTCTGGAACTTGAGGACGATCCCGGCCTTGTCGCCCTTGGCCACCACGGGATTGTCCTGGTAAGCAGCCAACAGGTCCTTGTCGATGTCGATCTTGTTGTTGTCGTTCACGTCGCACACGGCCGTGACCCACAGCTTGGCATCGCCCTTGGGAACGAACAGCTCGTACTGGCCGATACCTTTTTTCACCTTGATGGTGAGCAAGGTCGGACGGCCTTCTTCAACGGTCATCACTTCGATGCGGGTCTTGTGCCCCTTGCAACGGTCGCCCACAAGGACGCCCTTGAGCTTTGCAGATTCCCCTTTCTTGATTTCTTCCTGGGTCAGAATGTTCGGAGGCAGGGGAGTAAAGGGAATGCCGTCCGGGCCGCCGAACTGCTCTCCGCCGGGGCCAGGACCGGGCTGAGTCGCGGGCGCTTCAGCGGTTCCGGCATCCTCTCCGGGTTTCTCCGCCTGGTCCGTAGCAGGGGCCTCCTTGGCAGCGGTATCCGGAGCACCTGCTTCCGGTCCAGGCGCTCCCTCGGTTTGCGGCACCCCGGCCTGAGCCTGGTCGCCTGGAGGCGCCGGAGGAGCCATCTCCTGGTTGGGACCTGGTACGTTCTCCACCACCGGCTCATCAGGGCAGCCCGTTCCTCCCACAACCGCCCAGCCCAGAGCCAACACAACCATGCTTCTGTACGTCCATCTCCTCATAGGTGTACTCCTGGTGCGCAATCAGCAAGAGCGCGCGTCAACTTCCCCGTAGCTCTCGAGGTGCTCGCAGTGCTCACGGGGCTGATTATATGCCGTTCCACCGCGGAACGCAATGTGGCAATATCAAAAATCCGCCGACTCGTGAAGGCGCTTCAGCCAGGTAACCTCCTCGGCGTAGTGCTTCTCACCTTCCGGGGTCTCCAGCACAAGAGGGATACCGGTGAACCGGGACTCCTGGAGGAGTCTGAGGAACGGGAAGGTCCCCAGGTGCCCGCGTCCGAGGAGTTCGTGCCGGTCCACCTTGCTGGCGAGGGGCTTCTTGGAATCGTTGATGTGGACAGCGGCAAGTGCGTCGGGTCCGAGGAGATGGTCGAAATCGTGCCAAAACGCCTCCCAGCCGTCCGGTTTCGAGATCTCGTAGCCTGCGGCGAACACGTGGCAGGTATCGACGCAGACGGCAATCCGATCCGGGAAACGGGTCCGCTCGAAGATTCGGGCCAGGTGCTCGAGCCGATATCCCAAAGAGGTGCCCTGCCCGGCAGTGGTCTCGAGGAGGATTCGGACGGATTCCGCGTCCACGTTGCCAAGGCATTCGTCAAGACTCCTGGATACCGTGACCAGTCCCTCCTCTTCTCCTGACCCGCCGTGAGACCCCGGGTGCAACACCAGGGACTGGATACCAAGTCTCCGACAACGGTCCAGTTCGTCTCCAAGGGCACCGACCGACTTCCGGCGCACGGCCTCCCTGGGAGAGGCGAGATTGACCAGGTAGGAAGCGTGGGCCAGAACGCGACGGAGGCCGGCGGAAGCCATCGCCGCCTGGAACGCCCCTGCCTGCTCCTCGGCCAGGTCAGGTGCACGCCACTGCCGCTGGTTCTTCACAAAGATCTGCATTGTGCCAAAGTGCAACCGGGCCGCACGAGGAGGCGACTCGTGAAGCCCCCCAGCGGTGGAAACGTGGCCCCCCAGTAACGAGCCGTTGGGCGGAAAGTCAAAAGAATCGGTTGATGTCGACATGGGTCTTGAATCCTCACACCGTCGTCAACAAGCAAGAATGGCTCGGCAGGCCCCGGCTCCGGCGCCACGGCCCGACTCCTCGCGTCCTGCGTCGAGCCGCGGCGAGCACCGGTCAGCTTCCGGTGTGGCTCCCTCCATGGTATGCTCGCGCTCCACGAGCGCGGACCGCGTCGCCACAGGGACGGAACGGGGCCGGGGCCGTGCCAACCCACGGAGAAAAGTCATGGCGTTCGTTGTCGCGGAACCCTGTATCAAGTGCAAGTATACCGAGTGCGTCACGGCCTGTCCGGTCGATTGTTTCCGTGAGGCAGAGCTGTTTCTGGTCATCGACCCGGAGACCTGTATCGACTGCGGCGCGTGTGTACCCGCATGTCCGTCGGAGGCCATCTATCCCGAGCGGGACTTGCCTCCTCAGTGGCGTCATTTTGCCGCCCGAAACGCCGAACTTGCACCGAGACTGCCGCCCATCACCGTCCCCAGGGATCCCCTTCCAGACGCGGCCGAGTGGCGAATACCCGGAAAGGGGCGTTGGCGGCGGATCGGGGACAAGGAGCGCGCTTCCTGACTTGGCGCCGGGCCTTCATCGGCTCGGTGGAACGCGGGAAACCTCAAGCCACTGGAGGTGCTTCGGTCAGAGAGGGGCATCCTCGGCGCTGGACCCACCGGCAGCCTCGAGACCCTCGGCAGGGATCGCGTTCGAGGACCCGCTCGAGCCCTCTGCCGCCGGCTGCAACGGGTCCGTCTCGAACACAGCGTCAGCTTCCGGCCCGTCTCCAGACACGCCCGCCGCCACCTGTCGCCGCGCGTCCAGGTACTCCTCGAACAATCCCTTGGCCAGTTCCATCTTGCTGACCCCGGGAGGCGAAACCTTGATGTCCATTTGCGCCAGCTCGAGATCGAATCCCGCTTCCTTTACCGCATCGGCGGTCATGCCGTGCGCATCCAGGGCCTCGAGGATCATCTCCGGGGTGGCATCGAAACGGCGGGCCGCCTCGGCCACGTCCGCCGCACGACAGAGACCAGCGGGCGTGACCCCGAGATGGAACGTGCAGAAAAGCTGAAATGGATCGATGCTGCCGTCCGGCAACCGACCGCTGTCCAGCGGCTTGCGCGACAGCCCCGCCTTGTTCCGATTCGCCCGGGAACCCCGGGACCGCGTCGTGGACCGACCGCCCCGACCGTCAGCATACCCTCCCCGCCGGCCCCGGTCCTGCCGACCACGACCTCCCCCGTATCGGGTCCCCTCCCCTTGCCGGTTCCCTCCTCGACCCTCGCCCTTTCGCCCGCTTGAACGAGACCTCGAGCCCTGCCCGGAAAGCCCGCCCGTCGTCCCTTCGTCTTCGACGTAGCGGTTGGAGTCCGACGGGAACCTCACTGCGTTCCACGCCTCGTAGCGCGAATCCCATCGGTTCGCATGGTCCGACGGGAATCTCACCCGTTCCGGGGCCAGGTTGTTGCGGCTGCGGCCGCCCTGCCCGCCGTTGCGCGCACCTGTCGTGCGGTTTCTCCGTCCACCTCTTCCTCCGCCGCGCCTGCTCATCTCATCTCTCCTGTTCGATGTCTCATTCGCTCCCTTGCCTCGACTCGCCGGGACCATCGGCATGGCGACCGAGAAGACTTGCGGCGATGGGATGGCCCCTGCACACTCCAAGACGATGTCAGGGTGGGTCAGATGTCCCGGTCTTGGAGTCGAACCTCATGCATTCTGCCGAGGATAGTTGATTGTCAAGTATCACAGACTGTTGCTCGGGGGGTGACGATATCGTGACGATCCTACCTCGTCTTGAAAATCGCTCGAGAGCACGCACGTCAGACCAGTTGATTTCACTCACCCCGGCAAGGGAATCGGGTCCGTGGCGGCTCACCCCAGGATGGTATTCCCAGTGTAACGGATCAAAATCGATTCGTCCACGGTCACGAGCATGTTCTTGGGAATTCGGGTGCGAAAAATCGATCAAGAGGGTTACATTGAGCCGGGGGGAGTGGTTTGCAGGGGGTTCGAGGGGCTGGGAGGGGGGGGAAGGGGGAGGGGGATGGGGTACGTTGGCGGTCGGTGGCGCTTGTTTTTCGTGGTCCCATGGGCTATGTTGGCGGGGTGGTGGCGAGGAGCGGTTGAAAAGTGGGTGTTGCGGGGTGAGGGGCGGCGACGTGTAACGGAGACAGCCGTTGAGTGATCATACGGATCCATCCATCGTGACGTTCGAGACGAGGCCTTTGGTGAAGGTGGAGCACCTGTATGCGCCCTATTGTGCGGGGTATCGGATCGTGCAATACCTTCAGCAGGTGTACGGGCAGTCGGTGGTTCCGTACAACGTGATCGAGTTGCAGGCGATGAAGTGGCCGATCATGCGGCCTCACATCCGGGAGAAGTATTATCCGATCATAGCTGGTGGGCGGGTGCCGTACGGAGGGCTGTTTTTCATCAACGAGCGGTACGTGGGCACGGGGTTTCGGGACAGCGTGATTCACGAGATGGATCGACTGGGGGTTCCTCGAATCGGGGAGCCACCGGCGCACAGTCCGCATCCGCAGTTGCTGGACCAGGCTCAGGCGGAGGGGACGTTGATCATTCGGGCCGTGACCCAGGACGATCTGTCCGGATACGGGAACCCGAGTCCAGCCTATTGCACGGAGTTGCAGTTTGGTTCCCGTGGCAATCCGGAGACGGTGGGCCTTCTCGCCGGCTGGACCGGCCGGTACGGTTGCTGCATGCTCGGCGCCTACATTGACAAGCTTGCGGCCGGATTTGTGACCTTTGCGCCTCGAGAGGAGGTGTGGAAACTCGGGTGGTTTGAGACCATCCATGAGCCGATGGTTCCGGGGGAGGTGGAGGAGGTTTTGGTGATCCTCTGCCTGCACGTCTACCCGGGTGCTCGAGGCCGGGGGGTGGCGACTGCGCTCATTTCGGAGGTCATCGAGTATGCGAAGGACCGGGGTTTCCGGAAGATCCTCGCCTACGTGGGGCTGCGGTCGATGAAGGCCATCGGGCAGTCGGCGGGAAACAGCTTTCCATATGAGCGCAATGGGTTTCGCAAGGACATTCTGATCTCGCCGGGGAAACCCCGTTCCCCGGAGGATACCGGCAGCCGCCAGTACCAGGGACTCGCCAAGATGACCTACGAATTGCCGCGGCGGCGCCGGTAGGGAGCACACAATCATGACACGAGATCGTGAACCCGCCCGCCGGGGCGGTCCGACCGGGGCCGCGCTGGGCAGGCTGGTGGTTCCTTCTTCTTTGCGGCGGCAGGTGGCGACTCAAGGGGCGGGCCGGGTGTTGAAGGCGTTGTTGGCCCGTCCCGATGTGGAGCGCCACGTTCGCAGCCTGGCGGTGCAGGATCTGTTCCTGCTCGTGAAGCAGGTGGGTCTCCAGGATGCCATCGAGTTGCTCGAGGTGGCCGAACCGGACCAGGTGCAGCGGATGGTGGATCTGGACATCTGGGCTCGAGATCGGGTGGACCTGGAGCGCTACGCCGAATGGTTCCCTGTTCTGGTGGAGGTCTACCGGGATCGACTCGAGACCCTGCTGGACGACATCGACATCGAGCCGTTGCTGGTGTTTCTCCACAAGCATGTCCGGTTTCATCCCATCGACCCCGACATGCCGGAAGCGGTGAGAAAGCACCTCGAGTCCCTGAACGTCAGCGAGACGCCGGACCACTTTTTTTACATGGAGATCCCCCCCAACGATCCGCACGAGGATCTGGTCCGTGCCTTCTTCGATCTCCTGTATGGCGCCGACCTGAAGCTGGCACACCGGGTGATCTACGCCCTGATTGCCGAACTCCCTTCACAGCTCGAGGAGACTGCGTATCGGCTGCGCACCGGTCGCATGGAAGAACTGGGTTTTTTCGAGTTCTTCGAGGCGCTGGCCATCTATCAGCCGCTCCCCGCGGTCCCCCCGTTTCGGCGGCGGCGGGGTCCTGCGCCCGGCGGGCCGGTACTGGTGCCCCAGAAGCTTCTCGGTCGACCCAGAAACGCCTTTTTCGCGGAGGCCCTGGACGCCTTTTTCGAAGCGTATCCAGGAGAGGGGCTGGAGCAGGAACTGGTGGCCCTGGCCAACCGTGTGCTCGTGGCCGAGCGGCTCGATCCAGGGGAACTCGAGGACCAGAAGCGGGCGATCCAAATCGTGCTCGACCTGGCCGGACTGGGGCTGGAGCTGAGTTCGTCAGGGAAGATGGAGCAGGCGGTGGAGGTGCTTCGGGACGTGCAGGTGGAATGGCTGTTCCGACTGGGTCATACCCGAACCTTGGAGCTTCAGAAGCGTGCGCGCCGGTTGGAGCGGAGTCTTCCGGCGCCCTACCGGCGTCTCCCGGGTCCGCACGCGGATTCGCTCACCCGGGAGGTGCTGGAAGGACTTCGTGGCGTGCGACCGCGCTACTACACCGGGTTGGACGCCGGGGTGAGCAAGCCGGAGTGGGTTCCGTTCAGCGTCCCGGGCCAATTGGCGCGAGTGGACGAGGTGTTGGACGAACTCAGGGACACGTACCGATTCGTGTTCAGTCACCTCGCGATCGAACCGGTGTCGAGCGAGGAACTGGCGCGGAGTCTTTCGCGACACCACCTCGAGCTGACGCCTGGCGGGGTTCTCCTGACAGCGACCGCGAACCGGATGTTGGGGCATGCGTTCCGCCCATCGCCGCTGAAGGTGGAAGACTTCCAGCGGTGGCTTCCCATGGTATTCGAGGGCGCCGTGCTACCCGGCCGAATCCGGCGGTTGCGGCCTGGGTTCGTCGAGGAGATGCTGGACACGGCCCGAGCGTTCGACCGGGAGCACGGCGAGGCCGGTCCTGGGCATGTGGCCCCGTTCGTGGAAAGGCTTCTCGGGGCATTGAGAGAGGCTTATGGGGGGCTGGACGAGACGCGCCCCCTCCGGGCCGAGTTGGTGGGAGGCCCGGTGTATCTCGCGTCATGACCCCGGAATCGGGCTTCCCGGGCCACGACGAGTCAGCGGGGTCGTTTCTTGCGGAACGGGAGCTTGAACCCGGAGATCCTGAGCGTCTTGTCGCCGTCGTCTGAAGGCGCGGGAGGGCTCGGGCGTCTCGGGGACTGGATCTCGCCGACGGCGATGTCCACGCCTTCCACCTCGGCGAGGGTCTCGAGCAACGAGTTGACGGCCGCAGCCACAGGGGGCTCGGCCTCCTGGGTGTACCGGATACGAACGATCCGTTCCGACTCTGGAGTGCTGCGCAGGGTCACAGGAGTGGTTTCGGGCTTGAGAAGTTCGAGAATACGTGGCCACGAGGTCAAACGTTGTTCGGGGTCTTTCACGAGCCCGCCACGGATGAACTCAACCAGGCCTCGAGGCAGGTGGGGGCGCATGCGGGAGATGTCCGGGGGCGGTTTTCGCACGTGGGCCTCGAGGAGGCGGTTCAGGGTAGGTTCGGAAAAGAGTGGTTCTCCCATGACCATTTCGTATGCGACCACGGCGAGGGAATAGATGTCCGTTCTTCCGTCGAGCGGCTTGCCCAAGGCGGCCTCGGGCGCCATGTACCGGGGGCTTCCCTCCACCACGGAGGAGAATCCCTCCCGGTTCCGGGGGTGGACCCGGTGGGCGATCCCGAAGTCCATGAGTTTCACCCGACCGTAGGCGTCGATGGCGCAATTGGCGGGCTTGACGTCCCGATGGACGATTCCGCGCCGGTGAGCGAAGTAGAGCGCATCGGCCACCTGGTAGAGGATGGCCATGGCTTTTTCCGGAGGGAGGGGGCCGGAGGTTTCCAGCAACGACTGGAGGTCCTGACCCGAGACCCGCTCCATGACGATGAAGAACGTGGCATAAGCCTCCTCCATATCGTACACCTGGACGATGTTGGGGTGGTTCAAGGAGGCGATGGTGCGGGCTTCCTGGAGGAACCGCTCCCGGAACGTGGTGTCGTATGCCAGCGCATGACTGAGCATCTTGATCGCCACGATCCGGTCGAGACCCGGATGGACGGCGGAGAACACCTGGGCCGTGGCCCCTTTTCCAATGGTGCCCAGGAGTTGATACTTGCCGACCCGCTTGATCCCGTCCCCCTCCTCGAGACGACGGCCGAGAAGCACGGTGAGGAACCGGGCGAGAGACGGGGTGGCCTCCAGGAGCGGCTGGATACTGTCCCGTGGGAACGCGAGGGTCTCCACACGGTCCTCGGCAAGCACGTCCGCCACTCGAGGTTCTCCGGTGAGCAAGGCCATCTCACCGAAAATGTCCCCTGGCCCCAGTCGGACCACGAGCTTGGTCTCCCCGCGTTCATCCAGGATCGGGATCTGGACCCGACCTTCCCGGATGACGAACATCCGATCCCCTGCGTCGCCCCGCCGGATGATTCGCTTCCCCGGCGAAAACTCGAGGACATCTACTTGCTCCGCGAGCGTTTCCAGCCCGGCATGTTCGATCGCATCGAACCCCCTTACCTCCTTGAGAAACTCCACAATGGATGCTTTCTCGGTGCGCATGATGCTCGCTCCTCTTCCCCCGGGGGCCACCCCCGGGCCTCCCGGTCACGTGCCTCCGTGCTCTCTCAGCGCATCGATGGCTGCTCCACGTCCCATCACCAGCAATCGGTCTCCAGGCTCCAGACGCACATCCGGGCCGGGTAGCTTGCCGGGCCTTCCTTCGATGCTCGCTCCATCCATGTCCGGGGTGTGAATCAACAGCACCTCGACGCCGAACTTGTTCCGCAAGTCCGCCTCGCGCAAGGTGAGTCCCATCAAGGAGGCTGGAATGTCCACCTCGGCCAGCAGAATGTCCCCGGCGACCGGTACCCGGCGTTCTCCCTGGACCGCGTCCAGGAGGGAGTGGAATCCTCCGGCGAGATCCGCCTGAAAAACCTTCTGATTGTAGGCGTCGATCACCGCGGACCGCGTCACCCGTCCAACCACCCGAAGCGTGGCGGCATCGTCCACGACCGGGAGCTGCTCGTTGGGAACCCGACCGAACACGTGCATCACCAGGTCCAGGTTGTCCTGGGGCACCACGAACGGGACGCCGGTGTTGGCCACGTCTGCGGCGAGCACCAGGGCGCCGAGGTCTTCGGACTCGGGGATCACGGCCTTCACGTCGGTCAGGGAGATCGTTCCCACCAGGCGATGGTCGTCGTCCACCACGATGAGTTCAGAATCGCGACGGGACAGGAGGCCCGGGAGAAACCGGGCGAATGGTGCACGGTGAGACACTGCTGGCACGTCCCGGTCCATCACCTCGGAAACGTGCAAGGTCCTCAACAGGTTGACGTCTCTCCCCTCGTGAAGCCGAACGCCCCTTCTCACCAGCTTGGCGGTGTAAATGGACTCCCGGCACCAGGTCGTGCTGATCAGCATCGCGACCACGCAGGTGAGCATGAGGGGTGGAATGACCTTGTAGTTGTTGGTGAGTTCGAAAATGATGAGAATCGCAGTGATCGGGGCGTGGGTGGTGGCAGCCACCAGACCGCCCATCCCCACCAGCGCGTAGGCCCCGGACGGTACGGCCCAATCCGGCAGGGCCACCTGCATCACCTCTCCCCAGGCCGCTCCCAGCACCGCGCCCAGGTAGAGGGACGGGGCAAACACACCCCCGGACCCACCAGAACCAAGGGTGAGCGACGTGGCGAGCAGTTTGGCCACCAGGAGGGATAGCAGGAACACCACACCGGCCCGCTCCCACAGGGCCGCGTTGATGGTCGCGTAGCCCACGCCGAACACGTGGGGCAACCCAAGCGCGATCGCCCCCACACCCAGCCCCCCGGCCGCCGGTCTCAGCCAGGGCGGAATGCTCGAGCTGTCCATCCGGTCGCTCACAAAATAGAGGGTGCGGATGAACAGTACCGCGGTCAGCCCGCACAGGATCCCCAGCCCGGCGTAGAGCACCAGTTCGGCTCCATGTGTCATCTCATAGGGCGGTACGGTGAACGCAGGAAAATCCCCCAGGTAGTGCCTCGAGATCACCGTTGCAATCACCGCAGAAATCACAATGGCCGACAGGCTCGACACCGCCAGGTCCCCAAGAACCACCTCGATGGAGAACAACGCCCCCGAGATCGGCGCATTGAACGTCGCCGCCACCGCCGCTGCTGCGCCGCATGCCACAAACGTGCGCAACCGGGTGGCAGAGACTTGCAAAACCTGCCCCACCGCCGACCCGATGGCCGAGCCGATGTGCACGATCGGACCTTCACGCCCGGCAGAGCCCCCGGAACCAATGGTCAGTGCCGCCGCCACCGCCTTGGTCAGCAACACCCGGTGCCGGATCGCTCCGCTCCGCCTGGCCACCGATTCCATCACCTCGGGAATCCCCGAACCTTTGACCTCCGGGGCGAACCGCGTCACGATCAGGCCCACGAATGCACCTCCGACCACGGGGGTGAGCAGGCGTCGCCACCACGGAATCGCGTGGAGCACCTCGAGAGAGTAGACATCGGTGGCAAAGAAGAGGTGGTGGGTGACACGGATCAGAAGACGGAACAGGATGGCTCCGTAGGCTCCCACGACCCCGATCACGATAGCGGTGACCACGGCGAACAGGTAGTCGCCCTTGCGGAGTCGCCCGGTCCATCCAGACACACGCCGGGCCACACCACTCCCAGCGGCAAGGACGGGAAGACGCAGATGCGAGCGTGCTGGCGTGTTGGGAGT
>Ga0256914_1002950_pt1 | contig 13812 bp, 13 predicted proteins | sample HulkmetaG_FD_191571 | JGI IMG/M metagenome (GOLD analysis project Ga0256914, IMG submission 191571) | Hydrothermal chimney microbial communities from Main Endeavour vent field at the Juan de Fuca Ridge, Pacific Ocean - Hulk | ecosystem: Environmental > Aquatic > Marine > Hydrothermal vents ... | reverse complement strand
GCTGCTATATTAAACAATAAACCCGTACTTATGTTGCCCGGCTATCCTGTTGCTGCCCTGCTCACTTTTAAAAAATTCTTCCCTATCATAGTCTCTAAACTTATGGATAACTCTGAATTTCCAGGGAAAGATCTACATTTCTTTGTAAGACCAAAGACTAAAATATTAAATCCTAATGGTGTCACACATCTAGTAAATGTAAGTGTTTATAAGTATCTTGCTGAACCTGTAAAAATTACAAACCATGCAACATTGTCATCTATGCTTAAAGTAAACGCAATAGTAGAAATACCAGAAGATATAAACGAAGTAACACCAAATGATTTGATAGAATGTAGTTTCTTTTAGTAAGAATTAGCATTTTTTTCTCTTATAACTTTGTTCTTTTTCTTTTTTCTAAAGCTTAATATTCCTAAAATTCCAGAAGTAACTAAATAATAAACCAGAAGAGGCAAAACAGGATTAGTAGAACTAGAATCTTGAGGTAGTCTCATCCCCAACAAATATAATGATTATGATTAGCTCAAATGTAACCATTCTATCATTCTATAACGATGTAGAAAATATATTATCATACTTGTCAACCTCATCTAATTTCTTAATTTTATTATAGAAATTTTTTATGGGGGGTGAGAGTTATGGGAGAACAAAAAAGGGAAGAACATATAGTATTAGACAGCATTGCTACTTTAAGTGAAGTAGGTAAAAAAGCCCCCACTTTAGAAGGACTAGCAACAGGAATAAAAGGCTTGGATGAGCTATTTTTTACTACATATATAAGAAACAACAAAGTCGTAAAAAAACCTCTACGAGGCATTCCTAAATATAGTGTCCTTAATATTACAGGGGTATCAGATACTGGTAAGAGCCTATTTGTAGAACAATTTAGTGCTTATCAAGCTGCACAAAGTAATAAAGTTGCTTTTATAACAGTAGAAACTCCTGCAGAGTTTGTAGCTTTAGCACTAAAGGAACGAGCTAAGGCACTGAATCTAAAAGAAGAGGTGATTGAGCAAAATATAATTATTATAGATGCAGCTAGTCATAGGATACTAAGAGAAGACTACCTTGCTCTATTAGACACTCTAGCACATGTAATAAAAACATATAAGACCCAAATTACAGTCATAGACTCTATAACAGGCTTTTATGAAAATAAAGAAATGCAAGCAAGATCTATTGTACGACCCATTTATAACTTTTTAAAAAAGTGGCATCAAACAGCAGTTCTTGTAGCACAAAAGCGTTCAGGACATGACGAATTCTCTGCTGAATCAGCTGGTGGATATGCAGTATCTCATATTGTTGATGGTACACTAGTCTTATTCAAAGAACTAATTGATACTAGTTATAAAGAAAGGATGTATGGACTACCTTTAGGAGAAATTATACGTCTTTTTAGAATAGATGGCTGTAGAATGTGTGGGCATGATGCCTCTACTCACTTATTAAATATAACAGATATAGGCTTAATAGAAATTGGCCCAAATCTAAAAGAATTAAAAAAGAATATGTAAAAAGGGGGGTGATAAAGTATGATCCTAAATGAGGCAAAAATTAAAGCACCCAATATAGAAGGAGAGGCATTAAGGGTGTTTTTGAAAACGATAGATCTTGTTGGTGGTCCTAAGGTACTAGTGCATAAAAGAAACCTAACTTGGCTTCCAAGCTTATTACAAGCATCTTATATAGTAACACTCTCTGAACATGGAAAAACTGAGTCAGAAATAGCTGAATATTTGGGGATTACTAGACAAACTGTTAGAAACACACTTAAAGCAGATATAGAAACTGTTAAAAAAAGAATTAAAGAAGAATTTGAAGCCCAAAAAGAGGAAGACACAAGAACTCATATTGCAGGTGGACTTGCAAAATGGGCATATGAAGAGATAAAATCAGGGCATGAACATATCCCATTTATCGCAGAATTATATGAAGAATTTAGCAAGGCTGTAGGAATACAATGGCCTATTGAAGTCCTACAGCGAATAAGAGGATTAAAATTCCCTGTTGATAAAAAAGAAATTGCAAACAGATTAAAAGACCTAAGATCCATTAAAAATGTAAGTATAGGGGATATCTTAGAGCATCTTACAGAAGAAATCAAAAATCCTGCTGACTTGTTACATCAAATAAAGCTAGCGATAAATTAAAAAACAGGCTGCTTAATTTTTAGCAGCCTGTCTTTTAAATAATTAAATCTTACTATAAACCAAATTGGCCTGTATCAACCCACTCCATTGTAAGAATAGACCAAAAATCTTTTGCATATCTATGCAAGACATATTCATAAGGAAGCCATCCATATCCATGGTCCCCCCAGCCGGTCCCCCACGAATTTCTGATTAATAAAGCTCCTGTAGTAGTTTTGTTACATTTAGTATTAGTAATCTTTATATTATCATCATACCCTACTGCAACGATTGCATGTCCCCATTTTGCCCTTTCTCCCTGACATGGAAATGGAATCCCTCCTTTTACATTTGTAGAATTAAAAGATGAAAATCCAAAAAAACCAAACATAGAAGGGATCCCTGCTGCTAAAAATATTTTTATCCACCTAAGTACTGTAGTTGGAGATATATTTCGTCCTATTGGATCATAACAAAAATATCTCAATGCTTCATAGTTATCCGCTACAGCATATACAAATGCTGGGGGCTCTTTATCAAAATCAGGCTTTTTATCTGTATAAGGCCAATATCTTTCTGGAGCTACTCCACAAAGGACTAAAGCCCCCATTGTATTCCTTAACCATGCACCAGTATCACCAGTAACACCCATTAAATTCCTGGTTGTTTTGTATATAAACAATCTTGAAGCATTTATATACTTATGAAATGCCCTTCTTTCATAATATTCTACTACACCCGCCGCAGCATTTGCAGTACAAGATCCCAATCTTCCTTGGTTTTCTATAGGTGAACACCACCTTCTTAAATCAACCCTAGTAGGGATACCTTGAGGCGCTGATTCATCTAAATTAATGTTTAATTTTTGTACCATTTCTAAAATTACGGGTGTATCCAACGTATAATCTCGTAAATCTGGTATAGGTGGAATCCAGCCAGTACCAACATATTCATTTGTTTCGTGTAAAAAAACTTCTCCGTATAATTGATTCATAAATACCTCCTTTAAAAATTAAATCTAATGTGTCTCTTTTATTAAAAAAAGTCTATAAATCCTCTAGTTAAGTTTAGGTCACTTAAGTCTTGTAATCTATTTAGGTTAAATTTAACTTTAATATTTAAGTTTAATTTAAGGTTTAAATTTAATTTAAAGCTAATTTTATGCCATTCATTCTAACTATTTAATATATTTAATTTTTTTAAATATTGTATAACTAGAAAAAATAAAAATTATGTCTAGTTATTAGACAGCTAAGACACTGTAATTGTAAATTAACTTGACAAATTCTCCTTTTAAATTTAGACAACATGTAGGATTATGATAAACTTTTTCAACTTTAATTTTTATTTTTTCTTAAAAATTCTTTTTTTAAGAAATAAAATTTAAATATTTAAAGAGGAGTTTTTATTAAGATGGGTGTTGAAAACAATAAAATCATATTTAAAAGTCATGTAATGTCCAAATTGTTGTCCTTGATTGATAAGGTAGCCCAAACGACTGCTACAGTATTAATCCAAGGAGAAACAGGAACAGGAAAAGAACTTATTGCTCATTATATTTACAAAAATGGCCCGCTAAAGAATAAACCCTTTCTTATAGAAAACTGTGGAGCATTGTCAAGCAATCTAATTGAAAGTGAATGGTTTGGACATAAAAAAGGCTCTTTTACAGGTGCAATAAGTGAGAGAAAGGGTATCTTTGAAATTGCAAATGGTGGTACTATATTTTTAGATGAAATAGGAGAAATGCCTATAGCAATTCAAACTAAATTATTAAGACTTTTTCAAGAAGGCGAATTCAGACCAGTTGGATCAAATACTTCTAAAAAGGTAAATGTAAGAATTATAGCTGCTACTAATAAAAATTTAGAAATAGAAGTATTAAAAGGAAAGTTTAGAAAAGACCTATTTTATAGATTAAATGTTTTTCAGGTTACAATCCCTCCATTAAGAAAAAGAAGAGAGGATATTATCCCTCTTGCTCAATATTTTATAAAAAAATACTCTAAAAAATTAATAATTAACCCCCCTAAACTAAGTAAAGAAGTTAAAAACTTACTCCTCAATTTTGATTGGCCTGGCAATGTAAGAGAACTCAAAAATGAAATGGAAAAAGCTGTTATTTTAGCAGGTTCTAACGCTTATATAACTAAAAAAGAACTATCAGAAAAATTAATCCAAAATAAATCAATGCATAAAACAGGATTACCATTGCATCCAATAAAAAATCTATCATTGAAAAAGGCTGTTGAACAATTAGAAAAAAAGATGTTAAAGGAAGTTTTAACAAAAACAAAAGGAAATAAATCAAAAGCTGCTAGAATATTAGGCATTACCCGACAAGGACTGTTAAACAAGATCTCAAAATATGGAATAGAATTTATGTTTATATATACATTTTACTCACAAATTATATTTCAATAATCTATGTACTTATATTTTATTTTGTTTTTAACTATCAAAAAGCTCCCTAGAAGTTACAATAGCTTCTGCCAAATCTTTTAACTTAATCCGTTGCCTTCTACTTTCCTTCTGCATTATATGCATTGCTTCATCACCATCTATGCCTCGTTGTCTCATCAGTATCTCTTTTGCTCTTTCAACTATCTTTCTATCCCTTAACTGTTCTTCTAAATCTATGACTTGATTTTTCATGTTATTTAAATCTTGAGCATTACTATAAGCAGTCTCTAGAGCAGGTATAACATCATCAATAAAAACAGGTTTTACTAAGTAACCTAATATCCCTGCATTTTTAATCTTTTTAATATTATCTCTATCTGTATGTGCAGTGATTAACACTACTGGGATAAAAGTATTTCTATCCTTATTAATCTTTCTTGCTGCCTCTATACCATCTAATTTAGGCATACGAATATCCATTAAAATTAAATCTGGATTAAATCTATTGGCAAGCTCTATTGCTTCTATACCATTTTGGGCTATATCAATTACTTCATATCCAGCTTTTATAAGCTCTATCCTTAACTCAGACGCAAAAAACTTATCATCTTCTACTATAAGAATCTTTTTTAACGATGAGGGATTTTCTTTTTTAGATACCATCTCCACCATTTAAACACTCTTAAACAGTCAAAGCTTTTTAAGCTAACCCCCCTAAAAAAATTGGCTGGGGGACTAGGATTCGAACCTAGATAAGCAGATCCAGAGTCTGCTGTCCTGCCGTTAGACGATCCCCCAGCTCATCACGAACAAAAGATACATGAACACCTTTAAATGTCAAGAGAAAAATTAATAACTCTCTCTTTCTACAGGCGCAGTAAGCCTTATTGTCTCTACCACCTGTTCTGGATCATCTACAATATGAAATATAGAAAGATCTTCTTTATTTATTGCTTTATTTTCAAGCAATGACTGCGAAATCCAATCAACTAACCCTTTCCAATACTCACTATTTACCAAAATAACAGGTATAGGCTTGATCTTTTTTGTCTGAATAAGGGTTATTGTTTCAAAAAATTCATCTAGAGTCCCAAAACCTCCTGGCATACACACAATAGCTATAGCATAGCGTATGAGCATTACCTTTCGTACAAAAAAATATCTAAATTCAACATGCAGATTGGTATATGGATTTAAAGACTGTTCATGAGGAAGCTTAATATTAAGCCCTGCAGAAAGTCCCCCTGCTTCAAAACAACCCTTATTAGCTGCCTCCATAACCCCTGGGCCACCACCAGTTACTACAGAAAAACCTGCCTTAGCAAGCCCTTTACCTATTTTATAGGCATCTTTATATATCTTGCTGTTAGAGTCTACCCTAGCTGAACCAAATATTGTAACTGCTGGATAAACCTGACAAAGTGTCTCAAAGCCCTCTACAAATTCTGCCAATATCCTAAACATGCGCCAAGACTCTTGTGCACTTAGAGTCTCAAGCACATAAGGATGATCAGGTTTTGTCTTACTACCACAAAACATCTAAAATTAAAACTCCTTTTAAAATTTATAATTTAGGAAGAATTCTACTAACCCTTTCAAAAAGATCCTCTTCATTTATAGTTACAAGCCTTTTATCTTCCATAAGAATACGCCCAGAGACAATTACATCCCTTACATCAGATTTAGATGCTGAATAAACAATCAATGAGATTGGATTATGGCATGGAAACAGATGAGGCTTATCTAACTCTATTGTAATTATATCTGCTAAAGCCCCAGGAGAAATAACCCCTAGATCACTTCTTCCTAAACATCTTGCTGCTCCAGATGTAGCCATTTCTAAAACCTTAGTAGCAGGTAAGAGTGTAGGATCATGATTAACTCCCTTTTGAAGCTTTGCTACAACATCCATCTCTCCAAACATATCTAAATCGTTGTTACTTGCAGCCCCATCTGTGCCCAAAAATACATCCACATCCTTAGACAAGAGCTCTTTTATAGGGGCAATTCCTGAAGCAAGTTTTAAATTGCTTTCTGGACAATGAGCAACTCTTACCTTATGCCTACTTAGAGCCTCTATATCTTGCTCCTCTAAAACTACACAATGTGCAAATATAGAATTGGGTCTTAATAATCCTAGGCTTTCAAGATATTGTACCGGTGTTAAACCTCTTTTAAACTTTATCTCATTAAACTCCCACTGTGTCTCAGATACATGAATATGTAAAATTAGCCCGTCTTCATCTGCCTGATTAAGAGCTGCCTTTAAAAGCTCTTCATCACAAGTATAGGGAGTATGAGGACAAACTGTAACAGTAATCCTAGGATGCCCCTTCCACTTATTAAAAAGCCTCTTAGTCTCCTTTAATGCATCATAACCAGATGGAAAGGCAGGAGTTGCAAAATCAAACAACCCCTCTCCTATCCACGCCCTCATTCCTACCTTATCAACAACCTCTGCTACATGGTCTTCAAAAATATACATATCGACAAAAGAAGTCGTACCACTTCTTATCATCTCAGCACATGCTAGTTCTGTCCCTAATGCTACTTTCTCTGGTGTAAGTTTAGTCTCTGCTGGGAATATGTACTCCTCTAACCACTTTTTAAGAGGTAAATCATCTGCAAGACCTCTAAATAAAGTCATTGGAACATGAGTGTGGGCATTTATAAGCCCTGGCATCAAAAGGGCATTTGTCCTATCTAAAACCTTAAGAGGTTCATATCTTTCAAGTAACTTATTCGTAGGCCCAATCTCTATTATCTTTTCTTTATCAATTGCTACAGCCTCATTTTCTATTGGCTCAACAAAAGGATCTGTAATTATATATCTTGCCCTTATCAAAAGAGAAATCTTCTTTTTCGACATCTATAAATCCTCCAAAATTGCCCTTATTAAAAGGGCTAGCTTTTCTTCAGCACGACTTGCCTTTTCTATAACATCTTCTATCAAAATAGGATTAAAATTATCTGGATCATTTACATTTGCTATAACACTTATGCCTAAAACATCTAAGCCTGAATGAACTGCTGCTATCACCTCTGGTACAAGAGACATTGCAACTGCATCCGCACCTATCAACCTTAAAAATCTCGTCTCTGCAGGTGTTTCAAGACTAGGTCCTGCAACTGCCACAAATACACCCTCTTTAAGATTGATACCAAGAAGTTTGGCCTTACTGTGTGCAAGCTCTCTTAATTCTCTTTTATATGCCCTTGACATATCAGGAAATCTTTCACCCCAATTGGGATTATTTTCACCCCTTAAAGGATTATCAGGGATTAGATTTATATGGTCTTTTATGAGCATTAGGTCCCCTGCACAAAAAGATAGATTAAGCCCACCAGAGGCATTTGATGTAATTAGAACCTGAGCGCCACACTCTTTAAGAACCCTTACAGGGAAAGCAACCTCTTTGGCACTATATCCTTCATAATAATGAAATCTACCTTGAAATATAAATACTGGTACACCTGATAAAAATCCTATATTAAGACAACCAGCATGAGATGGAGATGTGGAACGCAAAAATCCAGGGATGTCCTTGTAAGCTAAACAATAGCTGTCTTCAAGCCTTTTTGCTAAAGCACCAAGGCCTGTTCCCAAAATAATACCTACCTTAGGCTTAATAGATACCTTAGAACAAATAAAATCCACCGCTTTTAAAACTTTACTTGTATAATCGTCCATAATTAGGTATGGATAGAAGAAAGAAGAAAAATTGTCAATCACTGAAATACAAAAAAGAGAAATAAAATGTATAATAAAGACACAACCAAAGATGAAAAAACAACTAAAATAAGTTTTCCATGGATTCCTGTTATAGCCTTTTTAACAGGCTTTGCAGGTATGAGGATAGGACTTGATCTTTTAAGGTATAAAAGGCAAAACAAAGACAATAACCCTAATCAAAAAAAGGAGGAAGAAGATGTCTCTTAAGGCCTATATACTCATAAACACTAATATTGGGAAAACAGATGAGGTGATAGAGTCTCTATCCAAAATGCCGGAGGTAAAACATCTAGATGTTATTATGGGCCCTTATGACATTATAGCACAGATCGAAACTGAAGATCATGAAAGCCTTGCAGAAACTGTTATGACAAAGCTTCAAAAGATTGAAGCAATAAGACACACTATGACCTGCCCTGTTGTAAAAAGTGGAACCATATAAAAACTTTGTTTTAATTCATAAGAGCTAATCACATACAGGAAGGAGGCCTTAAAATACCTCCTTCCTTTTCTATTAATACTTTTTTTATTCTACATTATGTAAAAAGCCGAGGTCCTAAGAATGAACCCTTATCTTGCGTTTATAATTGGAGCAATACTTTTAGATTATGGACTAAATCTCTTAGTGTCTATTTTAACTATTAAATCATTAGATCCTAATTTGCCTCAAGAATTTAAAGATGTATTTGATGAAAAAAAGTATCTAACTTCTCAAGAATATACCAAGACTGTCAATAAATTCTCTATAGTTAAAGATACTATAATGACCATAATAGTCTTATGCTTTATCCTATTAGGTGGCTTTAATAAGTTAGATGTGTGGGTAAGAAGCCTTGGCTTTTCTGAAATAATAACAGGATTAATATTTATTGGCGTGTTATTCTTAGGTATGATGTTGTTAGAACTCCCATTTTCTTTATATTCCACATTTGTAATTGAAGAGCGTTTTGGTTTTAACAAAACAACTATTAAGACCTTTATATTAGATACTATAAAGACACTTTTTCTTTCTGTAATAATAGGTGCTCCAATTATCTATGCTATTTTATGGTTCTTTGATTGGGCAGGAACTAGTGCTTGGCTTTATTGTTGGGCAACTGTTACGATCATCTTAATAATAATCCAATTCTTGGCTCCTGTTATAATTTTCCCTCTATTTAATAAATTTACCCCATTACCAGATGGTGAATTAAAAGATGCCATAATGAGCTATATAAAAGAACAAAAATTCCCTATAAAAGGCGTTTATACAATGGATAGCTCTAAAAGATCTACAAAATTAAATGCCTTTTTTACTGGGTTTGGACGATTTAGAAGGATTGTCTTCTTTGACACCCTTATAGATAAATTAACTCCAAAAGAAATAGTAGCTGTATTAGCCCATGAAACAGGTCATTTTAAATTAAAGCATATCTTTAAAATCATGTTTGTGTCTATAATTCAAATGGGGGTTATGTTTTATCTATTGTCCATTTTCATAAATAACCGCTTACTCTTTAACGCTTTTAAAATGACCCATCTATCTGTATATGCATCTTTAGTATTTTTTGCATTTTTATACACTCCAATATCAAATATTTTATCTATAGTTTTTAACTATATATCAAAAAGACACGAATTTGAGGCAGATAAATTTGCAGTACTTACTACAAAGAATTCAAAAGACTTAATAACAGCGCTAAAAAAATTAAGTGTTAATAATATGTCTAATCTTACTCCCCATCCATTGGATGTGTTTTTAAATTATTCTCATCCTCCTATACTAAGAAGGATAAACTATATTAAGGAGATAGGAGAAAAACTAGAAAGCAATTCAAAATGATAAAAAAATATCTTGAAATAAAAAAAAATTAAAAAATCAAATTGACGATTTAAAAGATTTACAGTATTTCTTTTAGGGCTAACTCAGATAGCGATCTTTAAAAGCCCGGGTGGTGGAATTGGTAGACACAAGGGACTTAAAATCCCTTGGGGCTTTGCCCCGTGCGAGTTCGACTCTCGCCCCGGGCACCAAAAAGAAAAAAAGCCAGTTAGATATTTTCTAACTGGCTTTTTTAATAAGTATAATATTATAAAAATTTTTTCTGTAATTATAATAATTTTAATTTAAAATTTTTTCTTCCTTGTTCCTTGTCTATTCTTGTCCATCCTTAATAATTTCTTAGGCACTCTATATTTATTCTATATTTTTCTCAAAAATAAAAGCAACCATTTAATCTTTTATATGAATTCTCTAAATTCTATCTATAATATAGAACAAAAAACAAAAAAATAGCAATTATTAACTAAAATTATTAATACTACTCTTGCATTTAAGATCACAAATCTTATATTCTAGATAATCCAATGAGCTATATAACAAAAAGTCAATATTAAAGGGTTAGGAGGAAATATATGATAATAAGAAAAGAACATGCTATTGCTCTAATTATAACAAGAGAAGACGAATTAAATAAACATCCAATACATCAACTATCAACAGATAGTGAAGCTACTCCATTTATTGAGTTAGAATTTGCAAACTTAATGAGAATGGAAAGGCCATTAGAATATACTCTAACTTACTGGGGTAGAGCTTTAGCTAATATAATAAAAGAAATGATAAATAATAATCTTATAGATCATCCATCTAATTGGAATGAAAAATATAGATGGATAGGATCAGAAATATTAATGATGATTGAAACTGCTATTAAAAACGATGATATACCAGGTGAATTAACATTAAATGAATTAGAAAAGAGAGGCTTTATTGAAGAAAGAAAAATAGAAAAAAAAGGTATATTTAAAGTCATAAATAAATATGCTAAAGCTATATACGAGGTATTTATAAATGCTCATCCTAAACTTATAATTAACAAAGAACTATATGAATATATTAAAAATATGCCTGCAGGACCAACTAATTCCTCTAGACTTCCTGCTGGTGGTAGATTCCCCCTCATACTAGAATCTATGCGATTAATCGCCTTCTCTGTTCCAACATCAGATATATATAATGTAACTGCTTTAGGTAAAAATGTAAAAGAAGCTTGTAACTATATAGCACCTGCTTTTGATATATTAATATCTGAAGATATTATGTTATCTGTAGAAAAAGTGGTAGATTACGGAACAGAAGAATTAACTGATACTGAAAAAGAATTTCTTTTAGCCTGTGCGTACATTAATGAAAATGGAGACCTATTACCTGCTGGAGAATATATATTAGAAGCATATAGAATATGGAAAGAACATGAATTTAAACCTGTTAAGACATTTAATGTTGATTTAATAGATATTGAACTCTTAAAAGGTATTAGAGAATGCTGGGATAAACATAAGGATAATCCAGAAATATTACCTACATCAGATCAACTAATAGATATTTTATTATATAAACCAGCTAAAGAATATAAACATCTATTTAACTATTATGGTAGAAGGATATATCAAGATATTGGATATCAACGAAAAGAAGAAATAAAAAAGAAATTTGAAGATGTAAAAAACGTAGAAGAACTCTTTAAAAGCTTTTATGAAAAAGGAAACAGATGGCGAGAAAAGATGGGTGATGTTGTCCAAGAGTCCTTATACACATTAGAATCTTTTAATCTTATTAGAACTAAAGAGTTAGAAGAAAAAAAGGTATATTATTTAACAGAATTTGGTAAAAAGGTCTTAGAAGATGTAGATAAAAGAGGAGTTAGAGACATTCCTTCTACATCAGTTAAGGCTATAACTATCACAAATAAAGAATTTGGTGCACCTAATATAAACTGGTATGAGGAAGCAAAAGATAGATTACTAATAGGAGTTGCAGAGCCAACAGAAGCTGGAAAACTATATGCAGATTTAGCCTATAACATAAGAAGATTGCCACACATAACTAGATTTGAACTAAAAGTGTTACAAACTATTCCAGAAAAAGGCTTTTTCATTTCGGATGTATACTCAAAGTTTGACGAAACATGGCAAGAAGAACTTAGCTATGCTCTAAATAAGTTAGAGGCAAGGGGTTATATAGATATACTTCAAAATGAAGCTATTGCATTAACAGAAGCTGGAGCCCTTATAAAAAGGGCATTATCAGGAACACCTGAAGGCTTTGCAAACCCAATTACTCCTCTTGCTGTTAGAGTTCTAGAGGCCTTAAGAGAAGTAGGAACTGTTTATACAAAAGAACATAAGATTAGGGTGCTACCTAAAAATATAAAACAAGCTGTAAAGATATCTGGTTTAGATCCTGTAACATTTGGGAAAGAAATGCTTATATTAAGGGCATCAAAACTGGCGGGTAAATCCAGTGTAAATGAGGCTGGACTTATGATACTTGAAGCACTAGATAAGTTAAATTAATACGAACTTAAAAAGGAAAAGGGCTATTTTGGTATTATGCTAAAATAGCCCTTTTAATTTTATATACCTTTTAATTTTATATAGAATATATTCGTTTTTCATATTCAATAATGTCTTCAGTTCTTAAAAATAAATGCTCTGGGATATTAAGCCCTTTATTGATAATGGATATCAGCTCTTGTTTTTGTTTAGGCATTTTATACCCCTCATAATCCATAGAAAAAAGAGGCACATAGCCTTTTAAGGCAAAATAACAAGGATTGCGCATATGGTCAAAACATAGCCTACCCTTAAACTCCAAGTGTTTAACTAATAACTCAATCTCTTTTAAAAGTTCATGTGGAGACAATAGAGTAAACTCCCCCTTTTCATATTCCTTATAAAGAGGAGTGCCTCTTCGTGGGATAAGGGGTCTTGATCTTACAAAATCAGGCTCTATTTCATTTATTACATAGGCAGTATTCTTAGCATGTTCTTTTGTCCGTTGCTTACCACCAAGGCCTGGCATTATATATTCCGAGACCTCAAATCCAACCTCTTTAGCTTTAACACCAGCACTTATATGCCCTTTAGAGGTTATACCTTTCTTTACCTTCTTAAGTACAAGATCATCTCCAGATTCTAATCCAATATGAACTCTTACTAGTCCTGCATTGTGGATTTCTGTTAGTTCTGTCTTTGATTTTTTTAATATACTCTTAGCGCGTGCATAGGTTGTAATCCTATTTATCTGAGGAAATGTCTCTTTAAGATACCTAATAGCCTCTATAAGATCGCAAGATCTCATGATCATGCTATCAGCATCTTGAATAAATACACTTTTTGCACCCACCTTAAGCCAATTCCAAACAAGAAAAATATTTTCTAAGACATCCTCCCTTACATTTTTGACAATTATATCTAAAACTTCATTACAGAGATTTTCCCCACAGCCCAATCTTATAGATAATTCTTTAATACACTCAACAATTGCTTTTACAGAGTCTATATCTCTTTTTATGTCTATAACATCTCTATATTTAAACTTTTCTCGACCATAGGGAGAACCATAGCAAAAGCTACAAAGATTCCACGGACAATTACAAGTAAATCTAAGCAATAGAGAATAACTACCACCCTCTGAAGGTGGCCTTATAGGACCAACCTCAAAGATATAGGTGTCTAATCTCTTTAAAATAGATTCTATAGTCATAAGTTAAGTATAGG
>Ga0256914_1002949_pt1 | contig 13814 bp, 12 predicted proteins | sample HulkmetaG_FD_191571 | JGI IMG/M metagenome (GOLD analysis project Ga0256914, IMG submission 191571) | Hydrothermal chimney microbial communities from Main Endeavour vent field at the Juan de Fuca Ridge, Pacific Ocean - Hulk | ecosystem: Environmental > Aquatic > Marine > Hydrothermal vents ... | reverse complement strand
GTTGGTCAGACCAAGATCGACTATCAGATCGGTTGGCTTCGTTCCGATGACAGCATTTCCACGACCAATACCAACGACAACGATTACTGGTTCGGTAAGGTGGACTTTGAACTCAAGGAGCTCCTCGGGGTTGACAAGTTTGACGTGGGGCTTTTTGCGGTTTACGCCAACGAAGCCCAGGATAACAATCAGCCTTACTGGCTTGGAGCCGAGCTCGACTTCTTTGGCTTCAAGGGCGTCCTTTTTGATCTTGATTTGATTTACCTTGGTGGCGATTACGGCGATGACGATTTTGACGCCTGGTTCTTCCATGCCACCGCTGGTTATCAATTTACCGATCAGCTCAAGGCCAGTTTCACCTTCTGGTACGCCAGTGGTGACGATGATCCGGCTGGAGACATGGAAGCTTATCAGACCATCATGACCGATACCTACGGGAGCGTGGTGCTTTTTGAGGACGCCACCTTTGACGACGGCTGGTACGTAAGCGCTGATCCTTATCTCGACAACGATCTTGGCTTCCTCATGTATCGTCTGCGGGTCGATTATCAGGCCACGCCTAAGTTGGCCCTTGCCGGGGCTATCAATTACATGCAGTTCGATGAAGACGTAGAGTACGCTGGCAGCAGCGACGATAGCATCGGCTGGGAAATCGACGTTTATGCTAACTACGAGCTTTATAAGGGTCTTTCCTTGAATCTGGCGGCTGGTTATCTCTTCACCGATGACGCCATGGACATCTATGCCAAGGCTGCTGGTGAAGGCGATGCTGACGATATGTACCGCCTGAGCGTAGGCGTGACTTACTCCTTCTAAACATCCCCTCATAGAAATCAGAAGAGGCGGCGTAAAGCCGCCTCTTTTTTTTGATCCCCCTTGTCTTGACCGAAGAAATTGATTAAGCAAGTCCCAGAGAAGAGGTTATCCCATGCAATGTCAAAGGCTTAAAAAGCTTGCGCGAGACTGGTATCAAAAAGTTAAAGAAGACGCCCTGGCTCCTGCCCGAATGATGGAACTCATTGAAAGACACGTGGGCCAATGTCCAGTCTGTCAGACTGATCCGGATCTCCCGGAAGAAATCGAAAAGATTCGAGAATTCATCAGGGCCCCCCAGCCTGTAAAGTCTTCCGAAGAAGCCTGATCTTGCCGACTCCAATTAAAATGATCAAAATATGGAATGGTTGCCCCCGTAGCTCAACCGGATAGAGCAGCGGCCTTCTAAGCCGTTGGTTGGGGGTTCGAGTCCTCCCGGGGGCACCAATCTCCTTCCCGTTCCCCGAATTTCCTGACTTTTCGCCCACCATTTTTCCGGATCCATGTACTTCTGGCTTCCGACATCGTCGGGAAAGTTCCCAACTTCGTCTTGCCTTTTGGGTCTGTGATTGCGAAATCTGTCGTCCTTAAAGAGCTCGGAATTTTCTGAAACCAGAACATATAGAGGAATCATATCAGCAACAAAAGTTTGAGATCCTAATAGGGAGCCGTTCAGGCACTAAAAACGCGAAGAGACCACATCAGACCCGAGATATCAGATTCAGATATCATTTAAGGCCATAGCAACTTAAGAGAGCCGAAAAATTAGGATCATTGTACTCGAGAAGCTCCGGCTAGTCTTTTTCTGCCTTAAAAAGGCTGATTTTTCTTTTTTGCATTCAATTATCCTGAAAATTTGCTTAAAAATTCTTTTTTTGCCACAAAATAGCAAAAAATTTTGACAAAAGACTTTTTACTATGGCATATAAAATTTAGAACATGCAGGAGGGGGGCAATGAAATATATAATCAAAGTTTTAATCCTGACATTGTTGATAGGGCCAGCGGAGGCCTTGGCTAAAATACTTTCTCCTGCCCACGAAAAGATCCCGTGTACCCAATGTCATGTAAAAACCGGTCAGCCCATGTTAAAAACGCGAGGAGTAAACCTATGTTTGCCATGCCACCCGGAAAGTAATCTGCATCCCACGGAGATTGTCCTCCCCCCTGACATGAGAGGGCCGGCTGTTTCTTTCCTCCTTTTTGATAAAGGAATGAAAATCGTATGCATCACTTGTCATTACGTCCATCCAGAGGACGTCTTACAAATTAAGCCTTTCATGTTGCGGGGAGAAACCGGAGAAGGCGGTCCTTTGACTAACTTATGTCTATTCTGTCATTTCTACGGTCTGGATACCCAAAATCCTCATGTAAAAAAGAGAAAATGTGTCTATTGTCACATGGCCCCGCCAGAAAAGGCGGCAGAGTCTCGCCGAATAAGAAATTTCTTGGGGCGACACGCTTGTGAACCGTGTCATAATCCCTCTTCCTCCTATCCAGCGAATTATAAACGTTGTCTTAGAGAGTTTGATCCTTTTAAAGATCCTGCCGTAGCATCGATGCGCAAGGCGCTTGGGATTTATCGAGCTCGTCTGATTTGTTCCGATTGTCATAATGTCCACGGGGTCTTTGACCCCAATGGGCCTCCAGAAAAACGTTTTCTTTTAAGAAAAGATTATTTGGCAGCTGCCGCTCGTTCGCGCAGTATCAATCCCCACTGGACGGGAGTTTTTTGTAGTGCATGTCACAGTGGTAAACCGGAAAAAGGACATCCTAATCTGATCAAAAATGACATAAATGCCCTTTGTGGCAGGTGTCATGACAACCGCTTTGCCAAGGCAGACATTCATCCTGTAGGAATGAAACCATCATCTTACGTCCATATTCCTTCGGACTTTCCATTAAAAGATGGAAAGGTTACCTGTGAAACATGCCACGTGGCCTCTCTTCAGATCTGTTACCGTGGCCTTGAAGTTCCCAAAAAAGAAGGTAACCCCAAGTTTCTCAGAAGAACCGGGCTCAAACGTGATGAATTTTGTCTGCTCTGTCATTCACCAAACTACTATAAGCGTTTTAATCCCCATCAAAATCAGATCGTCAATGGAAAGATCAACAAGAAAGCCTGTCTATTCTGTCATTCTTCTGTGCCAAATCCAGAAGAATTTGGCACGAAAGACATCAAGTTTATAGTGGACAATCCAAATAAGCCCTGTCTGATCTGTCACCCGGGGATGGATCATGGCCATCCGGCTGGAGTGAATCATCTGAGGGTTCCGTCTGGAAAGATATTACAGGCCATTGAAACCAGTGTTCAACGCATAGGGGTGGAATTTCCACTCTATAAAGGGCGGATTATCTGCGCCACCTGTCATAACCCCCATCAGCCCGGGGTACTCAAGATTCCAGCGGCAGCCAAAGGTGCTGGGCAACCTGAACGTTTACGCCTTCGGACGGACAAATCTATCTGTATCGGCTGTCACGTGGACAAGCAATGAACAAAAATAAAAATGGCTGGGGGACTAGGATTCGAACCTAGACCGGCGGGTCCAGAGCCCGCTGTCCTGCCGATTAGACGATCCCCCAGCGCTAAAGAAATGATAGCCGGAAGGAAGGCCATGTCAAGTCTTCAAAAGGCCTGTGAGGAGTACTCAACTATTTATTCTGTGGTAACGAGAGGTCGAATTTTTTCTAACTTCTTCTGCCCAATACCTTTTATTTTGAGCAAGTCATCAATAGATTTGAACGGTCCCTGCTTTTCTCTATATTCAACTATTCGCTCCGCAATCTTTGGTCCTATAAAAGGGAGAGTTTGAAGTTCGTCTTGGCTGGCGGTGTTGATGTTTATCTGCCCAGCTAAAGCAGAAAACGCTAAAAACATTGCGACAAAGAGAGACAATAATAGTACTTTTGCTTTCTTCATCTTTTCCTCCTTTCTCCTTTAAAATTATTTTGTATTTTATTTCTTGTCGAATACAATCTTTCTTAACTTTAAAAATCAAAAGTTTTAAATAGAATTGTGGCGTGCTAAATATCTTTTTCCAGATAGCATCGATAGCATTTCTGGCGGAGAAATATAGTATAATTTAATTGTTTTAGTTTTTGTTTTTTTTAGAGTGCTCTTTTGTATTACCAAAAGCTGCGGCCAAATAGTATAAGGACAAACTAGTGTCAGATTAAAATCCTTCTAAAGACATGCTGAACGCATCTCTCGCAAGAAAGACGTCCTGTTAGGCCCACTGGCTATTTGCTCTTAGCAGCCTTTCCGGCGCAGTTTCAGGCGCAGGTCATCAAAGATGGTGTAAAAAAGCGGGACGTAGAGCAACGTCAAAAACGTGGCCACCAAAAGCCCGCCGATGGCCACTACCGCCAGGGGAGAGAGACGTTCGAGTCCCAGGGCCATTTCAGCGGCAATGGGGAGCATTCCGGTCACGGTGCTCAAAGCCGTCATGAGAATGGGGCGCGTGCGCAAACGTATGGCCCCTTCGATGGCTTCGCGGCGACTCTTCCCCTCGCTTCGCGCTTTTCGGATGAAGTCAATCAAGAGGATGGAGTTGTTGACCACGATTCCGGCCAGAAGGATCATGCCCATGGCTGCTGGCATGCAAAAGTGCCGACCCACCAGCAGCAACCCCCACACGGCACCGATTAAAGAAAGCGGGATGGCGACCATGATGGTCAACGGATGGACGAAGGAGCGAAAGGTAGGAACCAGAGAGAAGTAGAGCAAGATGATGGCCAGCACCAGAGCGGTTTTCAAACGTCCAAAGGATTCGGCCATGTGTTTGGCCTCCCCTTCCTGGGAGATACGATACCCCGGCGGTAGAGAAAGATCGCTTAAGACCCTGTTCACCTGTTCTTGCAGGTGGCTGATGGCAGCGGTGGCCCGATATCCGTAGACATCTACTACCGGAGAAAGGGCCTGGCGTTTGTAAACCGTAAGGGTCTTTGTGAGCTCGAAACGAGCCAGCTCATTCAGGGGTACCGGCCCGGAGGGGGTTGGAATCTCAAAAGTGCGAAGATCCGCAAGGGTCTTTCGTTCTTCTTCAGGGAAACGTACCCGAATGGTGTAACCGTCTTCCTGTGGTACACGAAGGACCGAGGCTTTGGTTCCGGAAAAGGCCGTCCGCAGGCTTTCAGCCACCGCGATGGGAGATAACTGAAACCTGGCCAATTGTTCCTGATCCAGGACAAGACGAATCTCTCGTTTGTCAAGGGTCCAGCTACGAGAGATGGTGGTAAGCCCTCTCACCCTCAGGAGGCGCCTTTTGACCTCCTCTGCCAGCTGGTCAAGGATCAGGGGGTCAGGGCCGCTTATCATGACATCTATCGGAGCTGCGATGGAAGAGAGCGGAGTGGCCCCGAAGTCATAGACTTGAACATAACGAAGGCCAGCTACCTTGGAAAACTCCTTTCGGAGTTTTTCTTCGATCTCCCAGATGCTTTCTTTGCGGTGAAAGCGATCTATGAAATGGACCGTGATGAGCCCCTGTTGAGGGGTACGCTCGGCTCCAAAACTTATCACCCCGGGCTCACTGCCAACGGTAGTGGCCATCCGGATGAAGCCGGGGGTATCGGCGATGATCCTTTCCAGTTGAAAGACAATTTCTTCCGTGCGCTCAAGGGAAGTATTGGGTTCGGTCTCAAAGGAGATCTTCACGATGCCGGTATCCATGGGGGGCATGAGATCCCGGCCCACCAGAGGCATGAGGCGGAGACTTACCACCAGAAGGATTATGGCGCCCAGAATGAAGATGATTCTCCTCCCCGAGGCAAAGTGAAAGAGGGAGACGAAAAACCGACGGATAGGATCGAGGAACCCCTCGCTCACCTTTTCCAGGAGATGTTCCAGGAAATTACGCTTCCCGGAAGCCCGAAGGATGCGTGTTGAAAGGAGAGGGATAACGGTGATGGAAACGGCATAGGAAGCCAACAGAGCCAGTACCAGGACCACGGCAAAAGGTCTCAATATCTTCTGGACGTATCCTCCCACGAACATGATGGGAAGGAGCACCACCACGGTGGTGAAGGTGCCGGCGAAATCCGCCAGCCAGATCTCACGAGTGCCATCCACCGCGGCCTGAAACGGTGGTTTGCCCCTTTCGTGATGGCGGGCAATGTTTTCGGTGACCACGATGGCGTCATCGAGCAAGAGTCCTACCGCCACGATGATGGCGGTGAGGGTGACGATATTCAGTTCGAATCCGAGAAGCTTCATTCCGAAAAAGGTCATGAAATAGGTAAAGGGGATGGAAACCGCAGCCAGAAGCGTCATCCTGACCCGGGCAAGCAATAGCAAGATCACCCCTACCGTGAGGATGATGGCGTCCCGAAGGGCATCGATCATGTTCGAAATGGAGGTGCGAATGAGGTTTTCCTGGGTGTCAGCCACCTCGATCTCTAAAAGGGGAAATTGTTTTTTTATCCCGGGAAGAGCCTGCTTGAGGGCTTCAAGGGTAACGGTGACGTGACCCTCCTCCGGACGGAGGATGTTTATGCCGATAGCTGGGTGGCCGTTTCCGTGGAAGAGACTCTGCCGTTCGGCAAAGGTGGTTTCCACCCGAGCCACGTCCCGAAGATGGATCTCGCCTGAAGGCGTACGCCCCACCACAAAGTCCAAAAGCTTCTGTTTTTCGAGCACCTCACCTGCTACTTTGATGAGGATCTGGTCTTTCTTCCGGATGAGAAGACCTCCGGGGATGTTCAGGTTCTGAGCGTAAATGGCCGAGATAACCTGGCTTAAGGAGAGCCCGTAGCGCGCAAGACGGTCCCGATAGACCACCAGCCGCACTTCAGGGAAATAACCACCAAAGACCTCCACCTGAGCTACTTCCGGGATGCGAAGAAGGGCTTCGCGTAGTTCGTTGTCCGCCAGCTGCCGCACTTTGGCCAGGTCGAGATAACTTTGAGCTTTGGGATAGACCGCCAGGGTACAAACCGGGGCCGTGGCGTCGCTTACGCGAAAGATACGAGGAGGGAGGAGACCCTTGGGTAGATCCGCCCAGATGCGATCAAGGGCTGCGGAGACATCTACTTCCGCGGAATCCAGCCCCTTCTGATATTCAAATTCCACGGAAACAGCAGCGACCTCGTCCCGGGAAGAGGATTGAACCTTCCGCACCAGGTCCAGGGTGGCCAGTTCTTTCTCCACCCGGCGGGCCACTTTGTCTTCCACGTCTTCTGCCGAGGCCCCTGGCCAGACGAGCACCACCGCAATCTTGGGATAATTGGCGTCGGGAAAGAGGTTAAGAGGCATCTCTCGAAAGGAGAGAATCCCAAGGGCCACGCCAAGGATGAGAAAAGAGGTAATGAGATAGGGGTTACGAAGATAGCGCTCTACAAAACTCATCGTCTATTCCCTCACCGGTAGGACGTGTTTGACGGCTTGAAGCCGAAGGAGAGTTGATTCTTCAGCCACCACGACCCGATCCCCTTCCTTCAGGGGGCCAGCCACTGCTACTATTTCTCCGCTTCGTCCGAGGACCTTTATAGCCACCGGTTCCACCTTCCCGAGACCGTCCTTTTCTGGGATTATTCGAAAGACATAGGAGGTCTTCACGTTCTCGAGCAGGGCCCTTAGAGGAACGAGGGCCCCCTGCACACGTTTCACCACCAGGTCCACCCCTATCCTGGCTCCGGAAGGAAGATTGAAGGGGCGCCTGGTAGTTCTGATTTCTACGGTGGCCAACCCTCCGGGGGCAGTTGCCGGATGAACGCGATAGACTGAAACCTTGGTCTTCTTTCCTCCCTCGATCAAATAGGCAGTCTTCATGGAGAAGGAAACGGCACGATGTTCCGGCACCCGCACCAAAACTCGATATCCCCGGGATGGATCTTCAAGAGCCAGGATGGGCTGGCCCGGAAGCACCAGGTCTCCGGGTTCTTTGAGCCGTTTGGTGACTATGCCGCTGAAAGGGGCCCGAATTTCCGCGTAAGTGAGGTCATTTTTAACAGCGGCTATTTCTTCTTCCAGAGACAGGACACGGGCCTTGGCCTCGGCCAGAGCGGCTCTGGAGAGTTCAAAGGCCTCCTGGGAGAGGGCCTTGTTCTCAAAGAGGACCTTGTCGCGGGCAAAGATGTGTTGCCGGGTCCTGTAGCTGGTTCGGGCTGCTTCAAGCTGGGCGGTGAGGGATTTCAGCTTGGCCTTGAGCCCCTGATCATCTATCCTGACCAGAAGTTCCCCCTTTTTCACGGGATCTCCTTCGTATTTGGTCACAGCAAGCAGGTAACCCGTGAGACGAGAAGAAAGATAAGCCTCAAGTAGTGGTCGGATCTCTCCCAGGTAGTGTTCCGTTACTTCCAGTTCGCCCAAACGAACCCGGGCGGTTTCCACGGGAAGAGGCGCTTGCTGGGGTGTGGGGAGCTTGGCCAGACGGGCCTTCTTTTTCTTGACCAGCTTGACCGCGCCAACGACCAAGAGGATCAGGACCAAAATAACAAGAAAGATCTTAATTTTTCGGGCCATGATTCATCTCCTCGCAGGAAAGTTTTAAGTACCCGCGGGCAATGGTAGCAGTGGCTCGTTCGTAGGCGATCTGGGCTTGAACGAGGCGATAAAGGGCTTCCAGATAGGCGGCTTCGGCTTCAAGCCAGGCTGCCTGCGCCAACAGCATGTCGGTTACAGTGCCGGCTCCGCTTCGATAGCGAAGGCTCTCCACCCGGAAGGCCTCCTTGGCTTTGGCTCTGGCCTCCTTGAGAGAGACCAGCTGGGCTTGCGCTTCAGAAAGCCGTGAAAGGGCCTCTGCTACCTCCCTCTGGGCGTTCAGGACCACGGCCCGTTTCTTTTCTTCCTCCGCCAGCAAACGGGCCTGGGCTTCGGCTACCCGGGCCGAGATGGTTCCACCACTGAAGAGATTCAGGCGAAAACGCAGGCCGGCTTCCCAGACCTCTTCACTGTCGTGGAAGCCCGATCCGGCACGGCGACCATAAGAGGAGTAGAGGTCGATCTGGGGCAGATGGGCGCCCCTTTCCAGAGAGACCATTTCTTTGGCCTTGGCCACGGCTCGAGCCGCTGCCACCACATCGGGACGACAGGAGATGGCGGAATCAAGGTCTGTCTGCTTCAGGAGTTCCGGGGCCTTGAGTTCTCCCACCAGTTCAAACCGATTCTTCGGAGACTCTCCCAGGAGCACTGAAAGGGCCTCTTTGGTCCGCTGCAGGGCTTCCTGGCTGGCCACCAGGGCGGCTTCTTCGGCCTTTACCTGCGTGGTGATACGAAGGAGATCAAGCGGGGCCAGACGACCGAGTTTGAGTTTGAGTTCGGCTTCCTTCTGCTCGCGCTTGAGGGCTTCAAGGGTCTTGGAGCGGGCTTCTATCAAAGACTTTAGATAGACTCCGAAGAGGAAGGTCTCCTTAACGTTGGAGATGAGGTCAAGAGCGGTTTGCTCCTTGAGGCTTTGACGAAAAGCGGCCTCCAGTTCCGAGAGACGTACCAGCCTTCGCAGGCGTCCTCCTTCATAAAGGGGCAAACGCATCTCCACCTGTGCGGCGTAAATGTCGCGGCTGAAGGCCGGAAAGGCTCCGGGGCCTTTGATGGGTACCACAGCCACCGGATCGCTCATGCGGCTGGCCTGGGCTGAAAAATCTATCTGGGGGAGGAGTGCCCCTTGGGCCGCCTGCTTGGCGTGTTTGGCAGCCTGAATCTCATAAACCCGGGCTGAAAGGTCCGGATTGTTGGCCAGAGCTCGTTTAACCGCCTCTTCCAGGGTGAGCGTCTCCGAGAAGACCTGGCCTGGAGCCAAAAAAAACCCCAAAAACAACGCTAAAAAGACTACTTTTTTCACCGCTCCTCCTATGAAGCCAAAAACCGGATTCTTTAAGAGAAGATTTTTCCGAAATCAAAAGACAATTGGCAGGGTCCTAGATCAAAATCAAAGACTCCTTCTTTTGCTATTTTTTCCCGGAGACAATACTTTTCTTCTTTCAGCTCAAAGACTTCTCCAAGACTCTTCTGAGGATCAATCAGGACCAGATACTTTACTCCTTCGGCGGCATAGAAACGGGGTTTGAGAAAACGATCTTTCTTCTCGGTGGAGGGAGAGAGGACTTCAAAAATCAATATCGGTGGTCGATCAAGATAAGGTTGATCCAAAAGAGCGTAAATGTCTCCCTTCTCTTCTACACAAACCACCAGAACATCCGGTTCAAACACGGTGTTCTCACTTATTTTCCAATCTACCGGTTGGAGAGGGATACAATAGGGACAGTCTTTTAGTGCTTCTTCCAAAAGCCAGCCGATTTTGTTTACTATTCGTTGATGCCTCAGAGAAGGCATGGGAACCATGGCGTACGGCACCCCTTCAATAAGTTCCCATTTGCCTTCCCAGTGTTTGAAATCTTCGTAAGTGTAATTCGGAAGATCTTCGGGCTTGAGCTGAAGCATAAAAGATGCTCCTTCAGTTTTTTGTTAAATTTTAGCCCTAATTGCCTACAAAGCGAGTTTTTTCTCTGTTGAAACTATCCCTTCTTCAAAATTTCTTTAATCTCTTCTGGAGACAGGACCTTTCCCTGAGAGACGACCTTTCCGTCCACTACCAGTCCGGGTGTGGAGACCACTCCCAGGGCAGCGATCTGCCCCAGATCCTTTACTTTTTGCACCGAAGCCTCGATCCCGAGCTCTTCGAGAGCCAGGATGACATTGTCGTAGAGGGCTTCACAGCGTGCGCATCCAGCGCCCAGGATCTTTATTTCACGGGCCATGTTATCACCTCCTTGTTAGCCCCATTTTCCAAAAACAAAGCCGCAAAGGCTTGAAATAAGGACCACCAGCAAGAGATATGCGAGCGTTTTCCGGGTGCCAAGTACCGAACGGATGACAAGCACGCTCGGCAAAGAGACCGCCGGCCCGGAAAGAAGAAGGGCAAGCGCCGGGCCTTTTCCCATTCCGGCCCCCAGAAGCCCCTGCAAAATGGGCACTTCCGTCAGAGTGGCAAAGTACATGAAAGCCCCCACAAGGGAGGCGAAAAGGTTGGCCGTCAGCGTGTTCCCGCCTACCAGCTGAAAGACGTAGCGAGAAGGGATGAAACCCTCGTGCCCCGGACGCCCCAGAAAGAAACCCGCCAGCACCACCCCGACAAAGAGCAAGGGCAAGATCTGACGGGCCAGGAAATAAGAAGACGAGAGCCATTCTCGGGCCTCGCCACCGGCCCGGTAGAGAGAAAGAGAGAAACCCAAAATCCCAAGGAGAAAAGGGATCTCGTGCCCGGCGAAGATTCCTTCGGCCAGAGCAACAAGCCCCGCGGTGAGGAGGAGCCCCGTGGCCGGCACGCGAAAGAAAAAGTGGCTTTCAAGGAAGATGAGCCCGGAAACCAGAGCCACAAGGGGCCATTTCCAGGAAGGATCCGCACCATGCCCCCAGGTAGCCAGGACGAGAAGGGCCACGAGGGAAGCCATGAGGAGGGCGTTTTGCCAGAGGGGACGCCCGGCTTCTGGCTCCGGTAAGGAAAGCTCTTCGGCACGTTTGGTCTCTTCCCGGCGAAAAAGAAGGGCCATGAGCAGACCGATGAGGATACTGGCCAGGATGGCGGCCAGGGCCCGAGCCAGACCCAGTTCGAGGCCCAAGATGCGGGCGGTGAGCACGATGGCTAGCACGTTTATGGCCGGCCCGGAATAGAGGAAAGTGGTAGCCGGCCCCAGCCCTGCGCCACGGAGATAGATCCCGGCAAAGAGGGGCAACACCGTACAGGAGCAGACGGCGAGAATGGTGCCAGCCACCGAAGCCACCCCATAGGCCAGAGGACGCGGGGCCCTGGGACCGAGATAGCGGAGGACCGCTTCTTTGGAGACGAAAACACTTATGGCACCGGCGATGAAAAAGGCCGGAATGAGACAGAAGACGACGTGTTCCCTGGCATACCAGTGGGCCAGGAGGACGCCCTCGGTCACCCCTTTGAGAAATCGCTCTGGAGCAGGAAGAAAGTAAAGGACCAAGAAGACGAGCAAAGCCAGGAGGATTTTGGGCCCTTCTTGACGCCAATTCATTTGGCCTTCTCCCAGAGGTGTCTTTTGTCAGCGCGGGAGAGGGCCTCCTTCAAGAAAATGAACTCCGGCCCTCTCTTAAGCTGGGAAGCCACCAGAGTGAGCAGGGCCTCGGCCTCCGGATCCTCAGGGGCCAAGCGGTAGATCTGAAAGGAGCCCCGCTTTTCACACGCTGCCAGCCCGGCCTCTACCAGGAGCCTGAGATGACGCGAAATGGTAGGCTGAGAGAAACCGATGACCTCTGCAAGCTCACACACACAACAGGGACGCAGGGAGAGGAGGACGAGGAGCTTGAGCCTTGTACCATCCGCCAGGGCCTTGAGACGTTTTTCAAGAGTTTTCATGCTCAATTAATCATATAGCCAATTAGCTATATGTCAATCTATTAAAAGTACTCGAACCTGGAATCTAACGAACCGGCCCCCGTACATCCTGACGGATCCGGGCATCTGGAGGCACGCACGATCTTCTATCCCGGATCCTACTCCTTAGTAATGGTATTTCCTGAAGCAAAAAACTTCATGACAGACAGCTAAAGGATCTCAAAAACTTTGGAAGTAGGAATATCACTTATTTGATGACCCATTGAGTTTAACCGTCCAGCGGGCTTTGCACGTGGAGGAGACTCTTGCGGGCCAGGTGGGTATAAATCATGGTGGTCTGCACGTGTTTGTGCCCCAAAAGCTCCTGCACCGTGCGAATGTGATACCCCGCTTCAAGGAGATGGGTGGCAAAACTGTGACGCAGGGAATGCACGTTGGCTGGTTTTTCTATGCCCGCTTCCCGTAGGGCCTTTTTGAAAGCGCGTTGCACAGAGGTGGGATAAAGATGGTGCCTGCGCACCACAAGGCTTTTCGGATCAACCGAAAGCCTGGGCGAAGGAAAGAGCCAGAACCAGCCCCATTCCTTACCTGCATTTGGATACTTGCGTTCCAGAGCCCCGGGAAGGGAGACCCCGGGAAGATTGTTTTCACGATCAAGCTCATACAATTGGCGCACCTTCTGCAAATGGTCCCATAAGGGGTCGGCTAGCCTGGCCGGAAGGATGGTCACCCGATCTTTGTCTCCTTTGCCTGCGCGCACGATGATCTGGCGTTTATCAAAATCCAGGTCTTTCACCCGCAGGTTGAGGGCCTCGCTCAGACGCAAGCCTGCGCCATACATCAACCCGGCAATCAGATGATAGGGATAGGAGAGGTGCCGGAGCACACTCTCTACTTCATCCCTCTCAAGCACTACGGGCAAACGGCGTCTCTCCCTGGCACGCACGGCCTCTATGGTGGCCTCAATGTCCTGCTTTAGCACGCGCTTGTAAAGGAAGGCCAGGGCGTTTAGGGCCTGATTTTGAGTGGAAGGAGCCACACGGTGCTCCACGGCCAGATGGGTGAGAAAGTCCTGAAAATCGCCTGCGGTGAGATCTTTGGGAGATTTATCTCTGGTGAATCTTTGGAAGCGTTCAATCCAGGAAAGATAAGTCTTTTCCGTGCGGTAGGAGAGTTGCCGAAGGCGCATCAGGCGTCTTGCTTCCTCTTTGAGGTATGACCAGGCTATTTCGCACTCATGTTTGTCTCGGCAGGCTGTTTTTTCCCGGCGGGAGAGGAAGTAATTGTAGAGCTTTATGGCTTCTTCGGCCTGAGCCACCTGCCAGGGTTCATAGCGAGACTCAAGAAACTTTATGAAGCGTTTTTTCGTCTCTTCCGAAATAACATCTGAGGGAGAATGCTTATTCCAGGAAAGAGCCTTTTTCACCCAGAATACGTAAAAGGGCCTGACCTTTTCAGGAAGAGGTAGCTTTTGCAGATAATTTTCAAACTCGTGCCAGCGGCTTCTCATATTAGACAACACGCTAACACGATCATACGACCACTGTCAAAAAATTTAATTTTATACGGCCTTATTTTTGAAAAATTCTCCTTGAGGGCCAAATTAAACCCTGATAAATCTTAGATTGTTAAGCAAAAATATTTATTTTTGGTCGTTCATTCTGACAGGTCAAAATAGAGTTAGGGGGTATAAAATGGAAAACTT
>Ga0256914_1002948_pt1 | contig 13818 bp, 14 predicted proteins | sample HulkmetaG_FD_191571 | JGI IMG/M metagenome (GOLD analysis project Ga0256914, IMG submission 191571) | Hydrothermal chimney microbial communities from Main Endeavour vent field at the Juan de Fuca Ridge, Pacific Ocean - Hulk | ecosystem: Environmental > Aquatic > Marine > Hydrothermal vents ... | reverse complement strand
ATGATTCCCCGCGGGTTTGGAAAGGTTTTCGGGGGAGAGCCCAGGACGAGGTCTATGAAGTTGTCGGGGAGGTTCTTCATTAGCGCCAAGACGGTGGACAATCACCGGGCCAACATCATGAACAAGCTGGGAATCCACCGGACGGTGGAGCTGATTCGATACGCGGCGAGGATCGGGCTGATCGACCTGGATTTTTAGGGTGATCGAAGAAAGGGAAAAAGCTTACCGGTGAATAGCGTAATGACCATAGACCCTTGACAATTTTTTGCGCCTTTGTTAGAAAAAGGCGACTGCGGAGGGGGGTAGGGTGCCAAGATATTACGAAGTTGTCGTTTTTCCTGGTAATGCGAAAAAGGCGAAAGTCAAACGGTTCAAGGTTCCACGGTTTTTTATCTGGATGGTAGTGTTATTCGTTCCCTCTTTTTTCGCTTTCTCGGGGTATATCATCTACAATTACACCTCGCATGAGCTGAAGTGCAAGCGTATCGTAAAGGCGGCGGATATATATAGATCGCAGCTTCACTCTCTTGAAAGGAAGGTGAAGCAAATCCAGGCGCAAGTGACGAAGGTGAGGGAGCTGGATGAAAAGCTTCGCATCATTGCTAATTTAAAACCGGCGTATCAGGAGAATGAAGGCTTGTGGGGGGTGGGGGGTATCCCGGAGGATTTTTCCGGTTCAGAAAACCTCGTAAATACCCTTTCTCCCGAGGAATCGGAGAGGATCCGTCAGCTTCACTATGATCTGTTCCGTTTGGAAAGGGCTTCTGAGTTCGAGCAGAAGAGCCTGAAGGAGTTGCATGACAAACTGATCACCCGAAAGGATCTCCTTGATTCAACGCCGTCGATTCGTCCGGCGTATGGGTTTGAGACGTCGGGTTTTGGGTATAGAATATCCCCCTTCACAGGTCACAAGCAGTTTCACGAGGGGTTAGACATTGCGAATCGGAGGGGGACGCCTGTGATCGCGCCGGCCAATGGCTTGGTCGTCTTCACGGGAAGGAAAGGTGGGTTTGGAAAGCTTATCATCATCGACCATGGACATGGGATCACGACCCGTTATGGCCATTTGGCGAAGATTTTGGTGAAAGTGGGTCAGCGGGTCAAAAGAGGTGAAAAAATTGCAGAGATCGGAAACACGGGACGTTCCACAGGCCCTCATCTTCACTATGAGGTACGGCTAAACGGGGTGCCTGTCAACCCCAAGCGATATATTTTGAACTGATTTTCTCAGACTCAATCTTAATTACAAGGGAAAAGATAGGTAAGAGTGGATAGGCGTATCCGCGGAAATATAAACATATCCTTTTACAGGTGATAGCATATCATGTTTTCCAAATTACTTTTGAAGATTGTGGGAAGTAAGAACGAGCGGGAACTTAAACGTATTTCGCCCATTGTCAACCGCATCAATGAACTGGAAGGCACGGTTCGGCCCCTCTCGGACGATGAATTGAAGAAGAAGATGGCGGAATACCGCCAGCGGGTGGCGAATGGAGAGCCCCTCGACGATATATTGCCAGAGGTCTTCGCCATCGTCCGGGAAACGGCCCGGCGGGTGTTGGGAGAGCGGCACTTCGATGTCCAACTTGTGGGAGGGATTGTCCTGCATGAAGGGAAGATTGCCGAAATGAAGACGGGCGAGGGAAAGACCCTCGTGGCTACCCTTCCCGTTTGCCTTAATGCCTTGACGGGGAAGGGGGTTCACGTGGTGACGGTGAATGACTACCTGGCCAAACGTGACGCGGAATGGATGGGGGCGATTTACAAATTCCTAGGATTTTCGGTGGGTGTCGTGACCCATGAGCTTTCGGATGATCAGCGCAAAAAGGCATACGGAGCGGATATTACCTATGGGACCAACAATGAGTTTGGTTTCGACTATCTCCGGGACAATATGAAATTTGATATCAACGATTTCGTCCAGCGGGAGTTGCATTACGCCATCATCGACGAGGTGGACAGTATCCTGATCGACGAGGCGCGGACGCCGTTGATCATCTCCGGTCCCGCCGAGGAATCCACGGAGAAGTATTACACGATCGACCGAATCATCCCTTTTCTGAAAAAGGATGTCGATTACACCATCGACGAGAAGGCGAACTCCTCCGTCTTGACGGAGGAAGGGGTTTTGAAGGTGGAACGGTTGCTGAAGATCGACAATCTCTACGATCCTCGTCACATCGACACCCTTCACCACGTCAACCAGGCCCTGAAGGCCCATACCTTGTTCAAGCGGGACGTGGATTACGTGGTCAAGAACGGCGAGGTCATCATCGTGGACGAGTTCACCGGACGGCTCATGCCTGGACGGCGTTACAGTGACGGGCTTCATCAAGCGTTGGAAGCCAAAGAGAAGGTGAAGATCGAAAATGAGAATCAAACACTGGCGACCATTTCGTTCCAGAATTATTTTCGGATGTATGAGAAACTGGCGGGGATGACGGGAACGGCGGATACCGAGGCGGTGGAATTCAAGAAAATCTACGATCTCGATGTGGTCGTGATTCCCACCAACAAACCGATGATCCGAAAGGATTTCCAGGACGTCATCTATAAAACGGAGAAGGAGAAATTCAAGGCCGTGGTGGAGGAGATCGCGGATTGTTATAAACGTGGACAACCAGTCCTCGTGGGAACCATCTCCATCGAAAAATCGGAGAAACTCAGCTCCATGCTCAAGAAGCGTGGAATTCCTCACAATGTTTTGAATGCCAAACACCATGAGCGAGAGGCGGAGATCGTGGCCCAGGCAGGCCGAAAAAAGGCGGTAACGATTTCGACCAACATGGCGGGTCGCGGGACGGACATCGTCCTGGGCGGGAACTACAAGATGATCGCCGAGAAGAAGATCAAGCCCGAAATGAGCGAGGAGGAGAAGGCCAAGATCTACGAGCAAGCCAAGAAACAGACCCAGAAGGAGCACGATGAGGTCATTGCCTTGGGAGGGCTCCACATCATCGGCACGGAGCGGCATGAAAGTCGCCGGATCGATAATCAGTTACGCGGTCGTTCCGGCCGGCAAGGTGATCCGGGATCGTCGCGTTTTTATCTCTCCCTGGAAGATGATCTGTTAAGAATCTTTGGGTCTGAGCGTATTTCCAGCGTTATGGACAAATTGGGAATCGAAGAGGGGGAACCGATCGAACACAAGTTCATCACGAAGGCCATAGAAAATGCACAGAAGAGGGTGGAGGCTCAAAACTTCGAAATTCGAAAGCAACTCCTTGAGTACGACGATGTGATGAACAAACAGCGGGAGGTTATCTATGGATGGCGCAAAGACGTCCTGACCTCGGAGAATCTGCGGGAAGAAATCATGGAAATGGCGGCTGAGATTGTTCCAGAGATCCTTGATCCTTTCATTGAAGAGAAGAAGTATCCTGAGGAGTGGAACTGGAAGGGAATTCAGGATGTCTTGTTCAAACAGTTCCACATTCGTCTGAATCTCACGGAGGAGGAAAAGGAAGAGGCTTCGTTGGAGATGCTTCAGGAGCGGGTGGAGGAAGAGATCGAGAAATTCTACGCCTCCAAGGAACGGGCGTATGGTGAGGAGATCATGCGTTTCCTGGAGAAGATGATTCTCCTTCAGTCCATCGACATGAATTGGAAAGACCATCTCCTTGCCATCGATCAGTTGCGGGAAGGCATTGGATTGCAGGGCTATGGTCAACAGGATCCTCTCCGGGTCTACCAGCGAGACGCCTTTGAGATGTTCCAGGATATGATCTTTCGGATCAAGCAGGATGCCATCGAAAAGCTCTTCGCCGTGGAGATCGAGCGCGAAGAGGCCGTGGAGGATTTGACCTATCTTCCCATGGCCGACGAGAGCGCCATCAGTCTGGGAAGGGGGCAGATGATGCAACGTCCCATACCGCTGCAGACAGGGGAGTTCGCGCCGCCTCCGGAGGCCTCGGGCGGGGGAGACAAACCGGTGACCTATCGCCGTGCCGGGAAGAAGATCGGCAGGAACGATCCATGCCCCTGCGGGAGCGGTAAGAAATACAAAAAATGCTGCGGGCGGGGGTTGTAGACCGTGCCCGCCCATATTCCTGGATTCAGGTTTTCCGTCACGTGCGCGGGAATTAAAGGCACCCGTCGGCCCGACATGGTCCTGATGGTTTCCGATCCTCCGGCGAGGTGGTCAGGGACCTTTACGACCAACCAGGTGAAGGCGGCGCCGGTGATTCTCGGCATGGAACGGCTGAAGAAAGGCGCGCCTCTTTCTGCGATCCTGGTCAACAGCGGCAACGCCAACGCCTGTAACGGCGAGCGGGGGATGGCGGACGCCTTGACCCTTTGCCGGGAGACGTCTCGATTGCTTGGGGTGCCCGAGGAACAGGTCGTCATGGCCTCGACCGGCGTGATCGGACAGCCCCTTCCGACGGAGAAGATGGCGGCGGTATTACCGGCCCTGGTGGACGGCCTGGGTCAGGCTTCACTGGAAGAGGTGGCCGCGGCCATCATGACGACGGACCGCTATCCCAAGTGGGAGGAGGTTACCCTGGACAGTTACCCCCACGTGAAAATTGGCGGTGTCGTCAAAGGCGCGGGGATGATCCATCCCCGCATGGCGACCATGCTGGGGTTCTTCTTCATGAACGCGGGACTTTCCGTGGAAGTCCTTCAGACTCTGACGAGGCAATCCGTCGAGCTGAGTTTCAACCGGATCACGGTGGACGGGGATCAAAGCACCAACGATACCGTTCTGGTTCTGGACAATGGAACCGACGCGGCGTCGGAGGGGCTTAAGAAGGCGGTGGAGGAAGAGCTTCGAACCATGATGAAATCCCTCGCCTTTAAGATCGTGGACAACGGGGAGGGGGTCACGAAGGTAGTGACCCTTCGGGTGGAGGGAGCCGCTTCCGAAGAGGATGCCCGCCAGGTGGCGGAAAGCGTTGGGCGTTCCCCGCTGGTGAAGACGGCCTTTTTTGGAGAGGATCCCAACTGGGGGCGGATTATGGCGGCCATCGGCTATTCGGGGGCGGTCATCGATCCCGAGAGAATCGATATCGCCTTCGACAACGTGGCACTGGTGAGAGGTGGTCGATGGGCGGGAGAAGCGGCGGAACGTGAGGTGACTCAAATCATGAAGAGACGGGATTACACCTTGACGATTTCCCTGAACCATGGAGAAGCCGCCTATCGCCTCGTGACGTCCGATTTCTCTGTCGAATACGTAAAAATCAACGCCGATTATCGTTCGTAGGCAAAGTTATCGTCGAGTAGATTAAACCAAAAGGAGACACACATGCAGATTTTGAAGATCAATCCCGATAATCCTCAAGGAAGGCTCATCAACAAGGTCGTGGAGGCCTTGAACCGGGGAGAGGTGATCGCCTATCCTACCGACACCGTTTACGGGATCGGGTGCGACCTGTTCAACAAAAACGCCATCGAAAAAGTCTACCAGATCAAGGGGAAGCAACGGAACAAGCCTCTGAGTTTCATCTGTTCCGACCTGAGTGATATCAGCCAGTATGCTTATGTGCAGGATTACGCCTACAAGATCATGAAGCGACTCTTGCCGGGACCCTATACCTTTGTCCTTCAGGCCACAAAGCTGGTTCCGAAGATCGTTCAGACCAGGCAGAGGACGGTGGGCATCCGGGTGCCGGACAACAAGATCTGTCTCGAGATCGTGAAGACCCTCGGGCACCCCATCATCAACACCAGCATTACCCACAACGAGGATCAGCTCTTTGACGACCCGGAGCTGATCAAGGAGACCTACGGACACCAATTGGCCTATATCATTGACGGGGGGGTCATCGCGGCGGAGCATTCCTCCGTCATCGACCTGACGGGAGACGCCCCGGTGGTGCTGCGCAAGGGCAAGGGAGATGTCTCCATGTTTGAAGAGGAGGAATGAGGAAATGATAGGGAAAAGGGAAGTGAAACCCACGACCGATCTGATTCCGACACCGGTGGTCTTGGTGACGGTCCAGGGTACACAGGGCCCGCCAAACATCATTACCCTCGCATGGGCGGGAGTGGTCAACTCGGATCCCCCCATGGTAGGGATTGGGATACGGCCGGATCGCCATACGTACGGTCTCTTGATGGAGTCAAGAGAGTTTTGTGTGAACATTCCTCACGCGGGTATGGTTCGTGAGGTGGATGTGTGTGGTGTGGTTTCGGGGAGGGACGCGAACAAATTCACGGTTACAGGGCTCACGGCTCAAGAAGCTGTCCGTGTAAAGCCTCCTTTGATTCGTGAATGCCCCATCAACCTGGAATGTCGGGTCGTTCATACCCTTGAGTTGGGGAGCCATGTGCTTTTCCTAGGAGAGATTCTGACGGTTCATCGTGACGAGGCCATCCTCACGGAGAAGGGTAAGATTTCAATGGAAAAGTTCAAGGCGCTTGCCTATTGTCCCGGCGTCCACGACTACCGTGCCGTTGGAGACAAGGTGGGATGGTATGGTTTTTCCAAGGGGAGGATGTCGTGACGTCTCCCTGGATGGTGGATATTCATACTCATCTTTTTCCGGATTGGATGGAGCGAGATCGATGGAAGTATGCAGAAAAAGACCGGGTATTCAAAGAGATCTATGGCAATGAAAAGGCCAGGATGGTGAGCAAGGATGAGATGATCCAAGCCATGGATAAGGAAGGAGTGGCCGTTTCGGTGGTGTTCGGATTCCCGTGGGAAGATCAAGGGATCAATCGTGAGCACAACGACTATATTCTCGAAGCGGCGTCACACCATCCCGACCGGCTGGTTCCTTTCGCTTGTCTCAACCCCTTGGCGCCCAACGCCGTAGATGAGGTTCTTCGATGCGTAGACCGGGGAGCCAAAGGGGTGGGAGAGATGGCGTTCTACGATCGCGCGATCGATGATGAGGTGATGGAACACCTTCGTCCCTTGATGGAGATCTTGAAGGAGGCGGGCCTTCCTCTCTTGATCCATACCAACGAGCCGGTGGGTCATCGTTACCCAGGTAAGAGTATGAAAAATTTAACGGAAATTGAGCTTCTGGTGAGGAATTTCCCGGAAAACATCATTATCCTGGCCCATTGGGGCGGAGGGATCCTGTTTTTCGAATTGATGAAAGAGATCAAGGCCTTGTTTCAAAACGTCTACTATGATACGGCTGCTTCCCCCTTTCTTTATCAGCCGAAAATATTTAGCGTCGCAGGGGAATTGGTGGGGTTTGATAGGATTTTGCTGGGAACGGATTATCCTCTCATCCCTCCGACGCGTTATCTGAAACAGATTTCCGAAGTGATCAAGGACGAGGAGAAAGTCCACGCCATCTGTCGGGACAATGCAAGGCGGCTTCTTCGTCTGTCGAGTTAATATTTTAGGAGGTGTGTCGAGGGTTTAATTTCATAAAAAAGGGAAGCGAACCTTGATTGTTCGGTATATCAAACTTATATTTAGTGAAGCGGAAAAACTAGGAAGAAAAGGAGGCATTCGAAGATGGATTACGATATCGTGATCGTGGGGGGAGGACCAGGAGGATTGACGGCGGGGCTTTATGCCGCGCGTGGAGATATGAAGACCCTTTTGATGGAGAAGCTCATTCCGGGGGGGCAAGCGGCGACGACCTATTGGATTGAGAACTATCCGGGTTTTGTGGATGGCGTGTCGGGTCCACAGCTTATGATGTCCATGAAGGATCAAGCGGCTCGTTTCGGGTTGGAGATTCAGACGGATGAGGTAAAGGACTTGGAGGTGTTGGAGGACGGCTTTGCCGTGGTCGGTCAGACGGGGCGATATACGGCTCATGCGGTTATCATAGCCTCGGGGGCTACGGTGGCGCAGTTGGGAGTTCCGGGTGAGGAAAAACTGAGAGGCAAGGGGGTTTCCTATTGTGCCACGTGTGATGGGGCCTTTTTCAGGGATGAGGATTTGGTCGTCGTTGGCGGAGGGGATGCCGCCGTGGAAGAGGGGATGTTTCTGACCAAGTTTGCGAAAAAGGTATATCTTGTGCACCGGCGGGACCGCCTCCGGGCCGCTAAGGCTATTCAGGAAAAGGCCTTTAAGAATGAAAAAATGGAGTTTATCTGGGATTCGGTGGTTGAGGAAATCCTGGGAGAGCAGGCTGTGGAAGGGGTTCGATTGAAGAATCTCAAAACGGAAGAGACGCGAGAACTTCCATGCAAAGGCGTTTTTATTTACGTGGGGAACATTCCCAACAGCCAGTTCCTTAGAGGAAAGGTCGAGATGGATGACCGCGGCTATATCCTAACGAACGATAATATGGAAACTTCCATAAAGGGGGTCTTTGCTTGTGGGGATGTGCGGAAAAAGGCCCTACGCCAGGTTGTTACCGCCTGCGGTGAGGGAGCTACGGCGGCCTTTTCTGCTCAACAGTTTGTTGAAGAAAAGATGGGGATTGCTTATAAGTAGAGGAGAGATCGGGATTTTGGTGCGATGGGACGCCAAGACCCTCAACGTTCTTGAGAAGGAGTAAAGGAAATGTGTTTGTCAACATTGTATGAAGGTGAGATCGATCCTTCGAAGGTTATCATGGAGGATGCGGCTCACGTGAGCGTGAAAGATGGAAGGATTGTCGTCATGGATATTTTGGGTGAGGAGAAAGAACTCGAAGGATATGAGATCATGGATTTGGATTTCATGAAACATTACGCCGTGTTGAAGAAGAAAGGTGGGGTGAAGTCATGAATGAGAAAGTGGAGAAATTGAAGCATTTGTTGCCCCATTTGCTGGAGCACAACCTGGAGCACGTGCGGGAGCATAAAAAATGGGTCGAGTTGTGTGAAGAAGCGGGATTGACGGAGATTGCGGAGGATCTGAAAGAAGTGGTTTCACTTTTCGAAGCTTGCACACCCTATTTTGAGCGAGCCGTCAAGAAGATCGAAACGCTGTAAGCAAACTCCTCGAGTGGCAGAGATGATTGTCATTAAATCAGATGAAGAGATTGCCCGGATGCGGAAGCCCAACCGCGTGGTGGCGGAATTGCTTGATTATCTCGAGGGGTTGGTGCGACCGGGGATCACTACCCGAGAGCTCGATAGCAGGGCGGAAGAATTCATCGTGAAACGGGGCGGCAAACCGGCCTTTAAAGGGTATCATGGTTTTCCCGCGACGATTTGCGCTTCCATAAACGAAGAGGTTGTTCATGGCATTCCCGGAACGAGACGTCTGAAGGAGGGGGACATCATTGGTATCGATCTTGGTGTCGTCATGGATGGTTTCTATGGAGATGCCGCACGGACCTTTGGGGTAGGGAAGATCGATGCGGACGCCAAGCGACTTATGACGGTGACGGAGGCCTCCCTCTATAAGGGAATCGCGCAGGCCGTGGTTGGGAATCGCTTGTACGATATTTCCCATGCCGTCCAGCGTCACGTAGAGGAGGCGGGATTTTCGGTCGTGAGGGATTTCGTGGGGCATGGGATAGGAAGGCAGTTACATGAAGATCCTCAAGTGCCCAATTATGGTCCCCCCCATAAGGGGCCTAGGCTCGAGAGGGGCATGGCGCTAGCCATAGAACCAATGGTGAATGAAGGGACGTGGCAAGTTAAAGTGCTGGAGGATGGGTGGACGGTCGTCACGGCGGATGGGCGACGATCCGCCCACTTTGAGCACACCGTCGTCATTACCGATGATGGTCCGGAAATTTTGACGAAACTTTGAGGTTGGAATGGCACCTTATCGTTTGAAAAAAGAGGAAAGAAAGGTCAGTGTCTCCGAAAACATGTATCGGGGACTTCCCGTCGCAGAGGGCATTGCCATCGGGAAGGCCGATATTTATATCAGCGAACTGGCGGAAATCATTCCTTACCGTCTCAAGGACGATGAGGTTGAGCAAGAGGTTGTCCGGTATCGCGAGGCGTTGGGTGAAGTGCGACGCCAATTGGAGGAAAGCGAAAATCGTATCCGGAGGGATATCGGTGAAGAGGAGGCGGAGATCATCAAGAGCCACCTGATGATTATCGATGATCCCTTTTTTCAAGAGGACGTACCTAGGTTGGTGAATGAAGAAAAACTCAATGCGGAGTTCATCCTCCTCCGAGGGATTCGCGCTTTCATGGAGAAATTCAAGACTATAGAGGACGACTATCTCAGGGAGCGGGGCAAGGATATCGAGGACATTGGCAAACGCGTCATCCACCGTCTTCTACAGTTGGATACGCGGAAGGTTCTATTCAACAAGCGCGGGATCGTGTTTGCCCATGAACTGACCCCGTCGGATACCATTCATTTCGATCCGAAAAAGATAAAAGCGATGGTGACGGAGGTAGGTGGTGAGACGTCTCACGCCGCGATCCTGGCCAGGTCCATGGGAGTTCCCACCGTGGTTGGGGTGGAAAACATTTTGCGGAAGGTGAAAACCAATGACCGGGTGATCGTGGATGGAAATCTCGGACTTGTTTTTATCAATCCGAAACCTTCTGTCGTCAAAGAGTATAAAAAGATTCAGGAAGATTACGCGGCATATCGCAAAGAGTTGGAAAAGATATCGAAACTCCCTTCCGTGACGCGGGACAATGTGGCTTTTCGTCTCTTTTCGAATATCGTGAAGGCACCCGATGTAGGGGTTGCCCTCAAATATGGTGCCGAGGGAGTAGGGCTTTTTCGGACGGAGCTTCCCTTTTTGCTCAGCGAACGTTTGTTGACGGAGGAGGAACAGTTCAACATTTATCGGACGGTGGCGGAAACCTTGAAGGGGAAGGAGGCGACGATCCGAACCCTCGATCTCGGGGGGGACAAATTTCTTCCCTTTCAGAAAATCAAAAGGGAAGTTAATCCTTTTCTGGGATGGCGTTCCATCCGGATCTCGCTCGAAGAGGTGGATGTTTTTAAAGTTCAGTTGCGGGCACTTCTTCGCGCCAGCGCCTATGGCAAGATTCGCGTGCTTTATCCGATGATTTCGAGTTTGGAGGAGCTTCGGGCAGTCAACGAGATTTTCGGTGAGGTGAAGCATGAGTTGATGTTGCGAGGGATTCCCTATGATGAAGAGATCAAGACAGGCGTGATGATTGAGGTGCCCTCTGCGGCAGTGTTGGCGGATAAGCTTATCAAAGAGACCGATTTCTTCAGTATCGGGACAAACGATTTGGTACAATATACGTTAGCGGTGGATCGTGACAACGAGAAGGTCGCGGCGTTTTACCGCCCCTACAACCCGGCAATTTTGTGGTTGATCAAACGGGTGGCCGATATCAGTAACGAGGCGGGAAAACCGTGTTCCGTGTGTGGTGAGATTGCCGGTGACCCCATATATGCCGTTTTGCTGCTGGGATGTGGAATCCGCGACTTGAGCATGAAATCCCTCTCTATTCCCGAGGTTAAGCGAGTATTGCGTTCCGTTACCTTGAAAGAGGCCGAGGATCTCGTCGAAGAGGCATTGACGCTTGGTACGCCGGATGAAGTCAATAACCTGATGGAAAAGAACTTTTTGTCGGTGAAGGACGCAAGGAGCGGTTATGAGTATACCATCTTCCGATCGTCGAAAACTTGAGGAAGAACTGAAGGAAAAAGAGAGGCTTTTGCAAGATTTGGAGGCGAGCCTTCCGGCCCATTCCGTACGCCCCCATCAGATTCAGCGGATAGAAGAGCTTGAGGAGGAAATTCAGGAATTGAAAGCCCGTTTGAAAAGCTCGGGCGAAAATTCCTGAGCCGAGATAAGTTTTTCTGATTGCTTTCTTGTGTATGCTATCGGCACAAGGGTGTGAGGGTTTATTTTTTCCAGTAAATTCCCTGAAAGGTACCGCGACGTTTGAGCTCATTACGGATACCGTGGAGGGTTTCCCCTTTTTTTAATATCCAGGAGGGAGCTACAAGATTTTCCTTCGGGGCGTCTCCCGTGAGGCGTTGAATCACCACCGACGGCGGAAGGATTTCCAGGGCGTCACACACGAGGGGGATGTATTCCTCCATGGTCAAAAGCTCGAAGGGTGCCTTCGTGTAGATGTCCGCAAGGTGTGTCCCTTTCAGGATATGGAGCATGTGGATCTTCAGATCGTCGATCCCGAGTTCCGCCAGGAACCTTACCGTCTCAAGCATCATCTCCCGCGTCTCCCCCGGTAGGCCGAAGATGATGTGGGCACCGACACGGAAAGGATAGGATCGTGTCAACCTTACCGCTTCGACAAAGGCGTCCACGCCGTGCCCCCGCTGCATCCAACCCAGAGTCCGCTCGTGAATCGTCTGGAGGCCGTATTCAAGCCAGACATGGAACCCGGAGAACATCTTTCGTATAACCTCCAATCTTTCCCGGTCGATGCAATCGGGGCGGGTGGCAATGGCCACCCCCACCATCCCGTCAAACCCCACGGCCTGGGCATAGACCTTTTCCAGTATTCCGGGTGGCTCATAGGTGTTGGAAAAGGCCTGGAAGTAAACGATGAATTTCCGCGCCTTGTAACGCCTCTGGACCCGCTCGATCCCGTCTTGGATCTGCTCCCGGACGGAAAGCTCTCTCCGGACGAACGGGGCGGCGGAGCCCCGCGCGTCGCAGTAGATGCACCCCCCGATCCCCTTGGTGCCGTCCCGGTTGGGGCAGGAAAAACCCGCGTCCAAGGGAACCCGGTAGACCTTTTCTCCGAACGTCTCCTTCAGGTAATCACTGAAGCGGTAGTAGGGAAAGCTTGAAAGACTCACTTCTTCAAAAACACGGTCTGGATGGGGAAGGGAATCTCGATGCCCTCCTTGGCAAAGCGCTCATGGATCATGGAGTTGACGCGGTCCTTCGCGTCCAGCATCTGGGTGTATTCTACCACCCAGAAGATCATCAACAGGTTGAGGCTGAAATCCCCGAACTCGGTAAAATAAACGCTGGGAGGGGGATCCTGAAGGATGGAAGGCACCGCCTTCGTCGTTTCGAGCATGATCTGCTTGGCCCTCTCGATGTCGCTTCCGTAGGCAATTCCTACCTTGACGCGAACTTTGACCTTGAAATCGGGGTAGCAGTAATTGACCAGGCTGGCGTTGACCAGGGCGGAGTTGGGAACCACGAGGATGGTGTTGTCGAAGGTCTTGATTCGTGTGCTACGAAGTCCGATTTCCTGGACATCCCCGATCTCTCCCGAGGCCAGTTCGATCCGGTCTCCGGGGTGAAAGGGTCGGTCGATCATGATGGAAAACCCAGAGATCATGTTGGTCAGGGTCTCCTTCGCGGCGAGACCGATGGCCAGCGATCCCACGCCCATGGCGGTCAGCAACGACCAGGCATCGTAGTTGAAGTGCTTGAGGATTACGATCACGGCGAGGGTGAAAATCAGGATGCTCGTGACCCGTTTGATGAGGGGAATGAATTCCCGGACGAGATTGGTCGTGCTTCTCTTCTTTCTCAGTTTTTCGCCGTACCAGTCGATGAAGGCCATGAAGACACGGTAGACAATGATCGTCACCACGACGATCCCGACGATGAAGATCAGTCCCCGAAGCGCCTGCACAAGCCGGTTGTCGAAGGGCAGGCGAGAGACGGCGTAGTCCAGCCCGTAAACCAGGATGATGTAGAAAAGGGGATGGCCGACGGCGGCAAGGATTCGGTCGTCCATGGAGGTGGCCGTCTCCGCGGCCCACCTCCGCATCCATCGGCTTATGATGGTTCGCACCAAAAAGGCGATTCCTACGAAGACAAGGAAAATTCCCCCCGACATGGCAAGGGGCTTGATCAACGGCTCAAGCCGGTTCATGAGTCTCCCTGCCCGAAGACGCGCTGGAAGATGGTATCCACGTGTTTCAGGTGGTAGGAAATATCGAAAAGCTCCGTCAGCTCCTCGGCGGAGAGCCGGCGGCTGATGTCGGGATCGTTTGCCAGCAGCGTTTGAAAATCCAGTCCCTCTTCCCACGATTTCATGGCGTTTCGCTGCACCATGAGGTAGGCATCATCCCGGGAA
>Ga0256914_1002947_pt1 | contig 13822 bp, 14 predicted proteins | sample HulkmetaG_FD_191571 | JGI IMG/M metagenome (GOLD analysis project Ga0256914, IMG submission 191571) | Hydrothermal chimney microbial communities from Main Endeavour vent field at the Juan de Fuca Ridge, Pacific Ocean - Hulk | ecosystem: Environmental > Aquatic > Marine > Hydrothermal vents ... | reverse complement strand
CCTGTAAACGCTACTTTGGCAAATGTAAAAGCAACAGGAGAGATCATTGATGATGACAGCAATCCTCCAAATCCGTCAGGCTTTGACAGCGAACCAAACAATGACTGTGCTCATTCGGAGGTTATAACAGAACTTGACAATGCGGACAAATCTGTAGATTTTCATGCTACCGGATCGATAACGCCAAACAGTAACGGGGAAGGAAGCGAAGGAAGAGATTATTATCATTTTACTCCCTCAGTTGACGGAAAAGTTACGATAAAATTGACTACTGCCAAACCTATGTGGTTTGCAATCAGTGACAACGGATGTCATACTCCGTGGGAAGATACGACAAAATGGAACATCCAAAGAGGCGTAAGCGGCAGTGTAAACAAAACTTTTGATGTAAAAGCAAGACAGAGAGTTGATATTTTGGCTCTTAGTTACAGCAACAAAGATTACAGTGTCGATATCTCATTTGAAGCAGAGGGCTCACCTCCTGTTACCAAAAAAGCCGATCTTACAATCACCAAAACAGACAAGAGTGATCCTGTCTATACCGAAGAGATGATAACCTACAATATAACCGTATCAAACAAAGGTGAAACAGGAGCAAAAAACATCACTCTAAAAGACACTTTGCCAAATGGCGTAATATTTCAAAGCGCCGACGGAGAAAACTGGAGTTGCAGTGAAAACGATTCCGTTCTTACATGCAGTTATGATCTTGTTCTTGAACCAGACAGTTCATCAACACTCTCTTTAACCGTAAAAGCACCGCAAAACGAAGGAGAGATTACAAACAAAGTCGAAGTTTCAACAGAGACCGAAGAATCAGATCTAAACAATAACAAAGCAGAAGAAAAAACAACTGTTTTGAAAAAATCCGCCACCATAAAAACTTTCACAAAAACCATCTCTTCATCAGAAGATGATGCCATAGAGTTTGAGATGATACAAGGCGGCGGTTATGTCTATACCGGCGGTAAAATTTCGATAGATGAATATCTTTTGGCAAATGATATGGGAATAGTAAAAAATGAACTTGGTAAATTCAGAATAAGAGCCGGATACAGATTTGCAAATATTTCCATCCCAAAATCTGCCAAAATAACAGAAGCCTATATTCAGTTTACAGCCCAAAAGGGGGATTTTGATATAGATGTTACTCCTACAAATTTCGTTATACTGGGTGAAGATATCGGAAATTCGGCGCCCTTTGAAAGAGGAGCCACCTATGATATCTCAAACAGAGTAAAAACCTCTTCAAATGTTTCATGGGATGATATAAAACCGTGGCAGGACGAGATGACATACAAGACACCCGATATAAAATCCGTCATAGAGAGTATAATGCAAAGAAGCGACTGGAGCAGTTCAAATCCCGTAACAATCTTTATAGAACCTGCAAAAGAGTGCATGGATGAGAGAGAATGCTACAGAAGAGCTTACGACTATGACAGAGACCCGCAAAAAGCGCCAAAACTTGTGATCAAATATCAAAGTGATGAAAATCAAAGCTCTCCTGCCTCACTCTCCATACAAAACGCCTCTGTAACCGAAGGGAATGAGGGAACAAAAACTATGGAATTTACTCTTTCACTCGATAAAGCGACTGAGAGTGAAGTGAAGGTGGATTTTACTACCAAAGATTCAAGCGCAAATGCGGGAAGCGACTATGAGAGTAAAAACGGCAGTGTAACTTTTGGAGTCGGAGAGACAACCAAAAAGATAGAAATAACAATCATCTGTGATACGGATGTGGAAAGTGATGAAGAGTTTGAAGTTGTTTTGTCAAATATTTCGGGTGCCGTTTTGGCAAATAACAAAGCAACGGGAAAAATCATCAATGACGATTCACAAAATCCCAATATTGCAGATATAGAACCAAATAACGACTGTTCTACAAGAGTGCTTTTAAGCTCTCTTGATAACTCACAAAGTGCCGCAAGTCTGAATACTTCCGGAACTATCAGACCAAACAGCCAGGGAGAAGGAAGTGAAGGAAGAGATTATTATCACTTTAGAGCAGGAGACAACGGCACTGTAACCATCACGCTCAAAGCTGACAAACCTATGTGGTTTGCGATAAGTGATAAAGGATGCTTCACTCCGTGGGTAGATAAAACAGGATGGAATATTCAAAGAGGAGTTACGGCAGATGTAACAAAAACATTCAATGTTCAAAAGGGAGATGATATAAATATCTTAGCTCTAAGTTACAGCAACAAAGATTATACAATGGATATCTCTTTTACACCAAAGCAGTAAATTTCAACGGTGCAACCGCCTATTGCAGTTGCACCGTCATTTAAAATCTGGCATGGATTTTAGTTGTTTTGTTTTTCTTTATCACTACTTTTGGAAATTTTCTTTTTATATTGTGATCTCTCACCAAAACGGTATAAACTCCTATCGGCAGTTTCATAACCGCTTCTCCGGCATCTCTTGATGTAAAATCAAAATAAATCCTCTCATTGGTATTGTATCTGTAAATACTGACATTTGTATATAAAGGTTTCAATCCTCTCATAGAGACAACTTTTAATTTACCTTCTTCAAAATTTATATCAAGTTCAGTCAAACTCTCTTTTTGAACATGCACATTTTTAAAAGTTTTTACAGATTTTATCACACAACTGTTATCATAAACTTTTATATCATAATCACCGGCTGCCAGTTTCAATTTAGCCTGTCCGCTGTTAATATCCGTATTACTGCTTTTTATCTTTTTGGTATCTCCCGCCGGATATATATCATATCTCGATGCTATGGGATTATCATTTATCATCGTATTTAGAACCAAAGAACCTTCTTGAAAATCAATAGATTTAACCACCGGTTCTCCGTCTTTTACAATAACATTTTCAATTCTTTTATACTGTTTGGGAACAATGCTGTAATCTTCTATCTCTATATAATAATTACCCAAAGGCAATTTTGCCACAACCGGATTATTTTTATATGTATTGTCATCTATCACTTTTTTGCGGGTTTTACTGTCGTATATTTTCACAAAAGCACTGCTTGTAGGTATCAGATTTTTTGTTACATTGATTTTTACTATTCCCTGCACAAAAGTAGTTGTTTTTTTAACTGTCTGATTCGGAAGAACTTCAACAGAATAAATCTTCTCCTGAATAGGCGGCACAACTTTTTTATCGGTTACAACTATCGTATATTTTCCGCTTGGAATAGTAAAAGAGACCGGATTTTTAAAAAAAGTATCTCCGTTTGCCACTATTTTATCAGTTTTCTCATCTATGATATCAACCCACCCGACTATAGGACTGTTATCTTTTACAACATAGACTTGAAGAACACCTTTTGACAGTGTACTTTCCTGTGGCAGTATTTTTTCGCTCTTTTTCTTTATCGTCTCTTCAAAAGAAGGAGCAGATATACTCTCCTTGTCAGAAATAACCGGCTTGGAAGAGTGTATGTTTTTGGAAATTTTTTCAGGTAATATGATACTCTCTTTATCAGGAGCTTTTGTCAGTTTTTCATTGTCTGTTTTTATAACCGGTTTATTGTCTATTTTGATATTATCATCTGTAACTGTCAGATTTTTATTTGCCAAAGGAGAAGTTAAAAGAGGTTCACTGGAATCCATCATCGGTTTTTTTGTATCTACTTCTCTGCTTTTTGGAAGTTTTTGAATAATCTCATCGGCACTTATTTTACCTTTAATCTCTTCATCGCTTTTGGATTCTATTTTTGGTTTAGTGTCTTTTATATTGTCCTGATCTCCTGCTGCCTTATCGGCTATCTTGTTCATATCTTTTCTTGACAAAGAAGGTTTCAAAACAGGCATACCGTTTGAAGAAGCCAAAACAACCGGTGGAGTTTTGATATCGATACTGTCGGATATCTTAGGAGGCGAAAAAGAGGGAGTATCGGGATTTTTGATATCTTTGTCATTTGTGGCTATTTTTTCCTGCAAAGAGTTTGTTGCCTTATCCTCATCTTTGACTTCATTTTCTATCTTGCTCAAAGGTATTTGAGGTTTTGTTTCCTGGAATTTCTCATCTTTTGATATTAAATTGTCTTTTATTTTTTCACTATCTTTTTCTATATCATTATTATCAAATTTTTTATCATTTTGTGCTATTTTTTCTATATTTTGCAATGAAGGTTTGGAAGATTTGATATTTTCATCACTCTTTTTAACTTCTGTTTTAGGATTACTCTTGGCTACTAAATCTTTATCCACATCGTCAAGTTCTTTTATATCTGCCTGTAAAGGTTTACTGTTTTGTAAAATTTCTTCTGTTTCTGAAGGTCTGTTTATCTTACTGTTTTCGATAACACCACTGTTTTTTGCCTCTTTGGCTACTTCTGCGATAAAAATTTCTTTATCGGCATTGTCATCATGAACCAGTAAAATTTTATTATCAGGAATTTTATCAATATCAGTTTTTTGAATATTTGTCGCTTTTTCAAAAGCCTGTTTGTCTGCTGCAGATACCACTTCAGTTTCTATTATATCTTTATCAGCAGCAACTGCCGTATCATCACTGCTGTTTTCTTGAGGAATATTAAACTCCATATCAGCTATAACTTCCAGATTGCTGCTTTTTACCAAAAATCTGCCGTTGCTTATAAGAGTAACTTCGTCGCTTTGTATTCCGTTATACTCTTTTTCTATTTTTTTGGCAGAAAGGTTTTCATCATCCAAAATCTCACCAGCTTTTGATGAAATTATCTCAATATTTCCATCCCCATTTTCTGAAGGATCCATATTTTTTATCGTTAGTTTGATACTTTCAGAAGGATTGATTTTAATCTTGACAGCTCTGTTTTTGTCATCAAGCAAAATACTAAAAGGAGTCCTTATAAACTGTATCTCATCTTTTTGACTGTTCTCATCTTTTAAAGAATCTTTCTCTTTGACCTCTATCTCTGTTCTGATTTGTTGATTTATCACCTTGTTATCGGCATTATCAGCACTTCCAATCTTACCGGCGTTTAAACTTTGAAAAAGTACGGTAAAAATCAATATAACTATTAAAAAATGAATTTTCTTTTTCACATATTGCCCCTAAAAAATAAATTTAATTATATCATTTTTTCTAAATTCATACAATGTATAAATCGACTGTATAAAACAGATACTTAACCTTTGATCTCTATTATTTTTGTAATTTCTTTGTCTATCAAAAGTAAATTTATATAATTATTTTCATAAATACCACAGTCTATGCCTATCTTGTCTCTCGTTATAAATGGTTCTTTAAACGGAGTATGCCCAAAAACCACTGTATAATTCAAAGATTTTTGAGATTCTATAAACTTTCTTCTAATCCAGTAAATAATCTCCTCTTTAGCCTGTTTTTCAATATTCCCGCCTTCGGGATCTATCCCTGCATGAACAAAAAGGTATTTATGTTTTTTATCCAAAAAATAAGGTTTTAGATCATTTAAAAAATTAATAAAATCAGGTAAAAAAAATCTGTTTCTTTTACAGATAAAATTTATTGCATCAATGCTGTTTTTTAAAAAACTATACTCATAATATGCTCTTTTGTCACCTCTTATAAAATAATCTTCAAAAAAAATCTCATGATTGCCTCTTAAAAAAGTAACATTTCGTTCATGTTTTTTCAGATATTTTTTCAGCTTTATCAAATCTCTCATAACAAAATATGATCCGACATCCTGAAGTTCGCGTCTGAAAATCCTGCCACTCTCTCCTCTGTCCATATAATCCCCCAAGAAGATTATATGTCTGTCACTTTCAATCTTTTTTTTTAAAAAATATTCAACATTCTTATAAATAGAATACCTGCCGTGAAGATCCGGTACTACGATATATTTTCCATTGTTTGAAACTTCATTTTTACCTTGCAGAGGATTAAAAGATAAAATAGTTTTCATTATTTTGACCATAGCCGTCTCAATATCCTATAAATTTTACTCGCGCTTATAATAGTATTTTTTCCTTTGAATATTTCTTAACTACAAATTATATTATTTTTTAACTATTTTCTTGCAATCATTAGTCTAAGATAACCTTTAAAGTATTTATACTCCAAAAATTCGCTAAATCCTTTTTTTTTGAGCATTGCTTTAAGATCACGATTGATAAAATCTTCTGCCAAAGGACACTCTATTTTACGGACGGGAAAACGGATATAAAAAGGAGCATTTGAAACATCAAATTCATTATAATCCAAAATTGCAAATATCCCACCCTCTTTTAAAAGTGAATAGGCATTGTCTATAATCCTGTTTCGTTTGGGCTGAATAAATCCATGCAACACAAATGAGATAAAAACAACATCATATTTCTCTTTCTCTTCAAACGGCTCTTCTATACTTTGTTCCAACAAAGTTATATTGGGATAAGAGGCAGTTTTTGAAAGAAACTGCTCTTTCATCTCTTTACCGATCTCAACTCCCGTAATATGACCACTCTCTCCTGTAAATTCTCTCATCAAAAGGGCATTTCTTCCGGTTCCCGCTCCAAAATCGATGATCTTATCACCTTTTTCCAATCTCATATCAGCAACAACCTGCTCTATAAAAGATGGATACCAGCCAAATGTAATGAGATTCATCAAAGTATCGTAGTATTTTGCTTCAAAACCTTTTACTTCCACCTTTGACTCCTCCTGAGTCATAGGTTTGTCAAAAGAGGGATTTTCAAGTGCTTTAAGCCCTTCGTCTATACAACCTATATTTAAAGAAAAAGCCGGAACTTTTTTCATATATTCTTGATACTCTTCAAAACGATCAATTGTTTCAGGCTCTTCTATCATCAAAACAAACCAAAAAGCACCGGCAACTGCCCATCCCGACGCAAGTATCGAAGGCAAAGACCCCCACATCAAAGCAACCGATACAGGTAAAATCGCAAGTCCCAAATGCATGGGATGACGCATACATTTGTATAAACCAAGAGGCGTAAAACTATCCGGCCAAAATGTTTTATGCCCGTTTTCATGCCCGTATCGTTTCAGTATCTTTCCGGCAATCGAAGTAAGCGCTATTGCATAAACAAATAAAACAACTCCTGCCAAAAAAGCAAGAGTTTCAACCAATCCTTCCAAAGAATAATGCCAAATCCAACCGGGTAAAAATACCAAAAGCCATATAACAGGCCAAAAAATAAATTTCCAGAGCATTTTAAAAGCCTTTGTTTTTGCAGTATTTTATCACAATCGGCTTTAAAAATGAGAAAAATTTATTCCTCTTTTTTCTCCTTTTTGTGTTTGAATCTTTTGTTTGAGAGCTGTTTTACAATCCTGTTATCTCCAACAGGAAGATTTGTAAAGGCTTTCCAGAGAAACAGATAATACAGACTCATCAAGGTAACAGTCATCAGATAATCAAATATACTTGAGTTTAAAAAGTTGAACAGATGAGGATAGTATCTGGTTGCGATCACAAGCAATACATCTGTTACCAGTAAAATCACACTGATCCTTATCATAATGGGAAGACCAAAAAGTATGCTTCTTTCGATAAAATCCAGTCCGTCATACTCTTTATTGGTATTAAAACAGATTATTATCCCTCCTATATTGATAATCAAACTCATTATAAGAGTAGGTATGCTAACCCCCGTACTTCCTACCGGCATAAGAGTACCAAGCCCAAATGCTATTGTCAGCAAGGTCATATAAGCTATATAATATTTTAATTTTTCAGTTTCATCCAGTCTTCTTCTTTTTAAATCAACAGCCAATGTTTTCGTAGTCCATATATACATAATTACTCTCCACTTGTTTTACCTATAAAAATATATCGTAAAAAAAACTTTTTTTTAAAAGAAAGAATGATATTTTATTTATTTATTTTTCAGTAAGTTAATAATCTACACATGTATTAAATAATATTTTTCTTTTATTAATTTAAAATTAAACTTATTATATGATATGTTCAATTAAGGGCATCTCTAAAAACTTATACTGCAGATCTCTTTATATTATTACTCTTTATATCAATTTCAATCAAAAATTGTACAATTATATACTTTTTTTAGACAAGAGGGAGATATAATGGAACAGTTTTTAAAAAAAGCAAAAGAATCAAGCAGAATTTGCGCTACTTTGGAACCGAAAATAAAAAAAATACTCTTAAACCAGATGGCAGATGCCCTTAATGACAATACCAAGGCAATTATCAGCGAGAATCAAAAGGATATGAAAAAAGCCCATGAAGATAATCTAAATTCGGCTTTGATTGACAGACTGCTACTGACAAAAGAGAGAATAGAAGCAATGGCAACATCCTTAAAAGAGATAGCCGCTTTGAAAGAACCGGTTGGCCGTGTTACAGAAGGCTGGGTGGTGGACAGCGGTCTTAGAATAGAAAAAGTAACTATTCCGATAGGAGTTGTGGGTATCATCTATGAAAGCAGACCCAATGTAACGGCAGATGCCGCCGCTCTTTGCCTCAAAAGCGGTAATGTCTCCATCCTCAAAGGCGGAAAAGAGGCTGAAAACAGCAACAAAATAATAGCCTCAGTTTTACAAAATGTTTTGGAAAAAAACAACCTCCCAAAAGAGATCATCTCCATACTTCCCGATTCATCAAGAGAAGGTGTCTCCAAACTGATAAAAATGGACAAATTTGTCGATCTCATCATCCCAAGAGGAGGAGAAGGATTGATAAAATATGTCAGTGCCAATGCCACCGTACCGGTTGTAAAACACGATAAAGGACTTTGTCATACTTATATCGACAAAGATGCCGATTTTGAAAAAGCCATCTCTATCGCAATAAATGCAAAAGTACAAAGACCCGGAGTCTGCAACGCCATGGAAACTCTTTTGGTAGATGAGAAGATAGCAAAAGATTTACTCCCCGCACTTTTGTTTGAATTTCAAAACTACGGCACACTTTTAAAAGGGTGTGATAAAACAACCAAAATCATCGATATACAAAAAGCCACTGATGAGGATTTTGATACCGAATATCTTGAAAATATCCTCTCTATCAAGGTGGTAAACTCCGTTGAAGAGGCAATAGAGCATATAGCAAAATACGGCTCTGGACACTCTGAAGCGATCATAAGCGAAAACTACACAACAGCCGAAAAATTTCTAAACGAAGTAGATGCCGCAGCAGTCTATGTCAATGCAAGTACCCGTTTCACAGACGGCGGGGAGTTTGGTTTTGGTGCGGAAGTGGGAATCAGCACAAACAAACTTCACGCAAGAGGACCGATGGGCATAAACGATCTGACAACATACAAATACAAAATCTACGGAAACGGTCAGACAAGATAGATGAGTAAAGTCCTTGAGATAAAAAATCTCACATTCGGTTATACAAAAGAGAGACTTTTATATAAAGATTTTGATCTGACAATCAACAAAGGAGAAGTGGTGTCGGTGGTGGGACCAAGCGGTTCGGGAAAAAGTACGCTTCTTGAGCTGATAAGCGGAGAACTCAAACCTCTAAAAGGAGAGATTATAGTCTCCTCTTTTTCTCAGATATTTCAAGACCCTTACAGCTCTTTTCATCCCACCTACTCCATCATCAATCAGATAGAAGAGGTTACGGATACAAAAGGGATAGAAAAATACTGCAAAGAGTTAAATCTCGATCCCTCTTTACTAGAGAAAAGAACCCACCAGTTAAGCGGCGGTCAGCTCCAAAGATGCTCCATCCTAAGAGCGCTTTTGATGAAACCAAAACTTATACTCGCAGATGAACCGACATCGGCACTTGACAATATAATCCAGCTCGATGTGATGAATATACTCATCAGACTTTTGGATAAGGTCGGAATCTTGCTTATCACCCACGATATGGCTCTTGCAAAATGGTGCAGTGATAAAATCATAAGACTCTAAAAGATAGGAGTAGCTATCTCTTTGTCATAGTAGCTTTTTACGCTGTCTTTTAGTTTATACAAAAGTTCATGAGCATTTTTACCGTCTTCGGGATATGTAACAATCGTCTCTTTTTCCAGAGTATCCAAAAAACTTTGCATCTCTTTTAGAAGTTTGTATGCACCGTTATAATCAGTATAAGGAAGAAGAATTATATAGTTTTTTTCATATTCGGTTATGATGTCTGTATTTCTCAAAACCTTTCTTATGATATCTTTGATATCTTTTTTATTACACTCATCTGTTTTTAAAAATATCAAAGAGAAAAAATCATCTTTGTTTTTCTCAAACCTCTCTATCAAAGAGATATGATGCGCAATAAGGTTTATCAACTGACTATATGGAAAACTTATACAAGACATAATGATACCTTTTAAACTGAGTTTTGATATAATCGTCCTTTTAAAAAAAGATTGAAGAGAATTAACACATATTTAACACTTTTTAAATATGGTTATACAAAATGAAAATCAGAGGAGAATATGGAATATCTAAAAGATCTTGTAGATTACGGAATACTTGGCATACTGATTTTTATGAGTTTTTTATCATTGTGGTTTTTTATAGAAAGGATGCTTTTTTATAAAAATGTGGATCCCGAAAAATACAAAAACAAAAAAGAATATGAAGTGGCTTTGACAGGCAATTTGACAACTATCGGAACTATCGCTTCAAATGCTCCTTATATAGGGCTTCTTGGAACGGTACTTGCTATCATGCTAACTTTTTATACAATGGCTCAAAACGGCATGGTGGCATCAAAAGTCGTAATGGCATTGGCTCTTGCGTTAAAAGCCACGGCAGCGGGACTTGTTGTAGCAATTATGGCAATGATATTTTACAATATACTTCTTAGAAATGTAGAAAAGCTGATGGCAGAATTTGATGAAAAAATTTGATTCTATAAATGTCATACCTTTTATAGATGTGGTTTTGGTTCTTTTGGCTATCGTTTTGACCACCTCAACATTCATAGCAAAAGGTATCATGCCCGTAGATCTGCCAAAAAGTTCGGCAAAAGGAATACTTGACTCAAAAAATATTGTTATTACAATCAAAAAAGAGGGAGATATATTTTTTGAAGAGAATAAAACAGATATACAAAGCCTAAAAATAACACTTGCAAAACTTGATACTCAAACTCATATATCCATCAATTGTGACAAATCGGCGAAATTTAACAGTTTTGTGGAAGTTTTGGACAGTGCAAAAAATCTCGGTTTCAAACATATCTCGATTATAACGGAAAAATGAAACGAACTCTGGTATCTTTTTCTCTTTCTGTTTTTATACACCTGTTGGTATTTACGGCTTTTATATATTTTCTAAATCTATACAGAGAAAAAACATCAGTTAAAAAAAGTATCATCAGCGTAGAAAATATAAAAATAGTTCCAAAGAAAAAACCTCTTCCACCCAAAAAGAGTGTAATCAAAGAAAAACCAAAACCAGAACCAAAACCAAAGCTAAAACCACTAAAAAAACCCGTTATAAAAAAAACCAAAAAAAAGGTTCTAAAGAAAAAACATCTCTCAAGACAAAAAAGAAAAGAAAAAACAAAAAAGAGTCTGAAATCTGTAGTAAAAAAAGAAACAGATCAAAATATAACAACCGTTTTACCGCTCAAAGTAAAATATACACCCCCTCCTCCACCACCTAAGGAAAACTATATATCAACAAATTTTGCAAAAATTCAAAGAGCTGTCGTACAAAACAGATATTATCCAAAAATTGCAAAAAGGCTTCATATACAAGGAGAGGTAAAAGCAAGTTTTTATCTGCTGCCATCTGGAAAGATAGAAGATCTAAAAGCCACAGGAGCAAAAAAGATACTCTGCAAAGCGGCTAAAAAAACTATTTTGAGAGCTTCACAAGATTTCCCTCATCCAAAAGAGAGAGTGAAAATAAATATACCGATTATTTACAGTCTGAAAATAAAATAAAAAAATATTAAAATACTAAGAATTTAAAAATTTCTCTATATCTTCCAAATACTTTGCAAATCCGTCAAAATGATGATTTCCGCCCTCCTCTATGATAAGCTCTGCCAAAGGCAGTTTGTCAAGTGCCTCTTTATAATCCAAAACTTCATCTCCCTTTTGAAGCATTAAGAGCAAATTTGATTGATTGGAAGGTGAAATTTCATATTTGTCAAGCATCTTTACATGATTTTCATTCCATTCAAAATGACTCTCATCAAAATAGGTAATACCTTGGGGAATAGCTTTTTTCAGGGTTTTATTGGCATTGACGGCAGGATTTATCAAAACGGCTTTCAAGTTAAAAATTTCCGCAAGATAAAGAGTATAATAACCGCCAAGCGAAGAACCCATCAGCTTTATCTTCTCTCTTTTACCCAAAACCTCTATCATCTCTTTTAGAGTTTTTATCGCCAAATCAGGCACATAGGACAAAGAAGGAGCCAAAACACCCTCTTTTTTAAAATACTCTTTTACCAATTTGGCTTTAAAAGCCTCTCCACTGCTACCAAATCCATGTATAAAAAGAATCATTTAAAACCTCTCTTTTTAAATATGTTATATCATAAATCAAAAATTTAATCAAAAAATACTTTCAGTTGTTTTTACTATTTCTGTCTTAAAACCTTTATTTTGTAGGGTTTTCAAAATAGGTTTTAAATATTCTGATTTATTATTTTTTAAGTCCAAAAGTGGAAAAATTCTGACCTCTTTTTTTGCAACTCTACACATTTCAAGTATCGAATCAATATGAAATTGTAAATCTTGTTCTGATAATAAAAACATATTTTTGTACTCATCAAGGTTCCTTCCCCAAGGTACTACATTTTCAAGTTTCAAACTTTTCCTTCTCTTAAAATTTTTGGGCACCTTTTTAAAAAAAGGTTCATGTTTTGCATAGTTTATTTTAAACTTATATTAATCGTTCAATGTTTGAATGACTTTTCTATTTTTCTTATCGTGAAAATATGTCGAACTGTTAGTGTAACGGTGGACTTGAGCCAATAAGAACCCGTTAGGGTTTCTTATTGGCTGCAAAGATTTATTAGATGTAACCCCACTGTTGAAATTTTTTTCTTAATGAAGTATCATTTTCAAATGCTTTAAAATACAAATATTCAGGAGCGATATCCAAGTCATCATCCCATTTAATAGTATAATCCACTTTAAAGTTTTTAAATTTATTTTTATCTTTTAACTTTTGGAATGGTTTTATCTTTTTATCATTTACAACACTAGAAAGATCAACAATACCTTTTTTATTATCATTAAATTTTACTTCAATTATATAATCATCTTTATACTTAGCATCTTTAACTATTATCATAAGAAAACTCCTTATACCAAAGGTTCTATTTTATGCCACTCTCCTGACTCTTTTATATCGTTCCAATTTTTAAGCAATTCATTTTGATGAAGTTCAGCCCATTCAACTACAAGCCCTAAAACTTTTGCTGGTAACTTACCTTCCACAACTCCAAAACTATTTATATCAATAGAAGCTCTATATTCGTTATACTCAACATGAAAATGAGGTGGATTGTGTTCATTAAAAAACATAAAAATTTTAATTCCCAAAAATCTACTAATTTCAGGCATAACTATTTCCTTACAACCAAATATAACAGTATTATAATAAAAAGCTATAAATTAGCCACAGGGTAATTTATTAGCTTCTCTGATTTGTTATCCACTATACTATTGCTTTAAACTCTAATTGTTCATTCGTATATAACGGCTTAATTACTTTTCTTATACCATGCCCTGCATTTGGTTCTTTTAAAATATCAATAAGCTGGTATTTTAATAAAAGTTCTAAATCTTTATTTAAGCTTGATGGTGATTTTTTCAATTCATCAAGTATAACACTATAATAAACTTTTGTTTTATTTTTAAGATATTGTAAAAGTTTAGTTCTTTGTGGTTTTAAAATATTTAATAAATCTTCAGTTTCCATCCAAATTGTATGTTTTGGAGTTACTTTTTTATTTTCATCAATCTCTTTGGCAGTTTGCA
>Ga0256914_1002946_pt1 | contig 13826 bp, 11 predicted proteins | sample HulkmetaG_FD_191571 | JGI IMG/M metagenome (GOLD analysis project Ga0256914, IMG submission 191571) | Hydrothermal chimney microbial communities from Main Endeavour vent field at the Juan de Fuca Ridge, Pacific Ocean - Hulk | ecosystem: Environmental > Aquatic > Marine > Hydrothermal vents ... | reverse complement strand
GCTCGGGTTGAACTTCGCCAGCACCTGCGTGATCGCAGCCGTCAGCGTCGTCTTCCCGTGGTCCACGTGACCGATCGTTCCCACGTTCACGTGCGGCTTCGTCCGCTCGAACTTCTCCTTGGCCATCAGGGGTCCTCCCTAACCGGTTGCCCGGGGTTCACCAGCGGTAGTGGGCGAACGCCTTGTTCGCCTCGGCCATCCGGTGAACGTCTTCCTTCTTCTTCATCGCACCGCCGCGCCCGTTCGCGGCATCCATCAGCTCGCCCGCCAGCTTGTCGATCATGGTCCGCTCGGGGCGGGCCTTGGCATAGCCGATCAGCCAGCGGAAGGCGAGGGAGAGGCGCCGCTTCGGGGACACCTCGACCGGCACCTGGTAGTTGGAGCCGCCGACCCGCCGGGACTTGACCTCCATCACCGGCTTGACGTTCTCCACGGCCTTCTGGAAGACCCGGAGCGGCTCCTTGCCGGTCTTCTCCTCGATCTTCTTCATCGCCTCGTAGAAGATCCGCTCGGCAACGGTCCGCTTGCCGTCCTTCATCAGGCTGTTGATGAACTTCGTCACCAGCTCCGAACCGTAGATCGGGTCCGGAGGGGTCGGACGGACGGGAACCTCACGACGTCTGGGCATCTCGCTCTCCTCCGCCGCGTCAGGACTTCGGCCGCTTCGTGCCGTACTTCGACCGGCTCTTCCGGCGGCCTTCCACCCCCGTGGCGTCGAGGGTGCCCCGGATGATGTGGTAGCGGACGCCCGGGAGGTCCTTGACTCGACCGCCACGGATCAGGACGACCGAGTGCTCCTGGAGCTCGTGCTGCTCACCCGGGATGTAGGCCGTCACCTCGATGCCGTTGGTGAGCCGCACGCGGGCAACCTTCCGGAGCGCCGAGTTCGGCTTCTTCGGCGTCGTGGTGTACACGCGCGTGCAGACGCCCCGGCGCTGCGGGCACCCCTGGAGCGCCGGGCTCGCGGTCTTGGCGCGGATCCGCTTCCGGCCCTGGCGAACGAGTTGGCTGATGGTCGGCACGTCTCGCCTCTCCGTCTCGCGGGCACGGCCGCACCGGCACGGGGGCGGCCGGCGGCCCGCAGGAAACCGATCTGTCTACCTGCTTTCGTCGCGTCTCCCGCCCGGCCCGGGCGGGACCCCGAACGGCGGTTCGTGCAGTTCCTCACGCAGGGCGCAGGTGGGACCCTACATCGAGGGGGGCTGCTCGCCGTTCTCCCTGCCGCGGCGCGTACCGAACCGGACCCCGCCGGCGGCGGGGTGGGCCCGGCCGTTCGCCTGCAGTGTGTCGACCCGATGGCGGTCGGGCCGCACGAAGCCGTAAGGCTAGGGGACGGATCCTCACCTGTCAAGCAGGGGGGACCCGTTCCCGTCGATTTTTCACCACCTTCGGCGGTCAGCCGAAGCTACTTCTTCGCCTCGCTTCCGCCCCCCGTGCCCGTCATCTTCTCCTCCCCGCTGGCGAGGAGCTGGGCCAGGGTGGCCTCGTCGATACCGGTCTCGAGGGAGAGCAGGTCCTCCTCGGGCTCCTCCTCCTCGATCACCGGCATCGGCATCTCGTAGTCCCGGTAGGCCGGCGCGCCGGTCCCCGCGGGGATCAGCCGGCCCATGATCACGTTCTCCTTGAGACCGCGCAGCTTGTCCACCGCGCCCCGGATCGCCGCCTCGGTCAGGACCCGGGTCGTCTCCTGGAACGACGCCGCGGAGACGAACGAATCGGTGGAGAGGGAGGCCTTGGTGATGCCGAGGAGCAGCGGTCGGCCCATCGCCGGCTGACCACCCTGCTGCATCACCGCCTCGTTCTCCTCGCGGAAACGGAACTTGTCCACCTTCTCGTCGAGGACGAACTCCGTGTCTCCCACGTCCTCGATCTGCACCCAGCGCATCATCTGGCGAACGATCACCTCGATGTGCTTGTCGTTGATGTCCACGCCCTGGAGCCGGTAGACCTCCTGGATCTCGTTGACCAGGTAGTCCTGCAGGGCCTTCTCCCCGAGGACGCGCAGGATGTCGTGAGGGTTCTTCGGCCCGTCCATCAGGGCGTCGCCCGCCTGGACCCGCTCGCCGGGTCGCACCCGGATGTGCTTCCCCTTCGGGATCAGGTACTCCCGGCGCTCGCCGTCGTCGCTGACCACGTAGACCGGGATGTAGTTCTTGCGCTTCGTCTTCTCCGGGCTCTCGTCGTACTCGACGACCCCGTCGATCTCCGAGATGACCGCCTGTTCCTTCGGCTCCCGCGCCTCGAACAGCTCGACCACCCGGGGCAGGCCGCCGGTGATGTCCTTCGTCTTGGTCGTCTCCCGCGGGATCCGGGCGAGGACGTCCCCGGGCGAGACCTGGTCGCCGTCCTCGACCATCAGCAGGGCCTTCACCGGCAGGATGTACGACCGGACCTTCCTGTTGCCGCGGCGAATGACGATCCGCGGCATCAGGACCTCCTGCTTCTTCTGCGGGGTCTTCTGGGCGACGATCATCTTCTGGACGAAACCGGTGACCTCGTCCTGCTCCTCCTCGACCGTCACCCCGTCGATGATGTCGACGAACTGGACGGTCCCCTCCTCCTCGGTGAGGATCGCCTGCGTGTACGGGTCCCACTCCATCAGCCGGGTACCCGGCTTCACCTGCTCGCCGTCCGCCACCTTCAGGGTCGCCCCGTAGGCGACCGCGTGACGCTCGAGCTCGAGACCCCGGTGATCGACGATCACCAGGTTCCCCTGCCGGTTCATCGCGACGTAGTCGCCCCGACGGTTCTGGACGGTCGTGATGTTCAGGTACCGGACGGTCCCCTCGTTCTTCGCCTCGGCGAACGACTGCTCGTGGACCTGGCTCGCCGTGCCGCCGATGTGGAACGTCCGCATCGTCAGCTGGGTACCCGGCTCGCCGATCGACTGGGCGGCGATCACGCCGACCGCCTGGCCGATCTCGACGATCCGCCCGGTGGCGAGGTCCCGTCCGTAGCAGAGCCGGCAGACGCCGCGCGGCGACTCGCAGGTCAGCACGGACCGGATCAGCACCGCCTCGATCCCCGCCTGCTGGATCCGCTCGGCGATCTCCTCGGTGATCTCCTCGTTCTTGTCGACGATCACCTCGCCGGTCTGCGGGTCCTCGACGGCATCGAGCGCCACCCGCCCGATGATCCGGTCACGCAGCGACTCGATCACCTCGCCGCCCTCGACGATCGCCCGCGCCTCGATCCCCTCGAAGGTCCCGCAGTCCTCCTCGCTGACGATCACGTCCTGCGCGACGTCCACCAGTCGCCGCGTCAGGTATCCGGAGTCGGCCGTCTTCAGCGCCGTGTCCGCCAGGCCCTTCCGCGCGCCGTGGGTCGAGATGAAGTACTGGGCCACCGTCAGGCCCTCGCGGAAGTTCGCGGTGATCGGCGTCTCGATGATCTCGCCCGAGGGCTTGGCCATCAGGCCGCGCATCCCGGCGAGCTGGCGCATCTGCTGCTTCGACCCTCGCGCCCCCGAGTCGGCCATGATGTAGATCGGGTTGAAGGGCTGCTCCGGGTCGTTGTCGATCTCCTTCATCCGCTGGAACATCGCCTCCGCCACGCGGTCGGTGACGTCGGACCAGATCGCGACGACCTTGTTGTACCGCTCGCCGTTGGTGATCGCGCCCTCCCGGTACTGCTGCTCGACCTCGATCTGCTGCTTCTGGGCCTCCTCGACCAGCCTCGCCTTCTCCTCCGGGATCACCATGTCGTCGATCCCGATCGAGACGCCGGACAGGGTCGCGTAGCGGAAGCCGAAGTCCTTGAGCTGGTCGACCAGGCGCACCGTCACGTCCGCCCCGTGCTCGAGCTGGCAGTAGTGGACGAGCTCCTGGATGCCCTTCTTCTTGAGGAGCCCGTTGATGAACGGGATCTCCTCCGGAAGCGCCATGTTGAAGACCACGCGCCCGACCGAGGTCTCGATCAGCAGGTTCTCGACCTCCTGGATCGGGGCGTGGATCACGTCCTGGTCGTCGTAGAGGACCGTCAGGTCCATCAGCTTGCCGCTGTAGCGCAGGCGGATCTGCGTGTGAGTTTCCACCTGGCCCGACTCGTAGGCGAGCACGACCTCCTCGGGGGACCCGAAGATCCGGCCCTCGCCCTTCCGCTTCGGCTTGCTCTTGGTCAGGTAGTAGATCCCGAGAACCATGTCCTGGGTCGGGACGACGATCGGCTTCCCCGACGCGGGCTTCAGCAGGTTCCGCGTCGACTTCATCAGGATGTGCGCCTCGGCCTGGGCCCGCGCGGAGAGCGGCACGTGCACGGCCATCTGGTCGCCGTCGAAGTCGGCGTTGAACGCCGTGCAGACCAGCGGGTGGATCTGGATCGCCTTCCCCTCGACGAGCTGTGGTTCGAATGCCTGGATCCCGAGCCGGTGCAGCGTGGGGGCGCGGTTCAGGAGCACCGGGTGGTCCTGGATCACCTCCTCGAGGATGTCCCAGACCTCCGGCCGCTCCAGCTCGACCATCTCCTTGGCGGCCTTGATCGTGGTCACGATCTGCCGTTCCTCGAGCTTGTTGTAGATGAACGGCTTGAACAGCTCGAGGGCCATCTTCTTCGGAAGCCCGCACTGGTGCAGCTTCAGCTCCGGGCCGACGACGATCACCGAGCGCCCGGAATAGTCGACCCGCTTCCCCAGGAGGTTCTGCCGGAAGCGCCCCTGCTTCCCCTTGAGGGCGTCCGACAGCGACTTGAGCGGCCGGTTGTGGGAACTGCTGCGGAGGACCCGGCCGCGACGCCCGTTGTCCATCAGGGCGTCCACCGCCTCCTGGAGCATCCGCTTCTCGTTGCGGACGATCACCTCCGGGGCACGCAGGTCCAGCAGCTTCTTCAGCCGGTTGTTGCGATTGATCACCCGGCGATAGAGGTCGTTCAGGTCCGACGTGGCGAACCGGCCCCCCTCGAGGGGCACCAGCGGCCGCAGCTCGGGCGGCAGCACCGGGATCACCTCGAGGATCATCCACTCCGGGCGATTGCCCGAGCGCCGGAAAGCGTCGACCACCTTGAGCCGCTTCGCCAGCTTCTGGCGCTTCTGCTGGGAGGTCTCCTCCTTCATCAGGCGCCGCAGCTCGGCGGCGAGCGACTCGATGTCGACCCGCTCGAGCAGCTTCTTGATCGCCTCGGCGCCCATGTCCGCCTCGAACGACTCCGCGCCGTACTGCTCGACCAGGTCCCGGTACTCCTCCTCGTTCAGGAGCTGCTTCTCCGCCAGCTCCGGCACGTCGCCCGGATCGATGACGACGTACTTCTCGAAGTAGAGGATGCTCTCGAGGTCCCGCTTGGTGATGTCGAGGACCTGCCCGATCCGGCTGGGCAGCTGGTGGAAGAACCAGACGTGGGAGACGGGGCTCGCCAGCTCGATGTGCCCCATCCGCTCGCGCCGGACCTTCGACTGGGTGACCTCGACGCCGCACTTGTCGCAGACGACGCCGCGGTACTTCATCCGCTTGAACTTGCCGCAGAGACACTCCCAGTCGGTGGTCGGACCGAAGATCCGCGCGCAGAACAGCCCGTCCCGCTCCGGCTTGAAGGTCCGGTAGTTGATCGTCTCGGGCTTGGTGACCTCCCCGTGCGACCAGGAGCGGATTTTCTCCGGCGAGGCCAGCGAGATGCGGATCGCCGTGAAGTCGTTGATCGTCCGGGCCTTGTCAAAGAACAGCGAGCTCTTGCTCAAGGCTGCCTCTCCTTCCGGGCATGTCCCGGAACGGTGCCCGCCACCGGGGCGACGGGCACGCGGTTCGCCCTCAAAGCTCCTCTTCCTCGGCACCCTCGGTCAGCAGTTCGACGTCGAGGCAGAGGGCCTGCAGCTCCTTGATCAGCACGTTGAACGACTCCGGGAGGCCGGGCTCCACCCACGCCTGCCCCTTCACGATCGCCTCGTAGATCTTCGTGCGACCGTAGACGTCGTCCGACTTGCAGGTCAGCAGCTCCTGCAGCACGTGGGCCGCCCCGTACGCCTCGAGGGCCCACACCTCCATCTCCCCGAACCGCTGGCCGCCGAACTGGGCCTTTCCACCGAGCGGCTGCTGGGTGATCAGCGAGTAGGGCCCGATCGAGCGGGCATGGATCTTGTCGTCCACCAGGTGGCTCAGCTTCATCAGGTAGATGTAGCCGACCGTCACCTTCTGCTCGAACGGTTCCCCGGTCATCCCGTCGTAGAGGACCGTCTTGCCGTCCTCCGGCAGCCCGGCCTCGCGCAGGTAGGCCTTGATGTCCTCCTCCCGCGCCCCGTCGAAGACCGGCGTCGAGAAGTGGAGACCGAGCACCTTGCCGGCCCACCCGAGATGGGTCTCGAGGATCTGCCCCACGTTCATTCGGCTGGGCACACCGAGGGGATTCAGCACCACGTCGACGGGCGTACCGTCCGGCAGGTACGGCATGTCCTCGACCGGCAGGATCTTCGCGATGACGCCCTTGTTGCCGTGGCGGCCGGCCATCTTGTCGCCCACCGAGAGCTTGCGCTTCATCGCGATGAAGACCTTGACCAGCTTGATGACGCCGGGAGGCAGCTCGTCGCCCTTCTCGAGGGACTCGATCTTCTCCTGGTGGAACTGCTTGAGGAGCTGGATCCGCTTGCGGGTCCGTTCCTCGATCTTGCGGATCGCCTCGAGGGTCGCCGAGCGGCGCGGCTTGACGTCGAGCCGCATCAGGTCGTCCGTCGGCAGGTCCCGGATGATCTCCCGGGTGAGGATCGTCCCCTCGGGCAGGATCACCCGCTCCCCGTCCTCGCTCGTGAGGTCGCTCCGCAGCGGCTCCCCCTCGAGCAGGTCGGCGATCAGCTTGCGGTTCTCCTCGGTGATGATCCGGATCTGGTCCTGGAGGTTCTTCTCCCACTGGCGGATCTGGTCGGCCTCGATCGCCCGGTGACGGGCGTCCTTCCGGACGCCCTTCCGGGCGAAGACCCGCACGTCGACCACGATCCCCTCGATGCCCGGCGGCGTCGTCAGCGAGGCATCGCGGACCTCGCCCGACTTCTCGCCGAAGATCGCCCGCAGGAGCTTCTCCTCCGGGGTGAGCTGCGTCTCGCCCTTCGGCGTCACCTTCCCGACGAGGATGTCCCCCGGCTTCACGTGGGCGCCGATGCGGATGATGCCGCTCTCGTCCAGGTCCTTGAGGAACTCCTCCGAGACGTTGGGGATGTCCCGCGTGATCTCCTCGGGCCCCAGCTTCGTGTCCCGGGCCTCGATCTCGAACTCCTCGATGTGGATCGACGTGTACGCGTCTTCCTTGACGAGGCGCTCCGAGACGAGGATCGCGTCCTCGAAGTTGTACCCTCGCCAGGGCATGAAGGCGACGAGCACGTTTCGACCGAGAGCCAGCTCCCCCTGGTCGGTGCACGGGCCATCGGCCAGGACCTGTCCCGCCACCACCCGGTCGCCCTGCTTGACCAGCGGCTTCTGGTTGATGCAGGTGTTCTGGTTCGAGCGCCGGAACTTGACCAGCGAGTAGACGTCCGCCCCGAAGTCCTCGTTCCCCTCGGAACCGGTCACGCGAACGATGATCCGCGTCGCGTCGATCTTGTCGACGATCCCCGAGCGGCGGCAGATGACCACGGCACCCGAGTCCCGCGCGGTCGGTTCTTCCATCCCCGTGCCGACGATCGGCGCCTCGGGCTGGAGGAGCGGCACCGCCTGCCGCTGCATGTTCGATCCCATCAGGGCCCGGTTGGCGTCGTCGTTCTCGAGGAAGGGAATCAGCGAGGCCGCCACGGAAACGAGCTGCTTCGGGGAGACGTCGATGAAGTCGATCTCCTCCCGCGGCGCGTAGATGAACGACCCACCCTTTCGCGCGGTGACGCGCTCGTTGACGAAGTGGCCCTTCTCGTCCACCGGCGCGTTCGCCTGGGCGATGGTCAGCTGGTCTTCCTCCCACGCCGTCAGGTAGAAGGCGTACGGCTCCGCCTTCGGCGGCCGCTTGCCCTCCTTCTCCAGCTTGCGCCGCAGCCGGTTGAACTTCTCCTCGGGCAGCACGTCGCCCACCGCGAGGTCGGAGTCGCCGGCGTAGGTGACCTGCACGTGGTCGACGATCCGGCCGTCGATCACCTTTCGGTACGGCGACTCGATGAACCCGTAGTCGTTGATCCGCGCGTAGCAGGCGAGGGACGAGATCAGGCCGATGTTCGGACCTTCCGGGGTCTCGATCGGGCAGATCCGGCCGTAGTGGGAGGGATGAACGTCCCGCACCTCGAAGCCGGCCCGCTCGCGCGACAGGCCGCCCGGCCCGAGGGCCGAGAGGCGCCGCTTGTGCGTCACCTCGGAGAGGGGGTTCGTCTGGTCCATGAACTGGGAGAGCTGGCTCGAACCGAAGAACTCCTGGACGGCCGCGACCACGGGCTTGGAGTTGATGAGGTCCCGGGGCATGGCCGTGGCCATCTCCGGGTAGACCGACATCTTCTCCTTGATCGCCCGCTCCATCCGGATCAGGCCGATGCGGAACTGGTTCTCCAGGAGCTCGCCCACCGAGCGGACGCGCCGGCTCCCCAGGTGGTCGATGTCATCGAGGGGCACGTCACCCTGCGGCAGCCGCAGGAAGTACCGGATCACGGCGTAGAAGTCGTCCGGCTGGAGGATCTTCTCGTCGAGCGACTTGTTCATCCCCAGCTTGGTGTTGAACTTCAGCCGGCCGACCCGGGAGAAGTCGTACCGCTGGGGATCGAAGAACATCGAGTCGAACAGCTTCCGGGCCGCGTCGATCGTCGGCGGATCGCCGGGACGCAGCTTCCGGTAGATCTCGATCAGCGCCTCCTCCGGCGTCCGGACCGTGTCCTTCTTGAGCGTCTCGTGGAGCACCGGCCCGACCGGGTCCGACTGGGGCAGGATGACGACCAGGCGCTCCACGCCCGCGGCCCGGATCTCGTCCAGCTTCTCCGGTGGAATCTCCTCGTTGGTGTCGACGATGACCTCGCCGGTCTCCGGGTGAATCACCGGCTCGAGGGCGACGACCCCCTGGAACTCCTCCTCCGGCAGCGGCACGTGGCCGATCCCGGCGTCCTCGAGGCGTCGCAGGTTCGCCTTGCGGATCTTGACACCCTTCCGCAGCAGGACCTTCTTGCCCTTCGGGTCGCGGATCTCCCGGGCCGATTTCTTCAGCAGCAGGCCCGGCCCGACGCTCCAGAGCACCTGGTCCTTCTCGAGGAGGATCTCCGTCGGCGTGTAGAACTCCCGGAGCATCTCCTCGTCGGTGGCAAGCCCCAGCGCCCGCAGGAAGATCGTGCCGTAGAACTTCCGCTTGCGGTCGATCCGGACGTTGAGAATCTGCTTCTGGTCGTACTCGAACTCCACCCAGGCTCCCCGGTAGGGGATGATCTTCGCCATGTAGGTGGAGCGGTCCGGCGTCGCCTGGAAGAACACGCCCGGCGAACGGTGGAGCTGGGAGACGATCACCCGCTCCGTCCCGTTGATGATGAAGGTGCCGTTGTCGGTGAGCATCGGCACCTCGCCGAAAAAGACCTCCTCTTCCTTGATGTCACGGATCGACTGCGCGCCGGTCTCCGGGTCCTTGTCGTAGACGACGAGGTGCACCGTGACCTTGAGCGGGACGTTGTAGCTCATTCCCCGCTCCTGGCACTCGCTGACCTCGTACTTCGGCTTCAGCCCGACGGGCTCGCCGCATTCCTCGCAGACCTCGAGCCGGTTCGGGTTGAGCTCGCCGCAGCTCGGACACGGGAACTCGGCCACCTTGGGCTCGCGCACGACGAACGGCTTGTGGCACCCGCGGCAGACGACGCGGAGCTTCTCGATCCCCTGGAGCCGTCCGCACTTGCAGGCCCAGTTCCCGATCGAGTAGGAGATGAACTCCAGGCTGCACGTCTCGCGGAAGTCCACGATCGGGAAGATCGACTTGAAGACGGCCTGCAGGCCGATGTCCTCGCGATCCTCGGGCGCCGTGTACATCTGGAGGAAGCGCTCGTACGACCGCTTCTGGACCTCGATCAGGTTGGGGATCGCGATGTTCGTCGCGATCTTCGAGAAGTCTTGCCTCTTCCGGGAATGGATCTCGGCAGTCGCCATCTGGGCTCACCCCACGGGAGAAAGGAACGATGCGGCCCCCGCCGCCGGGAAGGGCGGGAAACCGCGGGGCGCACGGCCCTCCCCACCGGGGAGGGCGCGCGCGAGGCCGGAACGCCGCGGGCGTCGCCGGCAAGGAACGACCGACGGGTGCGCGCGACAGACTCCCCCCTTCCCCCGCCGGCGGGGGAAGACCGGGAACCTGTCGCGACGCACCGACACGGGCCGAACCCGGCTCCTCGTCGGAGCAGCTACTTGATGGAGACCGTGGCTCCGACTTCCTCGAACTTCTTCTTGATCTCCTCGGCCTCTTCCTTGGAAACCCCCTCCTTGATGGCCTTGGGCGCGGACTCGACCAGCTCCTTCGCCTCCTTCAGCCCGAGGGTGGTCACCTCGCGGACCGCCTTGATCACGTTGATCTTCTTCTCGCCGACGGCCTCGAGGATGACGTCGAACTCCGTCTTCTCCTCCTGGGCCTCCTCGGCGCCACCGGCGGCGCCGACCGCGGCGACGGCCACCGGGGCCGCGGCGGTCACGCCCCACTTCTCTTCGAGCATCTTGACGAGGTTCGCCGCCTCCATCAGGGTCAGCTCGCTCAGGGTCTCCACGATCTGGTTGAGGTCTGCAGCCATGACGTTCATCTCCCTCGCGCCCGGGCCCGGTGCGTGCGGGCCGGGAGTCGTTGACGAAACCTGCGTTACTCCTGGCCTTCCTGCCTGCTACGCTGCTCCAGCACACGCGCCAGCTGCGTGGCCGGGGTATTGAGAAGCCTCACCAGCTGCCCGGCCGGCGCCTGCAGCAGCGAGAGGATCTGCGCGCGCAGCCCGTCCAGGTCGGGCATCTTGCTGATCGCCTTCGCCTGCTCGCCGTCGACGACGTCGCTGCGATCGATCAGGCCCGCCTTGATCTCGAGCTGCGGGTGGTCCTTGGCGAAGTCGACGAGCGCCTTCGCCATCGTCACCGGCTCCTCGGGGTGGTAGACGACGGCCGTCGGGCCGACGAACCACTTCTCGAGACCGGAGACGACGCTGTCCGCCGCCGCGCGCTTCGCGAGCCGGTTCTTGACGACCCGGACCCGGGCGCCCTTCTGCCGCAGGTTGGCGCGCAGCTCGTTGACCTCGTTCACCGTCAGGCCGGTCAGGCTGACCAGGAAGATGCTGTTGGCACCCTCGAAGACCTGCCGGATCTCCTCGACGAGGGCTTCCTTCTCCGCTCTGGTCCTCATCGCCTCGCCTCCCCGGTCAGGCCCGCTCGGCCTGCTGGATCCGGTCCACCTCGGCCAGGTCGATCTCGATGCTCGGGGACATCGAGGTCGCCACGTGGACGGTCCGGATGTAGCGCCCCTTGGCCGCCGCGGGCCTGGCCCGCTGGACGGCACCGACGAACGCCTTGAAGTTGTCGACCAGCTTCTCGGGCGGGAACGACTCCTTCCCGATGATCCCGTGGATGATCGACGTCTTGTTGACCCGGAACTCCACCTTTCCGGCCTTGATCTCCTGGATTGCCTTGCCGATCTCCATCGTGACCGTCCCGGTCTTCGGGTTCGGCATCAGGCCGCGCGGCCCGAGGATCTTCCCGAGACGACCGATGAACCGCATGACGTCCGGCGTGGCCACCACCGCGTCGAAGTCGAGGAAGCCGCCGGAGATCTTCTCCACCGCCTCCTCGCCCGTCATCACGATGTCGGCCCCCGCCTGCTCGGCCTCCTGGTATTTCTCGCCGCCGGCGATCGCCAGGACCCGCAGCGTCTGTCCCGTGCCGTGGGGCAGGACGACGGTGCCGCGGACCATCTGGTCGGCGTGCCGCGGGTCGACCCCGAGGAGCATCGCGATCTCGACCGTCTCGTCGAAGTTGGCCCAGGCGATCTCCTTCACCTTGGCCATCGCCTCCTCGATCCCGTAGGGGCGCTTCTCGACCTTCTCGATCGCCGCCCGGTACTTCTTTCCGCGCTTCGGCATGGCCCTCTCCCCGCTCAGTCGATGACTTCGATGCCCATGCTCCGGGCGCTACCGGCGATGGTGCGCACGGCGGCGTCCATGTCGGCGGCGGTGAGATCCGGCTCCTTGAGCTTCGCGATCTCCTCGAGCTGGGCGCGGGTCACCTTTCCCACCTTGACCCGGTTCGGCTCCCCGGAACCCTTCTGGATCCCGGCCGCCTTCATCAGCAGCACGGATGCCGGCGGGGTCTTGGTGATGAAGGTGAAGGACTTGTCGGCGTAGATCGTGATCACCGCGGGGATGATCAGGTCGCCCTGCCCCTGCGTCCTGGCGTTGAACGCCTTGCAGAACTCCATGATGTTGACGCCGTGCTGTCCCAGCGCCGGCCCGACGGGGGGGGCAGGTGTCGCCTTGCCCGCCTGGCAGTGCAGCTTGACGACGGCGATGACCTTCTTGGCCATGTCTCCCTCTCGCCGGTGCAAGCGCCGGGGCTCTCACCCGGCTCCCGGCAGGTATCGCCTTACTCGGGTCGCTTGACCTGGTGGAACTCGAGCTCCACGGGGGTGGCGCGCCCGAAGATGCTCACCATCACCTTGAGGGTCGCGCGATCCTCGTTGATCTCCTCCACCGTGCCGGTGAAGTCCACGAAGGCCCCGTCGATGATCTTCACGGTCTCGCCGACGCGGAAGTCCATCTTCGGCTTCGGCTTTTCCTTCGTGACGTGGACCTGGTTGAGGATCCGATCGACCTCCTCCTGGGTGAGGGGAACCGGCTTCTGGCCCGAACCGGTGGCACCGACGAACCCGGTCACCTTCGGCGTGGACCGGACGACGTGCCATGCCTCGTCGGACATCTCCATGTGCACGAGCACGTAGCCGGGGAAGAACTTCCGCTTCGTATGGACCTTCTTGCCGTCCCGGATCTCGACGACGTCCTCGGTGGGGACGAGGATCTCGCCGATCTTGTCCCCCATCCCGTACGCGTCGGCCCGCTGCCGCAGCGACTGCTTGACCTTGTTCTCGAACCCGCTGTAGGTGTGGATGATGTACCACTTCTTGCGGTCGTCCGCCGCGGGCGCGGACGCCTCCGCGGGAGCGCCGGCGGCCTCTCCCGACAGGTCGCCCGCCTGCGCCCCGGAGGGAGCCTGCGCCTGTTCCTCCGTGGCGTCCGCCTGCAGCTCGTCGCGCCTGTCGGTGTCGTTCATCGCGGCCACCTTGTCCGCCTCGCCCGGGCTCAGGACCCGGCGCCGAGGCCGAGGACGTGCTTCTGCACCAGCGCCAGCACGAAGTCGACGGCCCCGAGCCACGCCGCCACGATCGCCACGAAGACGATGACGACGATGGTCGTGCCCACGACCTCGTCCTTGCTCGGCCAGGAGGTGCGCTTCAGCTCCTTCCAGGTATCCGAAAGGAACTGGCGGAACTTCTTCAGGCTTTCCACGGCTGCCTCCGGTGCGCCGGGTCTCCCGCTCCGACCGGCTGGCAGGGCAGGAGGGACTCGAACCCCCAACCTACGGTTTTGGAGACCGTTGCTCTGCCAATTGAGCTACTGCCCTGCAGGTCGTGCCTCCGGGGTCCGCCCCCGCCTCAGCGCGTCTCCCTGTGAACCGTGTGCTTGCGGCAGAAGCGGCAATACTTCTTGAACTCGAGCCGCTCCGGCTTCGTCTTCTTGTTCTTCGTCGTCGTGTAGTTCCGGCGCTTGCACTCGGTGCAGGCCAGGATCACGTTGTCACGCATCGTCGCGGCTCCCGCCTCGCGGCGCCCGCGGCCCCCGGGGCCGGAGCTACTCGATGATCTCGGTGACGGTGCCGGCGCCGACCGTCCGGCCGCCCTCGCGAATCGCGAAGCGCAGCCCACGGTCCATCGCGATCGGCTGGATCAGCTCCACCGAA
>Ga0256914_1002945_pt1 | contig 13827 bp, 21 predicted proteins | sample HulkmetaG_FD_191571 | JGI IMG/M metagenome (GOLD analysis project Ga0256914, IMG submission 191571) | Hydrothermal chimney microbial communities from Main Endeavour vent field at the Juan de Fuca Ridge, Pacific Ocean - Hulk | ecosystem: Environmental > Aquatic > Marine > Hydrothermal vents ... | reverse complement strand
ATAAAATATGTGCTTCAAAAATCGTTGTTGAACAAATACGGCGTTTATGCCGATTTCGCGGTTACGCTCGCGGATGAAGGTTTGCACTTGTGGCGGTTCGAATTCGTAAAGGTGATTTCGTCGAACGGCGATGTCGTTTACCGCTTGGAAACGGCGACGCAAACACGCCGCGGCGAAAAAATTTCCGCCAAGGTTTTTATCACCGATTCGAAAGTTCAAGGGGAAGTGCAAAGCGAAAGAAAAGCCGATTGGAAAAACGCGCTTAATCGTTTGAACGAAAATTTAATCGCTAAACTTGCCGTGCATTCGAATATTCGTCCGTACGGCGAAGAATATTTGTCGATGTGAAATGAAATGCAAACTTGCGGACAAAGCCTTTTATATGGCGACAAAGATGAAAATATTGAGCGAAGAAGATACGACGATGAAGGAAATCGTGAGATTTTACGCGTACGAACAATTGCCAAGCAAGCCGAAAATCGTACTTGCGAATTTTATAACGGAAACGGAAAAAGTAATAAAGGAAAATAAAAATGGATAGAGGTTTATACGAAGTTGCGCGCGGAATGCAAATCCGCATGAAAAATATGGATATGGTTGCGAACAATCTCGCGAACGTAAATACAACGGGCTACAAACGCGAAGTGCCTTTTGCGGATTATCTTTCGCGAATGGAAAACCAACCCGTAAAGCAACTTTCGGATTTGAGCGACGGTTCGCTCGTTAAAACCGACGACCCGCTTAATCTTGCGCTTTCGGGCAACGCGTATTTTATGGTTCAAACCGAAAAAGGAATAGAACTTACGCGCAACGGAAATTTTAAGATTACCGACGACGGCAATCTCGTTACGAACGACGGCTACAAAGTTTTAACTTACGGCGGAAGCGTGAATTTGTTCGAAGCGCGAATGAACCGCGACGATATTCACGATTTGAAAATAGCCGACAACGGCGAAATTTACGTCAACGGCAATGTTATCGACAAATTGATGATTGCTCGCATCGATAACCAACGGTTTTTCGAACGCGATGCGGGCGGGCGTTTTGTTCGCGAAGACCAAAGTTACGTTTTAGCGAACGAAGACGAATATAAAATTCATCAGGGCTATTTGGAAGAATCGAACGTGAACGCGCTCGCGGAAATGCAACAGATGATTAAAATAAATCGGGATTTCGAATCGGCGCAAAAAGCGATTCGTTCGCTCGATACAATGCTTTCGCAAGCAAAAGAAATCGGAAAAATTTAAGAGGTGAATTATGAATAGAGCGTTAAGAACAGCCGCATCGGGAATGTACGCGCAGCAATTGAACATCGAAGTGATTTCGAACAATATGGCTAACGTGAACACGACTTCGTTCAAGAAAAATCGTGCGGAGTTCGAAGACCTGATGTACCAGGAAATTGCGGCGAACCCGAAAAATCGCACGTTGCCCGGTGTTATCGAAAATCCCGCGGCGGAAATCCAAGTGGGTACGGGCGTTAAACCGGCATCGACGCAGAAAATTTTTGCGCAGGGCGATTTGACTTACACGGGACATAAATTCGATATCGCAATTTACGGCGACGGCTTTTTCCAATTGCGCCGTCCCGACGGAAAATTCGTTTACACGCGCGACGGTTCATTTAAACTTTCCGCCGACGGTACGATTGTCTCGTCGAACGGAAACGTGCTTGAACCGGGATTTACAATTCCCGATACGGCTATCGATATAGAGTTTTCGTCCGACGGGGTTGTAAGCGTTATAGATACCGACGGAAACAAAGTGGAACTCGGCACAATCGAACTTGCCAAATTCGTTAATCCCGGCGGTTTGAAAGCAATCGGCGACAATCAATATCTCGAAACCGAAGAGTCGGGCGTTCCGTTTTTGGGACAACCGAACACGGAAGATTTCGGACAATTGCAACAAGGTTATCTCGAAAGTTCAAACGTCGATATCGTTCAGGAAATGGTAAATATGATTACCGCGCAACGCGCTTACGAAATCAATTCGAAAGCGGTTAAAACGGTTGACGATATGATGCAAATAGCGAACAATTTGAAACGGTAAAATGATTAGTCTTCTGCTTGCCATAGCGTTTCTTCTCGGCGGCGCAAAAAACGGCGTAATCGAAGATTATTTGCGTTCGCAATTAATCGATTACGCGAATTTCAAGTATCGCGTGGTTAATTCGCAAAAGTTCGCCGATAAAAATTGGTCTATTGATTACGGCAGAGAATTTACGCTGAAAAATCATTACGGTTACATTCCGATTATTTTGAAAAACGGCAAGTACGAAGAGCGAACTTTTATTACGGTTAATTTGAAATTGTATCGCCGAACGCTTGTTGCGGTTCGAAAAATAAGAAGAGGGGAAAAACTTTTCCCGGCGGATTTCGAAACGCGAATTAGCGACGTTACGAAACTTCGGAGCGAAGCGCTTACCGATTATTCGCAAATTGAAAATTGCAGAGCGAAAATGAACGTTCGCGAAGGCGCGGTAGTTACGCGCGATATGGTGGAAAAAACCGACGATATCGCGCCCGGCGAAAAAATCACGGCGATTTATGCGAACGGAACGGTTGCGGTTTCGTTTCCGGCGGTGGCACGTAGCGGCGGAAAAAAAGGCGAAATAATCAGAGTGCAACGTAAAGACGGAATAATTTTCAAGGCGAAAGTTTTGAATAAAAAACAAGTAACAATTTTAGAGTAAGGAAGATGAAGAAGTTAATTTATATAATGATGATAATTTCGGCGACGGTTTTCGCGCAGGATTTTGCTGAAAACGCTTCCCGCTCGATTTTTTCGGATTATAAAGCGTGTAAAGTCGGAGACGCGATTACGATTATTGTCGTGGAATCGTCGCAAGCCACAAACCAAGCGCAACTTGAATCGGGACGCGACGGCGAAATCGATTTGGGCGCTTCCGCGTCGATGGGCGGCGAACCGATGTTACCCGAAGTAAGAGGTAATATCAGCACGGGCAACGATTTCAAAGGCGGCGGAAAAATTACAAGCGGCGGAAGTTTCAAGACCAAAATAAGCGCGCTCGTCGATTCGGTTTATCCGAACGGATTGTTGAAAATAAAAGGTAGTCGTAAAATAGTGGTGAACGGCGAAGAACAAAATATCGAAATCAGCGGACTTGTTCGCCCGATTGATATTAATACGGACAACACGGTTTATTCTTACAATATTTCCGAAGCGGAAATCGTTTTGGAAGGAAGCGGAATGATAGACCGCAACACAACGCCTGGTTGGTTAACAAGATTGTTCCATTGGTTGTTTTAACGGGTGAGAAAATGAAAAGAACGAAAATTTTAATAATAGTGTTAGTTGTTTTTACAAGCCTTCTTCAGGCGCAGCGCTTGAAAGATATCGCCTTTTTCAGGGGCGTTAATCAAGAGCAGTTAATCGGTTACGGTTTGGTCGTGGGACTTTCGGGCACGGGCGACACTTATCGTTCGACGATGACGCATCAATCGATTATCAGTATGTTGAAACGTTTCGGCGTCAAGGTGCCCGAACTTAATTTCAGAACGCGAAACGTGGCGGCGGTGATGGTTACGGCGACAGTTCCGAACGCGTCCAAACAGGGCGCGCAGTTCGACGTTGTGGTTTCGTCGATGGGCGACGCTCAAAGTTTAATGGGCGGAACGCTTTTGCTTACGCCGCTTTCCGATAAAACGGGGAAAGTTTACGCTACTGCGCAAGGTCCGCTCTCTATCGGAGGTTTCGACGTGCGCACGGCTTCGGGCGGAAGAGTTTCGCGCAATCACGCTTTGACGGCGCGAATTCCGAACGGAGGAATAATCGAAACGGATATTCCCGGAGAAATAAAAGACAGCACCCAAGTGAAAATAATTTTGAAAGAGCCCGACTTTACAACGGCTAATAACGTGGCTCTTGCCATTAACTCGATTTTTCAAAACGCGGCGAAGGCGAAAGATGCGTCGGAAATTGTCGTGAACGTTCCGCAAAACGAACAAAGCGACATTACGAATTTTCTTGCCACGATAGAAGCGGTGCAAGTTCAAAGGGACGTGGAAGCGCGCGTTGTGCTTAACGAAAGAACGGGCACCGTCGTTTCGGGAAGCAACGTGCAAATTTCGCCTTGCACCATTTCGCACGGAAGTTTGAATATCACCATTCGCTCGTATCCTGTGATTTCGCAACCTTCCTCTTTTTCGCAAGGAGAAACGGTTGTGTTCAATAATCTTGTCCCCACCGTAGAGCAGGAAGAAAACAACACGGTTGCGATTACCGGCGCTACGAACGTGCAACAGGTCGCGGCGGCGCTGAACTCGCTTAAAGTTGCTCCGCGCGATATTATTGCGATTTTCCAAGCGATGAAAGAAGCGGGAGCGTTGAACGCGGAATTGATTATCATGTAAAAAATGGAAATGCTCGAACTGAAAATATCGAACCCGAATAAACAGATTTCCAAACCGGCGGAAATTAAAACGCGGAAATTTACGTCGGAAGAAAAGGAACGTCTCGCAAAAGCCGCAATCGATTTCGAAAGTTTGCTTACGCAAATGATGTTGAAAAGCATGACGCAAACGACCGAAGGCGGCTTGCTCGGAAAGGGCGAAGGACTCGGAAGCGACGTTTTCTCGTCTATATTCGAAGGCGAACTTGCGGAATACATGAGTAAAAATCAAAGCATGGGCGTGGCTTCCATGCTTTACGAAAAGATGACCGGCGAAAAATTGGATTTAAACCGATTGAAAGCGGAAGAACTCAAAAGTAAAATATACGCGCCGGAAAATTACGGCGGGAATGAAATCGATAAAATCGTTCCGCACGGCTCGGCTCTCGCAAGGTTGAAAAAATACGAACCGCTCGTGCAAAACATAGCGAAAAAATACGGCGTAAGCGATGCGTTGGTCAAATCGATAATTGTAGCGGAATCTTCCGCGCGGCACGATGCCGTTTCAACCGCCAACGCCAAAGGCTTGATGCAATTGATGGACGGAACGGCAAGAGAACTCGGCGTTAATAATCCGTTCGACCCGGTTCAAAACATTGAAGGCGGAACAAAATATATTGCGAAACTGCTTGAGGATTTCGGCGGGGAAATCGATACGGCATTGGCGGCATATAACGCGGGACCCGAAAACGTAAAAAAATACGGAGGAGTTCCGCCGTTCGAAGAAACGCAGAACTACGTAAAGCGCGTAAAAGCATATTTGAAATATTTCAAAGGTGAATAAAATGAAAGAAGAAGTTAAACAATTGATTCCGTTGTTGGAAAAAGAGCGCGATAATTTGAAAGCCTTTTGCGAAGTGGCTTTGCAAAAACAAAAAGCGTTGCTCGAAAATAATCACGAAGAATTCGACGCAAAAGTGAAAGAGGAAGAGTATTACCTTTCGGTGATTTACAGAAGCGAAAAGGAAAAAAATAATTTGCTTAAAAAAATTTTCGGACGCGAATTGACCGAAACCGAAAGAAAATTGAAAAATCTTTTGCCCGTGCTCGAAAGGATAGCCGACAAGGAAGACGCGGAGAAAATCCGAACCGTAAAAAACGAAATTAAAAATTTTGCGCGCGAATTGGAGCGAATAAATAACCAGAATATTTTTCTGATTAAAAACGCCCGTCAATTTTTAATTGATACAATCAACACTTTAATGAACGAAAAAAGATCATCATTAGTGGATAGGAAGGTGTAAGATGCCCTTATCAAGAATTTTCGAAATATCACGTCACAGTTTGGCGGCATATCAAAAAGCGTTAAGCGTAACGTCGGATAATATTTCCAACTCGTCAAATCCGAATTTTTCAAGAAGACGCGTTCATATGGTGTCGTCCAAACCTGAAATAATTAAGGGAAAAGAATTGGGAACAGGCGTAACGATTTCGGATGTGAGAAGAGTTCGCGATACCGTGCTTGACAATCAAATACGGAAATTTACACAGATGCAAAATAGTAACGACTACAAAGCGTCGTTACTCGGAAGTATAGAATCGTTGATGAGTGAGCCGTCCGACGACGGGCTTTCGAATTTAATTAAAAAATTCTATAATTCGTGGGACGAGCTCGCCATCGACCCTTCTTCGTCGGCGGCACGAACGAACGTCGTAAATTCGGCGCAACGTCTTTCAAATAAACTTTCAACCGTTTATAACGGTATCGGGAGATTGAAAAAAGATTTGCGCGACGACGCCACAACATCGGTTGATGAAATTAATTCTCTTTTAAAAAACTTAACGGAAGTAAACCGACAAATTTACGATGCTCACATCAAAGGGGAGCAACCGAACACGTGGCTTGACAAACGCGACGAAATTCTTGAACAACTTAGCGAATACGTCGATACGAACGTGCATATCGGCGAAGACGACACTGCAACGGTTTCAATCGGCGGTGTGTTTGTCGCCAATAAAACGACATACAACGAATTGAGCGTGAAAGTTGTATCGGATAACGGAGAACAACAATTGGAGGTGTATGCGGGCGACGAAAATACAAAGCTTCATTTACAGGGCGGAAAATTGTACGGAATAGTTAACGGTTATAACGAGTTGATTAACGATTATCTGAAACGTCTTGATAAAATAGGCGAAACGATAATGACGAGTGTTAACTCGGTTCATTCTAACAATTACAATTTGGAAGACCCGCCGCAAACGGGTGTAAACTTTTTTTCGAATTACAGCGCCGGACAGCTTACGATAAATCCCGAAATCGAAAACGACCCGAACAAAATCGCAATTTCTTCGGACGGAACGCCTGAAAATAACGACGGCGCGCTTGCGATAGCCGAACTTGCGAGCGAAGATTTGATAGAAGGAGAAACCATCGGAAATTATTATTCGCTTATGGTCAGCGATATAGCCACGGGAAGAAAGAACAGCGAAAACGAAGCGGCTAATTATGAAATGGTTGTGCAACAATTTCAAGCGCAACGTTCCGAAGAATCCGCCGTTAATGTTGACGAAGAAATGGTTAACGTTTTGAATTTTCAACGTTCATACGATGCCGCCGCGAGATTGATAAAAGTAGCGGACGAAATGTTGCAAACATTAATAAACATGGTGTAAAAAATGAGAGTTACAAGCAGGTCTTTACAAGATGCTTTTCTGAATAATTTAAGCGATGTTAAAAAGCGATTGCAGGAAAAGCAAACCGAAATCGCTATCGGAAAAAAGATAACCAAACCTTCCGATAATCCTTTCGGAACGGCGCGGCTAATGCGACTTAATTCGCAAATAGAAGATATCGACACGTATTTGACGAATATCGACAACGGTATGTCCAACGTGGAAATGACAACGTCCGTTATGGAACAAATTCAACAACAAGTTGCGGATTTGGTCGCTGACTTGAGTAATTCGCTCGATGCGACCGAAAACAAAGAAGATTATGCGAAAAAAGTCGATTTGGCATTGGAGAATTTGCTTTCGCTTGCAAATTACAAATTTAACGATAAATATATTTTCGGCGGAACAAATCAAAGCGAAGCTCCCTACGGTTGGAACGCGGCGGGAACGGGCATAGAGGAAAAAACAACGGCTCTCGACGGTTACCAAAAAATCAGAATTTCGAATACGGTTACACAAAAAATTAACGAACCTGGGCGCGACCTTTTCGGGACGGTAACGCCGGGTGGAAACGACGTTTTCAATTTATTGATTTCAATTAAAGATAAACTTGATGCAGGGGAAAACGTGGACGCAAGCGATATCAAGGCTCTCGACGATATCAATACGCATATGATTTCCGAAGTAACGAAAATGGGAAACTATTACAAACGCATGGAAGATTCCCAAACGTTGCTTGAAAATTTACGCCTTAACGTGGAATCCTTAATGTCGAAAGAACAGGAAGTCGATATGGCGCGTGCAATAATGGACATGGAGAATTATCAGGCGAGTTTGGACAGAACGTTGAAAATATCGGCGCAAATTTTGCCCAAATCGCTCCTTGATTATCTGTAATTTATTGTAAACAAACGAATCCAATTACCGATTATAAGCAAGTAAGAGAATTAGTAGTTTTAAACAAAAATAAATAATGGTATATTTATGAAAATAAAAACCGACCAATTCGGAGAAGTTGAATTTGACGAGGATATCGTTCTTGAATTTAAGGACGGCATCATCGGATTTGAAAATCTGAAAAAGTTCATTTTGATTTCGGAAGACGACGGATTATTTTATTGGTTGACTTCGATAGAACAACCGGAAATCGTTTTCCCGCTTTTCCCTGCAACGCTTATGGACGCAAAATATCCGGTTGAAGAAGGCTACGAAGTTTTCGGTATTGTGAAACTGTCGAAAGATGTATCCGAAATCACCATCAATTTGAAAGCGCCTATTTATATTAGTCATCAAAAACGCGAAGGCTTTCAAAAGATAATTGATAATGATAAATTTGAAATTGACAGAAAACTTTTTATAGAAAGTAAGAGCGAATAATATGCTTGTTTTATCCAGGAAGTTAAATCAAAAAATACGTATCGGAAACGACGTCGTAATTACAATCGTTAACATTTCGGAAGGGAGCGTTAAAATCGGTATCGAAGCGCCGGCGTCGGTAAAAATTTTAAGAGACGAACTTTATGAAAGCGTCAAACAACAGATGAGCGAAGCACAAAAAAGCACCGCTTCGGTGGACATGGAAGTTATAAAACAAATTAAAGACAAATTCAAAAAGTGATTCATGACAAAACGTTCCGTAAAGGTTCTTATTGTTGACGATTCGGATGTGATAAAAAAATCGTTGAAAGATTTTTTTCGCGGTTACGATTTTCACGTTTTTACTTGTTCCGACGGTTTGGAAGGAATTCGACTTGCCGCGGAGAAAAAACCCGATTTGATTTTTCTCGATTTAATGATGCCCAATGTTGACGGGATTAAAATGCTTGAAGTAAAAAACGTAATAAGTGAAATCAAACATATTCCCGTTATCGTAATAAGCGGAAACACCGTAAAAAGCAACGTTATTGCGGCGATGGAAGCGGGTGCGACAAAGGTTATTTCGAAACCGATAGACGAAAGAATTTTGAAAGAAGCGGTGAATGAAATTTTGGAAGGCGACTATTTTCAAGCGCCTTCGGTGCATGTTATCCCGACCGAAAAAAGTCGTGAAATCAAAAACGATTTGTTGAAAATTTTTTTGGAAAAATATCCCGAAATCAAACATAAAATTGCCGACTCGTTAAGAAGACGAGATCCGCAGGACCTGAAAAATTATGTCCATCAAATTAAAGGAACAGGTGCGACGATAGGTTACCCCGAACTTACTGATTTGGCGCAAGAAGTAATGAATTTGGGTTTCGTTACTCCGAGCGACTGGGTCTTTGCGGAAATCAGAACAAGTCAAATTTTCAGGAAAGTGGAAGAAATAAAAAAACAACTAAGAGAACGGATATAAATCATGTTTATTATAATTGGTTCGGTTGTCGTTTTGGGTAGTCTTGTAACCGGATTTTCGATGGCGGGCGGAAATTTGGCGGCGTTAATCCAAATTTCCGAATTCATTACAATCGGCGGGGCGGCTCTTGGCGCGCTGATTATTATGGCGCCGTTGCCTACGCTTAAAAAAATCATAGGGTCGGTAACGAAAGCTCTGGGACACAAGCACTTGGAGAAAGATGATTACATGAAGCTGTTGAAAGCGTTTTACGATATTTTTCTTGTTGCGCAACGCGACGGGTTGCTTGCCATTGAAAAACACATCGAAGACCCGAAGGCAAGCGAAATACTTTCGCAAAGCGATAAGCTCGTAAATAACGAAGTTGCGGTGGCGTTTTTCGCCGACACTCTTAAAGTGATGCTTTCGGGCGGAGTCCCGCCACACGAAATTGAAGCGTTGATGGATACGGAAATAGAAACTTTCGAAACCGAGACGAAACCTTTGGGAGGTTTGTTGAACAAACTCGGCGATTCGTTTCCCGGACTCGGTATCGTAGCCGCGGTGCTCGGTATTATCGTTACCATGAGTAGTATTAACGAAGGCGCGGAGGCTGTGGGTCACCACGTTGCCGCCGCACTTGTGGGAACTTTTCTCGGCGTGCTTTTGGCTTACGGTTTTGTTGGTCCTCTCGCTACCAATATCGAGCATATGTACGAAGACGAAGCTCGTTTTTTGGAAACAATCAAAACGGCTATTGTGGCATACGCAAAAGGTAACCCTCCTATTGTCGCCGTCGAAATTGCACGGAGGACGCTCTTTTCCGATGTTCGGCCCACCTTTACCGAACTTGAAAATTATTTGAGAGGTAAATAATAATCGAATAAATGGCTGAACAAAACGGACATAATGAAGAGCCGATAGTAGTCAAGAAAGGCAAGAAGTGCGACCACGGACATCACGGCGGAGCATGGAAAGTCGCTTACGCCGATTTTGTAACGGCGCTTATGGCGCTTTTCATTGTTTTATGGGTGCTTGCTCAAAGCGAGGAAGTTAAAACGGCGGTCGCTCATTATTTCCAAAATCCAACCATAATCGGAATAAGCGGAAGCAAAAGTTTTATGAAAGGGCAAGGTCCCGGCACGGGTAAAATCGACGTTGAAGAAGAATTGAAATCGGAACTGAACAAAAAAGACGAAGAGCAAAAGCTTCTTAAAAGAAAAGGTATAGAAATACTTGGGGCGTTGCAAGCTAATCCCGAATTGGCGGGAATTTTAAATCAAATAGAAATTAAAGTAACCGACGACGGTTTACGCATAGAGTTGCTCGATAATAAATCTTCCTTTTTCGAATCTGGAAGCGCCAAATTAAAACCGAAAGCGAAAAAAATCCTTTACTTGATCGGGCAACAATTAAGCGAATTGAATAATAAAATCGTGGTGGAAGGACATACCGACGCCCGTCCTTATCCGCCTAATCCGAGAGGCTATAATAACTTCGATTTAAGCGCCGACAGAGCTAACAGCGCGCGCCGCATTTTGGAAAAGGCGGGAATTAGCGACAAGCAAATCGACGAAGTCAGAGGCTACGCGGATCATCGTTTGAGAGACCCCGAACATCCTTACGATAAAATCAACAGAAGAATTAGCATCTTGGTAAAATATGAACAACTGACGGATTTCTGATATGGCGGATAAAATTTTAGTAATAGAAGACGACCCGATAACAAAACGATTTTACGATTTCGTTTTTAAATACTGCGAATTGGAATTAATCCAAAGCGAAAATCCCGATGAGATTTTCAGAATACTCGAAAATGAAAACGTTCGAATTGTTATACTTGACATTAATTTGCGAAATACAATAATGAACGGAAAAGTGATAAGCGGAACCGAGCTCTCGCGTCTTATTAAGGAAAATGAAAAATTCGGAAACCCGAAAATTCTTTTGGTTTCGGCGTATAAAATTTCGGAAAACGACGATGAATTTATAAATAGCAAAGCGGACGGTTTTATTCTTAAACCGATACCTGATTTTAATGAATTTTTAGGCATAATCAGAAAGTTGTTGTAAAATGTCGAATGATATAAAAGATAAAATTTTGTTGGTCGAAGACGAGGAAGATACGAAAATGGTTTTAACTCGTCTTTTGCGAAAGAGCGGGTATGAGGTGGAAACCGCAAAAAACGGTTACGAGGCGCTTGAAGTTTTAAAAAGATTTAAACCGCACATAATTCTTGCCGACTGGACAATGCCCGAGATGGACGGCGTGGAACTTCTTAATATTTTAAGAAATAAAGAGGAATACAAGTCCATTTATTACATTATTTTAACTGCGCGAGCGACATTAAGAGATAAAATAGAGGGACTTGATACAGGTGCCGATGATTTTCTCGTTAAACCGACGGATAACCAAGAATTGTTGGCAAGAATAAGGGCGGGAATAAGAATAACAAAACTTCAGCAAGAACTCAAAGAAGCGGAACACAACAAAGCCTTGGTGGAAATGGCGTTTACAACGGGTCACCAAATTAATAATCCGTTGGCAAGTTTAACTTTGAGTTTGGAAAACCTAAAAAGCGAACTTACGCCCGAAGAAATTGAAAAAATTCGCGACGAAATTGCCATTATGGAAGAGTCGGTTAAAAGAATAAAAAAAGCCGTCGATTCTCTCATTCATCTGAAAGACCCTGAATTGACAAATTACACCGACGGGACCCACATGTTAAAATTATAATTGGATTAAAATCCGATTTTAAAACATCTTGTATCTTGTTTTAGTTTCAGTTAATTTGGACTATCTGTCTTTAAACAAAAGGTGCAAGATGTTTAAGGAAAAACCTTACTTTATAATAGATGAAAAACCCGGAAAAATTGCTTATTGTGCTTGCGGTATGTCTTCCGATATGCCGTTTTGCGACGGAACTCACGAAGGGACTTCCTTTGAGCCGTTTATTGTCGATGTCCCTAAAAGAAGACGTGTGGCGGTTTGCGGTTGCGGAAAATCCGATAAAATGCCGTACTGCGACGGAAAGCACGTATTTGAAAGTTAATCTTTTCGTTCTAATTCCGATTTAAGATTTTTCAGACCTTCTTCGAAGGTTGCGCCAAGCATTTTATCCGACCAAAGTCCGAGAATTCTGCCCATCGGGTAATCCAAGTTCCCGACGTGTTTCCATGTTACCGCGGTTGAATCGCCGTTGGTTTTAAAATACCAATATTCTTTTACAATAGAAGCTTTAGGCTCTTTGAATTTCATATCCGCGGCAATAGAATCGGTCGGAGCGACGTCCGTAAAAATCAATTCGCCTTTGCCGATTAGATTTCCGTTCCATTTCCAATACGAACCGACATATTCGGGAGTTGCATGAACATCGCTTTGCTTCAAACTATCGACTAAAAACCAAGGATACCATTTTTCCCAAGTTTTGATATTCGCCACAAAAGAAAAAACGGAATCTTTCGGCGCGTGAATATTAATTGTGCGTTCTACGGTGTATGTATCGCTTAAAACTCCCGCAACGCCGAAGAGCAGAAGTAGAAAAAATGTAAACGTAATAAAAAACCATTTGAAAAAATTTTTCATAATCAATTCCCTTTCTTTCTTACGGATTTTGCATGTTTCAGAATTGTGGCTTCTTCAATGGTAATTAAACCTCCGCAATCGGCTTCTTCGAAAATCTTTTCTAAGAACGGAAGAAATTCTTCTATTTTTTCAATGGAGTCCACAATTTCCACGACAACAGGTAAATCGTCCGATATCGCAAGAATTTTGGACGTGTGAATTTTGCTATTGCGTCCGAAACCCATGAAGCCTTTGAACGCCGTTGCTCCGCTTAAATTCATTTTTCTCGCATCTCGAATAATTTTTTCATAAACGGGCAACCCGCCTATTTTATCCGAGTCGCCGAGAAAAATTCTAAGCAATTTCGCTTTTGTTAAATTTCCCATTTTTACCTCGTTAACATGTATGCTAATGCGACGGCAAGAATCGTGGTAAACAAATTTAAGAAAATATTGATTGTCGCGATAAAAAATTCGGCGTCTTGCAATAGCGCGAAAGTTTCGAACGAGAAAGTCGAAAAAGTTGTAAATCCGCCGCAGAAACCGACGGCGAGTATCATTCGCCAATTCGCCGAGAGCAATCCTTTGTCGTCAAGTCCGAAAATCAGCAATCCCAAAATCAAGCTCCCGAGAAAATTCACGGTCAGCGTACCGATAGGAAACGCGGAAGGGAACAATCGCTGCATTGAGTTCGCAACGAAATAGCGAAGCGCTCCGCCTATGCCCGCACCGAGTCCGACTAAAAGTATATTTATCATATTGCGAGAGTAATAAAATTAAAAATTCAAATTTATGTAAAAGCGCTTTAAATAAATAATTTTATCGGTTGTATGGATTCATTTTCGTTAAAATATAATAACTGTAGAAACGCGCTATAGCGCGTCTTTTGTACAATAGAACACAGATAACACTGATTTTA
>Ga0256914_1002944_pt1 | contig 13828 bp, 16 predicted proteins | sample HulkmetaG_FD_191571 | JGI IMG/M metagenome (GOLD analysis project Ga0256914, IMG submission 191571) | Hydrothermal chimney microbial communities from Main Endeavour vent field at the Juan de Fuca Ridge, Pacific Ocean - Hulk | ecosystem: Environmental > Aquatic > Marine > Hydrothermal vents ... | reverse complement strand
CTTTTCTCGTGAATTTTTGAAAGATGTAGGCGCTTTCGCAACTCGTTCTCGCTCCTCCTATAGAAGCGTGAGCGAATCCTCCGAAAGAGCTTTTTATCTGTTTTAATTTCCATCCGGCTATCTTATAGGCAAGTTGCAAAGAGGGGTAGATGAAACCGTCCTCTTTTACGGGATATTTTCTAAGTTCTCTTTTTATGTCGCTCGGGAAGAAGAGTTCGTTTTTCGCTATGAAAGAGAATCTTATCTTTACCGGAGGAAGGCGATTTGGAGAGCGGACGAAATCGAATCCGTATTTTCCTTTTACGCACAGTTTTCCTCTGCTGACTACGCCTCGTTTGTCGGCTTTGACAGATAAGATTCGGTTGTTTTCGACTTCCGCTACGATATCGCAGCCCACGCCGCAATACGTGCAAACCGAATCTATCTTCATCTTTTTCTCTTACTCTTCTATTCTGATCATCGCCGGACGCGTAAAGACGCTTTCTAAATCCTCTATTTCGTTTAAAGCCCGTTGAATGTCTCTCTCTTTGCAAAGATGCGTGGAGAAGAGGAGGGAGACTTTTTCGTCCTTTTCGCTGCTCGGTTTTTGCAATACCGCGTCTATCGATATTTTAAATTCGCTTAAAATCTTCGCTATCGACGCCAAAACTCCCGGTTTATCGACTACGCTCATTCTAAGATAGTATTTGCTCTCTATCTCCTCTTTCGGCAATAGAGTCATATTGTTGTTTTCCATCGGTCTTTTAAATCCGAGCATGGGGGAGCCTTTTCCGACTCTCGCTATCTCTATAAGATCGGATATTACGGCGCTTGCCGTCGCGTCTCCTCCCGCTCCCGGACCGTAGTACATGGTTTCTCCGACTCTGTCGCCTATTACGCTGATACCGTTCATAACTCCGTCAACTTTCGCTATCATTTGGCTGTTTTCTATGAGGGAGGGATGAACTCTAAGTTCCACTCTGTTTTCTATCTTTTTCGCGATCGTGAGGAGTTTTATGGAGTAGTTGAACTCTTTCGCAAACTCTATATCCTCTTTCGTGATGTTTTCGATTCCTTCTATTAAGATATCTTCCGGTTTTGCGTCTATTCCGTAGGCGATGCTTGCGAGTATCAAAAGTTTGTGGGCGGCGTCGAATCCTCCGACGTCGAAAGTCGGATCCGCTTCGGCGTATCCGAGTTCTTGCGCCTCTTTTAAGATCTCTTTGAAATCTCCTCCCTCTTTCATCATCTTAGTTAAGATATAGTTGCAGGTTCCGTTCATAATCCCTTTTATCGACTCTATGTGATTGGCGCTAAGTCCGACCTTTAAAGCGTTTATTATCGGTATTCCTCCGGCTACGCTCGCTTCGAATCCGAAAGGGAGGTCTTTTGCCATTTTTTGCAGATCGTATCGGTGATATGCCAAGAGGGCTTTATTTGCGGTAACGACTCCCTTGTTTTTTTGCAGCGCTTTGCTTACGACTTCGTAGGCTTCTTTGACGCCTCCCATAAGCTCTACGACTATTTCTATTTCGTCGTCTTCCAATATTTCGTCGGGATCGTCCGTTAGGGGGATGTTGACGGCTCTTTTTTTGTTTAAGTTTTTCACTACGCCTTTTAAAACTTTTATCTCTTTTCCGGCTCTTGCGGAGATGATGTCTCTGTTTTCCTCCAAAATCTTAACTACGCTCTCTCCTACAGTTCCTACGCCTATTATTCCGATTTTCAGCATTATTTTTCTTCCCTTAAGCTTTTTAGATATCTTTTTAGATTTCTTGCCGCCTGTCTTATGCGGTTTTCGTTTTCTATAAGCGCAATTCTAACATATTTATCCCCCGCTTCTCCGAAACCTATACCGGGACTTACCGCCACTTTCGCTTCGGTTAAAAGGAGTTTTGAAAACTTCATGCTTCCAAGATGCTCCAGATCTTTGGGTATTTTAGCCCATACGAACATCGTCGCTCTCGGTTTTTCTATCTCCCAGCCGGCGTTTTTGAAACTCTCGCACAAAACGTTTCTTCTCTTTTCGTAAGTTTTCTTTATCTCCTCCACGCACTCTTGAGGACCGTCTAAAGCTATCGTGGCGGCCACTTGCACGGGAGTGAACATTCCGTAATCGAACCATGATTTTATTTTAGCAAGAGCCGAGATGATTTTTCTATTTCCGACGAAAAAACCTACTCTCCATCCGGCCATATTGTAACTTTTCGAAAGAGTAAAGCTCTCCACCGCAACGTCTTTCGCTCCTTCGACTTCGAAAATGGAGGGAGTTTTATATCCGTCGAAAGTCAAATCGGCATAGGCTATGTCGCTTATGATGTAAAATCTCTCTTTTTTGGCCAAAGCTACGAGCTCTTTATAAAACTCTTTTTCAACCGTTACCGTCGTCGGGTTGTGAGGAAAATTTACGACTACGAATTTGGGTTTGGGAAGAGATTCGTGAAAAGAGCGTTTGATGCTTCTGAAAAAGGCTTCCTGATCGAGTTCGTATTTATCGTTATACTCCATTTTCATCGTAATGACGTTGGCTCCGGCTATTACGAAAGCGTGGGTATGGATCGGGTAAGCCGGATCCGGAACTATGGCCACGTCCCCGGGATTGGTGATGGCTTGCACCAGATGAACGTATCCTTCTTTCGAGCCCATAGTGGCTATCGCTTCATGTTCGGGATCGAGATCGACGTTGTATTTTCTCGCATACCAGTTGCAGATGGCAAGGCGCAGTTTATAGATGCCTCTGCTTACGGAATAGCGGTAGTTTTTCGGTTTCTGAGCCGATTCTATCAGTTTGTCCACGATGTGTTTCGGAGTCGGGCCGTCGGGATTGCCCATGCTAAAATCTATAATATCCTCTCCGGCTCTTCTTGCTTCCATCTTTATTTCGTTAATTTCGGCAAAGACGTAATTTGGAAGTCTGTTTATGGTATTAAATTGTATCTCGTCAAACATCTATGATCTACCTTTTAAGTTGTGATTTGAGATTTAAGGGTAAAGATGAATGCTTAACCCCCTTTTTATATTGGATAGGGAGTAAAAATCGGAAATTTTTATATATTGTGTAGATGGAGGAATTTGAAGTTTTGCTTCTTTCATTTTTGAATTTTGGATGAATTTGCCCGTAATGTGAAGTTCGGAATCGTAAAAAACCACATAAGGATGCCAAACGTCGTGCGGATTGCTTTTTATGGATATGGCGGAGGGATTGTCCCATATTTCTATCCAGTAATCTTCCAGAGGTTTTTTTAAGGATACCGTTTGTGAACTTTTAACCGTTTTCGCTATTATTTTGGCTTCCGAGCTGTCTATGTCGTATCTCCATTCGGTTAAAGAGAGTCTTTGGATTTCGTTTATGAACATTCCTCTTTTTTCAAGCTCTTTGGCAAAAATTTCCGGATCTATTACGGATTCGCTTTTTAAGGAGATTACTAACTCCAAGCCGTCTCCGACTCTTTTTGCTCTTTTTGTCGTGAAGAAACCGTAGCCGGTATCTCTGAGCGAATCTTTGAGATTTTTTAAAAAGAGCAGAGGATTTGCGTTGGATTTGAAGGTGACTTCAAGTTGCATGGGGGATTTTAGATAAACGTTTAAAAGTCCGGAGCTTTTTAATTTTTCCGTTAATTTCGCTATATCTATTCTTCCGTTTTTATAATATGCGTTTTCGTTTTTGAATATTATTTTTATAACTTTTTCTTGAACCTTATATGTTTTAGCTCCGATAATGTTTCTAATTTGCTCCGTCAATTCGCTTGCGTTTGCGAGCGAGATAAGAAGCAGGGCGGAAAGTATGAGTTTTACCACGGTTTACCTCTGTTTATGGTTTTGAAAGTTTCCGAATCTATTCTTTCCAAAGAGCCGTCTTTGTATAAAAGATAGAGTTTTCTTCCTTCGTCGAAACTTCTTTTTTCCTCTCCTATGTAGATGTTTATCTTTCCGTGTCCCGTTATTATAAGAAAATTTTTCGAAGGATCGAGAGAAATGTTTTGGTCGGTTAAGAACTGTTTTTTCGAATAGTCGTCTAAAAATATAATTCCGGCCCATACTTTGGCTCTCGGTTCTATGATAAAATCGGAAGGAACCGTAGCGTTTCGTTCTTCCGTCGCGTTTTTCTCTTTGTCGTCCGTTAAAGATGCGGCCGTTTCGTTATTTTCGCCGCTTTCGTTGCTTTCGGTGGCGTTCGTTTCGTTAACATCCGGGGAGACAAGTGCTTTCGGTTCGGTATTGGAAGGTGTTTTTTCGCTCTCTTTCGGTTTCGTATAAGAGCTTTTCGTTTCGTAAGAGTCTTTTTTCTCTTCTATTTTTGTTTCCGTTTTTTTCTCCGTAACGGTTGATTCTCCTAAAACGCTGTTGAAGAAATAGTAAGTTCCGTAAGCTATTATGATTAAGGCTACGATTCCTATTATCAAAAACAGTTTGTTTTCCTTCTCTTCTTCGTTATCTTCTTGAACCGTTACGAAAATGTGGGAATAATCCTCTTGTTGATTGGAGGTGATAAAATCTTGATATTCCCTCCTCCAATCGGATAGATCGAGCTTATACTCTCTTTCCAAGATTTTTATAAAACCGAGGGCTTTCGTTCTGTTTAGTTTGGAAAACTCTTTTTTTATTATCGCTTCTATGTCCGAAGGTAGTATGTGCGTATCTTCCGCTATTTTTTCAATCCCTATCTTTTTTAGCTCTTCTAACGGATTTACTTTTTTTTCGGATTCTTTTTTCTCCATCACCTCATCCTATAGCATAAAATGGCGGCAGCGGCGGAAACGTTTAAGGAGTCGAAATCTCTTTTCAATTTTACGGTAACTACTTTATCCGCTTTTTTTAAAAGTTTATTCGGTATTCCTTCCCCCTCGCTGCCTAAAATTAAAGTTTTTTTCTTAGGAAAATTTACGGTTTCTATATCTTCGCCGTTAAGATCGGCGGCGTAAATTTCGGAACCGGTTTGTTTAAGTTCGTTTACGGCTTCCGAAGCGCTGGGAACTAAAGAGATCGGCATATCGAAAAGAGCTCCGCTGCTCGTTCTCGCTATCGTTTCGGTTTTTACGCTTTTTATATCGCTTATTACGATTCCGTCAACTCCCAAAGCGTAAGCCGTTCTTACTATCGCTCCGATATTGCCGCTGTCGGTTATTTTATATAAAATCAGTAAAAAATCGTAATTTTTAATCTCTTTAAAAGGAGTGAAATTAAACTCTTCCACCTCGAGGAAGATTCCTTGGTGGTTTCCTCCTTTTGCGAGAGCTTGCGCCTTTTTATTATCTATTCTTACGATTTTTTTACCGAGTTTTTGCAATTTATTAAAAATATTTTTCTCTATCTCTTTCGAAAGATAGATTTTCCGGATTATATCAAAATGTTTCTCTAAAACGTATAAACAAACCCGTTTTCCGTATATTATCATTTGCCACCGTTTAAAAGTTAATTTAATTTTAACATTTTTCTTTTAAAATAAGATTATAACATTCTTTCGGATTTAAACCGCTTATTTTGGACAAAAGTTTGGCGGCTTCTTTTTTGGGGATGTTTAATTTTAAGATATCCTCTTTGGTAACGGCGCTCTTTACCGTCTCTTCGCTTTTTTCGATTACGACTACCCATTCTCCTTTTATTTTTCGTTCGCTTAAAGAGGAGAGTATCTCTTGCGCCGTTCCGAAAAATTTCTCTTCGTAAAGTTTGGTGGCTTCTTTAATCAGAAAAAGTCTCCTTGAAGGAGCGGCTTTTTTTATCTCTTTGAGAAGTTTTTCGAGTCGATGAGGAGATTCGTAAACTATCGTCGTATATCCGTTAAATAGAGCTTTTTGCAAAGCTCTTTCCCTCTCTTTTCCTTTGTGCGGGAGGAATCCGAAAAATAGAAATTGCGTATCGCAAAAACCGCTTGATGCGTATCCCAGTAAAAGAGCGTTCGCTCCGGGCAGAACTTCGTATTTTATATTTTTTTCCATGCAGAATTTTACCAGTTCGCATCCCGGGTCGCTAATTGCCGGCATACCTGCGTCACTTACATAGACCACCTCCTTATCGAAGAAGGAGGGGTCGATTTTGGATAGAAACTCTTTTTCGTTGTGCGAATGGAGGGAGAAGAATCGTTTCTCTTTAAAGGAGAGGTTTAATAGCAAGAAGAGTTTTTTTGCGACTCTCGTATCTTCGCATAGAACTATTTGAGAAGATTTGAGGACTTTTAAAGCCCTCAGAGAGATATCTTCTATATTTCCTATGGGAGTCGGGACGAAATAGAGCAAATTATTTTAGATTATATTTTCTTTTAAATTTCTCCACTCTACCTGTCGCATCGACTATTTTTTCGCTTCCCGTAAAGAAAGGATGGCACTCGTTACAGATATCTATTCTGATTTCGGGTTTGTTGGACATTGTAACGAAGCTGTTGCCGCATGCGCAACTAACTTTACATTCGACGTATTTAGGATGAATATCTTTTTTCATTTCGGTTGTTCCTTGTAAAAAATTGATTTTAAAGCGCAGCAGACTCTATACGAGCCCACTGCTATATAGGGGGAGGGGAAATGAAATTTTATCACAATTTTTTTGTGAAAGCAAGAATTATCTCTTTAAATTGGCAAGTTTTAAAACGAGCGCCACTTTTCCTTGGGATATTTTTTGATTTTTGGCTATTTCGTCTATACTCATGCCCTCTTTGTAAAGTTCTATTATTTTGTTTTCGTCTATGTTTTCGCTCGAGGAGATTAAAGCGTTTATCTCTTTCGTCAAGGTTTCGAGAGTTTCGATCCTGCTGTCGGTTTCGTTTTGAAATTTATTGACGATCCAGTGGATGTCTTTTATGGATTTGGTTAACGGAGCTATCGCCTCTTCGACTCTGAACTTTACGGAGTTTTCGAGTTTTTTAAGCTCTTGCTCCATATTTAAATTTTCTTGCTGCATAATCTTTTTTTGGTTTTTTTCCAAAAGAAAAATTCTTTTGTTCAAATCCTCTATCGACTTTTCGTAGATGGAAAATCTTTTGGTTACCTCTTTATCCTTTATATAGATAAAAAATATGATGATGCTTAACACGAGCGTAAAAGCTATTATCGCTATTAGGTCTATGATCATTTTTTTGCCTTTCTCTCTCTTATCATTATTCTCTCCCTCGCCACTACGTATGCGTTCCAATCGGTAACGTCTCTTTCGTGCATAAGTTCTATTTTGGCGATCTCCTCATCTTCCGCTCTGAAAAACAGAGCTATCTCTCTTCTCGGGAAGATGGGCATGGGAATCCTTCCGTAATAGAGAGTCTCTTTTATAAGTTTTTTTTCTTTTATTTTAAAATGTTCGAATCCTATCGATTCTATTTGCGATTGATAATCGAGTTTTAAAAGCTCTCTCTCTTCGTTTTTTAAAATTTTCGTTATTTCGTCCACTTTTCTATGAAGTTCCACGATGAGAGTTAACAGTATCTGATCGCTCTCTTTCGTTTCGCCTCTGGCTTTTGCCATTTTCAGCCATTGGCCTATCGGGTCTTCGTCAAATTCGCTGAGCGTGTCGAACTCTCTTTTATAAATTTCATATTTTTCGTTATTATCGGCACGAGAAAAAGTTATGTTTAAAGGTGCGTTTACAAGTCTTATTCCGTTCATCCGATCGCTTTATCCAAAATGGTAAATATTAAAAATACGATTCCCAAATAGCCGTTTAGAGTGAAAAAGGCTTTATCTATTTTAGAAAAGTCTTTTTCCACTATTTTATGCTCTTTATACAAAATTATAGCAGAGATTATAACCGTAAGGTATAAAAAAATTCCCCCTTTGCTAAGATAAACGAAAAAAATCCAAAAAAGTATCGTCAAAGCGTGGAAAAGTTTGGATATGAAAAGAGTGCATTTTTCTCCATATACGGCCGGAATCGAAAAAAGCCCCTCTTTTTTGTCAAATTCGATATCTTGCAAAGAATAGAGAAGATCGAAACCCGCAACCCAAAACATAACTCCTAAGGAGAGGAATACGGACCATAAAGTTATCTCCTCTTTTACGGCTATTACGCCGGCTATCGGAGCGAGTCCCAAAGATAGTCCTAAAACGAGATGAGCCGTTTGAGAGAATCTTTTAAAAAGCGAATATCCCCCCAAAACGACAAGAATGGGAACGGATAGATAGAAAGCGAGATCGTTTATCAAATAGGCGGTAAAAATGAACAAAACGGCGTTTAAAACGATAAAATATAAAAGTTGTTTTTCCTTTACTCTTCCGTCCACGCTCGGTCTGTTTTTGGTTCGCGGATTTTTTGCGTCTATGTCTCTATCCGCGTATCTGTTGAAAGCCATGGCGAAGTTTCTCGCCGTTACCGCCGCCGCCGCTCCCAAAAAGAGAAGTCTCCAGCCGAACCAACCGTCCGCGGCGGTTATCATCGCTATGAAAATGAAAGGAAGAGCGAATATGGAGTGTTTAAACATAATAAGTTCGTTGATGTCTTTTAGCAATTTTAAAAACTTATTCACTTTTTACCTTTATGAAAGAGAGTAAATTATTCTACATTAAATTAGATTAAAAAATGTATAATATCGTGACGTGCGAATATAAAAGGAGTTTACGGCGTTTATGAAAGAGATAGCTCTTATAGGTCCTACCGCATCGGGTAAAAGTTCTTTGGCGATAGAGCTTGCCGAAGAGTTTAACGCTTTTATTCTCTCTTTGGACTCTTTAAGCGTCTATAAAGAGGTGAACATAGCTTCCGCAAAGCCCTCTTTGGAAGATAGAAAAAGAGTTGTTCATTTCGGTATAGACGAGGTTCGTCCCGACGAACATTTTAACGTTTCTTTGTTTTTCAAGCTTTATGAAAATGCGAAAGAAAGATCGAAAAAGGAGGGGAAAAATCTGATAATCGTCGGCGGAACCTCTTTTTATTTGAAAGCGATGATAGAGGGACTTTCCCCGGTTTTGAGCGTTTCTTCGGAAAATTTTCGAAAAATTAAGGAGATTTTGAGAAATCCGCAAAAAGCGTTTTCTTTTATAGAAGAGAAGGATCCGGAATTCGCTCGAAGAATAACCAAAAGAGATGTTTATAGAATGGGCAGATGGTATGAGATATATTTTGAGAGCGGATTGATTGCCACTCGCTATTTTTCTCTTTACGAAAAAAAACCGGTTGTAAAAAGCATTCCGATATTTTGTATAGATATGAATAGGGAGGTTTTAAGGGATAGGATAAAGAAAAGAACCGCCGTTATGATAAAAGAGGGTATCGTGGACGAGACTTTCAATATAGAAAGGAAATATTCGAGAATCGTAAAGCCTCTAAAGGCGATAGGTCCGAAGGAGTGTTTGGAGTATCTTGACGGAAAACTTACTTTGAGGGAACTTGAGGAGAAGATATTTTTCAATACGGCCAAATTGGCTAAGAGACAGATAACCTTCAATAAGACGCAATTTAAAAAAGTCGTGTATGCTGATTTGAAGAAAATTAGAGAGGACGTGAAAAAAATTTTTAATTAAGCGGCATATCATTTAGTTGAATGTATAATGATGCCCCTATAAAAGTTTAAATAATTATTTAAAAAAGGAACGAAAATGTTATCTCTTTCGAAAAGAGTGTTAAGCGGTTTTTGCGTGGCGGCGACCGTTGTGGTATTTGGAGGATGTTCTTCCAAAGATATTCCCATGGATACTATCTCAAACGCGGAATCGGCGATCAATAGAGCCGACGAGAATAAGGCCGAAATTTACGCTCCTTTGGATCTTAGGATATCCAAAGAAAAACTTGAAAAAGCGAAGGAACTTTTAAAAGAGAAAAAGTACGAAGAGGCTAAAATGCTTGCCGAAGAGGCCGAAGTTGACGCAAGACTTGCGGAAGAGAAATCGAGAACCAAGGAAGCTAAAAAGATAGCGGAAGAGATTTTGGATAGTATAAACGCTCTTAAAGAAGAGATAAAAAGATTGAGAAGTTATTAAGGAGAATAGAGTGTTGAAAAGAAGCGCGTATTTAATAAGCGGAATTTTGATAGCGAGTGTCGTTAGCGGATGTAAACAGGAACCGACTCCTTCTTTGAAGGAGGCGCAAAAAGTTTTGGAAGAGACTAAGAAAGAGGAAAAAGTTAGGGAGAACGCTCCGATAGCTTTGTACGAAGCCGAAAAAACTCTTAAAAAAGCTTTAAACGCCGAAAGCGCGAAAGAGATGGACCATTTGGCTTATCTGGCAAAGAAGAAAGCGCAGATAGCTAAAGAGATAGCCAACAGAAAAGAGGCTTTGAAGAAGATAGAGGAGCTTAAACAGATAAAAAACAGGGTGATTTTGGAGGCGAGAGAAGCGGAGATCCAAAGAGCCAAAAGAGAGATAGAAGAGAAGACGAAACTTTTGTCCGAGACCGAAAAAAAGATAAGAGAAGAGCAAGAGAAAGCTAAAAGGCTTCAACAAGAGCTTTCCGAACTTCATGCCAAACATACTAAAAGAGGTTTGGTTTTGACGCTCGGAGACGTTTTGTTTGAGACGGGAAAAGCGGATTTGCTTCCTGGAGCCATGAGAAGCATAGATAAGCTTGCGGTTTTTTTGCGAGAGAATCCCGATAGAAAAGTTTTGGTCGAAGGACATACGGATAGCAGAGGAAGCAAAGCTTACAATCTGAAACTTTCTCAAAAAAGAGCGGAGGCGGTTAAAAGAGCCCTCGTGGAGAGAGGAATAGAACCGGATAGAATCATAGCTAAAGGTTACGGAGAGGCCTATCCCGTAGCGAGTAATCTAACCGCCGCCGGAAGACAGCAAAACAGAAGAGTGGAGATCGTTATTCTTGACGAGGGAGTCGATCCGGCTTCGATGATGAGAGAGTGATTTTTCACTCTCTCAGCCCTTTGGAGAGATAAAGGGCGTAAAATATCAAAACTCCCGTAGAAATATACAAAACTTCGAATCCGAACCACTTTACTATAAATCCTCCTAAAACCGAGAAGAAGAGTCCGAGCGAAGAGATGTTCGCTTGCAGGGCTATATATGTAGGTCTGTATTCTTGAGGCGCTATTATTAGTATCAGGTTTCCGAAAGATAGTCTCAATCCGTCTATGGAAGCTCCTATTAGAAAAAACGCCGCGGCGTATTGGTATATGGAAGTTGCGAAATGAACCGAGGAGATTACAAGCAGCAGGATGGAGAGAGAAAGCGTTACTATCGTTTTGTTGCGCCCTTTCGCCGCGAGTTTTCCCCATAAAAGATTGCTTAACATGGAACCCGTCATCTGAGCCGATATCAAACTTCCTATTTCCGTTCCGGTTAGCGAGATTTTTTCTTTGGCTTCGAGAATGATAAAAGGCAGAGCTATAAGATATGCGTTTGAGAAGAGTTTTGAAAAGACTTGTATTTTAAGGGCTTTGTCTTTATTTAACAAAGAGACGGCGTTTTTTATGAATTTTGCGAAAGACTTCTCTTTTTTCGCGGTTTTTTCTTTAACGGGCTCTTTAACCGTCGCGAAAGCCGAAAGGCCTATCGCCATCAAAAGGGAGCTTATGATAAAAAGATATCCGAAACTTTCGGGAGGAGAGAAGCTATTTAGTATCCATCCCGCCGCGGCTCCGCTCATTATCGCTCCAAGTCCCGCAAAAAATTGCCGATATGACATAGTAAAGCCGAGATACTCTTTCGTAAACATTTTGGCGCTTATTTCGTTAAAAAATATGGCTCCGAAACCCGCCGCGAAAGAGAAGAAAAAGAGTCCCGCTCCTATCAGAAAAAGAGTTAAGGAGGGATGCGTTTTGCCAAAAAGCAGAATGAAAACTCCTATCGAGAACCAGGATAGAAATCTCGCTAAAAAGACTCTTCTAAGATAGGGAAGAACGATCGAGTGGCTTTGAATGTAGAAGGCGGCTACGAGCTGAACCAAAACGGCTCCTCCTCTAAGAAGCGAGGCGAAGATTCCTACCAAAACGGAGCTTTGGCTGAAATAGTGCACCATAAGAGGGAGTATGGTGGAGGGTTCCGCTATCGTAACCGCAACCGAAACGAAAAAACCGTGAAGGATGTTTTTGATGTGGTTTGAGAATCTGTTGACCGAATTTTTCAAATTTTCACCTTTATCGATAAGTTGAGTCTAATTGACTAATAAAAATTTATTAAAATTTTCCATAAAAATCCTTGACAATAAAACACTCAATGTTGTATAATTACACCAGCAAATGAAAAATAAGAGTGCTAATATGAAACAAAATAAACGAGAGATTATATTAAATTCTATCATAAAAGAGTATTTAAAAACTCAATCACCTATAAGTTCTAACGAACTTAAGATGAAAATGGAGCTGGATATGGCCGCTTCCACTATAAGAGTTTATTTTAAAAAACTTTCGGAAGAGGGCTTTATCACTCAGCTTCATTTAAGCGGAGGCAGAATTCCGACGCGAAAGACGCTTCGTTCATATTGGCAAAAAACTCTTTCTCCCGATAAAAGGATTCGATTTTACGATATAGATAGAATAAAAAAGGCGATAAGGGAGCACGGTATATACTGTATGATAAGGTTTTATGAGAAATCCTATTTAAAAGAGATTATTAATGCGGATGATAGATATCTTATATTAGTATTTGACAATGGAGAGATTGCTTTAAAATATAATGAAAAAGTTGAACAGTTTTTGAAAAGTTTTTTAGAATATGAGATAAATGATATCTATAAGATAGCTTCTCAAGTCGGTTTGAGGGAACTTGCTTGGAAGTTAAAAAGTGTTTTGATAGATCAAAATACGATAAAAGAGGGACAGAGGTTTCTTTTTAGAATAAGCGAGGAGATTAATAACGAAAATTTTTACAGTTATTATACCAATCCGTTGATAGTGGATAAGCTTGAGAATAAGCTCTATTTCGAGAAGATCGTTCCCGAGGGCTTGATGGCCTTTAAACAGAAGGCCGATATAGAGGAGAAAGACGCCAATATGGTATGCGTCGGAGCGTTGGAGAACGATTTTGAAAGTTTTTTCGAACAAATAACGATTAAGGAGTAATTGCGATGAGCAAGCATAAACACAAACATCAGCATAAAAAGCATGAAGAGGAACGCAAAGAGAGTAAAGAGGAGATAAAAGAGGAAGCCGAAAAAGAAAAAGCTGAGGCTTCAAATGAAAACTCTCCGGAGTCTTCGGAGAAAGACGAGGAGATAAAAGAGCTTAAAGAAAAGATAAAAGAGCTCGAAGACAAATATTTAAGAACCGTTGCGGATTTTGACAATTTCAAAAAAAGAATGGAAAGAGAGAAAGCCGAGGCGATAGCTTACGCTTCGGAGAATTTTGCTAGAGATCTTCTTCCCGTTATCGACTCTTTGGAGCTTGCTATCAACTCCTTGGAGGAGATAGACGGAGAAGAGGAGATCGTAAATAAAATGAAGGAGGGTATCAACTTAACGATAGAACAGTTTAAAAAAGCTTTTGAAAAACACGGTATAAAAGTTATAGATATAGAAGAGGGCTTTAATCCCCATTTTCATGAGGCCGTTATGCAGGTTGACAGCGACGAGCATGAAAAAGGGGAGATAGTCCAAGTTTTTCAAAAAGGTTATATGATAAAAGATAGGGTGTTGCGCCCGACCATGGTTAGCATAGCCAAATAAAAACCTAACTAAAATTTTCGCTATTTACAAAAAATAAAAAAACCAAAAGAAAGGATGAAGAAATGGGAAAAGCTATAGGAATAGATTTAGGAACTACAAACTCTTGTATGGCCGTATATGAGAGAGGAGAGAGCAAAGTTATACCTAATAAAGAGGGAAAAAATACTACTCCTTCCGTCGTTGCTTTTACGGATAAGGGAGAGATTTTAGTCGGAGATCCGGCAAAAAGACAAATGGTAACCAACCCTAAAAAAACCATTTACTCAATAAAAAGAATTATGGGTATGATGTGTAACGAAGAGAAAGCCCAAGAGGCTAAAAAAA
>Ga0256914_1002943_pt1 | contig 13831 bp, 16 predicted proteins | sample HulkmetaG_FD_191571 | JGI IMG/M metagenome (GOLD analysis project Ga0256914, IMG submission 191571) | Hydrothermal chimney microbial communities from Main Endeavour vent field at the Juan de Fuca Ridge, Pacific Ocean - Hulk | ecosystem: Environmental > Aquatic > Marine > Hydrothermal vents ... | reverse complement strand
TGCCGTGATTCAAAACAATGCCGACGATCCCGAGGAGGCGATCGATCAGCTGCGGGATCTTCTGATCCAGCGGGAGAATTTTCCACCGTCTCCGACGGAGCGGCGGCCGGTCTCCGGCGCACGGGAAATCTCGGAGGCGGAACGCCGGGTCATCGACGCGCTGGAGCGGAGAGCGTTGGCGCTTTCGTTCCGCCCCCTGCGCAATCTCCGGAGCGGTCGGCCGGATATCTACGAGGTCGGAGTCAAGATGCGAGGAGAGGAGGGGAAAGTCATCGCCCCGAAAGAGTTTCTCCCCATCGTCAACCGCCACGGCCTGGGGGAACGGTATGACCTGCTCATCGTGGAGCGGATCCTGGAGATCGCCCGCCTGAGTGAGGAGGCGATCTCCCTGAGTTTCAACCTCTCTCCCTTTTCTCTGAGAAAGCAGGAGTTTCTGGAGGAGTTCCATCAGCGTCTGGAGGCTTCGGGAGTCATGCCCACCCGACTCATCGTGGAACTTTACGAGCGCAAAAGCCATCACCGTCCCGAAGAGTATTTCAAGCGTCTCAAGGTTCTCAAACGCTGGGGCGTTCGCCTTTGTCTGGACAATTTCGGTTCCAGCAACGCCTCCATGGAATATCTGCGGCATTTTCCGTTTGACATGATCCAGTTCGACCGGGAATACACCTTCGACCTGAAAGATGGAAAGAGCCTGCCGATGCTGCGCTCCTTTATCGCCATGGCTCATGAGATGCAGATGCTCACGGGGGCCAAATGGGTCGATACTCCCGACAAAGTGACGATCCTTCGGGAGCTGGGCGTAGACTATATCCAGGGATTCTCCGCCGGACGGGTCCTGGACGAACGAGCCTTTGTGTCCCAGTACAATCCCCTCAAGGAGCACGCATGAGATACGGTGAAAAAGAGATCCGGGAATTCGATATCGGTCGGGAGGAGAATTTCTGGCCCAACGAGCACGGGAAAAACTATACCATCGATATCGAGCTTCCCGAATTCATGTGTCGATGCCCCCGATCGGGTTATCCGGACTTCGCTACGATCCGCCTTCGTTATGTTCCGGATCAAAAGGTCATCGAGCTCAAAGCGCTGAAACTCTATATCAACAGCTTTATCGATCGCTACATTTCCCACGAAAACGCCGCCAACGAGATCTTCGATACCCTGTACCGGCATCTCCGTCCCCGTCGGATGAAACTCGTCGCCGATTTCAATCCCCGGGGGAACGTTCATACGGTGATCGAAATCGACAGTGAGACGATGACGAGAGAAAGCGGTTGTTCGTGAGGGATCGTTGCTTCTCTCTTTCATTCTGAGAATTCTTTCTGCGAAATGGGAAGAATTCTATGGCATAATGTAAGCGTATTTCAATCATAGGAGGAACGAATGAGCAAAAAAGAGGAGAAAATCGCTCTCTACCAGAAAGCGGCCGCAGAGCTGGGACTGGGACTCGACGACGCTTTCATCGCCAAAGTGACGGACGGACTGGGCCCCTCCATCTACAACCGGGATGCCGAGACCGTCTCCTGTTCCGACGATTCGGAACTGGCCCGGGTCCGGGAAAACTTCCTGAAGAAGAAGCTGGGGCTCACCGACAGCGACGAGAAGCTCGATGCCGCCATCAAAGAGGTCTGCGAGAAGATGGGAAGCTCCAATCGCAACAAGTACCGGGCGCTTTTCTACGCGCTCCTGGCCAAGAACTTCGGCAAAGAGTCGGTCTACGCCTAAGCCGCGGCTCCAAACGGCTCCCCCTTCCCCCCGTCGAGGGTTCTGAGCCATACGGCCATCTCCGCAACGGTTCGGATGCCCTGGGCCAGGGCGTATCGAAGCAGGTTTCCATCCTTTCTTATCTTCATTTCACTCTCCTTTTTTCCGGTGTTGTCTGAAAGAATTTTAGCCATTCGATATATCCAAAGATATAAATATGTCAAAATGAAATATAATTAAGGATTTATATGTTATATTTTGACAGATCTATCTAAGAAAAGGAATGAATATGGTGGATTTCCCGGAGATCATTGAAAGGATGAAAGATATCATCTCGACCAAAAAGATCGGGGGCAGGGTCTACGACAAAGATGTCGCGGCGGAACTGGGAATCGCCCAGGCGACCTTCGCCACCATGAAAAAGCGCGGTTCGATCCCCTATCGGGAGATCATGGAGTTCTGCGCCCGTCGGAAGATCAGTATCAACTGGCTCTTTTTCGATCAACCTGCGGAGATGCTGATCGAAGAGACCGACAAGTTTTTCCGGGTCCGCTACTTTGCCGAGATCCGGGCAAGCGCCGGAGGGGGAGCGGATGTTTTCGACGAACACTACGAATATATTGATGTGGATCGGAGGATCCTGGAAAACATGCTCGGGGGAATTCCTCCGGGAGAGATCGAGGCGATCCATGTAGAGGGAGAGTCGATGGAGCCGACCCTTCCCGACGGCTCCATCGTCTTCATAGACCGGAGACAGACCGACAGCTCCCGGGACGGAATCTTCGTCGCATCCACCGCCAACGGCCTGTTCATCAAGCGGATCCGTCGCCGGGCCGACGGAATGGTGGAGCTGATCTCCGACAACCCCCTCTACACCCCGGAAGTTCTTTCCCCCGATCAGGTGGAGATCGTCGGGAGGGTCGTAGGGAATATTGAACGCTTGTAGCGTTCAGATGCAGGTTGCAAGTTGCAAGTCTCAGGTCGATTGTTGATGGGCATTGGGCATTGGGCATTGGTGGCAGCGGAGAAAGTTTGTTTGCAAATAGCCAATCGATTTGGGATTCGGTGCCTGTGCCGGAAACGACATTTCCGACCTACGTTTGAAGAAAAAAGCGTTGTGCAACAACGCCACCGAAACTTTTCGCTTTTCGTTCTTCACTCTTCACTTTCCCGGCCGAAGGCCGGGCATTCCTCACTCCTCCGCCAGTTCGGCGCACTCGATGCAACGGACGCTCTCGGGTCGGATCTTCAGCCGTTCGATTCCGATGGGTTCATCGCATTCGATGCAGAGGCCGAAGTCGGGACGCTCCAGTCGGGCGAGGGCGTTGCGGAGGCGGACGAGGCGTCGCTCGCTCTCCCGGAGCACCGTTTCATTGACCTGCTTCTCCCCCATCGCCTCCAGTCGGGTGAGGCGCCCCAGGGAGCAGTCGGGAGCAATGGGGCGGGTCTTCTCCCTCAGTTCTTCGATCTGCCGTTCCAGGGCGGCGATCCCGTCGCGGATGGTGTGCTCCAGTTCTTCCCGTTCCCCGGCACTCAGCATCGCTTCTCCTCCTTTCTATATTTCCGGCTCATTGTGATAGTATAGCGTCCAAAATTCCAGGAGCGTTTCCATGGGAAAAGAGCCCGACCTGAGTCCGGGAACCATTCTGCGTCTCCATACCCGGGCCCAGTTGCAGCAGGAAGATCTCTACTCGTTTCTGCGGAAAGAGTTTCCGGAGATTCCGGTGGAGGATCGCCTCAAATACCTGGCGGCGATTCTCAACGACTTTTTCGAGGAGTACGAGCACGATCCCGACGACGAGATGAGCGTCGACGGCTACCGGATCAAACGGTTCATGCCCAAAGGGTTGCCCGGTGATTCGTGAGAATGAGGATCTGGAGGGCGCTTTGCGGAAATACCGGCGCTTGATGGAGGCCGGAGAGTATTTCGAAGCTCATGAAGCTTTGGAGGAGGCGTGGCATGTGCTGCGGAGGAGGAGGGATCCGCTTCGCGGCCCCGTCAAGGGGCTCATCAACGCCGCCATCGCCTTTGAACATCTGAAACGGGGACGCCCCAAAGCCTGGCGGGTGGCGACCCGGGCGCTGGACTCCTACCGCCGTCGCTGTCGGGGAGACGAGAGCCCGGAGATCGCGGCTTCCTGCCGTCTGGTGGAGCGGCTGATCGGGGAGCGCCGCTTCATTTGAAACGATATCTCCGACGCTCCAGCGCGTCGCGCAGGGCGCTTCCGATATCCCCCTGGAGCTCCAGTTGATCCTCCCGGAGGGTCCCGCCGCAGCCCAGCTCCTTTTTCAACGCTTTGAGCAAGGCCTGAAGCTCCTCTTTTTTCAGATGGAAAGGGCCCGTTCCGGTGATCCATTTTCTCCGGCGTTTCTCCCGGCTCAGGCGGAGGCGGTGTTTTTCGGGGGGAAGTCTCTCGCCGGAAGGCTCTTCTTTCCGTTTGCCGTCCCGGTTGTCGCTGCTCCATCCCCCGTCGAATTTCGCGCCGATTTCGAACATCGTTTTCTCCTTATTCATCCGTAGTTGGTATCGAACAGAATCCCCAACAGGACCATGAGAAAGAGCAGGGCGATCATGATCCGGTAGAGGGTCTCTTCCGACGGGAGCCGCACGGGTCACTCTCCGATCCGGAAGATCAGCTCGGTTCGGTGTTTTTTCCGTTGGATCTCTTCCAGGGTCAGCCCGGGGATCTCCAGAGCCAGGAAGGTCTCCAGGCTTTCCGCACCGCTTAGGGCCAGGTGTCTCAGCACCAGCCCCCGGTAGGCTTTGGCCCAGTGGCTCACCACCTTGCCCCCCTTGAGAAACTTCAGGGTGGTGGTGGGCAGGGAGGGTTTGTAGAACTTGTCGTAGTATCCCGCCCGCAGATCGAGGATTTCTTCCCCCTCCAGCCATCTCTCCAGGAGCGGCGAGGCCGCCTCCCGGTAGCGGCGTTCGGTCCGGATCTCCCCCAGGGGCGCTCCCTGTTTGAGCCGATAGTCCGGAAGCGGGTCTCCCGCGAGAACCGGACCGAAGAGGTTGGAGAAGATCACGACATTTTTCCGGATGAAACTACGGGCTCCTTCCGGCAGGGAAGGATAGTCGAGGTGTTCGAAGGCGACGCCGGTGTAGCGTTCCACGGCGGGGAGGACGGGAGCATCCAGGGGATCGTGGTCGCTATAACGGGCGATCTCCTGATCCCTCTTCAAACCAAAGAGCGTGTGGAGCTCCTCGGGATCGCCTTGACGCAGCAGCGCACGGTACCGCTCCAGCAATTCCCGGCGCAGGGGACAGAGTTCGGGGAAAAGGAGACGACAGGGATCAAAGCGGCCCGAGCCTCCCTCCCGTTTCGCTTCGCTGGGAGCCAGAAGGATTTTCATGGGAATGTCTCCGGATCTTTTCTTGCGATATTATAGCCAAGGAGCCCCGAAAAAAATCAAAAAACTTCACCGGATTTAATCTCCCTTTAAGGATCCATCGATTATAATTCGGGTCCATTTTGCGATGGAACGGACGCTGGTGTAGCTCAGTTGGCTAGAGCAGCTGATTTGTAATCAGCAGGTCGCGGGTTCGAGTCCCATCACCAGCTCCATTGCAAAAGAGAATGTATCAGTGTTTGACCGGTATCGATGGTGAGATACTCAAGTGGCCAACGAGGGCAGACTGTAAATCTGCTGGCTTTTGCCTTCGGAGGTTCGAATCCTCCTCTCACCACCATGAAACGACGCGGGAGTAGCTCAGTTGGCTAGAGCGTCAGCCTTCCAAGCTGAGGGTCGCGGGTTCGAGTCCCGTCTCCCGCTCCAAAATACTGGGAGCTGAAGATAACTGTTCCACACAGATGTGATATCTTCTTTACAGTTATGGCACTCCATACACTGAATCATTCGAAACTGCAATCAAACACGCCCAGATAGCTCAGGGGCAGAGCACTTCCTTGGTAAGGAAGAGGTCGGCGGTTCAAATCCGCTTCTGGGCTCCATACGATGAACAACAGAGGCTGAATATGGACAGGAGTACAACCTTCGGGCTGCACTCCTGTCCATAGCGTTGGGCATGGGGTCTAATGTAGATTCTGATATAATATCAGCCGCAAAATTCACACAAGCTAGGAGACTACTATGGCTAAAGAAAAATTCGAGCGTACCAAACCGCACGTCAACATTGGTACCATCGGTCACGTCGACCACGGTAAGACTACCCTCACGGCAGCCATTACCGCCGTTCTGGCCACCAAGAACGACACGGCTCTGATGGATTACGATCAGATCGACAACGCTCCCGAAGAGCGCGAGCGCGGAATCACCATCGCGACTTCCCACGTCGAGTACGAGACCGACAAGCGCCACTATGCACACGTCGACTGCCCCGGCCACGCCGACTACGTCAAAAACATGATCACCGGTGCCGCCCAGATGGACGGTGCGATCCTGGTTATCGCCGCCACTGACGGCCCCATGGCCCAGACCCGCGAGCACATCCTGCTCTCTCGTCAGGTCGGTGTCCCCTACATCGTCGTCTTCCTCAACAAAGAGGATCAGCTCGACGAAGAGGACAAAGAAGAGATGCTCGAACTGGTCGAGATGGAAGTCCGCGAACTCCTCAACGAGTATGAATTCCCCGGTGACGACACTCCCATCGTCGCCGGTTCCGCCTTCCAGGCTCTCGAAGAGGCCAAGAAAGGTCAGATCGGCGAGTGGTCCGAGAAGATCCTGAAGCTGATGGACGAGGTCGACAACTACATCCCCGATCCCGAGCGCGAGACCGACAAGCCCTTCCTGATGCCCATCGAGGACATCTTCTCCATCCAGGGCCGCGGTACCGTCGTTACCGGTAAAATCGAGCGTGGAAAAGTCTGCGTCGGAGACGAGGTCGAGATCGTCGGTCTGAAAGATACCCAGAAGACCACCGTTACCGGCGTAGAAATGTTCCGGAAAGAGATGGACTGCGGTGAGGCCGGTGACAACTGTGGAGTCCTGCTCCGCGGTACCGCCAAGGAAGATGTCCAGCGCGGTATGGTTCTCTGCCAGCCGGGTTCCATCACTCCCCATACCAAGTTCGAGGCCGAGGTCTACGTACTGACCAAAGAGGAAGGCGGTCGCCATACTCCCTTCTTCAACAACTATCGGCCCCAGTTCTACGTCCGGACTACCGACGTCACCGGTTCCGTCATCCTCCCCGAGGGGACCGAGATGGTCATGCCCGGCGACAACGTCAAACTGAATGTCGAGCTGATCGCTCCGATCGCTCTGGAGGAAGGTACCCGCTTCGCCATCCGTGAGGGTGGACGGACCGTCGGTGCCGGTGTTGTTACCAAGATCATCGAGTAATCACACCACAGCGCCCGGTTTCCGGGCATTTGAATTGGAGAAACGATGAGAGAGACGATTCATCTCGGTTGTGAAAAGTGCACCCGCCGCAACTATCACACGACCAAGAACAAGAAAAACACGACAGAAAAACTCGCGCTCAGAAAGTACTGCAAATGGTGCAAGGAGCATACTGTCCATAAAGAGATGAAACTCTAAACCGGGGTTTCCTCTTTCCGCTAGGCCAATAGCTCAGTTGGTAGAGCACTGGTCTCCAAAACCAGGTGTCGGGGGTTCGAGTCCCTCTTGGCCTGCCATCAAGAAGGTAGATATGGAAAAGATCACGAAGTTTTTCAGAGATGCGAAAGTCGAGCTGGACAAGGTCATATTTCCGACCAAGGTTCAAGTCCGTCAAGCATTCGTCGCAGTCGTTCTTGTTGTAACAGTAATATCTATTTTCCTGGCACTTGTTGACATGCTTATGTCGGCGATTGTCTCTTCAACAATATAACCCAAGGCACAAGATGGCTCATCAATGGTACGCAATCCAGACCTATGCCGGTAGCGAGCGCTCCGTCAAGCGGGCGATCGAGCAGATGGCCGAAGACTATGGTCTGCAGGAGAAGATCGACAAGGTGGTCGTTCCCACCGAAGAGGTCATCGAGGTAAAAAACGGTGAGAAGAAGATCACCGAGCGTTCCCTCTACTCCGGCTATGTTTTCGCCCACATCGATCTCGATACCGATCTCTGGCACAAGATTCAGAATCTTCCCCGGGTCTCCCGATTCATCGGGGAGCAGAAGACTCCGACTCCCCTCAACGAGTCGGACATCAAGCTGATCCTGGAGAAGATGGAGAAGAAAGCTCCTCCCCGCCCGAAGGTCGACTTCGAACCGGGGGAGATGGTGCGTATTATCGATGGACCATTTGCGAACTTCACCGGAATGGTTGAGGAGTACGATCTCGATCACGGGAAATTGAAGCTCAACGTCTCCATCTTCGGACGGAACACGCCCGTGGAGATCCTCTACACCCAAGTGGAAAAAATAATCTAACGTAAGGAACAGACCATGGCAAAGAAAGTTGCTGAAAAATTCAAACTGATGATTCCTGCCGGTCAGGCGAACCCCTCTCCTCCGGTTGGTCCCGCTCTCGGTCAGCGTGGTGTCAACATCATGGAGTTCTGCAAGGCCTTCAACGAGAAGACCAAGGACAAGATGGGCTTCAAAATCCCCGTGGAGATTACGGTCTACACCGACCGCAGCTTCACCTTCGAGACCAAGCAGCCCCCCGCCAGCGACCTGATTATGAAAGAAGCCGGCATCAAGAAGGGGAGTGACAATCCTCTCCTCAACAAGGTCGCCACGATCACCAAAGAGCAGCTGCTCAAGATCGTCGATCTCAAAATCGAAGATCTCAACACCAACGACCGTGAGCAGGCGGCGAAAATCATCGCGGGCTCCTGCCGCAGTATGGGTGTGGAGATCGTCGACTAAATCCTGACCACTGGGATGTCAAATCAGTGGGAGCAAAATTACGCGGAGAATATCATGGCAAAGAAACTGAGTAAAAGAAAACAGGCCCTTCTGGAAAAGATCGACAAAGAGAAAGCGTACAGCGTCGAAGAAGCGGTCAAGACGGTCAAAGACCTCAAGTCGGCCAAATTCGATGAAACCGTCGAAGTCGCGCTCAATCTGAACGTGGATCCCCGTCACGCGGACCAGATGATCCGTGGTTCCGTCGTCCTCCCCCACGGAACCGGGAAAAATGTTCGTGTCGCCGTCTTCGCCAAAGGGGACAAGATCGACGAGGCCAAGGCGGCCGGTGCCGATCTGGTAGGAAGCGACGAGCTCATCGAGCAGATCCAGCAAGGGAAGATCGATTTCGACATCGTCATCGCCACCCCCGATATGATGGGTGTCCTGGGGAAGGTCGCCCGGATCCTGGGACCCAAAGGGCTGATGCCGAACCCCAAGACCGGTACCGTCACCATGGATGTCGCCCAGGCGGTCAAGAACGCCAAGGGTGGACAGGTCAACTTCCGGGTCGATAAAAAAGGAAACATGCACGCGGGAATCGGCAAGGCGAGCTTTTCCGAAGAGCAGCTGATCGACAACCTCAAAGCCTTCGTCGAAAAGATCAATCGCCTCAAGCCCGCCAGCGCCAAGGGACGGTACATCCAGAACGCGGCGCTCAGCCTCACCATGAGCCCCTCCGTCAAGCTCGATACCGCCGAGCTCATGGAGATCAAATAAGGCGCCCGGCGCCTTCATCCCGACTGAAGACAATAGGGGCGCAAGCTTAAACCACGTCTCCCTCTCCGGGAGGCCGCCCGTTTACGCGGGGGCCCTGTTGGAAGTCTGAAAGGAGAGAACATGACCAGAGCAGAAAAAGAGCAGCTCGTCGCCGAGCTGTCCGCTGCCTTCGGGGAGTCCAATGCGATCGTCGTCTGCGATTACAAAGGACTCACCTGCCAGGAACTGGAGCGTGTTCGCGCCCTCGCGGCGGAGAACGACGCGCAGGTCAAGGTCGTCAAGAACACCCTGGCTACCCTGGCGCTGAAGAACGCGGGCATCGAGGATCTGCAGCTCAAAGACACCAACCTGGTGGTCTGGGGCGAAGATCAGATTTCGACCTGTAAGACGGCCGACAAAGCTGCGACCGAGTTCAAAGATCGTTTCGTGATCAAGACCGGTGCCCTGGAAGGGAAGACCGTCGAACTCGATACGATCATGGCGATGGCCAAGCTGCCGAGCCGCGACGAACTGATCGGTATGCTTCTGAACGTCTGGATGGCCCCGGTCCGCAACTTTACCATCGGACTGGACGCGCTGCGCCAGAAAAAAGAAGAAGAAGCGTAAGAAAGGTGAGTCGCGCCTCGGCGTCGACTCTTTTGTTCAACGAAAGCAAGATACAAAGGAATCAACATGGCATGCACCAAAGAAGATGTTCTTGAGTACATCTCCAACCTGACCGTTCTGGAGCTCAGCGAGCTGGTCAAAGAGTTTGAAGAGAAATTCGGCGTTTCCGCCCAGGCGACCGTCGTTGCCGCCGCTCCCGGCGCAGCGGCCGAGGCTGCGGAAGAGCAGACCGAGTTTGACGTCGTTCTGACCTCCGCAGGCGCGAAGAAGATCAACGTCATCAAGGTCGTCCGCGCCGTTACCGGACTTGGGCTCAAAGAGGCGAAAGCCGCCGTCGAAGAGACTCCGACCACCATCAAAGAGGGTGTCTCCAAAGAAGAGGCCGAAGAGCTCAAGAAGCAGTTCGAGGAAGCCGGAGCTACCGTCGAGCTCAAGTAAGACCCAACATTCCGGAGGCCTTCTCCGGAATTCTTCTCATCATTCACCGGATGCAGAGACAAACTACCGTCCGATAGTTTTTTTGTGTATCTACGTACCAACCACACGAAACCAAGCTTAAGGTTTGCCAATGTTAAACTCACTTCACTCCGGTAACAGACTCCGCGTCGACTTTTCCAAAACTCCCCGAATGATCGAAATTCCCAATCTGCTTCAACTTCAGCAGAAGAGTTACGAGAATTTCCTGATGATCGATGCCAAGGACCGCAGTCAGAGCATCATCGAGAAGGTTTTCCGCTCTTCCTTTCCGATCCACGATCAGCAAAATCGCATCACCCTGACCTACAAAGGGAGCGAGATCATCAAACCCAAGTATACGATTCGCGAGTGCATGGAGCGGGGGCTTACCTACGCCGTCTCCCTCAAGCTCAAGATCGCCCTGACCATCTGGAACCGGGACGAGAAGACCGGGGAGAAGCTGGACCCCCGGGAGATCAAGGAACAGGCGATCTTCGTCCGGGACATTCCCCTGATGACCGACCGCACCTCCTTTATCGTCAACGGGGTGGAGCGGGTGATCGTCAACCAGCTCCACCGGAGTCCCGGGGTCATCTTCAAAGAGGCCGAAGCGACCACCGTCGCCAACAAGCTGGTCTATTCGGCCCAGATCATTCCCGACCGAGGAAGCTGGCTTTACTTCGAATACGATGCCAAGGACATTCTCTACGCCCGGATCAACAAACGCCGCAAGATCCCCGTGACGATTCTTTTCCGTGCGCTGGACTACAGCAAAGAGGATATTCTCCGTCTCTTCTACCCCACCAAGGAGATCCGGATTCAGGACAACCGCTTCATCGTCCGATTCGATCCCGCCGATTTCGTTGGGCGTGCCGAATACGACCTGAAGGATCTCGACGGCAACGTCATCGTCGCATCCGGCAAGCGCTTGACCAAAAAGAAGGCCCAGAAGCTGGCCGAAGAGGGGTTGGAGTGGGTCGAGTATCCCGTAGAGATCCTGATGGAACGTCATCTGGCCGAACCCATCATCGATATGGAGAGCGGGGAGGTGATCTACGATGTCATCACCCAACTGGACGAGAACCGCATTCGGAAAATGATCGAGTTGGGGGTCGAATCTTTCAAGATCGCCGACGATTTGGCGGAGGGAGCCGACAGCTCCATCATCCGTTCCTTCATCGCCGACCAGGAGAGTCTCAAGCTTCTCAAACAGACCGAGGAGATCGAGGATGAGAACCTCCTCTCCGCGATCCGGATCTACAAGGTGATGCGTCCCGGAGAGCCGGTCACTCCCGAGGCGGCAAAAAACTTCCTCCACCAGCTCTTTTTCGATCCCGAGCGTTACGACCTGACCCGGGTCGGACGGATGAAGATGAACCATAAGCTGGATCAGGATGTACCCGAGTATGTGACCGTTCTGACCAGCGAAGACATCATCAACACCGTCAAGTACCTCATCAAGGTCAAAAACGGCGAGGGACAGATCGATGACCGGGATCACCTGGGGAACCGGCGGATCCGGGCCATCGGCGAGCTCCTGGGTAACGAGCTCCACAACGGGCTCATGAAGATGCAGAAGGCGATCAAGGACAAGATGACCACTGTCAGCGGATCCCTGGACGATCTGATGCCCCACGATCTGGTCAACTCCAAGATGATCACCAACACGATTCTGGAGTTCTTTTCCAGCGGGCAGCTGAGCCAGTTCATGGATCAGACCAACCCCCTCTCGGAGATCACCCACAAGCGGCGCCTCTCGGCCCTGGGTGAGGGGGGACTGGTCAAGGAGCGGGCCGGCTTCGAAGTGCGGGACGTCCACCCCACCCACTACGGACGGATCTGTCCCATCGAGACTCCGGAAGGGCAGAACATCGGTCTGATCAACACCCTGGCCACCTACGCCAAGGTCAACGACCTGGGCTTCATCGAGGCACCCTACAAAGTGGTGAAAGACCGGAAGGTCACCGACGAGATCGTCTACATCACCGCCACCCAGGAGGAGAACAAGGTCATCGCCCCCGCCTCCACCAAGGTGGACGAGAACGGCTACATTGTCGAAGATTTCATCGAGACCCGCCTCAACGGTAACATCGGGCTCAACGAAGCGGAGAAAGTCGATCTGATCGACGTGGCGCCCCTGATGATCTCCGGAGCCACGGCGGCGCTGATTCCCTTCCTGGAGCACGACGACGCCAACCGGGCACTGATGGGATCCAACATGCAGCGTCAGGCGGTTCCCCTTCTCAAACCCGAGGCCCCCGTCGTGGGGACCGGTATGGAGGCGATCGTCGCCCGGGACGCCTGGGAGGCGATCAAGGCCAAGCGGACCGGAGTCGTGGAGAAAGTCGATGCCCGGAGCATCTACATCAAGGGAGAGGATGAACAGGGACTCTTCATCGATCACTACATCCTCGAGAAAAACATGCGGACCAACCAGAACACCTCCTTCGGTCAGACTCCCATCGTCCACGTCGGACAGCGGGTCGAAGCGGGGCAGGTGATCGCCGACGGTCCCAACATGGACCAGGGCGAGCTGGCGATCGGCAAGAACATCCTCGTCGCCTTCATGCCCTGGAACGGCTACAACTACGAGGACGCCATCATCCTCTCCGAGAAGCTGATCCGTGAGGATACCTTCACCTCCATCCACATCTACGAGAAAGAGGTCGAGGCCCGGGAGCTCAAGCACGGAACCGAGGAGATCACCCGGGACATTCCCAACATCCGGGAAGAGGAACTGATCCATCTCGACGAGAGCGGGATCGTCAAGATCGGGACCTACGTCAAGCCGGGGATGATCCTGGTGGGCAAGGTTTCTCCCAAGGGCGAGATCAAGCCCACTCCCGAAGAGCGGCTCCTGCGGGCGATCTTCGGCGACAAGGCCGGGCACGTGGTCAACAAGTCTCTCTATTGCCCCGCATCCATGGAGGGGGTCGTGGTGGATATCAAGATCTTCACCAAAAAGGGCTACGAAAAGGACGCCCGCTCCATCCGCGCTTACGAAGAGGAGCGCTCCCGCCTCGATCGGGACCATCACGATCAGCTCCTGATGATCGACAGGGAGGAGATGCTCCGGATCACCGCCTTCCTGGGGCGTCAGCCTCTGGAGAAGGATGTCACCGTCGGGGAGAAGGAGTACAAGGCGGGGGAAACGATTCCCGAAGAGGTGATCCGGGGGATCAACCGCTTCGCCCTGCGCAACGTGGTCGCCTCCTACAGCCAGGAGGTGCAGAAAGAGTACGAGGGAATGAAGAACTATTTCCTCAAGCAGAAGAAACGCCTCAAGCAGGAGCATGAAGAGAAGCTTTCGATCCTGGAAAAAGACGACATCCTTCCCAGCGGCGTCACCAAGCTGGTCAAGGTCTACATCGCCACCAAGCGGAAGATCAAAGTGGGGGACAAGATGGCGGGACGCCACGGAAACAAGGGTATCGTTTCCAACATCGTTCCCGAGATCGACATGCCCTACATGGAGGACGGCCGCCCCGTCGACCTGATCCTCAACCCCCTGGGGGTCCCTTCGCGGATGA
>Ga0256914_1002942_pt1 | contig 13831 bp, 13 predicted proteins | sample HulkmetaG_FD_191571 | JGI IMG/M metagenome (GOLD analysis project Ga0256914, IMG submission 191571) | Hydrothermal chimney microbial communities from Main Endeavour vent field at the Juan de Fuca Ridge, Pacific Ocean - Hulk | ecosystem: Environmental > Aquatic > Marine > Hydrothermal vents ... | reverse complement strand
TGGCCCGCTGACCTCTGACCTCTGGCCTCTGACCTCTGACCTTGAACCGTGAACAGCGAACCAACATCGCCTGCCATCTATCTGCAAAGCTGCAACGCAGCGGCCACACTCCACACAAGCAACATTTGACCCGGGCCATAAGTCAGCCACACCACATCATGAATCAGGGGGAAGCTCATCTCGTTGAACAGCGCTCCGGCCAACATCAAATCACTACTCAAAAACAGCAATGCACCCAATGCCAATGGCCAAAAGCTGACAGCTTGCAGTGCCAGGCCCAGCGCCAGGCCCGCAGTCGTGGCCAGCAGCAGGGCGTAGGGCAGTGCCACCCGGTGCAAGGTTCGAATTTTAGATTGTCCACGTATCACCATGCCGTACCAGCCAGCTATGCCCACCAACCACAGCAGCACCAACGCCCCCCAGCGCGGGCCCGCTGCCTGCCACGAGCCGCAACGAGCCAGCCACCCGATGCCTGCAATGTAGCCAAGATGCCCTACAGCAAACGCGGCCATGCCTGCCATCACCGATTGAGAACGACTGCGCCAGAGTAAATCGGCCAGAAAGAGATCGCCCAGCAGACCAAAGGTGATGCCCAGAGCCATGAATCGGGCGTAAGGGAGCGCATTCGAGCCCGCAGCAAACCAGGCCCAGGACCATCCAGCCAGCACCAACACTGCCGAAGAGCCCAGGCGGGCCCAACGAGGGATGCGACGATTGTGGCGAGTCGGGCCTAGCACAAAACCACCGAACAACAACAGAGCCCACAAAATCAGCAGACTCCACAGCCAGGCATGTTGCAACATCGAAAAAGCATCAGGAATTATCATAACGGGCCTCCGGGCAGATGCCCAATTGTAGCGCAAAAGGGCATTCAGGGTATAATGGACTGATGCTACCCACCGGACACATCGAATGGACTTGGGCCGGGTTGAACTTGCTTCAACGTCGCACGGGCCTGTTCGAAAACGCAGACTATCGGTTTATGGCGTTGGCGGTTATGGCTCCCGACCTGCTGGATAAACCGCTGGCCTGGTTCGTTTTTCCCGACGCCAATGCCGCCCTCTTCTTTGGGCACACCCTGCTTTTGCATAGTCTGGTTTGGCTGGGGGTGGCCCTGACCGGGCGTTTGCGTGGCTGGTTGCCCTACTTATTGGCCTTTTCCGCCCATCTCGTCGAAGACAGGATGTGGGGTTTTACCCAAACGCTGTTCTGGCCATTGCACGGTTGGGGCTGGCATCCCTGGCAGCATGTGGGTTCCCCCTCCGAGATGCTACACGCCTATCTGCAAATCATCCTGCAAGAGCCCATTCTGCTGGTTTTGGATGGCGTGGGCGCAATGTTGCTACTCTGGTTCTTGTGGAATCGGCAGCTTCTGCATTTTCAACGTTTACGCTCTTTTCTGCTCAGCGGGCATTTTTCTACCCAAACATCACCATGAGAGTTATTTCAGGCAAAGCCAAAGGCAAGCGACTAGAATCGGTTCCGGGCGACGCGGTACGCCCCATCACAGACCGCGCCAAAGAAGCACTGTTTAGCATTTTGATGGAAGATGTGCCCGGAGCCACCATGCTGGATTTATTTGGCGGCACGGGCTCGGTGGGCATCGAAGCGTTGAGCCGGGGCGCGGCTCGTGTAACATTCATCGAGCGCTACAAGCCAGCACTGCGGGTGATTGGTCACAATCTGCAACACACGGGCCTGGCAGAACATGCGTTTGTGGTACGAGGCGATGCTTTCAAATATCTGCGACGGCATAACATCGGGCCATTTGATATTATTTATGTGGCGCCGCCACAATACAAAGGGCTGTGGTTAGATGCGTTGAAAATCATCGATGCCCGCCCGGAGCTGCTAAGCCCGCATGGCCAGGTCATCGTGCAGATTAATGGCATCGAGTACGAAGAACCGGACCTTACTTCGCTGGCTCGTTTTGATACCCGCACCTACGGCAGCGTACAGCTCGATTTTTATGCGCTGGATGTGGCGGATGAGGCATGAACGCGTGATGCGCCAGTCAGCACCCACCATCTAATCACCAACACACGCAATGATGACCCATTCTCCCATCATCATCGGTCTGACCGGCAACATTGGCGTAGGCAAGAGCGCGGCGCTGGCTGTTTTGCGCGAGCTGGGGGCTTATGTCATCGATGCCGATAAAGTCGGGCACGAGGTGATGACCGCAGGCCAGCCCACGTGCAAAAAGGTGGCGGCAGCTTTTGGCCCCGATGTTGTGGCTGCCACCGGTGGCATCGACCGGGCCAAACTGGCCGCCATTGTCTTTGCCGACCGGGCGCAGCTTGCTCGCCTGGAAGCCATTGTGCATCCCGCTGTGCGACAGGTCATTTTGGATGCTATTGCCGCCAGTTCCGCGCCTGTGGTGGTCATCGAGGCTATCAAGTTGCTGGAAAGCCCGCTCAGGAGCCTGTGTCACGAAATTTGGGTCATTACTGCGCCCGAGAAGGTGCAACTGGCCCGGCTCATCCGGCAGCGAGGCATGAGCGAGGCAGAGGCCCGCGGGCGTATGGCTGCTCAGAGTTCTCAGGCTGTTAAAGTTGCCCAGGCCGATGTGGTTATTGCCAACGACAGCGACCTGCTTACTCTCAAATCTCGCCTGACTGCTGCTTGGCAAGCACTGTCGACCCGATACGGCAATCACTTTTCTGGAGCATAACCATGAAGAAGCTTTGGATTGAACACCCCAATTTCTCCTTTTTTGCCCTTTTGGCTCTGGGCATGTTGATAATTCTTTATTTTTCGGCACGGCACGTGGGTTTTAGCGCGGGCCAGTGGCTAACGCTGGCCATTGCCACTGTGGCTTTGGCTGCGCTGAGCACCTGGATTGTTAGCTGGGGCGACAAAGAGGATGAAACCTCGGACGATTTTTCTGCGTCTCAGTAAGAGTGATACGGCATTCTTTCCTCCTTTGCTCCCCCAATATCATCAGATTACGGAACATCTCAAAACAACTTTATGGCAAAACAAGATTATTATGAAATTTTAGGGGTGGCCCGCACAGCCACTGCTATCGAAATCAAACGGGCTTACCGAAAGTTGGCCAAGAAATATCATCCCGATGTTTACAAAGGCCCCGATGCCAATGTGCGCATCAAAGACATCAACGAGGCTTACGAGGTGCTTAGTGATGAGCAAAAGCGAGCTGCGTATGATCGTTTTGGGCATGCCGGCGTTTCGGGCGCGGCGGGCGCTGGTGGCCCGGGCGCATACGGGCCTGGCGGTTTCGGCGATATTGGTGACATCTTCGAGGAGATTTTTGGCGGCGGCTTTGGCTTTGGTCGGGGCGGAGGGCGTCGTAACGGGCCCAGCCGCGGGGCCGATATCCGTTTTGATCTCACCATCGAGTTCGAAGAGGCGGTTTTGGGGGCAGAGAAGGAGATCGAGATCTCCAGGCATGAGACTTGTCCTCGCTGTCATGGCTCGGGCGCTGAGCTGGGCACGCAGCCTATGAAATGCCCCACCTGCAATGGTCAGGGACAAGTACGCCAGCGTCAGCAGACCATTTTCGGCTCCTTTGTCAATGTTACCACCTGCCCGCGCTGCAAGGGCTCGGGCGAGATTGTAACCACCCCTTGCCGCGAGTGTCATGGCTCTGGCCATGTGGCGGTGACGCGGCGACTGCGGGTAAAGATTCCGGCGGGGGTGCAGGATGGCACGCGCATCCGCCTGCCTGGCGAAGGGGAACCTGGGCAGCGGGGCGGGCAGCAAGGAAATCTTTATGTTTTTCTCACGGTCAAACCGCATAAGCTTTTTCGCCGCATCGAGGATGATATTTTGTTGGAATTACCGGTAAACATTGCGCAGGCGGTGTTGGGCTCCGAGGTGGAAATTCCTACACTGGATGGCCCCAAGCTGGTGAAAATTCCCACGGGCACGCAGCCGGGCAAGGTTTTGCGTCTGCGCGGACTGGGTGTGCCGCACCTGCGTGGCAACGGGCGAGGTGATATGCTGGTCACGGTGAATGTTCATATTCCCAAGACATCGGAACTGAACGATGAGCAGCGAGAGCTCTTCCACAAGCTGGCAGAAACGCTTTCGCCCATCTCAGTGGAAGATGAACCCAAACATGGCAGTTTTTTTGAGCGGATGCGCGAGGCTCTGGGGTTGTAATGAGTGATTTGTTGGAGTTCATTTTGCCCATTGCTACCATCGACCCGGAGCATGAGGCGGTGACGCGGGCGCAAGCCTGGTTGGCGCCGCAGTTTCATGGGGGTGCGGTGGTGGAGGTGAGCGGTTTTGGTCCGTATGGTGAAACGGATCATGCCCAGGTGTTGTTGCGCGGCTATCTTTACGATACGCCTGAGCATCGCCGGCAGGTGGCTGCGATTTTGCAGGCGTTGCCGCATCGCCCGTTGGCTGAATTTTATGGCGAGCCGCGGTTGAATTATCTGGCTACGGCTGATTGGGCCGAGGTGTGGAAACAGCATTATCATGCCATGCGCATTGGTGAGCATGTGGTGATTTCGCCGCAGTGGGAGCAGCCCGAGTTGGGGCCCGACGATGTCCTTATCGAGCTGGAGCCGGGCATGGCTTTTGGTACGGGCACGCATCCTTCTACGCAGCTCATTTTGCGTTTGTTGGAGCGCTATTTGCCGCAAAAGGCTGTTTTGTTGGATGTGGGAACAGGCTCCGGTATTTTGGCCATTGCCGCCATCAAGTTGGGGGCCGGAGGAGTGGTGGCCACAGACATTGATCCAGATGCGGTGCGTACCGCCCAGGAGAATGCGGCTTTAAATCAGGTGCTGCCGGATATCGATTTTGCGGTGGGGTCTGTGCCTGCATCGGGCGTTTATCCCCTGGTGATGGCCAATATCCTGGCTGATGTGCTGGCCGATTTGCTCTTGCATCATCATTTGTCTCAGCGGGTGGCACCAGGTGGCATTTTGTTGCTTTCGGGCATTATTCAGCAGCGCCGCGAGGTGGTGGATTTGGCGCTGCGGGTCTCGGGACTGACGTTGATTGATGTGGTGGAGGATGGCGACTGGCTGGCCATGGCTGTGCGGCGGGAGGGATAATGCACCGTTTTTTTCTGGCGCCCGAAGCGTTTCATGGCGAGCAGGTGGTTTTTCCTGCTGATTTGGCCCGACAACTGCGTTCGGTTTTGCGTTTGCAGCCGGGGCAGCAGGTTTGGATTTTGGATGGCCAGGGGCACGCGTTTCGGGCGGTGCTAACATTTGTAGAGCGGGGCAAAGCTGGCGCTCGCATCCTGGAGCGCCAGCCAGCCACAGGTGAGCCCGCGGGCACGCTGATTTTGTGCCAGGCGCTGAGCAAGGGGGAGCGTTTTGAGTGGGTGTTGCAAAAGGGAACGGAGCTGGGCGTGACCACGTTTCAGCCCATCATTACCCGGCGCACGGTACGTAAATCGCCGGGCCCGAGCCGCTGGCCACGTTGGCGACGCATCATCCGTGAAGCTGCCGAGCAGAGCGGGCGGGGGGCGTTGCCTGCGCTGCTGGAACCTATCCCATTTGATGAGGCGCTCCGGCGTGGCACAGGCCTGCGTTTGTTGCCAGCGGTATCGGCCACGCAACCTGTCCGGCAGGCGTTGACCGGAGCATCCTGGCCTGTAACATTGTTTGTGGGCCCGGAGGGTGGTTTTGCCCCGGAAGAGGTGATTTTGGCCCGCGAATCAGGGGTATTGCCCGTCTCGCTGGGGCCTCGTGTACTACGCACCGAAACCGCAGCGTTGGCATTGGTTACTTTGACGATGGCTGCGCTGGGCGAGCTGGATAAATCTGCATCACGCATGTAACCATTCGTAAATTTTGTGACTCTAAGATGAGGCTGAAAACTCCTCGCCCAGTTGCTCTTTGGCATTCTTCTGCGCATCGGAAGTGAGCGGCGAAGGAGAAGGGGCGGCGAAACCGAGTAATCTGGTTTGTTCCGGATTTGACCCTGCCATTTGCAATAATCTTCCTTCATTCCTTCATGGTGATTGAAAATATGTCTACCTTTGTTCTTCCTACCGAAAAAACAGATGACGAAAAAGTCGAAAAAGTAATTATTATTGGTGGCGGGCCTGCGGGATTTACCGCTGGTCTTTACACCGCCCGGGCACAATTGAACCCTGTGCTGTTCACCGGTAATGATATCGGCGGGCAGGTGGCCCTGACCTACGAAATCGAAAACTATCCCGGTTTTCCCGATGGCCTCAGCGGCACCGATTTGGCCGAACGCTTCCAAAAACAGGCAGAGAAATTTGGAACCCGCGTCGAGTACGATCATGTGCTGGAGCTGGATCTTTCGCAGCATCCTTTTACTTTGCGTACCCAGTTCGAGAAAACATACAAAGCGGAATCTCTTATCCTTTCGATGGGGGCGACGCCTCGTAAGCTGCAAGTGCCGGGCGAAGCTGAATTGACCGGGCGCGGCGTTAGCTATTGCGCCACGTGTGATGGCTTCTTCTTCAAAGATCGAGAGGTGATTGTGGTGGGCGGCGGCGACAGTGCCCTGGAAGAAGCAATTTTCCTGACTCGCTTTGCCAGCAAGGTAACCATCGTGCATCGGCGCGATGAGCTTCGGGCCAGCAAAATTTTGCAGAAACGGGCCTTTGAAAGCGAAAAAATCGAATTCATCTGGGACACCATCGTTACCAGCATCAACGCCGGTGACAATGGCGCGGTGAATGGTGTTACGCTGAAGAATGTCAAGAGCGAGGCTGTTTCCGAGTTCCCGGTGGATGGCGTCTTCATCTTCATTGGACACATCCCCAACAGCCAAATTGTCAAAGACCAACTGGTGCTGGATGAAGATGGCTATGTCGTAACCAATCGCTTCGGGCACACCAGCGTGCCGGGCGTGTTTGCCGGTGGCGAAATTCAGGATCACCGCTTCAAACAGGTTTCTACCAGCGTAGGGCAAGGTGCCATGGCTGCCATCGAAGCTGAGAAATTCATGGCGGAGCTGGAAGATAAAGGCTACGAAGCACTAAAAGCTGAATTATTAGCCAGCAAGACCCTTCCTGCATAAGAATTCTCTTTGGTTTGCACCACTGCCACAACATTCCTTTCGAATCTTGATTCTCCCATGTTTTTATGCTAGACTAGGGAAACAAATGGGCCGGTAGCTCAGTCGGTAGAGCAGCGGACTTTTAATCCGCGGGTCGGGGGTTCGATCCCCTCCCGGCTCATTCACTTAATTTTATCATAGAAGTAGCCCTCGGAATTTCCGGGGGCTTTTGTCAAGGTGGGGCAGATGGGAATCTATGATACAAAATTCTCTTAATTTTCATGCCAGTGTTGCAGCCTATTTTGTGCTGCCCTCTATTATCTTTATTTTATTTTTCACCCATATTTATTTTCCAAGTTACCAAAATGCAATTACAAAACACTAAACAACTACATCGATCTATGGTTGCACTTGGTATTATCCTGATTGGACTTATCGCCTACCAGTTTAATATCGTTTGGAATCACTATGTTGCCTTGCCGGCGCTATCCTCCTCTGGTTTTCTTTCGGCCCAAGGCCCCTCACCCGCGGGCGACAGCGCACTGGCTCCATTTTATCTTGCTACACCTTCCAGCGAAAAAACTAACGAAGCTCTCATTGCCACGCAGGGATGGGAGCCGTACCCTGGCCTTGATTCGGGCATGTATGTTGGCTATGATCAGCTTTCCCTCCAGAGCAACTCGCTGGATTTTGCTCGCGGTAGTCATTTCTTCATCCCCTGGCGCTTTATCGAAGACCGTGAGCGGGGTCGTTATAATTGGTCAATGATTGACCGACCGTTGGAGCAATTGGAGCCTGGGAAGAAGGCAATTATTCGCATCGTGCCTCGCTGTGAAGATGCTAAGTGGGGTGATGGCATGCGCGATAATTGCGCACCTCTTTGGACGCTGGACTTTAATCCAGTAATCGAAGAGGAGAGCACCTGTACGACCGTTACCGAACGCATTAACTTTATGGATGACACGGTGAAGCAGGGGTTGGTGGATCTTGTGCAGGCTATGGGAGAACGGTATCGGGATGATGACCGCGTTGCCGCTGTAGAAATTGGTATTGGCTATGCCGGGGAACCTGTGCCGTGGCCTCATACCCACACCGTTTGTGATCATGATCAACAGATGGCTGCTTACCAGAACCATCCTGACTATGATGCCAAAGGGGAGGCCTGGGCCCGGTATCATCGGGAAATCATCGCTGCTTATGCCAATGCTTTTCAGGGGAAGAAGGCCTTGCTAACCATTATCAATGCTGCTTATGGCGAACTTTATCATGCCGATGTGATTCGTTATGCAGTTGATCGCGGGGTTGGGTTGGCTGTCACATCGCTACACAATGATTACAATGCAAATCGCGGCAGTGGTGGTGGCGTGTGCTATTGGGGTTACACCACCGCGCCTGGCTTTGACAATTATTCTCCACAGGCCCAAATAGCTTATCGTACACTGTGGGCGGCCCTGGATGCCAACAAAGGACGCGTGCCCATTGGTATGGAGTTCAATAATCGTTTTGACAACAAGGGGTATATTCCTGCCAATCATGGCGAGGCTTATGCGCATTGGGCGATGCTGAATGCGTTGGATAAAGGGGCTGATTATGTGCTGCCGTTCCGCGATTCTGGCTCGAGAACTGGGAATGTTGGCTTTGCTGAGGTTTGGAATTTTTATAATCGTTACGCAGGACGGGATGCCAACAGCACACCCGATGCCTGGATTGCTTTCCGCAGTCCCTGGAAGGAAAATGCCTGGTGTCCAGATGTTTATGATTATAGCTGGTATCTAACTTCCGAGATGGAGTCACTTCCTTACACCGATGTCAAGAGCCAGGCGTTTGTGAACAAAATCGACCAAGCAACCAGCGCTTTCCGTGTTGGGCCCAAGTCTGATTGGCGTTATTATTATGCCCGTACTACCACCGAAAAGTGGTCTGCTTTTAATCTTGATGTGGCTGATGATTTTATGCGGGATTGGCACGGCGGCGTGAATGTGAATGTTACTTATTTCGATCATCGCAATGGTGGCAAATGGGCACTTTATTATGATAGTGTTGTTGGCGAAAAGCTGGCTGGGGAAGTTGCATTGACGGGGACGGGGCAGTGGAAGACAGTTGTTTTCACATTGGATGATGCAGCTTTTGGCAATGGCTTGCCACGGCTTAGCAATCGTAGCCGCAAGCCCGGGTTTGATTTGCGCTTAGACCGGGCCGATGCCATTGATGATATTTTCAGCATGGTTCAGGTGATTCCTGTAGGCAAGCGCCCGCCCGCGTCGGCTACGCCCACGCCTACGCCTGCCCCCACGCTCGCGCCCGGAACTGGCGAACGCACCATGCGTTTGCAACAGGGCTTAAAAGGCTACACCGGCGTGACCGATACGTATCTCAATGCCTGGGCGCCCGACACCCCCTTCTTCGGACGCGAGGTTCTGACGATTCGTGTTGATAATGCTTTCGCTGGGCTGATTCGGTTTGAAATTGCATCGATTCCTGCTGGTTCTGAGATTATCGATGCCCGGTTGCACATGGTACGCACCGATGCCAACGAGCCTAATGTTTGGATAAGCGCCTTTGAGGTGCGGCGTCCCTGGAGCTATGATGCCACCTACAATCGCGCCAGCCAGGATGTTTTCTGGCAGGAACCGGGGGCATTGGGCAAATCTGATGTTTATCAATTGTCCATCAACGAAATACCCATTGCCGTTGCCCAGGGCGAGGCGCTGGACCTGGAAGTGACGGAGCTGGTGAGAAAATGGCTGGCCTTTCCTGAACAGAATCACGGCATCATCCTTCGGGGCGAAAGCAATGTAAATAAGCGTTATACTTTTGGCAGCAGCGATGCGCCCGAGCAAGATGTTCATCCCTATCTCGAAATCAGGTTCTTGTTGCCCACACCTACTCCTACACCCACAGCTACTTCTACCCCCACACCCACCAGCACCTTTACGCCCACCCCCACCAGCACGGCAACACCTACGGCAACGTCAACTGCCACAGCAACCCCCACTGCAACGCCCACCGCTACAGCACAACCCACAGCCACCGCAACGCTTACCCCTGTGCCCACAGCCACTGCAACACCCACATCGACACCCACTGCTATCCCCACGGCAACACCCACAGTAACGCCCACCAACACTCCCGCAACTGCTTGCACGCTTCATGTGGCCCGCACTGTTGAAGTCGGTGCTCATCCCAAAGGGGTTGCTGCCGGGCCCAATGGCGCCTTTGTGAGCCTATTCGACTCCGGGCGGATGATGGCGGTGGGCAACGATGGCAGCACCAAGCTGTTTATCGGGCACGGAACCGGTGCCAATGGCGTGGCCTATGCTGCCAACAGCGGTTTGGCCTACATGCTGCATCGCAACAGCGCCAATATCAGCGTTTTTGATACTTACTCGCAGCGCAAAATTGCGCAATTGCCAGTGGGACGGCTGCCCTGGGGCGCTGATAACAATGATCAGCGGCTCTTCGTAGCCAATTTTGCAGATAACTCTGTCAGCGTTATCGATACGATGACAAATCAGGTCGTTGCCACCACAGGCATTCATGCCATGCCGGCATTGGTGGCGGCAGGCACTGATCGGGCCTACATTTCGCATCTTAACGGCTACATTAGCGTGGTCGATAATAATGGCGCACTGCTGAAAACCTTTGGCCCGTTGCCCCACGATAACGCCTTTGGCATCGCTCTTGACGAAGCTGGACACCGGCTATTTGTGAGCGACCGCACCGGAAAGGCCATTAGTGTGCTGGATAGCAACAGCGGCGCCGTGCTCCGGCAGATTTCGGTTAGCCCGGGCACGCCCTACGCCCTGGCCTACCATGCCGATAGCAAGGCTCTGTATGCAGTTGATGCAGCCAACAATCGCTTGATGGGCATCTTGCCCGCCACCGGACGCATCTTTGACAACATTAGCATCAGCCTCCAAAACGCGGAGCATGGTGGCCAAAGTCTGGCAGTTTCGGCAGATGGTTACACCGTTTATGTTCCCGCCTACGAAGCTGGCACGCTGGACATCATCAGAGCTGGGCGCTGCTGGTAACCGATAATCAGGCACATCCTCCCGGGCATGGGGGGATGTGCCATTTTTTTGTCATAAACGAAATTTCACGAGATGATAAGTGTATCGTAGCGCGGGGCCAGGTGTTGCCAGTGATAGACAGCGGCCAGATGTGAGAAATTTTGCGCCCGCACCGTGGCGACATTTTGAGCGGCCCAACGCAACTTGGTCAGCAATTCTGTTTCGGTGGTGTAAAGATGGGTGGGATGCAGACTGGTGGGCAGCAGTTCAGGATAACTGAGACGCCGCGGCAGCAGAGGATACGCATGGCAGTAGATGGCCTCTAGCACGCTGATGCCGAAAAATTCGTGGATGGCCGTGCTCACCACCACATCGGCTTGCCACAGCAATTGGGCGTAGCGGGCCCGACTGGCGGCAAAGCCAAAATGCAGGATGTGCCCGGCCAGCTCTTTGCGAGCCTGTTCAAATTCGACAGGCTGCTGCCGGAAGTTTTCGCCAGCGACGATGAGCTCGAACTCAACATCCTCTTGCGCCAGCGCCCGCAGCACCCGGAAGAATGCCTGAGGATTTTTATCATACTCCCAGCGCTGATTCCACAGGATGCGCAGCGGGCCCGATGCCGGTTTGGCAGGCCGGAAGGCATCGAAATAGTGCAAATCCAGACCCACGGGCAGCACATCGCTCTTTTGTTGTATTTGCTCGATGATTTCGAGATGGTTATAATCGGGAAAATGCTTGAGCAGGCGGGGCAACGCATCGAAAAAGGTGCTACGATGATAGGCGCTGTTAAAGTGAACGGCATCTGCTGCAACCATGCTCAATGTGTTGATCATGCCGTAGGTGAGATCTTGTTTTTCACCGGGCCGCGGCGGATAGGTGAGCTGATTTTCATGGACATAAAAATGCAGGGGAACATCGTTAAGCCAGGGGCGAGCCAGGGCAATGAGCGCTGGCAGGTTGACCATGTCGGTAAGCAGAATGGCATCGGGTGGGCCATGCTGCGCAACAGCCTGTTGGATTTGGTGCGCCAATTCCAAAGCGCCCCCCTGCATTCGCCACTTCCAAAAACGTCCGGCCATGGTAAGCAAATGCACGTGGTGGCGGCTGTGACGGGCATAGCCCCGGGCCCAGGCCCGATGTGAGCCGGTGTGGTAGGGCGAGATGAGAAAAATGTGACTCATGGCCGGTGCGCCTGCTGTAAATGAGCCAGAATGGTACGATCGGTTTTGGCAAAGGGGAAGTCGGAGGTTTGCTCCAGGGTAATCCAGCGCCAATCTGCTACCTGGATGGCCTGGGGCGTGCCTGCCAGCAGTTGGGCATGAAAGGCGTGCAGGGTAATGCGAAAATGGGTGAAGGCATGTTTGATGGCCGCAATTTTTGCACCCACAGCTACCTGAATGCCCAACGCTTCCATAAGCTCGCGCGTCAGGGTCTGCGGCAAGGTTTCTTCCGCCCCTTGCTTGCCACCCGGAAACTCCCACAGGCCCGCCAACATGCCTCCGGGCGGGCGCTGGGCGATAAGAAAATGGCGGGGTTTAGCAGGATGCCAGACCACGCCCGCGGCTACATCCACATGAGGAATGCGCTTTTTAGGGGTGCGCACCGGGCGCTGCGCCTGCACGCCGCGGGCCCGGGCTTTGCAAAACTGCTGCACGGGACAAGTGGTGCATTGCGGCTGCGCGGGGCGGCAGAGTGTTGCACCCAGCTCCATCATGGCCTGATTAAAATGGCCGGGGTTCTCGGGCGCGAGCAGGGCCTGTGCGCGGGCCCAGAGCTGCTTTTCTACTGCCCGGTCGTCGATGCTGGCGGTGATGTCATCCAGCCGGGCCAGCACCCGCTTGATGTTGCCATCCACCACAGCTACCGGTTGCCCAAAGGCGATAGAGCTGATGGCCGCGGCGGTGTAGCGTCCAATGCCGGGCAAAGTTTGCAAGGTTTTGGGGTCTGACGGCAGCTTGCCCGCGTGTCGGGTCATCACTTGCTGCGCGGCTTTGTGCAAATTGTGCGCCCGTCGATAGTAGCCCAGCCCCTCCCACGCCCGCAACACCTGTTGAATGGGAGCCCGAGCCAGCGCCTGAATGGTGGGAAATGCGTGAATGAAGTGTAAAAAGTAGGGCAGCACCGTATCGACCTGGGTTTGTTGCAGCATAATTTCACTGACCCAGGTGTGATAGGGAGAAACCTGGCCGCGCCAGGGCAATGGGCGGGCGTTGGTGCGATACCAGCTTAGCAGCGCCGCCCGAAACTGGATGATACGTCCGTGCATTATCCCGGCATCAGGCCGCAACGGCCCATGAACAAGGGCATGAGCAACATGGCCAGCAGCAGCAAAATGACCCACACCTGCATGCCCAGGATGGTGAATGGGCGTTTGGGTTTCTCTTCATCGGGCAGGGGAAGCAGGGCCTGACAACGCCAGCAAACTTTTTTGTCGTCGGGATTCCAGGTTCCGCAGTTAGGACAATCCATGATTTTTGCCTGTTTTCAAGCGTGCAGCCAGAGCCGCAGGAATTTTGCCCCCCAAGGTCAGGGTTTGCAGAATTTCTTCGGGCGAGAGGGGTGGGCGTTCCGGCGCAGGTTGCGGGGTGGGGGTGTGGTTTTGGTGGATGGGGGTGGTGGCCTCTGCCAGGAGCAAGAAGAGGGCTTCGGGGCCCTGGTAAGGCTGCGGGCAGGAGGGGGTGCCGCTCAGCTCAGGCGCGCACAGGCACACCTGGCCCGCTGCCGGCGGAGACGCGAGCGCACCTAATGCCAGCCACGCGTGGGCCAGCGTCTGCGCGAAACTGATAGCATGAGGCAGCATTGGATTCGTCGTACGGCTTTGTGGCTGCCAAGTGGGCTGAAAAGGACTGATGAGC
>Ga0256914_1002941_pt1 | contig 13839 bp, 2 predicted proteins | sample HulkmetaG_FD_191571 | JGI IMG/M metagenome (GOLD analysis project Ga0256914, IMG submission 191571) | Hydrothermal chimney microbial communities from Main Endeavour vent field at the Juan de Fuca Ridge, Pacific Ocean - Hulk | ecosystem: Environmental > Aquatic > Marine > Hydrothermal vents ... | reverse complement strand
GCAAATAATTAGCATTTGCATCTGAAACAACTACCTCAAAATAACTATCGTCATCTTTACTAATATCAAAAGTCAGCAAATATATGTGTCCTTGCGTTAAATTTATGTTGGTATAGGCGCCCTCGTTAGGGTTATCATAATTTTTTATCAATAATCTACCATTGTCATTAAGTACATTGTATATGTGGGGGGTGGGCATAAAAGGTGAAATGCCGCCATTGTTAAAGTTTGCCGTTACAATAGGTATGCCTCGGTCTATATTTAACATCTTACGGTCTGAAATTACTTCTAATACATTGCCCAAATGATTAGAGAGTTCGTAACGCTTGTCGCCAATATTATTATCGTACTCCTTAACATTTGATGCCAAAGCTGTATTGCTGTTTGTTACAAAACTGTAACTCATAGTTACGCTCTTGTTTACTGATCTTGGTGCTTCGGTCGAGTTTTTAAACACAAATTGTCTTTTTGGTTCGTTTATTCTATAAAACAATTCGTATGCAATTATGGGTATTTGACTTTGTGCATTGCTGCCTAAAATGTTTACCGCTGATGTAACTGTGCCTGTGTAATTTCCGCTGCTTATTGTTTGCGATAATCCATCGTCAACATGACGGGTGTCTTTATGATTGAGCATTGATATTTTCCATTTGTTGTTGTCAAAGTCTTCTATTAAAACGTCAAAACGTAAATCAAATTTTTTGTCTTTTATGCCTTTGATGTCTCTAATATATACTTTTTTATAACTTGCTCCTTCTTGTTCTTTTATCAGCGTTAATTCAGGATAGTAACGATCGTCAGTAAACAATAAATCTACTTTTAATCGGTATTTAATACTTGTGTCATTAGGGTCAATATATTGTAATTGTACTAACGAAGTTTCGGTATTGTTTGGGTGCTCATTCAATATCGAAAAATTTAATGCTACACTGTATTTTTGTTCCGGAGCAAAATTCATTTCAAAGTTCGGATCTGTCCAATGTGCTTCATTGTCTGCATCTAATACCAATCCTTCTGCTTTTGCAATTTTTTCGCTAACCACAGTCTTTTCTGCCGTTGTTGTATTGCCTTGGTCAGATTGTGCTGTGTATATTAAATTGCCGCTGCCCTTACCTAGTTGTAATACACCTAAACGACTACTGCCATACAAATTGTTTTCTTCAACATAAAACAAAATTTCATCGCCCTTTTTTGCTTTGGTATATACCGCCAGCGGATTGCCTTGTGCGTCGCGTATATAGTAAGTACTGGTTATCTCATCCGGAGTTGTTCTGGATTCTACTTCTTTTTTTATCCTATTACCCATAGCATCATAACTGAACCTAATATATTGTTCGGCTTTTTCTATTTCTTTTACTTTGCCGGTTACCGTCCATTTTATGTTGTCTATACCTTCTGCTTCATCATTGGTTAGCTGTCCAATAGCATCGTAGCTGTAATTGTCTGTTAATTGTTGGTCTATATCACTTCTAAATAGTGAATCGTCCGTCATATCTTCAATAATGTTTCGCAACTTATTGTTTTCTAACCTGTTGTTACTATCTACATTGTAGTTGTAAGTAAAATCATCCATGAGGCGAACTGTGTTATCTTTTATGGCTTCGCGCGTTAAGTGTTTTAAGTTACCATTTTTGTCATAATCATAGCTTGTATGCAATACTTTGTCTATAACTTGACTGTCAATATGCATAATATTGGCGGTCATACTTCGTATTCTGTTTAGCTGGTCATACTCATAATTGTTAACCGATACTCCTATTGGTTTCTGTTTTAAATCTAACAAGGCAGTAACCATTGTTTTAATATTACCATTGAAAAGATTTTTTGTGTATTGATAATTCTGACTTTTGGTTAAACTCAACATTGTATTGGTATTGCCGGCTACTCTGGCTTTGTAATCATTGTCTGTGCTATTTTGCAAATTTGCATCATTAAAATAGGTTAATGAGTAACCAAAGGCATCGCGAGGTATAACACTTGTATCATAGCCGTCTTTGCCTATATCATTGTGTACTTTTAACTCTTCACTGTTAACGGCTTTTAACCAGCCTTGTAAAGAATAGGCATAGTCTAAGCCTTGTACTTGCTTGTTTCCTAATACGGTGCGTGACAATGGTCCGTGGTCATAATAGTTGTATGTGGCATCTTTTTCCCAAATTACTCCGTCGCGTGATGTCTGCACATCAACTATTCGGTTGTCTGCATCGTAACTGTATTTATGTATAAATTGATCTGCCTTTCCTTCTTGATAAACAACTGAATTTACATTGCCGCTTATTAAGTCATAATTGTATTTAGTTGTCTTTACTTCTTGATAAATGTCTTCTAACTCAGGCAAAAATGTCGCTATTTCTTTTACATTTCCATGAATATCATACGAATAGAAAATTGCGTTTTCAAACTTGTCTAAACTGCCGTCAAAAGTATCGTAATAGGCAACCATAGCTACTCTATTGCGTAAATTATGTTGCTCAATGGGTGATGTAATGCCAAAAGGCGTTTCATTATAAAAGGTCTTTGATACTTCTTTCCTGTTGATTGAAGCGCCGGCTGTTTCTCCAAACGAATCAACGGCTACATTATTGGCATCTAAGAGTTTTCCGTTTTCACTTATGGTGTAAGTGTTGTTAGATATTGAGCGTTCTCCGGCTTCAATTATTCTGCCTAAATAATCATAAACCGAATAGCTCATTCTTAAATCATTAGCGGCTGCTTGTTTTGCGTTTTGCGAAGCAATTATTCTGCCTAATTTATCGTAGGCAAATTTTGTAACTCCTCCATCCGGTGTGCGCTGCCATACCAATTGATTTAATGAATTATAACGGTATATCGTTTTTAGCTTATGATCTGTATCTGCTGATAGAGTAGTCAATCTTTTTACTCCTTCGGGCGGAACTGTCTGGGTTAAATTGCCTGCTTGATCATAATAATATAATGTATATTGGTATTCTGTATCCGGATAGCTTACTTCAAAACTCTCAGTTATGGCTTGCATGGCATTTTCAATGTATTCATTTATAAATACTTGCTTCATCATATCTAAATAATTGTAATATTCATTATTGGCATTGTCTCCAATATTTTGTCTTATTTGATTGATACAATCTCTTATGTGCTCATCGCCGTTATTTATTCTTATACTGCCTTGGAATATGGGTTTTGGCGGACAAATTTTTCTTAATCTGTAATCCGGTTCGTATGTGGTAATACTTGGTAAATAGTTTTTGTCAAACAATGGATTGTATGCATAATTGATATAATCATTCCAGCCTAATATAGTGGTGTCATTATTAACAGCGTGATTATAGTAAGCTTCAAAATCTGTAATCATTTCGTTTATGCCTTTGTAGCCTGCATTTAAGAAAGTATCTCCAAACTGGGCAATAGTAATAAAATTGGGGTTTTGTGTATTTCTTGTAGCAGAACCCGGCACACCCAACAATTGATTGATATATTGTAAATAACCGGTGACCAAATATTGTAGTTTAAATGCTAAAAAATATTCTTTACCACTGCTTAATATGTGTTCGCCTGTTTCGTCCTCCACAATTAAATGACTGTTTCCTTCCATGTAATCTCTTGGAAATTCGTAACCATCAATATTTGTGTGATAAATAGTTATATTTTCGGGTACTTGGTATTGCAAACAATCTCCTGTTGATGATGCTTGACTGATAGTCTCACTTACTACATCTAACTCATTCAACAATTTGTAGTACATCAAATCTCCATTTACAGGCATAACTCTTTGAGGTATGCAAGTGCAGGGTTCTTTAATTAATTTAAAACTTGACAATACAATATCATCTGTAGTATTGGTTTCTTGGTAATTTAAAATATAACACTCGCTGTTTGTTTGATGTAAATAATTGATTTGTGAATTATAGTTTGGGTGCGGCGCACTAAATTCACTTGGCAAATAAGAATTTATATTACATAAGTCTGCAATAATATTAAACCATTCTCCATGAGCATATGCGTCTAAGTTTTCTAATTGATGTACATTACCTATCAATGTTCCTGCAATTTCTTCTGACTTAATATGATTTATTGATATACTAAAATATACTTCTGTCTCACTGTAATATGCTTCGCCTACTTCTTTATACATTATATCAAATACCATCAGCGAATTACTGGCATCGTATTCTTTGAATTTTACACTTATGATTTCACTGTTTTCGGGAAACACTAAAAAACTAAAATTAAAATTAATGTCATCATCAAAACTTATTTTTTTCCAAGTTGCGTTTACATCTATACATCCGTCTTGCAAAGCCGGATTGAAAAAGTCTAATTTTGGATCTGCCTCTGTTATATTAAAATTTTCTTGCCATCCTTTTGCAAAAATATATCGAGAAATACGATCGTCTAATTCTGTTTCATCAATCAATGTTTTAACACTGTTTGTTATGTTATTATTGTTTGCTATATCATTTATTAAAGCTTTTAATCCGTGTTCGTATTTGCCTTTTAATTCATTGTCCGTTAAGGAACAAGTAACAGCAGAACATTCGCTTACACCATTTGTGTTGTCTCCTGCTTCACAACATGGTTCAATGTGTGCTTCGCCGCCATATCCTAAATTAGTAGTGGTTACGTTGCCGTTAGCATCAGTTGTATTAATCTGACAGTCGCCAATAGCTACTTTTGTTCGCCCTTCAACTACTTGCTCAAAAATACCATTATTTCCTAATCTTAATCTGACAAGACAATTAAATTTATAATAATCTTCTCCCGAGATAGTAGTTGTTTCAGTAAACTGTAAACGTGTAATACTCACAATATTCCAATTGCTATCATTTATTTGTGCTGTATCATAATCGTTTGAGGTTAATGAAAATAGAATTGATGTACCGGGACCTGTAACCATTTCAATTTCATCGGGTAACATCAGTTCAACAATATTTTTATCATCTCCATTGATTGACAACTCAATTGATAAGTTATCGGAAGTGTTTGGAAATTCTGATTTTATATAAAAATCATTCGCTTGATTAATAGCTGTTTCTCCTGTTATTGCTTCAAATAAATCAGGCGTTAAATAATTGTCGGAATAATATATAGGATTGCTTGTATTATTATAATCCGAAATATCCATGCCTTTATCTACCATTCCTTGTAAAAAGTATTGTAAGTCTGTTGCCAATGGACAGCCTCCATTATCTACATAAACGGCATATCTGTTATCGTCTTGCATCTCCTCGGCTTCACTTGCCGGATCATCTAAATAATCAGCAAGTACTTGTGCTGTGGGAAAACGAGGTCTTTTCTTTTCCCATGCTTTCGTATGATTGCAAAAAACTCTTGTATTTGTGTGGTAGATACTTTGTGGGTCAGTATGTGAAGTAACATACAAAGATTCACCTCCTGGTATACCCGGGTTTACATCTGTGTATTTTGAGTAGTAATAATCAACTTGAAAATTTTGGGGCCAACCATTAACCCAACCATATACTGTAGTAATATTTTGGGTTAGTTTTACTCTCATAGGCATACTTGGGTGAGTAATTTTAAAGCCTTGTTTTTTGCCAATATATGTATTAATTCTTCCTGTATTACTGCTACCATCAGCATATACACCCATGTACATATCTTGTATTTTTGATTTCAAACTCAAATAATATGACACGTAGGTTTGCCATACCTTATTTTTGTCCGCTTGAGTTAAATCGCTTATAACAGTAATTAATTGATGGCCGTCTATAGTCATATCAGGGCTGTTTATCCCGTTAGATTCTATTGCAGCAACATAAGCAGCTTTCAACAAATTTAGAGTAATATTATTATCAAATGTCATATTCTCATAATTCGTTGCTAATGCATAATTCATTATTGCCTTATGATTATAACTATTTAAATATGGCAAGGGGTTCTGAAAATAAGGATCGTTTTTAATGATATCATCTTCTTGTGATACGTCTTCATGGTTGCTTATTAATCCGGCAGCAACTGCCCCATCCCATCTTTTTATAGTACCTAAGTATGAGTCATACTCTGTCGAAGTAAGTTCCATAGATTTAAGGTGTATGCCCATTTGTGGAATATTAACAGGATACAAATTCGGGTTAAATACTTGAACAACTTGTTTATTTTTACAAAGTTCTCTTTGATATTCTAAATATTTATATTCAGGATGATAGATAAGTAACGATTTTGCCCATGAGGCTTGCCAATATGTAAAGAAATCAGAAACTTTCTTCAAATTTTGAGGATAAATATACAAGTGGACACCATCGTTAAAAATTTGGTTCTCGTCTTTCACTTCAGGATTGTAGCTCATGTTTCCATTGGCGTCAAGTGTCTGTTCTATATATATTTTAGAGTCTGTACCATCTTCATTTTTATATAAAGGATCCGGGGTTCTCCAACTTTTTTTACTTGATAAAGAAACATAATTGCTACCATTATGGTTATATGGCAACATATTGTCTTCATTAAATATACTTAAAGGCTCGGTAACAATGTCACCGGCAAGTTCTTTACTGCCATATTGTCCCATAGGACTCATGTCTTCTAACAAGGCTTTTTCTTTACTGTCACAAGCGCCAAAAATAGTTAGACGTGTTGAGGACTCACATGACAATATACTGTTATTAAAATTATTTAAAAAAGTTTGTGTTGCTTGCCATTCAGGTGAAGACGAATCATAAGAGGTGCCGTCAATAGTCAAATTATTTATTTCAATTTTAAATGGATCAAAGACACTACTGCTGTTGTTTGTTGTAAAGTTAACTGATATGTTGCTGTTTGCATACAAAACAAGTAAATGATCGACAACATATTGCGTTAATAGCTGTATATAATCATTCTCCGAATATTCATAATAAACTCCTATGTTATAATTGCGCTTATAGGTCAACTCTCGTTCTGCAATTTTTAAACGCACTTCTAAACATGTGTGCGGCTTATTAGTCCAATTTAATACATATTCATTTGTGACCGAATCTAACACGTAAGAAAATCCGCTTAAACCTAATGCCTGTAATTCAGAATCATTTTCTAATAAGTATGCAACATTATCATTCTGCGCAGAGATAAATCCGGCATTATCATAAGCAATATCTCCAACTAATATAGTAAGTGGCATGCCTTTTTTAATCAAACATAAATGTGAAAAATTTAAACAAGAATTTGTGGTTAAATTTTCAGGTAAAAATGTATTAGGATCAACATAACAACTTGAATTTGGATCTTGTAATCTTTCGTAATACAAATTGGCATATTCATTTAACTTGTCTTCATTTATACTTATTTTTTTTTCAACTGTATAATTGCCTATAGGTAAGAGAACTTGATCTGAATAACTAAAATTGCTTTCACTGGTTAGTCCATCCGAACCACTATCATAAGAATAAAAATTCTGCCCACATTCGTTGAAAACATCTATGCGCAAATCGTAAACAAACGGTTTGTCAACGCCGCAAACATCTATTGAGGTCGGCGTAAAAGAAAGGTTATAGACAAAATTATAATCAGCATTATTTATAGACACAAAATTTGTGCTCGATAAATAGGTGTCATTTATTGACATTGGTAAAAATGAACTGGTTTCTATATTGCTTAATAAATTTCTGGTCATCGTCTGTGTGGTGCCGGAAAGTGGCAAAAGATTAGCAGGTGAACTGCCCGCTAAAGCCGTCGCAATGGTTTTCCCTTTCGGATCAATATAACTAATACTTGCTTGTTTGTTGGGGTCAATAACTATATTCTTTTTGTAATATTTATAATTACCTACTCTATTGACACCAAACAGTCTTTGCAATTCAAATTTCGATGGAGTTGTATAAAAATATTTCATTTCATGCCCCCCGACAGCTACACCGTTACTGTCATTTCCCTCAATTTGGAAAGCTCTGCCTACGCCTCCTTTTCTTTTTATTCTACCTGTGTTGTCAGGGGTGTATTCAACTTGCGAAAATGGGTATTTTTCTGCATCCGGCACATAATCTTGCCAGTTATTTGTTATAGCATTCTGTGGTGAATAATATTTAGAAGCTCCACTGGTGCTACTCATACCATTTCTTAGGGTAGAACAACTGCCTTCGTTTTTATCAAAATCTCGATATGTGAAAACATTTCCCGAATTATTTAAATTGAAATCTCTAAAATATTGTACTTGAGGATTAGCTGTCCTTGTAACAGGTACCGGTAATACATTAATGGCAGGACGTCCTTGTGAATCATAAATATTTTCTCCAACTATTACCTTGTCATTTGTATTAATCTTTGTCACCGTTTGACGATTTCTTAATGTACCATCAAAATAACTAATAACTTCTTTCTTCTTTCCGTCCTCGGCAAAAGATGCTTGTAATTGCCAATTGATTGTTCCTTCATGCGAATCAATATGCATTATACTTGACCAATCTGACAATAAATCGTTTGCTTCTCCATCGCTCCAGTTTGAAGAGACAGATTGATGTTCATGATCTAATAAACGACCAACTGCTCTTACTCTTGCAACAATATATCCTCGATCATACAAATTGGATATGGTAAAAGAGTTTTTCTTTGTTTGTATTCTTGTGTTATTATGCTCAAAATCATCTTCACTCAAATCAATTGCAGAAGGTGTTAACAGGTTTTGCAAATCTGTATCACTGTAATCATCGACCCAAGTCCATTCTACATCGTAATAATCAGCACCGGTTATTTCATCCCAAGTAATACTAATACCATCTGATACTTGTTGCATCTGTACATTGTAATTCAGATTATTTAATGCCAATGGTCGTATTAAATCAGAATCTTGCCATATTTTAATATAAATATTACCCGGATTTTCATTAGTCTGACCGTATTGTCCTGCCTCACCCTCAGAGAATATCCTACTAATGTAAGCTTGTACATTATACGAATTGACTTCAAAAACAACTCTGTCTGTATATTTTTCTTCTTGAACTAAATTGTTTACAACAAATGCTTCTTTGGTAAATGCTGTGCCTGTTGCTCCATAAATATCTACCGGTGTTATTTCTATTTTAATAGATGTTTTTAAGAAAATATAGGGCGCCATATCTGAGTTTACACCTACTTCTATATATGTTTTTGGACTACCGTTAAATGCATAAGGTGCACCGCTCGATAATACAACTGAATTATTTGCCGAATAAGATGTTTGATATTGTAATATTTCCTGTGAATATGTATTAATTGCTATAATAAATATAAAGAAATTTAATGTGAAAATTTTTGCAAATCGGTGAAATGTGATTGTTCTCATAGTATTATGTAAATATTTGTAATCGGTCATTATTTTTGTCTTAAGTCAATTATTTCAAAACCTCTATATTTTCCGGAAGCAATAAGCTGGTTATTTGATGTGGTGAAATAGCTCGTGTTTCTGAAAATAGATGCGGGAAATTCTACATCTGAAAATTTATAGTGTTTATATTCTATCGTCAATCTACGTGACTTTATCTCTGATCTGTTCTCTTGACTGTTATACTCAATCTGATTAAGAAAATAAAATACTTGCTTTTGAAGCAAAAATGTTTTCTTGTTATAATATAATTCAATTTTTTCATACGGAAACTGCGAAAATTCTTGTGCTTTTATTACAATTTTCCAATCGTCCTTTGCGTCTATCAATATTGCATCTGCTTGATCTTTAATATTGCTTAAATCAATAGAAAATGGTGTTTTTTGTGTCTTCTTAGGGGCAGTTAACAACATGGCTCGTTCATTATTATTAATTTTAGCAAAAAATTGCCGGGTGTTTACCATTTCTAATTCACCAACTCTTGAATATGAGTTCTCATTATCAACCAATAAAATGCCTTTTTTTGTTTCAATCGGTTTATGATTATTACCCATGTAAAGTTTATATGATAGATTGACACTAAACTTTCTACTTTCCAAATTCCCTTTGTTAATCTCTGATATAACATCAGATAAACTTTGTGCATTTGCTTGAAAAATAATAGCGGTAACTAATATAATAAATATTCTCCTCATTATTATTTTTTTGTGTTTGATCTTGTTTCTTGGATAGTATAGACACCTCGTTCCGTTTCTTTCTTAATTCTAATTAAACCGCCTTCTTGATCATATTCATAAAACGTAGCAAAATTGTTTTCATCTAATTCTGCCATTAATTTTTTAGTTGCGGCATCATAAACAAATGACTTTAAATTGCCGTCTTTCGGAAAAATTCTAATATCATCAAAATACACATCATAAGTGTTATCATTATTAATCAATTGTATATCAATAAAAGAGCTCGATAATAAATTATCCGGTATTTTTGGCATCCTAAACGCTCCTTCAATACGTTGCCAACCATCTATGATATTACCTTCCGGTTCAAAAAACATACTGTAATACTCCGTGTTATTATCATCTTTAACTATTATCTGTACTCCTACATTCTCATAAGTTGCAACAGCTTCGACATCAACTTTTACCCAAGCACTTAATATATACTGCTTATTCGCAATCGGTTTATAGGAATTGCAACATTCTTCGTTATACTCAAAACCATCCGTAACTTCTAATTTCTTATATGTACTTATGTTTTGTATCGTCGCTTGATGCGTCTGATCTGTGTCAGTAACCGAAATATCATAATGTGTATTCGGAGTCAATGAACTAATTACATATATCTGAATATTTTGAATAGACTCTAAATGATAAATTATCGGGTCTTGTAAATCTGTTAATCCTATATTCAAATAACTATAACTCGTTACCGGATGTACATCCGATGCTATTTTCCATTCGTTAGGTTGTGTGCCCGAATATGTCCAAGCCACAGTGATACTTGTAGCACTCTTTTCTATAACTTTAAAACTATTGATACTTGTTATTTGCGCAAATAAAGCAAATGAACTCAGTGTCATTATTAAACTAAACAGTATTTTTCTCATAATGGTATTATTTAAATTCCACATTCCGGAACGTTAATGATAATTGGCGTTGTTGTCGAAGAAGGAGCAAACGAAATTGTTACTTTTTGATCTGTTGCGTTATTTATATTTTTGACAACTATTTTTATATTATTAAAATCATTATTATATCCGTTTGCAAAAACCAACGAACGATTAATATTAAATGGATTTGAACTTATATTCTGCCGCTGACCGCCAATAAACAAAGCAACTATTTCAAGATTAGAAGTTGCATTCAAAGCTTTTATCATTACTTGTCCATTAGTTGTGTAATTATCTCCATCAAAAGTTATGTCATATACTTTTGTGCAAGCGTCAATATGCGATTCTGTTGTAATTGCATTTATTTGCCCATTTTTATAAATTTCTGTAATAAAAGCATGTTCACATCCCTTCATTGGCTCAATATTTTCGCAATCTCCCAGTTTTTTTATCAAACTTAATTTTGTGTTTGGATTTAACTTAACACTGTATCTTCCGGTATGGGCAACACTACTTCTTTCAGAGTTTTCGTTCTTTGCAATAGCATCTTCATAATTAAAATGATGTTTATTGTATTGCGTTATATTTATATTCGAATACTCTATTCGAGGGAATGAATGGAAGTAATCCTGACCATAAACATGTATTTCATTTACTGGCTTGTGATCTTCAAAACCGTCAAAGGCAATTTCTCTGTATTGTGTATTAGAAGCTACCGCTGTAGGCAAAGTGTAATCATATCCGTATTGCGCCGCCGAATATCGATCTAGTGCATCTTTGTTCTCTAACTCAACACCAAAAGGACTGAATTTTGTTATTGTACTTGCTGTTGTCCACTTTTCAGCATTTGTCTGGTTAATTTCCCATTCATTGTTGTTATACGAATAATATGGTGAAAATGTTTCGTAAAAACCATCGTTCCTAGGGTCAACATTTGAAGTGGTTTGGGTTCTGCCGGTTAAGAATGCATAAGATTCCCTAGCACGCCAATCACCTCTTACATTATACACAAACGGATTAAATTTGCCTTTTACCTTATTTACAAATGTGTCTTCTGAAAATGATTGTCCGTTACTCGTAATTACATCAATATCATCTTGTGTTAAATGGGGTAAATCTGATTCGCATTGTGAAGCCCAAAAATCATTATATACAACTGCAGATGCGTTTATAACTCTATCATTTACTGCATTTGTATGAATATTCGTCTTTAAGTTATTTTGCGCATCTCTTATCGGATTTTCTGTGCCGGTAATATTTGCCATAGCCGATGATGATAAATTTCTATAACCCGACCTTACTACTTTATAGCGTAGAGAGTTACCTATTAAACTACTGTGACAGTCTGCAAAATCATTCCCATATTGATCAATCAAAGTGAGTTTGGTATCATTATTTACTTTTGCTACTTTTAAAACCCATACTTTTTTAACAAATATTCCCGAACCTGTGTAAATGTTCAATTCGTCTCCAACTGTTATAAATTTAGTATCTGAATCTGAAAAATTATTTGTTTGTAGCACAAAACTATTTGTGTTATTGGCTGTTGTGTAAGTTAACAAACCCTCAATGCCTAAATTAATGGAAGCTTGTTGCATACCGGCATAATCGTTAAACCAATATGCAGGGTAACTTGTTGAATAATATGCATCATTAAATTCGTTCTGCGTTTTTGTAACGATTACTTGTCCTGTTTGTGCATCCCAAGCTAAATTTTCAGTTGAAACACGTGCACCTAAATCATATACTACCTTCTCTTTTAATATACCGTGTCTTTGTACAACCTTGGTGGTGGTGGCTACATGTAATTCGTTTTCATGAAAGGCTAAATCAGGAACTATTGTAGGTATAGCCAAAGGAACTGCAACAATAAATGAATGCATGTTTAAACCAACACCATAGGTTTCACTAGATGAAATACTCTGATTAAAATCGTTTATAACATCATAATTGACACCTATCGTCTTCTCACTAATATTACCTTTCTTATCAATTACAACCATTTTATTTACTAAACTTTTGCCATCTTTAAGTCGATTTCCGTTTTCATCTTTCGTCCTTTCAAAATAATTATACGTTACTTTTGATATTAATTTGCCTTCTTCTGAAAGTATTTCCTGTGACATCTGTTTGCCATCCATATCATTTACTTCAATGGTAAAACCTTGTGATAATGCCAAATGTTGCTTTACACTAAAATTCATAATATTGGCAATACTTAACGTATTATCATCATTGTATAAACTCTTGCCATTTTTTAATGGTGTAAACGATGTTTTGGTAGGATAATCGTATGAGGTATAAAATTTGTTAATTATTGAACCGGTTCCGTGGTGGCTGTATGCTGACTTGGTTAGGTTTTTTACAACAACTCGTCCATAGGTTATTTTTGGCGAAGGAAAAAATGACTCCCCAATAGGTCCTTCAAAATAGTTCTGGTCTTTTGGTGCCAATAATCGCTCTCTGCTTTCCCCTGATTCAGTATCGTATATCGGTCTAACCAGCGGATTCTCTTCACTGCCACTTGGCTCAAAACTGGCTACACCACTACTAGAACCGTCAATATTAGAGTAATTATATTCTTGTCCGTATATGTTATTGTAATATTCATCTGACCTGTCAATCATACTACCCCAATTATCACTCATCGTAATTTTTTTTACTCTGGCTCCTCCGCCAAGCTTGTGTTTTGATGGATCTACTAATCTTATCCATGATTTTTTAGGCACAAAGTAATTTGCAATATCTCGTGAACGCAATAAACCATTCGGACCTGAAATCATTTCGGCAGCATTTGCTAATGATCCAACCATCTCAGCTATAATACTAACTAACCTTTCTCCCAAATTGTCGCCGTCACCTACTGCATAACTATGATCCAAACTATAAACAATCCTTCTCATATTATTTCTTCCAAAATACCATCCGGCTTTCGATATGGGATTTACTTGTCTTCCTGATGTAA
>Ga0256914_1002940_pt1 | contig 13843 bp, 11 predicted proteins | sample HulkmetaG_FD_191571 | JGI IMG/M metagenome (GOLD analysis project Ga0256914, IMG submission 191571) | Hydrothermal chimney microbial communities from Main Endeavour vent field at the Juan de Fuca Ridge, Pacific Ocean - Hulk | ecosystem: Environmental > Aquatic > Marine > Hydrothermal vents ... | reverse complement strand
AGGGTGTGCAGCCGCTCCGCAGTCACGTCCAGTCGCACGTGAGCACGCGAGATCAACACCACCAGCCCCACCATGGCCACGATGAGCGAGAGGGTTCGCACGGTGTAGTGAGCCCACATCGGCATCCCCTCTGCCTTCGCGGGCCAGTGGCGTCGCCCGACCAGCGCGATGTTCAGGTACAGGGCCACTCCCGCAAGTGCCGCGAAGTAGACCAGACCGCTGAGCGTGATCACACCTTTGGCAAAGTCGGCGAAGTGGTAGAACACCCCCAACGGACGCACCCACTCGGCCAGCTTGTCGCTGAATACCGCTGCCGCCGGTTCGATCATCACAATGGCGGAGCAGAAAAGCGCACCCAGGATGAAGGCGATGGTCGCGTTGGCCGTGAGCAGGGACGCCAGCATGCCGATGGCGATCAAGGCGGCTCCCAGGAGCCAGTAACCCACGTAGTTGCCGAACATCAAGCCTACATCCGGGCGTCCGAGCCAGAAAAGAACCAGAACGTGGCTCAAGGAGAGCAGAAGAGATGCCGTGTAGATACCCAGAGCAGCCAGGTACTTGCCGAGCACGACCTCCACGTCGGACGCTGGAAGGGTCAGGAGCAGTTCATCCGTTCCCAGCTTGCGTTCTTCCGACCATACCGACATGGTGAGGGCCGGGACGAAGAACAACAACAGATAGGGAAAGACTGCGTTGAGTTGATCCAGGTTGGCCAGGTTGTTCAGAAAAAAGCGTTCCTGCCAGAATGCCGCCGCAGCGCTCAGGAAGATGAAGAGCGTGATGAACACGTAGCCCGTCGGATTGCTGAAATACATCTTCAGGTCCCGACGAGCAATCGAGCTTGTTACATGAAAGTTGAACCTTCGTGCCATGGTCTGTTGTCTCCCTCGCTCGAAAGCCGGTTGCCCGTCTCCTGATCACTCGCCCGCTCCGGCAACCGCCCGGCGGTCCGTGTCGCTGGTGAGCCGGTAGAACGACTGTTCCAACGAGCCGTCTTCTTTCAGATCCTCGGTGGGGCCGTCAAAGATCAACCGTCCGTTGTGAATGAACAATACACGGTCTGCAAGGGCATCCACTTCCTGGAGAATGTGGGTGGAGATGAGCACGGTCTTGTGCTCCCCGAGTCTCTTCATGTCCTCCCGGAAATCTCGAATCTGGTTCGGATCCAGGCCCGCCGTGGGTTCGTCCATGATCAGCACATCCGGATCGTGAAGCAGGGCCTGGGCCAGCCCCACCCGCTGCTTGAGGCCTCGAGAGAGTTTGCCGATCGGCTTCTCCAGTACCTTGTCCAGCGAGCACTGAGCCACCACGAAGTCAAGCCGATTCTTCAACTCGGACGGGGGGATGCACCGCGCCTCTCCGAAGAATTGGAGCAGTTCCAGCGGCGTCATGTCCAGATAGAGTGGACCGTTCTCCGGGAGGTACCCCAGGTGCCTGGACGCCTCCAGTCGGTTTTCTTGCACATTCAGCCCGGCTATCCATGCCGTCCCTTCGCTCGGCGCAATGAATCCGGTGAGCAGCTTCATCGTGGTCGTCTTCCCCGCACCGTTCGGCCCGAGGAAGGCGACGATCTGGCCCTCGGGAATGGAGAACGAGATGTCCTGAACCGCGACAAATGGGCCGTAAAACTTGCTCAGCCCTCGCGCCTCGATCATGGTTCGCTCGGAACCACCCGCTTGATTCATCTCTCCTACCCCTCCTGTGCAACAGGGTTCGTGCTCGAGTTGCCGCAATCTTTCCTGTCGGCCGGGCAATGTCAACACCCCTGGGCCGATGTGTATTCCATCACCCAGCACGCCCTCCTTCCAGGCCTTGCGTCGCGCTCATTCCCCACACGGCGCGCGCCGGACACGACTCCCCGGCGCCAGACCCGGTCCTCCACACTGCGGGCGGCGGTGCACAAACGTCCCGTGCCAACCTAAGCACGGCCCGGGGACCATCAAGGGCCGACTGCTGGAATCTTGTCGCCACGCTTTCGTATGCCGCGCCGGAACGGGTCGAGCTTGCCAACCGGGCGCCGGTGCGCCACAATCCTGCACCGGGGTGTCGACCCCTGCGCCGTATGCGGCGCCTTTTGGGAGAGAATCCGGGCACGAGCGAGGAGACACCATGCGCATCGGTACTCGAGGCAGTGCACTGGCCAGGGTCCAGGCGGAAGCCGTGAAGCACCGTCTTGTCGATGCACTGGGCGCCGGTGCCGAGCTGGTCATCGTGCGGACCCAGGGAGACCGGGTCACGGATCGACCCCTCCGCGCACTTCAGGGCCAGGGGTTTTTCACCAAGGAGATCGAGCAAGCCCTGCTCGACGGCCGGATCGACCTGGCTGTGCATTCATTCAAGGACCTGCCCTCCCGGTGTGCGCCTGGACTCGAGGTCGTTGCGGTAACCTCCCGTGCAGACCCTGCGGATCTGTTGGTGGTCCGCACAGACGCATGCGATCCGGGCGCGGACTTCGTCCCGATCAAGGAGGGCGCATGCGTCGGCACAAGTGCGGTGAGGCGTCAGAGTCAGTTGGCGACTTTTCGGAAGGACATCGTGTTCCGCGACTTGCGGGGAAACGTTCCTACGCGACTGGGCAAGCTGGCCCGAGGAGACTACGATGCCATCTTTGTCGCAGCCGCCGCCGTGCAGCGTCTCGACCTCCGCCTGGACGACTTCCATGTGGTGCGCCTCGACCCGAGACGGTTCATTCCTGCCCCGGGTCAAGGTGCCCTCGCGGTCGAGATGCGGTCTGACCATCCAGCGGCCGGCCAGATCCGGGACCTGCTCGAGGATTCGGCGGCCAGGATGGCCACGCGGATCGAACGTGGGGTGGAGCAACGATTCGGTGGCGGGTGCTCGTTGCCTCTTGGCGCCTATGCCGCCCTGGAGGATGAACGGTGGCGCGTGTCGGCGTTTTGGGGCGGCGAGGGAGGGGGGCGGCACGGGGAAGTGGTCGGGGTGTCCGTTTCGGACATCGCGGACCGCCTGTTTGAACAGTTGAAGGTTTGATACGTTTCCGCCCGACCATCACGCCTGGAAACCTGCCGGCTGGTCGGGGGAGGAAACGTTCGTCGGGGGGACCGTGCAACCCAGGGTGTTGATAACCAGGACCCCGGCACGGGCGGCCGCGTTGGTGCGTGAACTCGAGGCCCGGGGATACCGAGGGGTGGCGGTGGCGGTGACACGCACCGAGGCCTTGCACCCCCTGCCTCCGGTGCCGGACCTGGCGCGTTTTTCGTGGATCGCCTTCACCAGCCGGAATGCAGTGGCTGCATTCGTGACCGCGTTGCAGGGTCAAGGTCTCGAGGTGCCCGGCGGGATTCGGATTGCCGTGGTGGGCCGCGGAACTGGAGGTGCGGTCGAGCAGTCGTTGCGGGCTCCCGATCTGGTGTCGGCGCATGCCACGGGAGCCGGATTGGCCCACATCCTTCGGTCGCGAATCCAGCAGGAAGGCGGGCTCGAGGACGGGAAGAAAGGTCGGGTGCTTTGGCCCTGTGCCGAGTCGACCACGCCCGGGTTTCAGCATACCCTGGAGGCCGCCGGCGTGATCGTGGACCCCTGGCCCTGCTATGCCACCCGTCCCATCGATCCCTCGGCGCTTCGGGTGGAACTCCAGGCCTGGTGGCCCTGGGGGGCGTGCGTGTTTGCAGCGCCGAGCGCGGTCCGGGCTTTCGCCGCCGCGTGGCCGCTTCCATGGTCCTTTGCGCCGGTGGCCATCGGCCCGACAACGGGCGCGGCGCTGAATGCCGTGGGGGTTCGGGACGTGGTGGTCAGCGAGGGCACCGGCGCCGGACCTCTGGCAGACGCCGTGGTTCGGGCTCTCTCTCCGGGAACACGGTGACCTCCTGCCCCCTCGTATGCTTCCTGTCGCTGCTTTCCAGAATATCCACCGGTTCTCCTTGTCCCCCTTTTCAGGATGGTGTAGTTTCAACATGACCGGGCTGGAGTCGTGCCGGTGCATGAGGTGGGCATGACCGCCCGGTCGCACCGGGTGACGGGGGGCACATCACCAGCAGGAGTGACTATCCAGGTGGGATGAGATCGTCACGAATCCGACTGGGCCTCTATCTCGGGCTACGAACCATCCTGGTGGTTCCTTTCGTCGTTCAGCTCGTGGCGGCGGTGGCCGTTGTCTGGGTCATTGCCCGCCTCAACTCCCAGCGCGCCGTGGAACACGCGGTGAACCATCTTCGCGCCGATATCGTGGCGCGGATGCGGGAATTCATCTCTTCCTGGCTGAGCGAACCGCACCGTATCAATGAGGTCAACGCTGCGGTGTTCGAGGGCGGACTCCTGGACCCTGGCGACGTGCAGGAGGTTCTCCGGCTTTTCTGGCGCGAGCTGCAAGTGTTTCCTCGAGTGAGCTATATCCAGTTGGGAACCGAGGAGCGCTCCTTCGTGGGCGTCGAACGGCTGGCCGGCGACCGGTTTCGAGCCTGGATCAGCAACGCGGACACGGGATACCAGAACTGTCACTACGAGGTGGACGGATTTGGGAATGTGGGCGCCAGGACCCTGCCCCTGGCCTTGTGTCGACGTTACGATCCGCGGGTTCGGCCGTGGTATCGTGCGGCGATGAGCGCAGATGGGCCGATCTGGAGCGGAATCTATCAGTTTTCCAATGTCCACGTGGACCAGGAACTTGCCGACATGGCGGTCCGGGTGGTGCACGCGCCGGACGGAACCGTTCTGGGGGTGCTGGGCGTGGACCTCAAGTTGTCCCAACTGGGGGATTTCTTGCGGGACCTGAAGGTGGGTGAGACGGGTGTGACCTTCATCATGGACCGGGAGGGCGGGCTGGTGGCCGGTTCCACCGTGGGATTGCCGGGCACCGTGGACTCGGACAACCGCATCACCCGGATCCGGGCGGATGCGTGCGAAGATGCCTTCATCGCCCGCACCGCCGCAGTGGTTCAGTCTTCGGTCCCCTCTCTCCTGGCGATCCAGGCGCCGGTGCAACTCGTGGGACAGGTGGGTGAAAGCAAGACCTTTGTGCATGTCCTTCCCTTCGCGGACGGGCGCGGTGTGGACTGGCTCCTCGTGGTGGTGGTGCCCGAGCGTGATTTCATGGAAGAAATTCGTGCCGGCGACCGCCTGACGTTCCTGCTGGTCGCGGGAGCGTTCCTGGTCGCCACGCTCCTGGGCTTGATCACCGCACGTCGAATCGTGGAGCCGATTCGGAAGATGAACGCCTCGGCCCGTGCTCTCGCTCGAGGACAGTGGGCCGAAGAGGTGGATGTGTCCAGTTGTCGCGAGGTGGTGGAGTTGGCCGAGAGTTTCAATCTGATGGCCCGCGAACTCGAGGGCTTTGTCCATCAGCTCGAGGAAAAGGTTGCCAGCCGGACGCGCGAACTCGACGAGAAGAACCGGTTGCTCGAAAAGGAAGTGCAGGAACGGAGCCGAGCCCAGGAGGAGTTGCGGCGACTCGCTGCCAGCGACCCCCTGACCGGGTTGCTGAATCGGCGTCGTTTTCACGAATTGGCTGCCGCCGAGGAGGCCCGCGCCGCTCGATACGGGCATCCTCTCTCGGTGGTTCTCATCGATCTCGACCATTTCAAGCTGGTGAACGACACCCACGGGCACCAGGCGGGGGACGAGGTGCTGAAGGAATTCGCCCGCCGCTGTCGTCGAATCGCCCGGCGAACGGACGTGCTCGCGCGGTACGGTGGGGAGGAATTTCTGGTGCTGCTTCCCGAAACGTCGTGCCGGGAGGCAGCAAGTGTGGCGGAGCGGATCCGTTCCACGGTGGCGCAGGAGCCATTCAGTGTCTGCGAAAAGTTGTTGAATGTCACTTGCAGTCTGGGCGTGGCCGGGACGGATACGGTGGACCGGGGCCTGGTGGATCAACTCATCGTCCGCGCCGACAAGGCGTTGTACGAGGCCAAGGCGGCAGGGCGAAACCAGGTAAAGGTGTGGCAAGGTTGAAAGGCCACGCGCCCCCATCACACCCTCGAGCCGGTCCGGGCGCACGTGTTATCGCTTCAATCCTCCTTCGGGTTATGGTATAGAGTCCTTTCTCTGGAGATGCAGTCATGCGACTGGAGATGATCGGACTCAACCATGTGACCTCGAGCCTGGCCACCCGGGAGAAAGCCGCGATTGGTCCGGAACGGCTTGCCGGGGTGGTGGCGCGTTGCAAGCAGGACGCCCGTGTGGAGGGGGTGGTCGTTCTGTCCACGTGCAACCGGGTGGAACTTTATCTGTCGCCCAAGGTGCATGCCACGGACGCCCAGCTTCGCGCCCTGTTTCAGGAGGTCGGTGGGCTGAGCGAGGAGGAGGTCGCTGCGGCCTATATTCATCGGGACGAAGCGGCGGCCCGGCACCTGTTCCGGGTCGCGTCCGGGCTGGATTCCCAGATGATCGGCGAGATGGAGATCCTCGGACAGGTCAAGGACGCCTATCATCGAGCCCTGGATCTGGACGCATCCTGCGCCTTCCTGAATGGCCTGTTCCTTCGTGCGATCGAGTGCGGCAAGCTGGTGCGGACGCAAACGAGGATTTCTCGAGGTGCGGTGTCGGTCGCCTATGCTGCAATCGACTTGGTGCGGCGCAAAGTCGGGCAGTTGGCACGAGCCAACGTCCTTTTGATCGGTGCGGGAGAGACCATTCGCCTGGCCGCGCGATACATTGCCGACGATGGTGGCGCCCCCTGCCGGGTCTCGAACCGCACCATGGATCATGCTCGAGAAGTTGCCGAATTGGTGCACGGCACGGTCATCGGGTTCCCCCCCTGCGAGAAAGACCTGGTTTGGGCCGATGTCGTCATTTCGGCCACCTCGTCGCCTGACCTGATCATCTCGACCACTCTGGCCGAGCAGGCGTTGCTCGGACGCAATTCCCCCTTGTTGTTGCTGGATCTGGCGGTGCCTCGAGACATCCATCCAGACGTGGCGCGACTTCCCAACGTGTCCCTGTACGGCGTGGACGATTTCGAGGAGGTGGTTCGGGCCAATCTGTTGGCGCGACAGGCCGAAGCCGAGCGGGCCGAGGCGTTGGTGGCCCATCAGCTCGAGGAGTTGGTCACCTGGTATCAGGAAAATCGAGTTGCCCCGACCATTCGCCAGCTTCAGGCGGTGCTCGAGGAGATCCGGGCAGCGGAGCTTGCCAACAACGCACGGCGGTTCCGTGCCGAAGATCGGGAGCAGGTGGACAAGTTTTCTCGAGCATTGATTCGCCGGGTGGGGGGACTGATCATCGCCAACATGAAGAAGGCGTCCCTGACCCAGAACGACCTGTCCCTGGCCCTGGCGGTGGCTCGAGCGTTCGCGCTGGACGAGGACGATCCCCACGTACACGAGACCTTGGAGACGTTGGAGTATGAGCTTTCCCACTGATCGGCCGAGGCGCCTGAGGCGGACCGAGTCGTTGCGCGCTCTGGTTCGCGAAACCCGATTGAGTGCAGATGACCTGGTGCAGCCCTATTTTGTGGTACCTGGAGAAGGGGTGAAACAGGAGATCCCGAGCATGCCCGGCCAGTACCATCTCTCCGTGGAGCGCCTGGTGGACGAGGCGGCTGCGGCTCGAGATCTGGGGATCCGGGCGGTGATCCTCTTCGGGTTGCCTTCCTACAAGGACGCCCAGGGGAGCGCGGCCTGGGACGATACGGCGGAGGTCCAGCAGGCCATTCGGGCGCTCAAGGCCCGTATCCCCGACCTGGTCGTGATCTCGGACGTTTGCCTGTGCGAGTACACCAGCCACGGCCACTGCGGGCCCATCAAGGACGGAGAGGTGGACAACGACGCCGCGCTCGAGTCGCTCGCCCGCGTGGCGGTGAGCCATGCTCGAGCCGGCGCCGACGTGGTCGCACCTTCTGACATGATGGATGGACGGGTGGGCGCCATCCGCCGGGCGCTCGATGAGAACGGATTCGCTCACGTGGCCGTGCTCTCGTATGCTGTCAAGTATGCCTCGGCCTATTACGGCCCGTTCCGGGAAGCAGCCGATTCCGCACCCCAGTTTGGGGACCGTCGCGGGTACCAGATGGATCCCGCCAACGTGCTCGAGGCCCTTCGCGAGGTGGCTTTGGACTTGGAGGAGGGCGCGGACATGGTCATGGTCAAACCCGGCGTGGCTTACCTGGACGTGCTGGCTCGAGTCAAGCAGACTTTCCAACGGGTCACCGCCGCTTACCAGGTGTCCGGGGAGTATGCCATGATTCAGGCCGCCGCCGCCAACGGCTGGATCGACCGTGACCGGGTGGTGTTGGAGACGCTCATCGGATTCAAGCGGGCCGGTGCAGATCTGATTCTGACCTACTTTGCCGCAGAGGTGGCCGGCTGGCTCACGGCCGGCCGAGCCTGACCGCTTGCCGGGGCGCCGGGCACAGGACCGCGTCTCGGCCTCCACAATTGCCGCGAGGTGTGCCATGGAACGTTCGAAGGCGTTGTTCGCCAGAGCTGTCGACCTGATGCCGGGAGGGGTCAGTTCTCCCGTGCGCGCCTTCAAGGCCGTCGGAGGGACGCCACGGTTCATCGCGTCGGCTCGAGGGTGCTACCTCGAGGACGTGGACGGTGCCCGCTACATCGACTACATCGGCTCCTGGGGTCCCATGATTCTGGGTCACGCCCATCCCGACGTGATCGCGGCGGTGGAGGAGGCGGCCCGTCGGGGAACCAGTTTCGGCACCCCCTCCCCGGGGGAGGTGGCTCTGGCCGAGACCATTGTCGCCCGCGTGCCCTCCGTGGAAATGGTCCGCTTCGTCAACTCCGGCACCGAGGCCACCATGAGCGCCATCCGGTTGGCTCGAGCCGTTACCGGCCGTCCCCTGGTGATCAAGTTCGCCGGCGCCTATCATGGTCATGGAGACGCTTTCCTCATTCAGGCCGGGTCCGGCGCCGCCACGTTCGGGCTGCCCGACTCCCCTGGAGTGACCCCGGGGGCCGCCCAGGATACCCGCGTGGCACGCTACAATGACCTGGACGACGTGACAGGCATCCTCGAGCGGGAAGGAGACCAGGTCGCGGCCGTCATCGTGGAACCGGTGGCCGGCAACATGGGCGTGATTCCACCGGAACCCGGGTTTCTCCAGGGCTTGCGCGCCGCTTGTGACCGGGTGGGGGCGCTCCTCATCTTCGACGAGGTGATGACTGGATTCCGTGTCGGACCCGCCGGCGCCGAGGGCCGGTTCGGGGTGCAGCCGGATCTGAGTACGTTCGGCAAGGTGATCGGCGGGGGCCTCCCCGTGGGCGCCTACGGAGGAAAGGCCGAGTGGATGCGCCAGGTCGCCCCGTCCGGGCCGGTCTACCAGGCCGGAACCCTCTCGGGCAACCCCCTGGCCATGGCCGCAGGCCTCGCCACTCTTCAAGCCTTGACTCCGGACGCCTACGAGCGACTCGAGGCCCTTTCCGCCAGGTTGGAACAGGGCCTGAAAAACGCCTGCGCAAACACCGGCACCCCGGTCGCCGTTCAACGGGTGGGCTCGATGCTGACCCTGTTTTTCGCACCAGGTCCCCTCCGCAACATGGACGACGTGACCGCCGCCGACCATGAACGGTTCCGGACCTTCTTCACCAGAATGCTCGACGCAGGAGTGCACCTCCCGCCGAGCGGATACGAAGCCTGGTTTGTGTCACTGGCACACGATGAAGCCGCGATCGACGCCACCGTGGAGGCGGTCGGTCGCGTGCTCGAGACAATGGCGTGAGATGGTTCAAGTACGGTCGGGAGGGGATCAGTTCTCGCTCAGGACGATGTCGTCGTATTCGATCTCGAACCGAAGCTTGTGCTTGGCTTCCTCCTGGGCCAGGGCCAGGAAGGCATTCTTCAGCTCTTCCGTGGGCGCCGCCTCGGCCAGATCACTGTAGAGCTTGAAGGCCGCCTTTTCCTTCTTCATCGCAATGACCAGGGCCTGCTGGTAGTCCAGCACCTCGTACTGGGAGGGATCCACGTCGACCAGGTAGTCGCCGATTTGAAGATCCATGATTTGCCTGGCCGCAGGCTGAAGGCGCTTGCCCTTCTTGAAGGCCTCCAGCTTGGCCTTGTGCCCCAGTTCCTCACGGGCAAAGTCGAGCAGGAGTTGCTTGACCCAGGCCTTGTCCACCTTCTCGGCCAGTTCGGAGTAAAAAGCGTGAGCAGCTTCTTCCTCACTGATCGCAAATGCCAGAACGTCATCGACGGATTCGAACTTCTTCATCTTCTCTGTCCTTGCCGATCGCCCGCAGACGGACGATCTCGTGAAACGTTGTCTCCTGTTGCCGGTCGGTCAACCCGCGTTCAACCTATCACCGGGGAGGAGCCTTGACAAGGGAAACATGAGGCGTTGGTGGCTTGGACTACAACGCACCCGGCCCCCCCCCTTCCAGTCGGAAAGTGGGCGGATCCGGCAAGAATACGAGCGAGCAAGACGAGGAAACCATGGAACAGGTTGACGGAATCGACAGGAAAAACAAGGCGCCCGGACGCGAGGACGCTGCCTTCCCCCCGTGCGCACGATACCTGGGCATGCAAGCCGTCCACGTCCAGGACGGACGCGTTCGCGTCGAAATCCTGCCTACCCCGGAAATGTGCAATCCCCAGGGCGTGGTCCAGGGCGGGATCCTCGCCGGCATGCTCGACGACGTGATGGGCGCGACCATGGACCGCCTCGAGCCAGGAAGGGTCTGGGCCACCGCCACCATGACTGTGCACTTCCTGGAACCGGTCCAACCGGGAACTCCGCTCCTCGGTGAGGCCGAACTGCTCCATAGTGGCCGGAGAACCTTTTTCCTCGACGCCCGCTTGCTCCGCAAGGACGGTACCTGCGTCGCTCGATCCTCCGCCACCTGCCTGTGGCAGGGGCGGTCCGCCAGGGAAACCTGGAAACCCCCTCTGCACACCTGACCATGGATCCAGGGTCCCTTTCGCTCACCGGCAATCCACACGTCCTGGACCCTCGAACCCCCTCATCCATCCCTCGCACCCTCGAGCGCGCTTTTTGACAAACAGAGACGACACCACAACCGGACCGCAAGCCGGGTCCCCGTTCTCCCGTTGGGGGGAGGCGGGGGGCGTGTCATCCGCAACGGGTGTCGGGGACCCGTAGGTGGCCTGCAGTCCGCACTCCCCAAGAGCAGGCGGTTCCACTCGGCGCCTGTTGTTTGTCAACCAGGAACAACGTACGCTCCTGCAACGGACCACGCAATGCCAAAGTCACTAACAATCAAATGGATTCAACGATCAAATCTCGCAACTGCAACAGGTTGCTAGGCTTTTCCGAATTCAATGTGACCGCACTTTTTCCCGCGCACACCACGGAAGGCTGCATATCACCCTGGACCTCTCCCGACCGCACCCGGCCTCCTCCAGCCGATCCGGCGGCGGACGGTGCACTTGACCTTCCGGTGCGCATCGCCGATGATACTGTCCGGCCGTCTTGCCGAATGGGAACTCGGGGGGCGATTCCGCGGAGGTCGGCTGCAGGGGTGGGCTGGATGTTCGTGCGGGGGCCGGATCGGGGAGTGGTTTCCCGCGCGGGATTCCGGTCCACGAATCATGCGACGAGTTCCCCTTTCGGGGCATTCATGAGCGAAAATGATGCGACACAAGGTTCCGGGGGATCCGGGTTGTCACGAAAATCGGCCGGGCCGTTCGGCCGGGTTCGGGCTGCCTACCGGAGGCTGATCAAACTTCGCGGGACGCCGCAAGAGATCGCATTGGGGTTCGCGCTTGGACTGTTTGTGGGGATGTCTCCAACCATGGGATTTCAAACCGCCATCGCGGTCCCCATCGCGGCGGTTCTGGGGTGGAACAAGATCTCTGCAGCCATGGGCGTTTGGATTAGCAATCCGGCCACAGCGCCGTTCCTGTACGGCGGCACTTACCTGGTCGGCGCTGAGTTGATGCGTCTGGTCACGGGCAAGGACCCGGCCGTGGATGTGGATTTCTCGACGCTGAGCACGTTATTGAAGAGCACGCCGGAATTGTTGACGCCACTGGTGTTGGGTGGTGTCGTGCTCGGGATTCCTGTGGCTGTGGGAGGATACTATCTATCCTTGGCGGCGGTGCTTCGGTATCGGGAGCGGATAGCGCGGAGTCTGTCCGGGAAGGTGAAGCGTATCAAGGAGATCGGGGCGAAGCGTCGGGCGAGGAACCGGTCTCGGGCCAAGAAGCGGCGCAAGCGGAAGCGCCGTCGGAGCTGAGAGGGGGAGTGGCTCATGAGCGGGGACAAGGTGGTGATCACCTGTGCGTTGACGGGGGTGTTGACGAATCCGGCCCAGCACCCGGTACCGGTGACCCCGGAGCAGATGGCGGAATCAGCTCGAGGCGCGTTCGAGGCCGGGGCGACGGTGATGCACTGTCATTTTCGAGCGCAGGAGCCAGGTCTGGGTCATCTTCCCTCGTGGGATCCGGAGGTGGCGGTGGCGGTGGTGGAAGCCATCCGGGACCGGTGTCCTGGGGTGATCATCAACATGTCCACGGGGGTCGTGGGTTCTGACATTGGACCGCAGGTGGCCTGCCTGGAGCGGGTGCGGCCGGAGATGGCGGCCCTGAACGCGGGTTCGTTGAACTACCTGAAGCTTCGTGCAGACGGTTCCTGGGCGTGGCCGCCCATGCTGTTCGACAACCCGGTGGACAAGATCGAAGCATTCATCGAAGCCATGGAGCGTACCGGTACGGTACCGGAGTGCGAGTGTTTTGACACGGGGATTCTCCGGAGTGTGGTTTTGTTCGAGAGAGCCGGGATGTTGCGTGCTCCTGTGCACGTCTCACTGGTGATGGGGGTGGCGAGCGGTATGCCTGCCAAGCCCTCGTGGTTGCCCCTGTTGCTGGAAGAGATGTCGCCGGCCATGTCGTGGCAGGTCATCGCCATTGGTCGGGCGGAGGTCTGGGCGCTGCACCGTCGCGCGGCCGAGTTGGGGGGGCACCTCCGGACCGGTCTCGAGGACACGTTCTACCTCCCGGATGGGCGACGAGCCTCGAGCAACGGGGAATTGGTGGAGGCCCTGGTGCGTGTCGCGAGGGAGGTGGGGCGAGAGGTCGCTTCGGTGGAGGAGGCCCGGGAAGTGCTCGGGCTGAGACGAGATTATTGAGCCGGGTTTTCGCACGGGGGGTGGTATGGGCGTGCTGAGGTCCCACATCGACACCGGGTCCGAGACGTTTCGCAGGAACTACCGGGTGATGGAGGAACGCCTCGCGCGGCTCGAGGCGGCGCTGGCTCAGGCGAACCGGGGTGGAGGGGAGAAGTACAATCGGCGGCACGAGGCCAAGGGGAAGCTACTGCCCCGGGAGCGTATCGAACGGTTGTTGGACCGGGATTCCTGGTTCCTGGAGATTGCCCCGTTGGCCGGGTACGGAATGGAGGGGATATCCCCGGGCGCGAGCCTGGTGGGCGGGATCGGCGTCGTTTCCGGCGTGGAGTGCATCATCGTGGCGAGCGAGTCCACGGTGAAAGGTGGGGCGCTGAATGAAATCAGCGTGCTCAAGAACAATCGGCTTTCCGAGATTGGCGAGCAGAATCGACTGCCGTCCATCAGCTTGATCGAATCGGCCGGAGCGGATCTGCCTCGTCAGAGCCGGGTGTTCGTCCCGGGCGGCCAGGGATTTCGGGACCTGACGCGGCGGTCGCGAGCCCGGATTCCGTCCGTCTGTGTGGTGTTTGGAAGCTCCACGGCCGGAGGGGCCTACATCCCGGGGATGTCCGACCATGTCATCATGGTGAAAAACCAGGCCCGCGTGTTCCTTGCCGGGCCGCCGCTGGTAAAGATGGCCACCGGGGAGGAGGTCGACGACGAGGCCCTCGGCGGGGCGGATATGCACAGCCGGGTCTCGGGTGTTTCTGATTATCTGGCCGAGGATGAACTGGACGGAATTCGGCTTGCCCGCCAGGTGGTGGAGCACCTCAATTGGCGGAAACAGGGGCAACCCAACCGACGTCCCGTGGAGG
>Ga0256914_1002939_pt1 | contig 13845 bp, 11 predicted proteins | sample HulkmetaG_FD_191571 | JGI IMG/M metagenome (GOLD analysis project Ga0256914, IMG submission 191571) | Hydrothermal chimney microbial communities from Main Endeavour vent field at the Juan de Fuca Ridge, Pacific Ocean - Hulk | ecosystem: Environmental > Aquatic > Marine > Hydrothermal vents ... | reverse complement strand
AATTATCTTTCGAAAAATTATCATAAGAAGTGGAACGCTAAAGATAAAGAGAAGAAGGAAAAAGAAAAGCCGCCTCGTCTTAAATTGTCTCTATAAGAGAGCTTTTTTTATAGATATGATACAATATCCCTCAATTTTAAAAAACGAAATAAGGGACGTTAATGAAAAGAGGGGTAGCTTTTTTTCTTTTTCTGTTTTCGGTCGTATTCGCTTACGCTTTTAACACTCCCAAGATCTTAACGCCGCAGGAGGCTTTTAAAGTAGAGGCTAAATTGGAGGGAGATTCGATACTTACGAAAATAGATCTCGGAAAAGGAATATACGTTTATGACGACAAACTGCGCTATAAGATAGTTTCTCCGAAAGAGACGGATATTACCAAAGATCTCTCTCTCCCCGAACCGGTGGAGTTTCACGGATTCGTAGTTCACAGAAAAGATATCGAGGTTAAGATACCTCTTTCGCTTATAAAAGAGAAGGTCGGCTCTTCGAAAATAACTTTGGAGATAGATTTTCAAGGATGCGCCGAAGGAGGAATATGCTATCCCCCCGTAAAGAAGAGTTTTAGTTTCGACCTAAGCGGCGGCGATAAAAGTTCCGAAACGAAGCTGTCCGAGCAGGATAGAATAGCGGGCATCTTAAAGGGCGGAAATTTTTGGCTTATTTTGGCGACTTTTTTCGGTTTCGGACTTTTGCTTTCCCTAACTCCGTGCGTTTTTCCGATGATACCGATTTTATCGAGTATCATAGTTTCCAAATCCAAAGACAAAATGGATGCCAAAAGAGGTTTTTTTCTCTCGTTGGTTTACGTGCTTTCCATGTCTTTTGCTTACACGATAGCCGGTATTTTGGCGGCGCTTTTCGGGAGCAATCTTCAAAGCGCCATGCAAAATCCTTGGGTTGTCGTGATTTTCAGTTTGATTTTCGTCGCTTTGGCTTTTTCGATGTTCGGTTTTTACGAGATATCTCTTCCCGCCTCTTGGCAGTCCAAACTTTCCAAAAAATCGGATGAAGCTCAAGGGCAAGGATTGGTAGGCGTGGCGATTATGGGATTTTTATCCGCTTTGATAGTCGGTCCTTGCGTCGCTCCTCCGCTTGCCGGAGCTTTGATCTACATAGGACAAACCGGTAACGTTTTGCTCGGCGGTTCGGCTTTGTTCGTTATGAGTTTGGGAATGGGAGTTCCTTTGCTTCTTATAGGAATCGGAGCCGGAAAGTTTATGCCCAAACCCGGCGTTTGGATGACGAGGGTCTCTTACGTATTCGGAGTGGTGATGCTTGCAATCGCCATCTGGATGCTCGATAAAATTCTTCCTTCTAACATCACCATGCTTTTGTGGGGACTTCTGTTTTTGGGAAGCTCCATATATATGGGAGCTTTGGAGCTTATGGAAGAGGGAGCTAAAGGCTGGGATAAATTCGTGAAATTTATAGCCGTTTTTTTGCTTATCTATTCTATCTTTCTGTTTATCGGCGCTTTTACGAAAGCTAAAAATCCTCTCGATCCTCTCGAAAATCTCGTCGGAAAAGAGAGGGTCGTCGTAAACTCTCCGAAGGAAAGCTCTTTTAAAAAAGAGGCGCTTTTTAAAAATTTATCATCTCTGAAAGAGATAGAAAAAGCGGTGAAAGAGGCTAAAAAGCCCGTTATGATAGATTTTAGCGCAAAGTGGTGCACTTCCTGTAAAGAGCTTGATCATATAACTTTTAAAGATCCGCGGGTTTTAAGCGTTTTGAAAAATTTCGAGGTTTATAGAGTGGACGTTACCGAAAACAGCGATGAAGATAAGAGGATGCTAAAGAGATTTAATCTCTTCGGACCTCCGGGAATCGTATTTTTTAAGGACGGAAAGGAGCTTAAAGGGCTTCAAGTGGTGGGCTTTAAAGAGCCTGAAGAGTTTTTAGGGATTCTTAAAAAAGTTGAGAATTGGACCGAAAGATGGTAATAAAAAACGCTACCGTTTTCAAAGACGGAGATAAAAAAAGAGTCGATTTGAAAATAGAAGAGGGCAAAATAACGGAGATCTCTTCTAAAATAACGACTTTGGGAGACGAATTTATCGATATAGAGGGGCGTTATCTTTTTCCAGGAATAATAGATTTAAACGTCAGACTTTTAAACGATAAGCTCAATAGAAAAAATTTAAACCGTCTTTTTGAGAACGCTTTAAAAGGCGGTGTTACGACTTTCGTTTTGATGCCCGATTTCAATCCGAAAATAGACAACGAAACCGTTTTGGAGTTTTTAAGCTCGAAGATTTTGCAAGAGAGCCGAGTGGATCTTATACTCTCCATAGCCGCAAGCGACGGAGAAAAGTTAAACAACATATCCACTCTTTTAAAGTACGGTTCCGACGTCTTGTTCGAAAAGTCCGCCGTTAACGATAACGTTATGAAAAGGGCGATGCAATATGCGAAGATGAAAGAGATTCCTCTTTTCGTTTTTTGCGACAATCCGGTTCTAAACGACGGCGGAGTTATGAACGAGTCGGAGATCTCTTTCAAACTGGGACTTCCGGGCATCTCTAAAATAGGCGAAATAAGCGAAGTGGCCAAAATCGTTCAAATGGCTCTTTTTTACGATATTAAAATTCTTTTTCAATCTCTTTCCGCTCAAAAATCCATAGAGCTCGTAAACAGAGCTAAGGAGGAGTCCGATAAAATTTTTTGCGAGGTTTCCATCCACCATCTGATAAAAAACGACTCTTCTTGCGACGAGTTCAATACCGCCGCTAAGATTTTGCCTCCTTTGAGAGACGAAAAAGAGAGGGCGAAACTCGTAGAGGAGTTGGTGGAGGATAAAATAGATACGATAACCTCTCTTCACTCTCCTAAATCCATTTTATACAAGGACGTGGCTTTTTCCAAAGCTTTGTACGGAGTTGACGCGTTGGGGGATTTTTTGCCTCTTTGCTATACTCATCTCGTTAAGAAGAAGATTATAAGTTTCGAAAAGCTTTTTGAGAAGATCAGTTTGAATCCGGCTAAAGTTTTGGGTCTTGAAAATAGAGGAAAGATAGAAGAGGGATACGATGCCGATTTGATAGTTTTTAATCCGGATCGAAAATCTATTCAAAAAGATAAAAATTCGCTATACTATAACGAAGAGGTGGAGGGCAAAATAGAGAAAGTTATAGTAAAAGGGAGCGTATTATGACGAAAAGGAGCATGAGTGTAGCGGGGGCTTTTTATCCGAGCGGCTGTGGCGAATGCGAAGATATGTTTAGGGAGTTTAATTTTTTGCTGAAGAAGAGTTTAAACGGAGACGAACTTCCGGCGATATCTCCCAAAGCCGTTATAGTTCCTCATGCCGGATACGTTTATTCGGGATTTACGGCCAATATAGCCTATAGAGTTTTGCAAAACAACGCCTATTTTAAAAGAGCGATAGTCATAGGTCCGAGTCATAGAGTCTATTTTGAGGGAACAAGCGGGAGTTTTTTCGATCTTTACGAGACTCCTTGCGGGGATTTCGAAATTGACACGGAATATCTGGAAAAACTATCGTCCGTTTTTCCCGTCTCTTTTTACGAACAGGCTCATTTAGAGCACAGTACCGAAGTTCAATTTCCTTTTTTAAAGTATTATTTTCCCGATATCAAAGTTATAGAGTTCGTGTATGCGAATGAAGATCCGGTAAGACTTTCGAAGATGATAGAGTATTTATTAAAAGATAGAGACAACGCGGTTATCATAAGCACCGATCTTAGCCACTATTACGATCAAAAAAGAGCCAACGCTTTGGATAGCGTTTGCATAAACGCGGTTTACGCTTTGGATCCTTCGAAATTGAAAAAGGGGTGCGAAGCGTGCGGAATCATAGGAATGGAGGCTTTGATAAGAGCCGCTAAAAAAGTCGGACTTAATTCTCAAATTTTAAATTATCAAACGAGCGGCGACATTACCGGCGATAACTCTTCCGTCGTAGGTTATATGAGTGCGGCGCTATTTTAAGCGGTTGAAAGATAAGGAATCTCGTTTCATAAGCCGTTTTCAAAATCGTTTTATAGGAGACGACGGGGCGGTCGTAGGCGATCTCGTTTATACTAAGGACCTCTTTTTCGAAGATATTCATTTTAAAAGAGAGTGGATGAGTTTGAAAGAGATCGCTTTAAAAAGCATGCTCGTTAATATTTCCGACGCTATCGTTATGAACGCTAAAGTGAAATACGCTTTGATAGGGATAGAGATTCCGCGTGACTTTTCCAAACTTCAAATGGGAGAGCTTTACGAAGGTTTCTCTTTGGCTTCGAAAAAATTCGGTTTTGAAATAATAGGGGGAGATACGATAGGCGGAGAGAAATTGAACATCTCCGTTACTTTGATTTCGGAAACTAAAAGGCCTGTTTTCAGAAGCGGAGCGAAAGAGGGGGATTTGGCGGCTTTTACCGGAGATTTGGGGAAAGCGGCAAGAGATCTTTCCAAACTTTTAAGAGGAGGAAAAGTCTCTCGCAATTGCAAATTTATACGCCCCGTTTTAAGAGACGAATTTTTTTACAAAGCGGCTCCTTTCGTTAGCGCCGCTATGGATATTTCGGACGGTCTCGGGAAAGATCTGTCGAGACTTTCCCTATCGAGCGGAGTGGGATTTAAGTTTTTTAGGAAGTTTCCCAAAAGCGTTTTGTGTAGCGGAGAGGAATATGAGATACTTTTTACTTTTCCTCCGAAAAATTTAAAAAAGATAGAAAATTTGGCTAAAATTTCCGGAACCGAAATTACGGTTTTTGCGAAAGCGGTTAGAGGAAGATATAAAAGCTTTTGCAAATCCCACCATTTTTGAAGGAACGGCGTTGAATAGACTGTTTGTATATACTCACTCTCCCGTTAGCGTTCATTTTTCCAAAAATTCGAAAGATTTCGTAGTAAGCGAAATACCTCTTTACGAATTTAGCGGAAGCGGTGAGCATTTGGTTTTAAAGGTGAGAAAGAAGGATCTTACCACTTGGGAGATGCTTAAGGCTTTTAGCGAAAGAATCGGTATAAAGGTAAAAGAGTTCGGTTATGCCGGTTTGAAAGACAAAGAGGGGATGACGGTTCAATATATCTCTCTTCCGAAAAAATACGAAAAATTTTTGGAAAATTTTTCTCATAATAAGATTAAGATACTTGATGCAACTTACCATAAAAATAAGATAAAGATAGGCCACCTAAAAGGAAATCGTTTTTTTATAAGGCTTAAGAAGGTAAACGGGGTCGATGCCAAAAAGATGGAAAATATCGCCTCCAAAATGGAAAAGGAGGGGTTTGCGAACTATTTCGGCTACCAAAGATTCGGAAAAGATAGGGAAAATTATCTGATAGGAAAAGAGATACTCGAAGGGAAGAGAAAAGAGAGAAATAAAAAGATGAGAAATTTTTTCGTTAGCGCTTATCAAAGCCATCTTTTCAATCTTTGGCTCAGCAGGAGAGTGGAGATCAATATCTTTTTCAATACTTTTAAAGAGAAAGAACTTTCGGATATTTTCGATTTTCCTAAGGAGCTTGTAAAACTTATAAAAACTCAAAAAAGCTACGCGAAATTGCTTCCGGGAGATGTTTTACACCACTATCCTTACGGAAAAGTTTTCGTATGCAACGATTTAAAAAGCGAAAACGAAAGATTTATGAGAAAGGAGATCACTTTTACCGGCATGCTTCCCGGCAGAAGAAGCTTAAAGGCAAGCGGGATAGCCGGCGAAATAGAGAAGAGTTTTTTCGAGGAAGCGGATAGATATCTTGAAAAAATGCAGGGTTTTAGGAGATTCGCTTGGGTTTGGCCGGAAGATTTGAGCACCGTTTATAAAGAGGAGAGTGCGTGGTTCGAGCTCTCTTTTACGCTTCCCAAAGGCTCTTACGCTACCGTTTTCTTAGAAGAGTTGACACATTCGAAAAATTAAGGTATATTATATATATCCATTCAAAGGGGCGCGGCGGATGACTGCTTGAGGTTATCTCAAGAGGAAAGTCCGGGCTGCAATGAGACAGGGTTCCGTCTAACGGACGGCCGGCGAAAGCCGAGGGAAAGTGCAACAGAAAGCAGACCGCCCGATATTTTTATCGGGTAAGGGTGAAACGGCGGTGTAAGAGACCACCAGCGCCTTTGGCGACAAAGGCGGCTATGTAAACCCAACCCGCAGCAAGAAGAGCGTGGTTAAAGTCTCATATTTTTAAGCTCTTCGCTAAAGCTCTATCGTGAGATAGAGATTAGATGAATAGTCATCTAATACAGAACCCGGCTTACAGCCGCGCCTCTATCTCCTTCGTTTTTACCAGTATTTGTCTCCGTCTCCGAAATATCTCCATTTTCTGTTGAAATAGTATATGTTATGGTTGTTTTTGTTTACCGCTATCTTTTTTCCGTTGTAGAAATTTTGGCATCTGAAAGAGCCGTGTCTTCCGCAATCGTACGTTCCTCCCTTTTTCTTTCCGAAGAAGTTTTTATATTTTTGGTAGAATTTTTCCAAAAAGTAATCGGCGTCTTTGATTTTCGGTTTTGAAGAGACTTGGGAAGATGTTTGCGACGAGGTGTAGGGGTATAAAGCTTGAGCTCCTTTTATGTCGTCCTCTCTTAAAGTCAGCATGTAGATGGGATCGTGATAGGGAGATGCGTACATAATGGAGCTTGGAACGTTTGAATGGGCAAGGCCGATTATATGTCCTATTTCGTGCGTTAAGATTCCTTCGAACTCTAAAGTGTTGTAATCTTTATAATAAAAATCGTCGTAATTTAATCCCAAAATTCCGGATTTTATGTAGTTTCCTTCGGGATAGGTGACTCCGACCGCCGCGGCGTCTTGCAGGTAGGTTTTAGGAAGCCATTCCACGACTAAGGCTCCTCTTATAAAACTGCTGTAGGTTATTCCTTTGTAGATGAATTTTATATTGCAGACGTTTTGCCACTTTTGCATCGCTTTTTTGATGCGGCTTACGGCTACGTCCGTATCGTAATATTGATGAGAGGGATTATACCACCAATATACGGTCGAGTTTTGCCATCTTCTGTTTTCGTGCGAAGGGAGTATGAGGTATTTTGAGTGTTTTTGCTGATTGAAGTTCAAAACGAAAACGGCCGGCTTATCTTTTGCGAAAGAATTTACTCCAATTGCGATGATTAAACTTAGAAACATCGTTTTTAGGAAGTTTTTCATTTTTTTCACCTTTCTTGAAGATTTTATAAAAAAGCACATTACATTTTATCACTCAGCACTTTAAAAAATATTAAATTATTTATTTTTTGAGGAAAAATTTTTTTAAAAGAAAATCAAAATATTTTTGTTAACTAAATTTATCCTTATTAATATTTTTGTTAACTATTATTTACCTGCATATAATATGTTTTATGTTAAAAATTAATTGTCTTTTTTCCGATTTTAGTCTATAAAATTATACGGTCCGCCGTTTATTAATATAAAATTTTTATGAAAAGAATATTTTTGTTGATAAATGGCGGTCGAAACTGTAAAAGGGATCGATATGCGTATAGAGCTGGATAAAAATATTAACGATTGGATAGAGGGTTCGCTCAATTCTTTGAAAGAGCCGTTTTTAAGGAACGTTAAAAGGTGCGATAAGCCTCTTGTCGCGGTGTTTGAAGTGGGGCACGTCTCTTTTCCCGTTAAAGAGGAGAATCTCAGATGGGCTAAAAGCAATCTGATTTTAGCCGACAAAATATGTAAATGGTTTATACGAACTTACAAAAGAGACGTCAGGCTGATTCCCACCGTTTTGTTAAACAACATAACCGAAATCGACCCGAAAGAGTTCGAAGATATCGTAGATGCCCTTTTTGAGGGAAACAGATACGTAACGAGGGATTCGACGGCTTTTATTTCGGAAAGAAACATGAAAAACAGAGCCTATAAGATGATAAAGGAGTATGACGAGAAACTTGACGAATTTTGCGAAAATAACGGCAAAATGTTTCTCTCTACGAACGACGAATGCATGCTTCCTTTCGGATTGGTGGACGAAACCGGCAGGAAGATACCAAGATGCGGACTTATAATAGCAAGTTATATGGAGAGGATTTTCAAACTCTCAAAAGAGAGACTTCATACTTACGAAAAACCTCCCGTTTTGTTCGTAAGCTTTTCGGAGCACGATTACGAATACGAGAGGGTGAAACTCGGAGTGGATCTTTACTCTTCGTTAAACGAAGTTGATCATTTGACGGCTCTTGTGATGTATTGGTCATATAAAAACGGTTCGTTCATTCTTTCGGAAAAAAGGTTTAAAGACGATAGGCCCAAATGGAGCAAAACCGAACTTTCCGGTTTTTGGAATAAAGATTTGAAAATAGCGATCTGAGAATTTTTTATTATGAAAATAGCGATTATTAGCAATAGCGCTTTTAATATCTATAATTTCAGGCTCTCTCTCGCTAAAAAGATAAGGGAGAGCGGATACGAAGTCTTTTTTATAGCTCCTTACGACGCGTGTTTTCCGAAGATAGTGGAAAACGGTTTTTACATAGAGGATATTTATATAAATCCGAAAGGGAGCAACATAATAGAAGATAAAAATACGATTGATAATTTTAAAAAGATTTTTAAAAAAACCAATCCCTCTCTCATTTTGAATTTTACCATAAAACCGAACATATACGCCACTTTAGCCGCGAGCTTTTTGAACATTCCCTCCATAAATACCGTTACGGGCCTCGGGACGGTATTTATAAGGGAGGATTTCGTTACGAACGTGGTTAATATGCTTTATAGAGTCTCTTTTAAAAAAGCTAAAAAGATATTTTTTCAAAACGAAGAGGATAGAAATTTTTTTATAGAGAGGAAAATAGTCACTTTCCAAAATAGCGGAGTGGTTCCTGGTTCGGGAGTCGATACGAACAGATTCCGTCCGATGGAGAAGACGAAGTATAAGGATAAGTTTGTGTTTTTGTTTATCGGGAGAATGCTTTTTGACAAGGGAGTGAAGGAGTATATAGAGGCGGCTAAGATTATAAAAAGCAGATATAAAGACGTCGAATTTTGCATGCTCGGTCCTTTGGACGCCGAGAATAAGACTTTGGTATCTAAAAGAAACATGTACGATTGGGTGATAGACGGAGCGGTAACTTATCTTGGAAGCTCTTTAAAAGTCGAAGAGTTTATAAGAAATAGCGATTGCGTGGTGCTTCCTTCTTATAGAGAAGGGCTTCCTAAAAGTCTTTTGGAGGCCGGAGCCATGCAAAAACCTCTCATAGCCACGAACGTAACCGGTTGCAGGGACGTAGTTATCGACGGAGAAAACGGCTTTTTGTGCGAAGCGAAAAGCGCCGAAAGCCTCGCTTTAGCGTGCGAAAGAATGCTTAAATTGAAAAAAGAGGAGAGAATGCGTATGGGAGAGAGGGCAAGAGAGCTCGTTTTGGAAAAATTTGACGAGAGAATAGTTATCAGAACCTATTTAAAGGAGATTTTCGAAATCGTTCCTTTAAATTTGAAATTTAGATTTAAATATAACTTATCCGATGAAAAATCATATAATCTTATCTGATTTCTTCTTTAAAAAAAGTTGCTCGGTAAAACTTTCTTTATAAAAATAGCGTTTAAGAGTTTCTCTAAACTTCGCTTAGTTTAATTTTCTTGCCGTTTTTTTCCGATGGCGTGCCGTTTTGTAAAAATAATTGTTAAAAAAAGTTATTCTTTTTCGAGAAAACGCTTTAAACTTATTTTACTTTAAAAATAATATGTTAAAATATAATAATTAATAACTTTAAGCAAATAGCGTATGAATTCGGATAAATATTTAGAATTTTTTGCGGAAAAAGCGGCTATATAAAATAAACTTTTCATAAGGAATAGAGAAATGAAAAAGGTGGGTAAAGTTCTCTCCGTAGAGGGAAGAGTTCTTATCAAACACGCAAACGGCGAAGTGGAAGTTTTAAAAGCCGGAGACATTATCGAAATGAACGATATCGTTATGTGTAAGAATCCCGGCGACCGTTTCGTGATGGTTATGGAAAGCGGTTTGAAACTCGAGATAGGAGAGCACACTTACGTTCTTTTCGATCAGGATTTCATAAACAGTTTTTTACGGCTTACGCACCATTTAAGATCTCCTTTTTATGCCGAACACGCTTTGCATCTCGATCCGATAGAGGTAAATTATAGAAGTTACAGAGTCTCTCCCGTTTCTAAAGAGGGCGAAGAAGGGGGAGTGTTTTTGAAAGTGCACGAGGAAATTGCTCCGACTCGAATTCAGGTAACCGTTGAAGACGTGGTTACTAACGATAGAACTCCCCCTTTGAGAGGAACCGTAAGCAGTGAAGATGCGCAGGTTGAAGTTATAGTTGACGACGAGCATTACAATGCCGTAAATAACGGTGACGGAACTTGGGAACTTCCCGACGATATTTTGACTCCTTTGGATGACGGAGATTACGAAGTTACCGTTATAGCGGTGGATAGAGACGGAAACGAGGGAGAAGGCAAGGGGGAGATAAAGGTTGACGCGACTCCTCCGGTCGTAACGGTCGAGGATATTTTTACCAACGATCCGAATCCTCCCGTTACCGGTACGATTGACGATCCTAACGCCAAAGTTACGGTTACGGTAAACGGAGAGGAGTATGAGGCCGTAAATAACGGCGACGGAACTTGGAGCATAGCCGACGATACGATAAAGGTTCTTCCCGACGGAGAGTACGAGATTATCGTCGTAGCCGTGGATGAAGTCGGAAATAAAGGAGAGGACGAAGGAAAACTCGTTATAGATACGACTCCTCCGGTAATTAGCGTTGACGATTTGAATACGAGCGACGAAACTCCTCCTTTGACGGGAAAAGTTGACGATCCGGAAGCGGTCGTAAAGGTTACGGTAAACGGGGAGGAGTATGAGGCCGTAAATAACGGCGACGGAACTTGGAGCATAGCCGATAACGTAATCTCTCCTTTGAAAGAGGGAGAATATACCGTAACGGCGGTGGCCGTCGATCCTTTCGGCAACAGTTCCGAAGGAGAGGGAACTTTGAAGATAGATTCCGAAAGTCCTACCGTAACGATAGAGGATACCGACGTTACTCACGACGATACGCCCACCTTCGAAGGAACCGTCGAAAATGCCGATAGGTTGGAGATAACTCTAAACGGAGTACACTATGATAGCAACGATCCCGATTCCGGTATAGAAGTTGATTTTAAGGCCGGAACTTGGGAGTTTACCGTTCCGGACGACGACGCTTTGGATGACGGGAAATATACGATAGACGTAAAAGCTTCCAACGATAAAGGAAAAGAGAGCAGTGTTGATGATGATTTTATCGTGGATGCGGATATGCCCGCCATTACGATAAAGGATTACGAGGAGATCGATACCGGAACTCCGACTCTTGAGGGAACTTACGAAAACGCGGTTAGAGTCGAGGTGCACGTCGGAGGAGAGGTATATACGAGCGAAGGAGAGAATCCGGAGGTTATTTTGGATCCCGAGAAAGGAACTTGGAGTTTGACGATTCCCGAAGATCATCCTCTCGACGTGGGAGACCAAACCGCCGAGGCTTTCGCGTTCGACGAAATGGATAACGAGGCGAAGGCTGACGATACCTTTTTCGTAAATTACGAAGTGCCTCCCGTGGCGGTTGACGATATAGTTTTAACGAACATAGTTGACGGTTCCACGATGGAGCTTCCGGATAGAGCCTTTTTGTTTAACGACTACGATCTAAATAACGATCCGGTATATATGTATGAAGTTAAAAACGTCGAATCGGGTATTATCGAAACAGAAGCGAACGGAGACATAACCAACGATCATTATGCAAATCTCTATTACACTCCCGACGAATCTCCTTTCGAGCACGGAAGTTTCGATTATAGCGTAACGGACGGTCAGCTTCCCTCAAACGACGCGCACGTAGAGATCATAGCCGCGGCCGGAAATACGATAAACGGAACCGAAGAGGACGAGATTTTGGTTAGCGCCGAAAGAGAGGACGAAATGTTCGGAGGCGGCGGAAACGACGTGTTTGTATGTTACGATTTAAGCAGAATCGTTGACGGAGGCGAAGGTTTCGATATGCTTTTGGCTCCCAACCATATGGTTATAAACTTTAACTGTTTCTCAAGCAGGGTTACCAATCTCGAACAGCTTGACGTTTTGATGGACGATCATGAGGTAACGAGCGTGGGAGTTGACGACGTTTTCGCCATTACCGACGAAAACAACGTATTTCAAATTTTGGGAGACGAGGGAGATACCGTATATCTCGATCCCGGTTGGACGTATAAGGGAGAGGAGACTTTAACTTATATGGAGCACCATATTCACGATTATAACGTTTATACCGGAGTGGTTGAGGGACAGGAAGTTACTTTATATATAGAAAGCAGTGTTCACGTTGTCGGCTAATTAGGGTATAATTTCCTTTGTAATAAAAGGAGGTTATATGAGCGAAGAGAAAAAAGATAATAAATTTGATGACGAGATGACGGTCGGCGGCGAAGAGGATACTTTGGAAGTGGTTGCGGCTATCGAAAGCGTCGATGACGATACTTGGCAGATAAAAGTTATGAATATGGATACGAGAGAGGTGGCAATATGCAAAAACATAAGGGAATATTCCGCCTTTTTGCAAAACGCGGTAAATAATAGCGATAAAGAAAATTTCAAAGCCACTTGGTTCCCCTCTCACGCAAAGGAAGAGCATATTTTGGAAGTTAGAGACGAACTTTTGAAACATCAGGAGGAGATCGAGAGTTTGACTCTTGCCGACGAAGACGATTCGAAAGAGTAGAGTTTAGCTACTTTTGTTCTTGTGCTGAAGTTGATTCTCCGATAAAATTTATATAAAACGAAAGGAGGATCGACGATGCACGAGATAGGAAAAGTTCTGGTCGTTTTGGGAATCTTTTTGGCTTTGATAGGTTTTTTGTTGCTAATAAGCGATAAGCTTCCTTTCAATTTCGGAAGGCTTCCCGGAGATATTTTTTATAAAAAAGATAATTTCACTTTCTATTTTCCGATTACGACTTCTATAATTTTAAGCGTAATTTTCTCTTTTCTTCTGTATATTTTCAGCAGATTCTTTAAATAGGTTTTTTTATGCGGAAAATACGTTTTAACTCTTCGAAACCTTTTACTTTGGGATGCGAACTTGAAGTTAGGCTTATTGACGAAAAAACTCTTTTGCCCGTCGGAAAATGCGAAAGCGTTTTTAGAAACATTCCTTCTTCTTTGAAAGGTTTCATTCATCCGGAGCTTTTGGAGTCGATGACGGAGATCGTCACTCCTGTTTGCGAAACTCCTTTACAAGCTACGGAGTTTATAAAAAGAGCGGTAGAGAGCATAAACGAAATAGGTCTTAAAGAGGGATTTCGCATAACCGCCGTCGGGACTCATCCTTTTAAAAATCCCCAAAAACTCGATATCGTAAACGATCATAGATATTTAAAGGCTTATGAGGAGTTCGGCGTATTGCTCGATAGATTCAGAGTTTGCGGTCTTCATATTCACGCGGGATTTGCGGGGAAAAGGGAGGTTATAAAAGCTTATAACTTTATGATAACCTATCTTCCTCTCTTTTTGGCTTTAAGCGCGAGTTCCCCATTTTTTGACGGAGAGTTTACGAAAATCAAATCTTTCAGATCCAAAATAGTGGAACAGATACCCAGAACCGACGTTCCGGAGAGATTCGGAAGTTACGAGAGTTTTGAAAAGATGCTTTCGATTCTGCTTGAGAGTAAAGCGATAGAGAGCGTCAAAGATATCCGCTGGGATATAAGGATTCATCCGGATTTCGGAACTTTGGAACTTAGGATCTGCGATGCCGTAAACGAATTTGACCGAATCGAACTTTTGATAGCCTTATATCAGGCTTTGTGCTTTTTTTCATTGAAAATGCCTCTTGTAAAGAGTTTCGTTCAGATAGATAAGCAA
>Ga0256914_1002938_pt1 | contig 13848 bp, 8 predicted proteins | sample HulkmetaG_FD_191571 | JGI IMG/M metagenome (GOLD analysis project Ga0256914, IMG submission 191571) | Hydrothermal chimney microbial communities from Main Endeavour vent field at the Juan de Fuca Ridge, Pacific Ocean - Hulk | ecosystem: Environmental > Aquatic > Marine > Hydrothermal vents ... | reverse complement strand
GTGATTTCGTGTTTGGGGTGAGCAGTCATGGCAGGTGGACATACCGACGCAGGAAGGGAACACATTCCGAAGACAACATTTAGCCTCCGACACAGGTAGCCCCCAGCACGGAAAAGGGAACAGAAGCTATAGTGCGCTCATACTTGGACTAATAACCCATAATTTAGGAGGAGACGATTATGTCCCCAAAAGTGGAAGCTGTTCCGGAAGATATTGAGCGTTTCGCTCGGGAATTGAAACAGTTCAACAGCCAGTTAATGGAGAACATGCGGCGGCTTCAGGCCCAGTTTAACCGCCTGGGCGAGACGTGGCGAGACCAGGAGCACCAGAAGTTTGCTCGCGAGTTTGAACAGGCGATGCGAGCGCTATACCAGTTTCAGCGCGCGTCGGAGCAGCAAATCCCTTTGCTCCTGAGGAAGGCCCAAATACTGCGGGAATTCTTGAATCAACGGTGATAGCATGGCCGAGAAAGTACACGTCCAGACGAGCCAGGCGATTGATGACCTGCGCGCGGCCCTGGTGCAATTCCGCGGGGAGGCGGAGGCCGCCCTTCGGGAGATGGAGGCCGCGATCCAACATGTGCTCCAGTACCTGAGCGAACGCGAAACCCATTGGAAGCGCCAGGTCATGCGCAGGGAAGAAGAGCACAAAAAGGCCCTGGCTGTGCTAGCAACGTGTCGCTCTCGGGTATCTCGTGACCCGAAGACGGGACGCACATATGTTCCACCGTGTACCAAGGAACAAGAATGGGGCATGCGAGCGCGCGTGGAACTGGAACGAGCCCGCGCGGCCTTGCGAACGGTGCGGGAGTGGCGCAAGTTGGTAGAACAGACGGCGGAGGACTATCGACGCCAAGAACGGCGCTTGGCGGCCCATTTGGCGGAGAATGTGCCCAAGGCGACCGCGCGGTTGGAACGCCACGCCGCCACGCTGCGTGCCTTCACCGTCCTCTCCCCAGATCCGGCTACGTTCACCACTACGCCTCCTGTACAGGCTGTTGCGAACACGGTGGCCACGGGCGCTTTGCTAGCCGTGCTGGGTGTGGGCGTGGCCGGTATCGCGGTGCTCACCTGGTTGGCCCGGGACCTGCGCCAGGCATTGGGGGATGTGGGCGAAGAACTCGCGGCTCAATTGTTGAAGAAAGAGTTCAACTTGCAGGAAGTCTCCTTTGACCCGCCCAAGCACGGCTTTGACCGCGTGTTCACCGCGCCGGGCGTGCCTGTTATCATCCTGGAATCGAAAGTACACCACAAGGGAGAATTCCATCCCGGCAAGACTAAGGCGGGCGAGCAGGGCTCCCCCCGCTGGGTTGCTGCTCACGGGAAAAAGATGGGGGACCCTGCTTCCGCAGAGTGGAGCCCGGCCAACGAACGCATCGCGGCACTCATCCATGAAATTGGGCCAGAAAACGTGCCCGTGGTTGCGGTGGTGATTGAGACCGAGACGGGCAAAGCCTTTGTTTACTACCGCGCCGCGGGTACAGAGAAATGGCAAGTGTTGCGAGAAGGCGTCTCTCTGACCGAGGCCCTGACCGAGGCTCAACAGCGATCCGGGCACGCGGCGAGCCCTGGCGGTGTGGAACGAGAACCAGGCCCGGAGGCGTTAGAAGGAGGATTGGGAAGCGTAGAAAGGCGGGGGTAACAGTCATGAGTAATCCACGTCAGCCTGTCGAGCACATGCAGACGGCCCTGCAAGCGCTACGTCAGCGTTGGGAGGCCACCCAGCGCCTGTGGCGGGACCAGGCACAGCGGGACTTTGCCAAGGTGCACATGGAACCCCTGGACCGGGAAGCGCAGAGGACATTAGCGGAAATGCAGCGCCTGGCCGAGGTGCTGGCGAAGGCGTGGAGGAACGCGCCATAAGGCTTGCGGGGGGTTAGGCCCTCCCCCTCCCCCCCATGGCGGGGGCAGCGGGAGGGGGATTCGGGCGCTACAGGGGATAGGGGTGTGGAGTACCGCAATCCCGATCGTGGGGCGGCGGGAAAGGTGAAGGACCGCCTGAGGCTAAGCGCCTCGCCCCTTCTCCTAGGATTGGGAGAGGGGGCGGGGGAACACAAGGGGGTGGGGGTGGGGGCCCATGAAAGCCGACTCTCCCTGTGAGTTCTCCCCCTAACTTTAGGGAAGGCTCCAAGGTGGGAATAAATGTCGAAAAGTCACCCACATGGTCTGCAGAAAGTCAGAGAAGGAGAAAAGCCATGAGTGGACCCACCCTCTACGCACAATACCGCAAGATTTTCCAAGAAATTTGGCGAGAACGCCTCGCCAGAGAAGCCGAATTAGACTTCCGGCTGGAACAGCGACTACAAAAAGCTAAGGCTTTTAAAGAGGAAATGATGAGTAAGTTGGCAAACCTCGATAAACTTGCAGAGGATTTGGTTGACAGTGTGGTAAGAAACAACATCGAAGGAGAAAATAAGGACTCAGCAGCAAGAAGAAAAATATTAAGAAATGAGATATACTATTATTCGAAAGATTTTGTTGGACACATCGAGATTACAGATATACCTCAAATAAAGAATATCATTGAAGAAGCTGATGATGCGAAGGATACTGCAATTTCATATGCTGGCAAATATTTATTCGAAGAAGTATTTGGACTATTTGTGATGGGTGTGGGCATTGTTCTATGTTTGTTATTTGAGGCTGTTATTCAGATTTTAGACTCCCTTGGCGTTGACGTTGGGATTGGCGTTATGGCTATCTTTCTTGCAGCATGGCTAATAATTGCCTTTGTATTAACGCGCAAAATTGTAGAAAAGCGGACAACTGATATTAAGAAAGTGTCCATGATAGTAGCTAAAATAAGCGCCTTAGCAGAGCAAGGACCGAACCTTGTCGAAAAGCACTATGAACAAATGGTGAGTGACGCTCAGCGAAAATACCATGAAGATATGGAACAGATTCTCCGGGATTTTCGCGATCAAGTGCAACAACTGTCACCTGCGTTAAAAGACCTTACCCAAACTATTCCCCCCTCCCTAATCTCCTGGCAAGACATGGCCTGGCGGGCCTGGCGACCAGGAGGCCAGGAGGCTTTACAACGCCTGCCTATCAGCATTGGTACGTTTAGGATTATCGAGTCCATCTCAGCCCCTGCCTTGCTGCCCCTGCCCAACAGCCACTCGCTGCTGATCAAGGCCGGAGGAGCAGCAAGAGACCAGGCAATACCAGCCATCCAAGCCCTCCTCCTCCGCCTCTTGGCCACCATTCCCCCTGGCAAAACCCGCTTCACCTTCATCGACCCCGTCGGCCTGGGCCAAAACGTGGCCCCCTTCATGCGCCTGGCTGACTATGACGAACAACTGGTCACCTACCGCGCCTGGAGCGAACCAGCACACATCGAACAACGCCTGGCGGAACTCACCGAGCACATGGAGAACGTCATCCAGAAGTACCTGCGCAACGAGTACGCCACCATCGAGGAGTACAACCAGCAGGCGGGCGAAATCGCGGAGCCCTACCGCTTCCTCGTCATCTTCGACTTCCCCACCAACTTCAGCGAGGACGCGGCCCGCCGTCTGCTCAGCATCGCGCAGAACGGCCCCCGCTGTGGGGTCTACGCCATCATCCTGGCCGACCCCAGCAAGGAAATGCCCCACGGTTTCAACCTGGCTGACCTGGAACGGGCCTGCACGGTCATCTCCTGGAACGGCGAACATTTCATCTGGGAGGACGAGGACTTCCGCCACTGCGCGCTGGAACTGGACACCCCGCCCGAGCCCGAACTCTTCAACCGCATCCTGGACGCGGTGGGCGAGGCCGCCAAAGAAGCGGGCAAGGTGGAAGTCCCCTTCGAGCGCATCGCGCCCCCGCCCGACCGCTGGTGGCGCGAGGACAGCCGTGAGGGCATTCGCGTGCCCTTGGGCCCCGCGGGCGCGCGGCGGCTTCAATACCTGGAATTGGGCCAGGGTACCGCGCACCATGTGCTTGTTGCAGGTCGCGTGGGGTCAGGTAAGTCCACCCTCCTCCACGTCCTCATCACCAACCTGGCCCTCACCTACAGCCCCGACGAGGTGGAACTCTACCTGGTAGACTTCAAGAAAGGCGTGGAGTTCAAGGGCTATGCCACCTACGCGCTGCCCCACGCCCGTGTGGTGGCCATCGAGAGCGAGCGGGAATTCGGCCTTAGCGTGCTCCAGGGCCTGGACGCGGAACTGAAGCGGCGAGGGGACCTCTTCCGCGCCGCGGGTGTGGACCACATCGCCGACTATCGGGAGAAGACCGGCGAGCGCATGCCCCGCATCCTCCTCATCGTGGACGAGTTCCAGGAGTTCTTCACTGAGGACGACGCGGTGGCCGCGCAGGCGTCGCAGGTTCTGGATCGGCTGGTGCGCCAGGGGCGCGCGTTTGGCGTGCACGTACTGTTGGCCTCCCAGACTCTGGCCGGAAGTTATACCCTGGCCCGCAGCACTATAGACCAGATGGCGGTGCGCATCGCGCTCCAGTGCAGCGAGGCGGACTCCCGTCTCATCCTGGCCGACGACAACCCCGCGGCCCGGCTCCTCTCCCGGCCCGGGGAGGCCATCTACAACGACGCCAACGGCCTAGTGGAAGGCAACCACCCCTTCCAGGTGGCCTGGCTGCCCGACGACGAACGGGAGCGCTACCTGCAGCGCATCCGTGCCTTCGCAGAAGAGCAGGGCTACCGTCCACCCCAACCTCAGATTGTCTTCGAGGGCAACGCGCCCGCACTCATTGAACACAACCAACGGCTCAACACCCTCCTGTCTGCCCCCATCTGGCCCGAAGTCGGCCGTCGGGTTTTCGCCTGGCTAGGCGAACCCGTGGCCATCAAGGACCCCACAGCGGCCCACTTCCGCCGCCAGAGCGCCAGCAACCTGCTCATCGTAGGCCGGGACGACGAATCCGCCCTGGGGATGGTCACGGCCGCCCTCCTCAGCCTCGCCGCCCAATACCCGATACCTGATACCCGTTTTTACCTCTTGGACTTCACCCCTGTGGACGCGCCCTACGCTGACCTCCTTGCCCGCCTGGCCGCCCTGCTTCCCCACCGGGTGAAACGCGGCCGTCGTCGCCAGTTGCCCGACCTCATCGCGGAGGTGGCCGCGGAGGTGAACCGCCGTCTGGACCAGATGGACGAGGACCAGGTGTGGAAGGAGCCCGCGGTTTATCTCTTCATCTACGGCCTGCAGCGGGCGCGGGACTTGCGCCAGGAAGAGGACTTTGGCTTCCCCTTTGGGGTGGAAGAGGAAGAGGCGCCGCCCAACCCCGCGCAGCAGTTCGCCACCATCGTGCGGGAAGGACCGGAAGTGGGCGTGCACACCATTGTCTGGTGCGATACCTACGCCAACCTCACCCGCACCCTGGACCGTCGCTCATTGCGGGAATTTGAGATGCGGGTGGCCATGCAGATGAGCGCGGAGGATTCGGCCAACCTTATTGACACCCCGGCTGCGAGCAAGTTAGGTCTATATCGGGCCTACTTCTACAGCGAGGACGAGAGCCGCCTGGAGAAATTCCGGCCCTATGGCCTGCCGTCAGAGGCATGGCTGGCGTGGGTAGGGGAACGCTTTAGTGTAAGAACATCCTGAAACGTCACGGCAACGTATTCACTCTGACAGGGATTTCCGGCCCCGGCATACTTATGTGCCAGGGCCGGAAATCCAACCTACGACTATTGGATGATCGCTGGCACGAAGATGGACCAGCGCGCTTGGGAGACCGTCACCGCGTACGCGCCCATCTCCTGCGCGAACACCACCACCTGATTATTGGCCGCGTCCACCACAAACCCATCCACAGGCACCCATGTGCCCGCGTTGGTCAGGTGCACGACACGTAACGCGCTTTCCGGGATATGATGAACCGCGAGCACATCAGCATCGTAAGGGATGCGTAACACCATTGGCGCGGCCTCTTCCTCCTCGAGTGAGGCTGTCCCGCCTGTGCCTCCACCGGCCAGCACATCCTGGGCGTCCACCGTGTACATGGGACTCACCAGCAGCAGTGATGTACCCCCCGCGGATTGAGGCCACGCATCATACATGCCCGGCAGCATTCCCACGGGCATCTCCGCGAGCGCGTCCATTATCGACGCCTGAAACGTGAGCAGTACCGGCGTTCCGGGCAGGGAGGCCACATCCTGTAGCACTCCCGCGGGGATATACAAGGAAGCACCGTCCTCCAGTTCCCCATAGAAGGACTGACCAGGATTCACCATCTGGGCCAGGTCCTGAGCCACCGTGTACGCGTGGGCTAACGTCAGGTCGAGAACGATATCCGCCCGATTCACATCGACCACCGTCTGCGTTATCCACAACGTGTTCTCTACCTCGTAAAGAGCCCCCACCACCCACTTCTGGCCCTGGAGCAAGGGCAAGGAATACGTACCCTCCCCAGCAGAGGACATCTCCACCCACGTCCGCGTATGCCCCGCCGTTAGCGTCTGGGCGCTGGCCGTAGCAGCCCACACCAGCGCGGGTAGTCCAGACACATCCTCCTGTTTGCTTGTGCCAGAGGGCGTGGCCAGTGCAAGATGCCCGTGAATAACAGCATCCCCCGACCTGAACTGGAGTACCGGCTCCGGTGCAGGTTGATCTTCACGCACAGAAATGAGTTCAGGCTGAGGACTGATCCACGCCTCTTCTCCCAGAAGAAGACTGGGTGGCCCTACTACAGAAAGCACATAAGATCCCGGCGGCAGGCCAAGAACAAAGGCCCCATCCTCCCGAGTGACCACCACATGCTCACGAACCCACGAGCGCTCAGCAGAACTTCCGTCCGGAATCGCAAGCCCCATCGCCAGAACCACTGCTCCCCGGACCCCCTTCCCATCGGGGGCGAGAACGCGGCCACGCACCGCGATGCCCACCTGGGCCACAGGGAGATTCACATCTACATCCCGAGTATTGGGAGGCACGGAAAGCGTCTGGACCGGTGGCATCTCCACATAAGGCGTGTTCGGGTCCACCTGGAAAGCTAGAATCCAGTTCCCCGGCCCTGCACGTAAATTCCCCGTGCCTGTATCCGGATCAATGTGGGTGGCCGACCACGTGCCAGCCCGGTCACTAGACGCGTGCCATCCCAAAAGAAGACCACTCACCCCCAGCACTCGAGTCTCTCTGTCCACATCCCAAAGATGGCCGTGAACTGTCGTCTCCGCCACAGGTAACGTAATGGTCACGTTCGCATCCTGGGTGGCCGAAATGCCCTTCTTAGAGGTGACCATGTACGCACCGGGCGTGCAAGAAGGGGGATACAGCGCGGGGTCCACGCCCAATCCGCTGAGGTCTGGATTAGGAATAACCGTTAACCGATATTCCCCCGGCACCACAGAGAGATCAAACGTCTCCCCCACAAACGTTCGGTACGCGTACGCGACAGGAGTACCCTTGCGAAACGCGGCCACAACTCCACAGGCATCTGTGGCCGGAGCCCCCGTGTCAGAGCGCACCAACCTGCCATGGATGTGTACATCAGCGGGCATCACCCGCAACACCACACCTTTCACCACATCCTCATCCGCCACAGTGAGGACTTTCTGCCACTGGAAACGATAGGGCATATACGGGTCCTCCGGTCCCAGAGCAACCGCAATCCACCAGGTCCCCGCGCTCAGGCGGTGAGTAAAGCGTCCCTGTGCATCGGTCACCACCCGTCGCACCGGTGTCCAGGACGCGGTTGTCATCCCCTTCTCTGAGAGAAGCGCAGCCACGACCGTAACCCCGCTCACCGGATCATCCTGGGGTGTCAACACCTGCCCCTGGACCGTCGCGGTCCCCGGGGCTACAGGACGCAGGTACAGGAACCCCATATCGTGCACATCCCCTGCCTCAACAGTAAAGGGAAGGAGCAAGGGCGGGATATAAGCGCTGGGATCCTCGGGCATGACATTTACCTGATAGCGCCCTGGTGGGACAGCCAGTTCAAACACACCCGTGCCCGCCCCGATGGGGGACTGAACACGCACGTTAGGGATGGGCACACTGGTCGCGGTGACAGTTACCGGAAACGTGGGCACAGTGGGCGTAGTTCCTGTGATAAGCACATGTCCGATAATGCGGGCCCTCTCCTCCTCGGGCAGTGCGTGGAATGTGAAGTCCACGTCCGAGCGCACATCCGCCTGGCGGCCGAAGACAAGCACCCGAGCCTGAGGTGGGGGGACCAGATTGGACGGCGTGGTGGCGGTTGTGGTCTCCGCGCGCACATACCAGGTTGCGGTGCCCACGGGCAGGGAGAGCGTGTACGCGCCGTGCGCATCGGTCGTAGTCTCCTGCACCTCTCCAGTGCCCGCGCGGCGGGCCACAATGCGCGCGTTCTGCACAGGGCGAGGGGTGTCCTCATCCGTGCGTGCGTGCCCCAACACCCAATTCACCGTCTCCCCCAACGCAATCCCCGCCTCGCCGCGGGATGATGCCTGGGTTACCATCGTGGTCCAGGCCAGCAAAAAGCCCAGAGCCAAAACAACAAACACACTCAACCTGCGAAACGTCCGATTCATTGTCCGTGCTCCTTTCTCACCACGCCTTCCCGCCAGGCGTACACCGCGGCCTGAGTGCGGTCGGCCAGGTGGAGTTTGCTTAAGATGTTACTCACGTGGGTTTTCACCGTCTTCTGGCTGATGTTCAGGCGCTGGGCGATGGTCGCGTTATCCAACCCCTGAGCAATAAGCCGCAGGACTTCCAACTCCCGTTGGCTAAGGTCGGTAAAGGGATTAACCATCCGGCCGCTTCGCCCGTGCAACTCCTCCACCACCCGGGCCGCAACCCGGGGATGCAAAGTGGCTTCCCCCCGAGCAGCCCGTCGCACTGCTTCTGCCAAACCTTCTGCCTTGATTTCCTTAAGAAGATAGGAGAGTGCGCCGGCTTTAATGGCAGGAAAAATGTGCTCATCCTCGTGAAAAGAAGTGAGGATGACCACCCGGGTGTGAGGGCTGACCCGCCGAATGTGTCGAGTGGCTTCCACCCCATCCATGCCGGGCATAACCAGGTCCATGAGGACCACATCCGGCACCCACTCCTCGGTCAGACGGACAGCCTCCTCGCCAGACTCCGCTTCGGCCACCACGTGGATATCTGGCTGCGCGTCCAGAAACGCACGCACGCCCTGTCGCACCACCGCGTGATCGTCCACGATAAGAACCGTGATCTTGTTGGTATCAGACTTGATGTCAGACATGGATGCCTCCAACATGACACGTCATACACTAGACATCAACACCGTGCCCTTGGCAGGTTTTTCCCCACTGTCATCCTCCCCTTTCCGAGTTTGAAGGAAATGGAGACACCCCACCTACAGCGGCAAGTGGGCTAATCCTGGCTGGGGACACGAATTTCCACGCGGGTGCCTTGGCTGGGACGGCTGGAGATGCTCATCACGCCGCCCAGGTCCTGAACCCGCTCCCGCATACTGACCAGGCCCATGCCCTTCCCTTGCACGGCCTGGAGGTCGAAACCCTGGCCGTCATCCTCCACCCACAGAACCAGAGTACTTCCCTGCCAGTGAAGTCCTACCTCCACCCGGGTAGCCTGACTGTGCTTGGCCACGTTGGCCAGGGCCTCCTGCACCACACGGAACAATGTCTGCTCCACGTGCAAAGGAATCCGCCGCACACTCCGAAAATGCCCTTCCCCGTGGATGCCCGTGTGCTGGGTCCAGGTGGACAAATATTCCCGCAGCGCGGGCACCAACCCTTGCCCCGCCAGCGCAGGGGGACGCAGTTGGCGCAGGAGCGCGTTGAGTTCCTCCTGGGCCTGGTTGGCGAGAGTTTCCGCCTGCTCCATCAATTCGACAGCCCGGTCGGGTTGGGAGGCCATCAGAGTGCGAGCAGCGGCCACTTGCATAGCCGTGGCAAAAACTTGCTGCTTGACACTGTCGTGGAGTTCCCGTGCCAGCCGATTGCGCTCTTCCAGGCTGGCCAATTCCTTGCGCATCTCCATCAGACTCTGCACATCCTCAGCCATGCGATTAAGCCGCGCGGCCAGTTCGCCAATCTCGTCTTGCCCTTTGTCCTCCGCCCGCGCGGAGAAATCCCCCTGCCCCCAGGCCTGGGTGACTCGAGCCAGCCGCCCCAGACGACGGCTCAGCCAATACGCGGTGATAAAACCGAAGAGCCCGGCCAGGATAATGCGCGTGATGGAAAGGATCACAGACACAGAGCCCAAGAGACGAATGGCCGTCTGCCAGAAACGCGCGCCCGGCGCGACAGAGACCACCCGCAAGTAAAGCGCGCCTACCACGGATCCCTCTTCTCCGTAAATGGGTTCGGCCGCGAGAACCACCCCGCCCGGCTGGCGCACCACACGCCCCATCCCCTGCAAAGCATCCTGAATAAGGGAGCGGCTCACTGCCGGAGCCCGGGGGTCAACAAAAGGCTCTGTGGTCCAGCCCCCGCGCAAAGCAGAGGGCACATTGCTCGCCAAAAGAGAGCCATCAGAAGCCACTACCGCGGCCAGGTCATAACGGCGGGGTAGAGAAGAGGGTACGGCCTCGTCCTGGGGGACAGGAAGGGGTAAACCGGGAAGTCCGCTGCCCCCCTCGCGCAGAGGCACGGACCGGGTAAGCCACACCGTGAGCGCGTCTCGATCTTGGGGGACATCGCGCAAAAAGACCGCCACGGGCAGAGCCATTTGTTGGGCTGTATATGCCACCATTTGCGACACACGGCGTCCCCGGGTAGTGGCCCAGGCAAGGCCGGAGAGCACCAGGATCTGAAATAAGATCAAGGTGGCTAACATGCCCAGGGTGTAATACAGCGTCAACCGCCAGCGAAGTCCCCGGGGACGGGGCAGGGTGAACCGCATGCGCACCTTCCTTATCAGGAGGGATTTCCGCTTCCAGCATACCACATCCCCACGCGTTTGTCATCAGTCCCCGGGGGTATTTTTTCTCGGTCGGAGGGCGGAAAAACCTTCGCTGTAACGTAAAACAACTTGCCAAGCCCCCTGCGGAGATCCACCCAACCGCTTGGACAAATCGTTTCCCTATGCAGGATTTTTAGTGGTATAATGGCGATGTCTAAATTGTTTGGGGAGGCGCACATGCTGTCTACCATTCAGACTGCTTGCCCCCGTTGTCATCGACCATTAACCTTCAACACGGCTACGATTTGGGCCACGTGGACTTTTGGGGTAGCCGTGTTGTCGCTGCTAGCCACCTCATTGGGAATTGTGTTCTTTGGGAAATAAATACAGGCACCGAATGCCAGAGGAATAATCCATGACCATCCAGGTACATCTGCGTGTTGACGAGCACAATCGAGTTCAAGCCTACCTGAACGAAAAGCCCATTGCAGAGGCCGTGGCCCTGGACCACCTTCTCCAAATGGTGCGCACAGGTCGGGAAGAGAGCGGTCGTTCCCTCTGGGTACCCGAAACAACGGTTCACTCCCCAGTGGCTACAATCCAGGATCCCCTTGGCCAGAGACTCTTTCAGTCCTTAGGCGGCCCCACCCTGCTCTCGAGCCTTGAAACGGATCCAGACAGTCTTCTTCTGCTCCACATAGATCCACCGGCTGAAACCGTGCCCTGGGAGCGGGCCACCCTGCCCGAGGGCGACCTGCTGGCCATTGCCTACTCCGTGGCCCGGGTGGTAAACCGCCCCGTCCCGTCCCTGTCCCAGGGCCAGGCAGTGAGCCAACTGCTGGTGCTGACCGCGGACCCCCTGGTGGACGAATGGGGACGCCCCCGTCGCGCACGCCTGGACTTTGAAGCCGAACTCAAAGGCCTGCGCCAGGCCCTGGCCGAAGCCAACGTAGGCCTGACCGCCCGCCGCGTCCCACCCACCCGGGGGGAACTGCAGGCCGCGCTTCGCCAGGGGCCAGCCATCCTGCACCTGGCCGCCCACGGCACCGTGAACGAGAAAGGCCCCTGGCTGCTGCTGGAGGACAAGACAGGCGGGCCAGACCGTCTGTCCGGCCACGAGTTGATCCGCCTCGCGCCCCGGGGCTACCTGCGCCTGGTGGTGCTGGCCGCGTGTCTCACCGCGGCGGGGGGTCCCACCCAGCGCCTGGCCCGAGCCCTGGTGGAAAAGGGTGCTCCGGCCGTGGTCGGCATGCAGGGGACGTTGCCTGACTCCCTGGCCCCGGCCTTCGCGCGGCACTTCTACGCTGCCCTCTTCCAGGGTCTGCCCCTGCCCGAAGCCCTGCGCCAGGCCCGCCTGGCCATGCACGACGACGCCCTGGACCTGCTCAAGGGTGAGGAGGAACGCGAGGTACAGGCCAAGCACCTGGCCGCCCTGCCCGTGCTCTACCTGGCCCAGAACGTCCTTGAGGCCTTTCCTTTACCCCAGGGCCAGCCTGCACCGTACCTGGACCTGCCGGGCCGCGTGGCCCTGCCCGAAGAGACCATCAGCGCGCCCACCCCCTTCCTGGGACGGGAGGAGCACCTGCACGGCCTGGCCCGTCTCTACCAGGAAGGCCACAGGGTGGTCACTTTGACGGGCACCGCGGGGGTGGGCAAGACCGCGCTGGCCGCGGCCTTTGCCCGCCGCTTTGCCTGGTACTGGCTCCACGGTGTGGTGGGCTACAGTTTCGCCCCCTTCGAGGAACAATTACCACCAGCCCTCGCCTTCGCCCAGGCCCTGGGGGCCGCGGCCCTGGGCCCAGAGGCCGCCCAAACCCTGACCCGGGCCGCCGATCTGCCCGGGCTGCTGCGAGAGCGGGGCTGGCAGGGCCTGCTGGTGCTCGACAACTACGAGACCGTGCTCCAGGCTTTGGAGGAAGAGGGCAGGGACGGCCCAGCCCACCGCATTCACCGGCTGGTGTACCGCCTGGCCGAGGATGGCCATGCCCTGCTCCTTACCAGCCGCCAGCAACCCGCGGGTCTGCCTGGGGAGACCACCTATCCTCGTCACGGCCACTTGCTGGGCCTGCCCGAGGCCGAAGCCGCAGCCCTCTTTGTGTACCACAGTCAGCGGGCCAAAGGCCTGTCCCACGAAAAACAGACCTCCCTGGCTCGCCAGGTGGCCCAGGCCACCGAGGGCCACCCCCTGGCCATCCGGCTCCTGGCCCATGAGTTCGACCACAGCCTCGAAGTCATGCCAGAGGCCTTCCTGACCAACTGGGCCGAAGAATTGCAGCAGGCTGAAGTCCACGGCCTGCCTCACCACCACCGCACCTTCACCGCCGCGCTGGACCGCACCTACCGCCGCCTGGACCCCGAAACCCAGCGTCGGGCCCGATTGCTGGCCCTTTACCCCTTTCCCTTCCTGGCCGAGGCCGCGGCCCTGGCCTGGCACCTGCGCACCGCCGAGGCCGCGCCCGACGCGGAGGCTGCGCGAAGCACCTTGTTGAACCTGCACCAGCGGGGCCTGCTGGAAGTCACCATGACCTTCGCGGGCAGCGACGTGCCCCGAGTCTTCCGCCTGCTGCCGCCTGTGCGCGAGGCCTTGCGGGCCCGGCTGACGCCGGACGAGGAAACCGAAGCCCAGCAAGCCCTGGCCGCCTATGGCGCCTGGCTGGCCCGTCGCGCTTACGGCGCCATTCACTACGACCTCGCCCTGGCCCAACTGGTGCGGGAATCCATGCCCGCGCTGGACGCGGCCGTGGCCACCCTGGAGGGAATAGAACGGCTCTGGCACATCCAACGCACTGCCTGGCTCAAAAAGGCCTACGGCGATTACGACGGCGCGCTGGAATTGCTACAGCCCTACGACCGGGAATTGCCCGCGGCCCCCGATGAAGAAGTTCGCAGGGCCTACAGTAGCTTGTGGTACGAGTTGGCTGGCATCTACGCTACCCGCGGGGACCTGGACCGGGCCCTCCGCCTCTACCAACAGAGCCTGGACATTGACGACCGCCTGGGCGACCAAAAGGGCAAGGCCGCCACCCTGCACGAAATGGCCTACATCTACCGCCTGCGCGGGGACCTGGACCGGGCCCTCCGCCTCG
>Ga0256914_1002937_pt1 | contig 13848 bp, 14 predicted proteins | sample HulkmetaG_FD_191571 | JGI IMG/M metagenome (GOLD analysis project Ga0256914, IMG submission 191571) | Hydrothermal chimney microbial communities from Main Endeavour vent field at the Juan de Fuca Ridge, Pacific Ocean - Hulk | ecosystem: Environmental > Aquatic > Marine > Hydrothermal vents ... | reverse complement strand
CTGGCTGGAATGACGAAGAAAGAGTATTCGGGTAATGCCGATAAAACCGAGCCGGGAGACAGCCCGCGCTTTGAAAGGGCGGGGTCGGGAGCGCTGACGGTTCGGGCTGCTACGGGTGCAGACCCGGGAACTCGAGCCCGGTCCGCTCGTCCCAGCCCATCCGCAGGTTGAGGGCCTGAATAGCGTGGCCCGCCGTGCCCTTGACCAGGTTGTCGATGGCGCTGATGACGACCAGGCGGCCGCTGTCGGGCTCGAGCTCGAACCCTACGTCGGCGAAGTTGGAGCCGGTTACCACCTTCGGATCCGGGTAGCGGTGGATGCCGCGGCGCTGCTTGACCAGGCGTACGAAGGGCTTGTCTGCGTAGAACTCGCGGTAGGCCTGCCAGACGTCCTGCTCGGAGAAGCCATCGGGCACGAAAGCCTGGGCGGTCATCAGGATGCCGCGGATGCGCTCGGTGGCTACCGCCGTCATGTAGACGTTCGGAGAGCCGGGCAGGTAGTCGAGCACCTCGGCGGTATGGCGGTGACCGGTGGGCTTGTATACGCGCAGCGCTCCGCTGCGCTCGGGGTGGTGTCCGGCAAGGCCGGGTTCGGCGCCGGCGGCTGAGGAGCCGACCATGACCGTCACAAAAACGTCGCGACGGGCCGCCAGCCCCTGGGCGAAGAGCGGGTAGAGACCGAGGATGGTAGCGGTGGCGGTGCAGCCGGCCCCGGCGAGCCAGTTCGAGTCTTTGATCTGCTGGGCGTTGATTTCGGGGTTGGCGTAGGCGAACTCGGATAGCAGCTCCGGCCGCGGGTGGGCGCCGTAGAAGCGCTCGTAGAGCTCGAGAGTCTTGAGCCGGAAGTCGGCCGAGAGGTCGATGATGTAAGGGGCTTTTTCCTTGAAATAGTCGAAGTTGGCCGCGGCCACGCCGTGGGGGAGACCCAGCACCAGCAGGTCGGCCTCCTCGAGCTTTTCGGGGTCGGAGAACTTGAGGGCGGTCTGGCCGCGCAGGTTGGGGTGGACGAAGGCCACCGGCTGCTTCAGGTAGCGGCGGCTGGTCACCTGCACGACGTCCAGGTAAGGGTGGCCCAGGGCCAGGCGCAAGAACTCGCCCCCGGCGTATCCGGAGCCTCCGACGATGACGGTTCTCAGGGGTTCCATGCTCTTTTCATGCTATCAGGCCGGCGCGGCCCGGTTCGCGGAAAGGCTAGTCGAGCTCGCCCGAGAAGAGAGGGGCTTCTTCGGAGCGCAGCTCCGCCTCGGTCACCAGCCGGCCGTCCGCGCGGATGTGGCCCACCTCTCCGGGTTCGAGCGCCCCGAACTCAACCAGGCCGCGGACCACCAGGTAGCGGCGGTGGCAGCGGCGCGGGTCTTCCTCGGCGCAGACCAGGGCCACGACGTGGCGGTTCGCCAGCTCCACCAGCTCGGCCAGCCCCCGCCGGAAGTCCGGGTCGCCGAGGCGCTCTTCTACGTTCAGCCGGCGGCGGCTACCGTGGGGAACGCCGCCGAGCCGGTCGCCCATCCAGACGTAGCCAAAGCCGGCCCGCGCCAGCTCCCGGGCGAAGGGCTGGTGGTTGTACTGGGGGTTGTGCCGCGAGAAGGGGCGGGCGCGAACGTCCACGACTACCTCCACGCCGCGGGCGCGCAGCAGCTCGAGAAAGCGCTCGAGCGGCAGGTTCGAGTGGCCGATGGTATAGAGCACCCTCAACCTCCCAGCCAGCGTTCCAGCGGCCAGGCGTTGACCACGCGCTCGGGCCCCAGGCCGGCCTTGCGGGCCATCCAGACGCCGTAGCGAACGTCGGCGTAGCCCTCGGGGGAGTGGGCGTCGGGGCCGATGGAAAAGAGCAGGCGGTCGCGGTAGCGCAGCGCCTGCCGCCAGTCGAGGTCGAGCCGCCAGGGGTTGGCGTTTATCTCGACTACCTTGCCCAGCTCCGCCGCCCTTTCGAGCACCCTGTCCCAGTCGGCCGCCACGCCCTGGCGGCGCAGCAGCAGGCGGCCCGTCGGGTGGGCCAGGATGGTCAGGTGGGGGTTCTCCAGCGCCCGCAGCAGGCGCTCGGTTTGCGCGTCCCGCGGCAGGTTGAAGTGGGAGTGGAGGGAGCCCAGGACAACGTCGAAGCCGCTCAGCACCTCTTCGGGGTAGTCGAGCGAGCCGTCCGCCAGAATGTCCGACTCGATCCCCTTGAGAATGACGAAGGGAGCCAGCTCGGCGTTGAGGGCCGCAATCTCGGCCCACTGCCGCTCCAGGTCGGCCGGCGTCAGCCCGCCGGCGTAGGAGGCGGTTTGCGAGTGGTCGCTGACCACCATGTACTCGTAGCCGGCGGCCACGGCGGCCTCGGCCATGGTCCGCAGGGTGGCGCTGCCGTCCGAGTAGCTGGTGTGCAGGTGAATCAGGCCGCGCAGGTCTTCCTCGGCCAGCAGCCGCTGCGGCGGCTCGAGCCCCACGTGCTCGGGCTCGCGCCAGCAGGGCGGCGGGGCCGGCGCGGCGAGGGCGGCGAAGACCGCCTCTTCATCCGCGGCCGCCGGAAGCGGCCCCAGCGAGGCGACGAAGGTTTCGGAGCCGGTGGCGCGCACCAGCTCGCTGCCGAAGCGGCCGGCGGCAACGCAGAAGACCCGGAGCGGAAGGCCCTCCAGGGCGCCGTGGACCACGCCGCCGCGCACCTCGCGGGCGTGCTCGCCCAGCGCCGCGGCCACCTCCGCCGGCCCGGCGGTGGTTACCAGGTCAACGTTGCCAATGGTTTCCAGACGCCGCCGCAGGCTGCCCGCCAGCGTCGCCGCGATGCCCGCTCCCGCCAGGTCGGAAAGCAGCAGCGCCGCTGATTCCAGGCCGGTCGAGAGATGGACCCGGCGGACGTTGGCCAGGGCGAAGCGGGCGGCCTCGAGAATCGCCTGCTGGCTCTTCTGGCCGAAGCCGGGCATGGCGGCTATCCGCCCTTCTTCGGCCGCCCGCACCAGCTCCTCCAGCGAGTCGACGCCCGCCTGCCAGAGGGCGCGGATGCGCCTGGGCCCCAGGCCCTGCACGGCAAAGAGCTCGCTCACCCCCGGCGGTACCTGGCCGCGCAGCTCTTCCAGGTAGTCGAAGCCGCCGCTTACAACTATTTCTTCGAGCGCCGCGGCCAGCCCCTTGCCGATGCCCGCCAGCGAGGCAAAACCGGCGGCCCGCAGCTCCTCCAGCTCGCCCTGGTAGCGCTCCAGCGCCCGCGCCGCCTTGCGATAGGCGTTTACCCGGAAACCGCTCTCGCCAAGCACCTCCATCAGGTCGGCGGTCTCCGCCAGCATCCGCGCCAGGTCCTTGGTGGTCATCAGGCCCTTTCCAGCGGGTAAGGCTCGGGTTTGCGGCCCCGGTAGACCCAGGCCTCGCGGTAGCCCGCTTGCAACAAGATCTCCACCGCGTCGCCAAAGCGCCAGCCGACCTCACCGGGCTTGTGGGCGTCGGAGCCGAGGACCACCGGAATCCCCAGCTCGGCCGCCCGCTCGAGGACGCGGGGGGCCGGGTAGAGCTCGCCGATCGGCTTGCGCCAGCCGGCGGTGTTGACGTCGAGCGCCAGGTCGGCGTTCCTGATTACGTTCAGCACCCCCTCGACCAGGTCCCAGGCTTCCTCCGGGGGCACGTGGCCGAACTTCTTGGGCAGGTCGAGGTGGCCGATGGCGTCATAAAGGCCCGACTCGGCCGCCGCGTAGACCAGAGCGTAGTAGTCGGCGTATACGTCCATCCGATCGCGGCGCTCGAACTCGTCTTTGTAGCGGGGATGGTCGAAGGGCCAGGCGCCGATGAAGTGGACGGAGCCGATGACGTAATCGTAGGGGTAGGCTTCGAGCTGCTGGCGGACGAAGCTCTCGGTGCCGGGGTGAAAGTCGGCCTCGAGGCCCAGGCCCACGTAGAAGCCTGCGGGCGCCGCCGCGCGCGCCTGTTCGACCAGGGCGTGGTAAAGGGGGAGCTGCTCGGCCGGCATCCGGCTCTCCGGGTCGAACCAGGCGGGCATGGGGTTGTGATCGGTGAAAACCAGCCCGTTCAAACCGGCCTTTTGCGCCGCCGCCAGGTAGTTGGTCAGGCTCCCTTCGGCGTGTTTGCAGAGCGGGGTGTGAACATGGCTATCGTACATACCTCTAGCCTACAGGAGCGCAGGCGAAAACCAGTTCGCCGACCAGGTAGCGGCCGCTTTCGGGGTCGGGCTCCGGCGGGCCCAGCTCGCTTTGAACCAGCACCGCCTGCGGCTGCGGCAGGCCGGGGCCGCGCTCCATTACCGCCTCCGCCGACCAGCGAGCCGCCCAGAGGCGTTTGAGCGCCCAGAGGGCCTCCAGCGGCGTGCCCCCGCGCTCCAGGCGCAGCTCGCCGGCCCGGCGCAGCGTGTAAGGGCCGGCGGGCAGGGAGGCCACGAAGTTCTCGCCCCGCTCGGCCAGCAGGTACGACCGGACTATCAGCTCCCGCGCCCGCGCGGCGGCCGCGGCCAGGCGCTCCTCGTCGACGCGCGCCCCCCAGACGCCGGCGAAGAGGCGTTCTATTTGCGCCGGCAGGTTGTTGAGCCGGTAGAACTCGTCCTCGACCCAGGCGGGCACGACCCAGGTGGGAACCAGCCGCGCCCCGGCCGCCGCCAGCTTCTGCAGGCAGGCCGGCTCGCCCTCCTCGCGACTCGCCTCGAGGGGAACCACCGGCCGGTAGCGCAGGTCTTCGTCACGAAACACGGCAGTGCTCCCGCAGGCGTTCGTCGAGAGGCGGACGGGCGCCGCGGTGCGAGACCACCCAGCCCGAAACGACCACCGCGAACCCCGCCGCCTCCCTCAGGCCCGCGCCCGCCAGCCAGCGGGCCAGGAAGGCGCCGGCAAAGGCGTCGCCGGCGCCGGTGGCGTCGGTGGCCTGGTCGGGGGTGGGGGGAACGTAGTCGTAGCGCCCCCCGCGGCCCACCAGCGCCCCGCGGGCGTCGAGTTTGAGGGCGATTATCGCTCCCGGGTAGATTTCACTCAGGCGGCGGGCTATCTCGTCGGGCTCGCTCTGGCCGGTCAGCACCCGCCCCTCGTCGTAGTTGGGGAAGAGGACGGTCGGCTCCAGCTCGGCGGTCATCCGCACGAAGGCCGCCGGGTCGGTTTCTTCGATCAGCTGGAAGGAGGCCGGGTCCAGGGAGATGCTCATACCGGCGGCCCGCGCCCGCTGCGCCGCCGCCAGCGCCGCCCTGCGCGGCGGGTCGGTGAAGAGAGACCAGCCGGTCAGGTGCAGGTGGCGGGCGCTTTCCAGGCTGGCCGGCAGGTCGGCCTCGGTCAGCAAGAAGTCGGCTCCCTGGCCCGAGACCATCGAGCGCTGGCCGGTGTGGTCCACCCAGACGGCCACCACGCCGGTGGGGCGGCTCGAGGTCTCGCTGAGGTGGTGGGCCACCCCTTCTTCGGCCAGGTTCTCGCGGGCCAGCTCGCCGAAGCGGTCGCGGCCGATCTTGCCGACGAAGCCGCTCCTGGCGCCGCAGCGCCGCGCCCAGACGGCCACGTTGGCGGCGCTGCCGCCCGGCTGCAGCTCGACGCGGCCAAAGGTGTCGCCGCCGGGGGCCAGCGGCGCGCCGGTGTGGATCAGCACGTCCCAGGCGAAGTCGCCGATCGCCAGAACGTCAAGGGGCTCGCTCACGACTCCCAGACTAGCAGAAGCTAGGAGTCGCCCTCGGTCCAGAGGTAATGGGCGGCCGCCGAGCGGTAAGGGGCGAAGCGCCGGCCCAGTTCCTCCACCTCCGCCCGGGAGGTCAGGCCGTAGAGACGCTGCGCCTGGCGGACCATCCCCAGGTCGCTGGTCGGCCAGACGTCGAGGCGGCCCAGGCTGAAGATGAGTACCATCTGCGCGGTCCAGGGGCCGACGCCGGCCAGGGCGGTCAGCCGCCGCATCACCCCGGCGTCGTCGAGCCGCTCGAGCCCGGCCAGTTCGCCCGCCAGCTCGGCCCGGGCTATTCCCAGCAGCGCCCGGCCCTTGGCGTAGGCCAGCCCCAGGGAGCGCAGCCCCTCCTCGCCCAGCTCGAGCACCCGTTCGGGCTCCAGGTCGGTGGCCCGCTTGAGGCGGGCGAAGATGGTCCGCGCCGCCGCGTTGGAGAGCTGCTGACCCACCACCGCCCGCAGCAGCGAGGGAAACACCGGGTGCAGCCCCCAGGAGTAGGGGCCGTGTCTGGCCACCAGGCCGGCCATCACCGGGTCGCGGGCCAGGTGTTCCAGCGCCTCCGCCGAAGCGACCACCCGGCCCAGGTGCTCAACAGACATGAGCCGAGTCTACGCGAGGGCGGCCGCCGGGGCCAAGCCCGGCGCGGGTCCCTTGCCGCGGGTAAAAATGGCCCGTATGCTTGATTTTGAAAGTGAGGTAGACGATGCTTGACTACTACCAGTCCCTGGAGTTGTTCAGCCCCGAAGAGCGGGCCATTCAGGCCGCGGCGCGCAAGTTTCTGGAAGCGGAGGCAATGCCCTACATCCGCGACTGGTGGGAGAAGGGCGAGTTTCCCACGCACCTCATCAAACCCTTCGGCGAGATGGGCTTCCTAGGCTCCAACCTGCCGGAGGAGTACGGCGCCGCCGGGGTTTCGAACAACGCCTACGGGTTGATAATGTACGAACTCGAGCGCGTCGACTCCGGCCTGCGCAGCTTCGCCAGCGTCCAGGGAGCGCTGGTGATGTACCCGATTTACACGTACGGCTCCGAGGAGCAAAAACGCGAGTTCCTCCCCAAGCTGGCCAGCGGCGAGATGGTCGGCTGCTTCGGTCTGACCGAGCCCGACGGCGGTTCCGACCCGGGCGGCAACATGAAGACCAAGGCCGTCAAAGACGGCGACTACTACATACTCAACGGCACCAAGATGTGGATCACCAACGGCACCATCTCCGACATCGCCATCATCTGGGCCAAGGACGAGGAGGGCAAGATTCTCGGCTTCATCGTCCCCACCGATACGCCGGGCTTCTCGGCGCCGCTGGTGCACCACAAGTACAGCCTGCGGGCCAGCGTAACCAGCGAGCTGGTAATGGAGGACGTCCGCATCCACAAGGACTACCTGCTCCCCAAGTCGGGCAGCCTCAAGGCCCCGCTCTCCTGCCTGACCCAGGCCCGCTACGGCATCGCCTGGGGCGCGCTGGGCTCGCTGGAGGCGGTGTACACGGAGGCCCTCGACTTCGCCCAGAGCCGGGTAACCTTCGGCCGCCCCATCGCCGCCAGGCAGCTAGTGCAGGAAAAGCTGGTCTACATGCTCACCGAGCACAGCAAGGGGCTCTTGATGGCCTGGAAGCTGGGCAGGATGAAAGACGAGGGCACCATGAAGCACACCCACGTCTCCATGGCCAAGCGCAACAACGTTCGCGTCGCCCTCAACAGCGCCCGTCTGGCCCGCGAGATTCTCGGGGCCAGCGGCATCACCGTTGAATACAGCGCCATCCGCCACATGCTCAACCTCGAGTCGGTCGACACCTACGAGGGCACCTACGACATCCACACCCTGATCATCGGCCGCGACATCACCGGCGAGAACCCCTTCGTCTAACCTGCTTTCGTCTGCGTCGGGGCGGGCGCGCGCCCGCCCCTCGCCGTTGTCGCGGCGCGGCGGGTCTTTACCCGTATGCTAGGGGTATGAAGATAGTAACCATCGTCCTCGACTCGGTCGGGCTCGGCTACCTGCCCGACGCCCCCGCCTTCGGCGACGAGGGCGCCGACACCCTCGACCACACCGTCCTCAAGACCGGCGTCGAGCTCGCGAACCTGGCCAGGATGGGCCTCGGCAACGTTCCCGGCGTGCACACCCTGCCGCTCGAGCCCCACCCCCTGGGCGCCTGGGGGCGGATGAAGGAGGTGAACCCCGGCAAAGACAGCTCCACCGGCCACTGGGAGTTCGTCGGGATTCACCTCGAGCACCCCTTCCGCACCTTCCCCGAGGGCTTCCCCGAAGAGCTGATGCAAAGGTTCTCCGAGGCCATCGGCGGCCGCGGCTGGCTGCTCAACAAGCCCTACTCGGGCACCGACGCCATCCGTGACTACGGCGAGGAGCACCTGAAGACCGGCAAGCCCATCGTCTACACCTCGGCCGACTCGGTATTTCAGATAGCCACCCACACCGACGTGGTGCCGCTGGAGACTCTCTACGACTGGTGCGAGAAGGCCCGCGAGCTCCTTACCGGCGAGTACGCCGTGGCCCGGGTCATCGCCCGCCCCTTCGCCGGCGAACCCGGCTCCTTCTACCGGCTCAACGAGAAGCGCCACGACTACGCGCTGGTGCCCCCCGACAACGTCCTCGACGCCATCAAGGCCGCCGGCTACGATGTGATCGGCGTTGGCAAAATCCCCGATCTTTACGCCCACAAGGGCTTCACCCGCGAGGTCGCTTCGGGCAGCAATACCGAGGGCATCCAGAAGACCCTGGCGCTGATGGACGAGCCCGTCAACGGCCTCATCTTCACCAACCTGGTCGATTTCGACGCCAAGTACGGCCACCGCCGCGACCCCCAGGGCTACGCCGACGCGCTGGCCGAGTTCGACCGGGCGCTGCCCGCCTTCCTCGAAAAGCTGGGTCCCGAAGACTACCTGTTCATCGTCAGCGACCACGGTAACGACCCAACCTACCGCGGCACCGACCACACCCGCGAGTACGCCATGATCCTGGTGGCCGGCCCCGGCCAGGCCGGCCGCGACCTGGGCGTGCGGGAAACCTTCGCGGACCTGGCGGCCAGTTGGGCCAGGTTGCTGCGCGTGAGCTGGACCGGCCCGGGAAATTCGGTAATCTAGAGTAGTAGCCGGCTTAGGGCCGCAGGACGGGGGCCATAGAGTGGAATGAGCTTGAATTGGCGTGACGTACTAGACATTCTCTCCGTTAGCACCGTCATCTATTACACTTACGGCTTGCTCGCCGAGACCCGGGCCATGAACCTGGTCCGGGGTCTCATCGTTTACGTGCTCGTCTGGTTCGCGGCCGAGCAGCTGCGCCTGACTACCCTCTCCTGGCTCCTGGGTAACGCCGCCACGCTGGGAATGTTCGCCCTGATAGTCGTCTTCCAGCCGGAGCTGCGCGGGGTGCTGGAGAGGCTGGGGCGTGGCCGCTTGCGGGAGAGCCGGCTCGACGTCGAGGCCGCCCGCGAGCTGATGCGCGCCGTCGAGCGGATGGCGGCCCGGCGGCTGGGGGCGCTGATAGCGCTCGAGCGCCGCACTCCCCTGGGCGAGTACGCGGTGACCGGCGAGATCATGGAGGCCCGCGTCTCGGCCCGGCTTCTGGAAACAATCTTCACGGTAGGAACGCCGCTCCACGACGGCGGCGCGATCGTCCGCGGCCGCCGGTTGATGGCCGCCGGCTGCGTCTTCCCGCTTTCCGAGCGCGACGACCTGAAATACCTGGGCACCCGCCACCGCGCCGCGGTTGGCCTCAGCGAGGCGACCGACGCCTTCGTCATCGTCGTCAGCGAGGAGCGGGGCACCATCCGCGTCGCCGAAAGGGGAGAGCTGAGCCCCAACCTGACCCCCTCCGAGCTACAGGAACGCCTGCGGGAGGTGCTCGATGAGTCCCATTGAGCTTTTGCGCCGGCTCTTGCACAACTGGCCGATCAAACTGGCGGCGTTGCTGACGGCGACCATCCTCTGGTACCAGCTGCGCGAGGTGGAGCCGGTTGTCGAGCGCAGTCTCGAGCGCCCCCTGGAGGTGGTCGGCGTCGACGCCGAACGCCGGCCGGTCGGCCTGCCCGGTCGGGTGCTGGTACGGCTGCGGGGCACGGCCCGCATCCTCAAGAACCTCCACCCCAACGCCGTCGTCACCTTCGTGGACCTTTCGGGGGTCGAAGAAGGCCCCTTCACCGTTCCCGTTCAGGTCCGCACGCCCAGCGGGGTAAGGGTGGTCGAGGTGGTGCCGGCCGAGGTTTCGGCGGTGCTGGAGCGGCAGGGGGCGGCGGTGCTGCCGGTGGTGGTCTTTGCGCCGGAAAACGTGGTCAGTTACAACCCCAAGAGCGTCGAGGCGCGGGGCGCCGCCTCGCTGGTGGAGCGGGCCCGGGCGGCCATTGGCGTCGACATGGACGGCAAGGGCAAGGTGACCCTGGTTCCGGTGGACGACGACGGCCGGCCGGTGGAGGGCCTGGAGCTCGACCCGGCCGCGGCCGAGGTCGAGGTGGTCGGCCCGCTGCTGACCAGCAAAGAGGTAGACCTGGTGCTGGCGCCGCCGCCTGAAGACCTGCGGCCGGTTAGCGTCAAGGTTCCCGCCAGGGTCGTCGTCGTCGGTCCGCCGAAGGCGCTGGAGGGCGTCAGCAGCGTAATCGCCAAGGTAGACTGGCGGGTCGGCGAGTACACGACCGCGCTCGAGCTCTCGCTGCCCGAGGGGGTCAGCGTCATCGGCAGCGTCCTGGCGCAGCTGAAGGTGGAGCCGGTCAAGCCGCTGGAGTAGCCCTTCGCAAAAACGCCGGCGGGTGTCAGAATGTAAGGGATGGCTGAGGTTCTGCCCATTCGCCTGTACGGTGACCCGGTGCTGCGCAAAAAGGCGCTGCCGGTGGCCGAGTTTACGGGGATCGAGGAACTTGCTGAGAACATGGTGGAGACCATGCTCGAGTACGGCGGAGTCGGTCTGGCGGCGCCGCAGGTGGGGCTGGCCCGCCGCCTCTTCATAGCCGCCGAGTACGCGCTCGACGAAGAAGAGTCCGAAGCCGCCGAAGACGAGCGCCCCCGTAGCGTGCTCAAGAATCTCTACGTCATGGTTAACCCGCGCATAACCTACCGCGAGGGCGAGCAGATAGGCACCGAAGGTTGCCTTTCCATCCCCGGCGTCTACTCCGACGACGTCCCCCGCGACCTGCAAATTCGCGTCGAATATCAGGACGTCAGCGGCGAGCCGCGCGAGCTGGAGGCCGAGGGATACCTGGCGCGGGTCATCCAGCACGAGCTCGACCACCTCGAGGGCGTTCTCTTCTTCGACCGCCTGCCGGCCGCGATCAGGCGCGAGTTCATGGAAGAGCACCGCAGCGAGCTGGCCGATATGCAGCGCCGGGCCAAGGCCTTCCTGCGCGAACTCAAAGCCGGGCGGGGGTGAGGATGAGCCGGCGGCTGGCCTTCTTCGGCTCGCCCGCCTGGGCGGTGCCGGTGCTCGAGGCGCTCGCTCGCGACCACGAGATAGCCCTGGTGGTCACCCAGCCCGACCGCCCCAGGGGCCGCGGCCTGAAACTGGCCCCCAGCGCCGTCGGCGCCGCGGCCGCGGAGATGGGGCTGCCGGTGGCCAAGCCGCGCCGCCTGCGCCGCGACCCGGAGATAGCCGACCGCCTGCGCGACCTTCGCCTCGACGCCGCGGTGGTCGCCGCTTACGGGCAGATAATCCCTCCGAGTCTGCTGGAGATCCCCCGGTACGGATTCCTCAACATCCACCCCTCGCTTTTGCCCAGGTACCGCGGCGCGGCGCCGGTCAACTGGGCGCTAATCAACGACGAGCCGGAAACCGGCGTCAGCATCATGCGCCTCGACGAGGGCATGGATACCGGTCCCCTGTTCGCCCAGGAGCGCACGCCTATCGGCCCCCACGAAACGGCGCCTGAGCTCGCCGACCGCCTGCGCGACCTGGGCGTCGAGATGCTGCAAAACGTCCTCGCCCACCTTGAAGACTGGGAGACCCGCCCCCAGCAAGGCGAGCCCAGCTACGCGCCACTGCTCGGCAAGGAAGACGGCCGCATCCGCTGGACCGACCCGGCCCGCGCCGTCTACGCCCGCCACCGCGGCGTCCAGCCCTGGCCGGGGAGCTGGTTTACGTACGGGAACCGGCGCGTCAAGGCGCTGAAGCTGCGCCCTGCCGGGGGCGCGGGGGCGCCCGGCGAGGTGCTGGAGGTAGGGCCCCGCACCGTGCGCGTCGCCGCCGGCGAGGGGGCGGTCGAGCTCGTCACCGTCCAGCCCGAAGGCAGGCGACCCATGCCCGCCGCCGACTGGGCCCGGGGGCGCGGACTGCGGCCCGGCGAGCGGCTTGCCTGATTCGCCATGAGCAAAGCGGGGCCCGGCGGGCCCCGCTTCTGGCAGGTTTTCTCTTAAACCAGGCCCAGCTCCTTCAGCTTCTCCTCGGGCACCACGCCCTCGTTCCAGCCACGGAGTTTGTAGTAGTCGTCGAGCATCTCGCGCAGCTCGGTAACCTGACCCTCGGAGCCGGGGGAATCGCTGGGCTCCTTGAGGAAGCGCTCGGGCAGGGTGTCGGAGCCCTCGCGGAAGCCGGCCAGGTTGTTGTAGTAGCGCTCCATCGTGTAGATGCGCTCGCCGATCTTGAGAACGTCGTCGGGGCTTATCTTGACGCCGACGTAGGTCGAGTACTGGTCGGCGTACTCCTCCAGCCCCTCGGCGAACTGGCTGAACTTGCAGAGGTCGAGGGAGTCGGTGAAGGCCGAGAGGTCCTGCAGCAGCTTGGTCAGCTCGGCCTTGCCGCGCCACTCGATCGGGTCGGTTTTGTAGGGAACGCCCAGGAGCTCGGAGGCCGGCGTGTAGGCGCGCAGGTGGCAGGCGCCGCGGTTGGAGGTGGCGTAGGCGATGCCCATGCCCTTCAGGCCGCGGGGATCGTAGGCGGGAATGGCCTGGCCCTTGACGGCCATCGCCAGCTCGGGGTGGCCGATAGACTCCATGAACCTGGCGGGCCCCTCGGCGGCCTTGTCGCCGATACCCTGGCGGTGGGCCACCTTCTCCAAGAACTCGCACTGGGCCTTGGTGTCGCCGAACTTGAGCCCCTCTTCCTCGGAGAGGAAGCCCTTTTCGGTGGCCTCCATGGTGGCGGCGATCAGGTTGCCGGCCTCGATGGTGTCCATACCGAAGGCGTTGCAGAGGTAAATGGAGTAGGAGACCCAGGTGCGATCGTAGCCGCCGGCGTCGGGGCCGTGCGCCCAGGCCGACTCGTACTCGATCGACTCGAAGCGGATGGGCTTGCCGTTGAGGTGGATTTCCACCATCTTCTTGCAGGCCACCGGGCAGGCGTGGCAGGTGTTGTCTTTAACCAGAATGTGCTCGCGTACCGCCTCGCCCGACATCTCGCCGGCCTTCTCCCAGCTGGTGTGCTGGGCGTTGAAGGTGGGCAGGGCACCGATGGAGTTGGTGATGTTCATCAGGACGTTGGTGCCGTAAACGCTCAGGCCGCCCTTGCGAGGAGCGGTGACGTACTGCTCGTCCATGATCTTGGCCAGCGCCCGCTTGTCGGCCTCCTTCCAGGCCGGCTTGTCGTCCGGCTGGTAGCGGCTCTTGTCACCGGGGACGATGACGATGGCCTTGAGCTTCTTGGAGCCGCCGACGGTGCCGGTGCCGCCGCGGCCGGAAGCGCGTTCGTCGTTGTTGAGCCAGGCGGCGAACTTGACCAGGTTCTCACCGGCGGGGCCGATGGCCATTACGTCGGCGTCTTCGCCATGGCGCTTGCGCAGAATCTCGTGGGTCTCGTGGGTGGTCTTGCCCCAGAGGTCGGAGGCGTCGTGAATGGACACCTTGCCGTCTTCGACCAGCAGGTAGACCGGTTTCTCGGCGGCTCCCTTGATTAGCAGGCCGTCGAAGCCGGCCCACTTGAGCTTGGGGCCGGTCCAGCCGCCCATGTGGCTGTCGGTAACGGTGCCGGTCAGCGGGCTCTTGGTAACGACCACCAGGCGGCCGCTCATCTTGGCCTGGGTGCCGGTTAGCGGACCGGTGAGGACCGCCAGCAGGTTTTCGGGGCCGAGGGGGTCGACGTCGACTCCGTTTTCGAAGACGTACTTGACGCCCAGACCACGGCCACCGATGTACTTCTTCAGGTCCTCCTCGGCCGGGGCGAAGTAGTCTATCTCACCCGTGCTCAGGTTTATGTTGGCGATGCGGTGTGCGTATCCTTTGAGCATGCTTCCTCCTTCTGGCCGTACGCCTTTGTTTGTCCGCTTATCATGCTATCGCCTGGGGTTTTTGAAATCAATCCCGTATTGCA
>Ga0256914_1002936_pt1 | contig 13849 bp, 10 predicted proteins | sample HulkmetaG_FD_191571 | JGI IMG/M metagenome (GOLD analysis project Ga0256914, IMG submission 191571) | Hydrothermal chimney microbial communities from Main Endeavour vent field at the Juan de Fuca Ridge, Pacific Ocean - Hulk | ecosystem: Environmental > Aquatic > Marine > Hydrothermal vents ... | reverse complement strand
TACATCTGGGATATGTAGATGGAATGGTCAGTGGAGCAATTCATACTACAGCCCAAACAGTAAGACCCGCCTTTCAGATTATCAAAACACAACCAAATACATCAATTATCTCTAGCCTATTCTTCATGTGCTTAGATACAAAAGTACTAGTATATGCAGATTGTGCAATCAACCAATCCCCAAATAGTGAGGAGTTGGCACAAATTGCTATTAGCTCCGCAAAGAGTGCATCATCTTTTGGAATTGACCCCAAAATCGCAATGTTATCTTACTCTAGTGGAGATTCAGGCTCAGGTGAAGAGGTAGAGGAGGTAAGAGAAGCAACACAAATAATCAAACAAAGAGAACCATCTCTTGAGGTAGAAGGACCAATACAATATGATGCTGCAATTGATGAGGGTGTAGCCAAAACAAAACTACCAGATAGTCTAGTAGCAGGAAATGCAACTGTATTAATATTTCCTGATCTAAACACAGGAAACAACACATACAAAGCAGTCCAAAGAAGTAGTGGAGCTGTTGCAATTGGTCCAATACTGCAAGGATTAAACAAACCTGTCAATGATCTAAGCCGCGGAGCAAAAGTAGCAGATATCATAAATACTATTCTAATTACAGCAATTCAGGCACAATCATCATGAAAATTTTGGTACTGAATGTAGGTAGTTCATCAATCAAATATAAACTTTTTGATATGCCATCTCAAAAAGTGATAAAGAGCAAAACTCTAGCAGAAGTAAAAGATTATGCAAAAGAGCTAAAAAATATATTAGAATCAATAGATGAAAATATAGACGCTTATGGTCACAGAGTAGTTCATGGCGGTGAAAAGTTTCACTCCCCCACCCTAATCACCAATGAAGTTATAAAAGAGATAGAGGAGCTAATACCACTAGCCCCCCTTCATAATAGAGCAAACTTAGAAGGAATAAAAATCTCAATAGCACATGATCTAGATAAACCTCAAATTGCTATTTTTGATACGGCATTTCACCAAAGTATGCCCCCATCATCTTTTATATATCCCCTTCCCTATGATCTATATACAAAACACAATATCAGAAGATATGGCTTTCATGGAACATCTCACCATTTTGTAGCAAAAGAGGCATCTAAATATCTAAAAAAAGATCTAAACACCCTAAACCTAATAACCCTACATCTAGGAAATGGAGCAAGTGCCACAGCAATCCAAAATGGCAAAAGCATAGATACATCAATGGGATTCACTCCACTAGAAGGACTCATGATGGGAACAAGATCAGGAGATATAGACCCTGCCATCATCTTTTATCTTCACTCTTTAGGCTTTGGCATAGAACAAATAAATACTATACTACACAAAGAGAGCGGATTAAAAGGAGTTTGTGGAGAGAGTGATCTAAGAAAAATCTTAGATCAAAATAGCCCCAAATCAAAACTAGCAATAGAGATTTTTACAAACAAAATCAAAAAATATATAGGAGCCTACAGCGTAGAACTAAGCAAAGTCGATGCCATAATCTTCACAGGTGGAATAGGAGAAAATAGCCCAATAATCAGAGAAAAAGTATGCCAAAACCTTGATATAAGTATCGATGCAACTTTGGATATAGAAAGAAATAACCAAAATATACAAGAGATCAATACAACCAAAAGCAAAATAAAAATTTTGGTCATCAAAACAGATGAAGAGCTTGAAATTGCAAGAGAGAGTATGAAGGTTTTAAATTTTTAGATTGGAGACTATACTCTCCAATCTAACGCAACAATAACTTCATAATATAATAAAATTATTATTGCGTTAGTAGTTAAATACCCAAATCTTTCAAAAATTTTCTCTGTTTCAATCTCTCTATCCTTCTATTATAAAACTTTTCAAGATGAGAAGAAAAATCAGTAAAGCCATATCTACTCTTTTGTACTTTTAGATTATCAAAGGCTGTAATCTTAGAGCTAATATCAATATAGTAGGGAAATTTATCTATAAAAATTTCTATCACTCTTTTTGCAATTTTTTTGGTTTGTAACTTACTGATGCCTAATCTAGCTGAAAGCATATAAAAAGAGTTGAGTGAAATATTTTGTCTCTTACCATCTAAGGCTAAGCCAAGCTCATCACTATCTCCTCTATATACACCATTTGAGATAAGATCATATAGAGGGGAGAGTCTATATTTATTTCGACCGATATTAATAATGGATATATTTTTGAGATGCAAATCGGCATGTTCAATCACAAAAGAGAATAGATAAAACTCCAAAAATCTAATTTTTTCTTCTTTACCTTTTACAACCTCTCCAATGGAATCAAAAAGCTTTTCACTTGTAGTAAAATATTTCTGGTCACTTTTGATATTCATGATCTGAGCAAAATCTTTCTGTTCATATTTATAACCATCATATCTATCATATCGCTTGACCATATAATGAAAATCTATCTCTCCTACTACAAGACCACTCCAAGGGACATCAAACCCATAGGCATTTTTGGCAAAGCTCATAAAAAGATGTTCATTTAGTCCTAAATATGGTAGATACATCTGATCCTTGGCTCTAAAATTATAAATAGCACTCCCTTCATTGTAGGGCTTAAGCATATAAAGAGCATTGTTACTTTGTTCTATCTTTTTGGATTCAAAATCTATATTAACATCTATTTTATTTTGATAGCCACTAAGAGAGGAGTGTTTACCCTTGTCTTTAAGAATTTCATTATCTATATCTAGTTTTAGATCCAAAATATTGACAAAACTTTGCTTCTCTAAAATATTCTCTTTTACCAAAACCCAATTTTTACGATCACTATAATCATTTTTGTAAGCATAAAGTTTATCTGCGAAGATAAAATCAAAATCTCCATGACTATTTTCAAGCTCCAACAATATCTCTGCCAAATTTTTACCTTCACTAATATAAGCATCTCGCCTATCACTCTCAGGAATCAAATTTTCAAAAATAGGAAATAGAGAAGAAGATATAAAAATACCATCTTTTATTAAGCCATCTAATTTTTTACCTTTATAGTTTTTATCATATTCAAAAAGATAACGCCCCTCCTCTTTATCTAAAAAACCAACTAATTCACCACTTTTTAAAACAGCTATATGGTTTATTTTTGGCTTTGAAATTCGCTGATAATATCTACCTCTACCCTCCCCTATAGCCTCAATTTCACCACTATTAATCAATAACTTAAGATAACGATTTAGTGTCCGTTTTGGTATATTTGTATGAATAAAAAGTTCAGAAATACTCTGCTGATAATTTTGCTCAAAACTCTCTACAATAATCTTTTCATATCTATTCAAAAAATCCACCTTTCACGCCAAATCACGCCATTTTTATATTTTTAAGATATTTTTTATAATTATAGCTCAATTAATAGAAATTTACATTAAGGAGATAAAAATTTTAAATTTTGATTAATCTTTTTGGATACAATAGAGAAAAAGAGTTCCTAATAATTAAAAATATATTAAAATAAAAAATCACTTTCAAGGAAACCGCATGACAAAAACTTCAATTATTTTACTATTATCTACAATCTCAATTTTTGCTAATAGTGCAAAAGATATTTTTGATTCCAAATGTCTTTCATGTCACTCTCACTATATTGATAAACAAAAACTAAATGAAAATTTTGATAAAAACAACACTATATTATCACTCAAAGCACCAACACTAAATCAACTCTCATTTATTCTAAAAGATCAAGTTGGAGATCGAATGATTGACCAAGAGGCTCATCGAATGGAGCTTGAAGAGTTTATCGAAGAGTATATCAAAAATCCCGATCCCAAAAAGAGTAAAATCACCAAACATATTTATAAATTTTTTAGAGATAGCCCATGTTTTGATGGAAATATAAGTGATGAAGAGATTGAACTGATATCTAACTATATTTATGATTATGGTGAAGAGGTGATTGTCAAACATAGTGTAGAGCGATTTAGTTATGAAGAGGCTCTCAAAAAAGCTCAAAAAGAGAATAAAATTATTTTGATTGAGGGATTTATACCATATTGTCGAGGTTGCATCAAAATGGATCAAGAGGTTATGGTAAATCCAAAAGTCAAAGAGAGACTAAATAAAAATTTTGTTTTTGTCAAAAAAAATGCGATCCTTGAAAAGTTTCCATTAGGAATTAAATCTTTGGGAACTCCAGCTTTCTACTTTATAGATGCAAATGGTTCAAAAGTGTTAAAAAAGGTACAAGGCACAGGCAATGTAGAGGAATTTTTGGAATTATTAAATTCACTCATCAAAAAAAAGAGGTAAAATACCAAAACATAATAAAATCTCCATTATAATACGCCATTATAAGGAGATTTATTATCGTGAAAAAAATTTTATCAATTATATTACTATTTAGTTTTTCGCTTTATGCTACAGAAACTATAAAAGTAGGTATCAAATATACAGAACCTTGGGTTATGTATGATAAAAATGTATCAGAAGAGAAAAGAGTACCAAGAGGATTTAGTATTGATTTATGGAATGCCATAGCCCAGAACCTTGGACTCAAAACTCAATGGCTCTACTATAATAATACAACAGAACTTGTAAATGCTACAAAAAATAGAGAAGTTAATAGCTCTATAGCAGCTATTACTATTAATTCTAATCGAGAAAAAACAATAGATTTTTCTGCTTCTATGTATGAACTTGGTCTACAAGTAATGGTAAATACCCAAAACTCATCTTCTAGTGTTTTATCAATTATGGCAAAAGAGGTAAAAAAACTTATTACTACACAAACCATATTACTTTTTATTCTTTTTCTTCTAATTACTATTCATCTAAGGTGGTTTGTAGATAGACAAGATAAAAACTCAAATCTTTTTCCAAAAAATTATTTTAAAGGTATTTATGAATCTTTTTGGTGGGGTATTACAATGCTTGTAACTTGGGAAACACCTAGAAGTAAAGGTCTTGCTAGAACAATAGATCTACTCTGGCATATCACAGGTCTTATCTCTCTAAGTATTCTTACGGCAATTGTTACAGCTTCTCTCACGGCAAATGCTGTTGGTGGTTCCATCAAAAGTCACAAAGATTTAGCAGGAAAATATGTAGCAGCTGTCGCCACCGATGCACCAAGAAAATATCTTGAAAAATTGGGTGCAAATGTAATACCTGTAAAAACACTTCAAGATGGAATTGATCTAATATTAAATGGCAAAGCTGAAGCTCTAGTACATGATGGACCTAGAATTGTATATCTTGCAAACAAACTAAACAAAGAGCAAAAAAAGAGAGTTGTAACTGTTTTTCCATTTCAATTCAACCCACAAAACTATGGTATTATCTTCCCAACAGGAGATAAACTAAGAGAGAGAGTAAATCAAGAACTTTTAAAATTAAGAGAACCAAATGGCATCAACAAAAGTTATCATGACGAACTAAAAGAGAAGTGGATTAAAAATTGATGAATTACAACCATAAAAACCTAACAGACAAACCAATTTTTTAAAATCTCTTGATTTTATGAAGTCGTTATGAAGCGGGTCTCTATATATTTTTGAAATGCTTTAAATAGTATGGTTTTATACTTATTTTTGTGATAGATAATATATAGTTTTCGCTCTAAGCTGATATTTTTTAACTTTACTTCAAAGAGCTCTTCTCTTTTTAGCTCTTTGGAGACTACAAATTTTGATATGCATGTGATGACATCTCTATTTTTTTCAAGAAGAGTTTTCATCTCTTCAAACTCTGTAAACTCCATAAAAATATTTAGATCTTTGGCTATATTATCAAGAGAATTGAGAAAGATACCTCTAGTACCTGAACCTTTCTCTCTTAATATCCACTTTTTTGAAAATAACTGATCAATATAGAGTTCTCTATTTTTAAGTTTTTTATCGCTTGAAACCACAACAAGTTTATCTTCTCCTAGCTCCTCTTTTATGATATTTGGATCATCACACTCTATCTCTATGATACCCATATCTATATCACCATTAAGAAGCATTTGAATAATTTGTGAAGAATTTTTAATATTTTTATTTATAGTTGCATTTGGATGTTCAACCAAAAAATCAAAAATGATTTGAGGCATGATAAATTCACCTATAGTTTTACTAGAGGCAATTTTCAAAATACCAGAGAGTTTATCTTTCCTAAAAAAATCTTCAGCATCTTTTAGAGCCAAAAAGTGTTTATAAGTTTTATCTTTAAAAAGCCTACCTCTCTCATTTAGTACCAATCTTTTACCAAGTCTATCAAATAGAGGTTCTGAAAGTTTTTTTTCAAGAGATTTAATAGCCAAAGATATAGCCGATTGACTTATCGACACTTTTTGGGCAAGTTGAGATATATGTGGACTCTCAGATAGTGCATAAAACAGTTCTAGTTCTCTCAATGTCATAATAAAAGATTATACTAGAATTTCTTATAAAATATAGCATGTTATGACATGCTATATTCTCATTTTAAAAGGTTGCTACTACTATTTTGGTAACTACAAATCCACCAACTACCAACCATACAAACATAGATAAAGCGGTATAAATAGGAGCCAATCCTAAACCTCTAAATTTAGAAAAAATTGTACCCATACCAAGAGCAGTCATCGCCATAGTTAGTAAAAATGTATCTATTTCATTGATGATATTTACAATATTTTCAGGTACAAGATGAAGAGAATTAAATCCTGCCATACCTACAAAATAGACTGCAAACCAAGGAATTACCAATTTTACACCACCGCCAACTGTACCACTCTTTTTGGCTTGATAAGAAAGATAAAGTCCCAAAATAATAAGTAATGGTGCAATCATAATAACTCTTGTCATCTTTACAATTACAGCAGAGTTTGCCATATCAGTAGGAGCTCCAGCTATAGAAGCGGGAACAGCTACCACTTGAGCCACTTCATGAATAGTTCCACCCACATAAATACCAAACTCTTGAGTACTCATATGCAAAAAACCAGTTGCAGGTTCTATAATAGCAGCATAAAGAATAGGATATAAAAACATAGAAATAGTACCAAAAAGAACAACCATAGAGACAGCAATAGCCGCTTTATGCTCTTCAGCTTTCAATACAGGCTCTGTTGCCAAAACAGCAGCCGCACCACAAACAGAAGCACCCGCAGCTGTAAGCATTGAAGTATCTCTATCCATTTTAAAAATTTTCATACCAAGATAACTACCCAATAAAAATGTAGAGGAGAGCATAATCAGAGAGACCATGAATCCGTCCATGCCAACATCTGCAATCTGTTGAAAAGTTATTCTAAAACCATAAAAAACAATCGCAAATCTAAGTATCTTTTTGGCTGAAAATGTAATACCCGTTCCCCATTCACTAGGTATTTGATTATGAAGAGTATTTGCATAAAATATACCCATTACAATACCAATAACCAAAGGAGAGATTCCAAGTGCCTTAACAGCTCCAATATCTGATATCATAGTTGCTGCTGCTGCAAAAATCGCTACAAAGATAATACCACTAATAGTGCCTTTACGATTTTGAGGTGAAAATGCCATATAAATCCTTTTTTATTTATAATAGCAAGATTTTTGTAGATTATTAATTATTTGACTTATTTGTTTTTTTTATGATTATGTAGAGTTTTATTAAACAATTCAGCACTAAATGCTGAATTGTTTTTAATCTATTTATAGTAAACAGCTTTGAATTTTTTGTACAATTGAAGGATCTTCAAGAGTAGAGATATCTTGGGTAATTGGTTCACCTTTTGCAATTGATCTCAAAATTCTTCTCATGATCTTTCCTGATCTTGTTTTTGGAAGACCTGGAACAAATTTGATATCATCACACTTAGCAATAGCACCAATCTCTTGAACAATAAGTTTATTGATCTCTTGCACCATCTCAACCTCTTCAGCCATAGTATCTTCACCTTTTAAAACAATATAAGCAAAAATTCCCTCACCTTTTATATCATGAGGTTTTCCTACAACTGCTACTTCAGCAACATGAGAATGTTTATTTACTGCTGCTTCTACTTCAGCTGTACCCATTCTATGACCTGATACATTGATGACATCATCTGTACGACCTGTAATAGTAATATAACCATCTTCATCTATCATTGCACCATCGCCAGTAAAATATACAGGTTGACCATCTTTTTTACAGTCACCAAAATATGATTTTTCAAATCTTTCAGGATCACCCCAAATAGTTCTGATCATACTAGGCCATGGTTTAGTAATACACATAAAACCTTTTTCACCAATAGGAGTAGGAGTACCATCCTCTTCTATTACCTCAGCAATAATTCCTGGTAGTGGGAATGTAGCACATCCCGGTTTGATAGGAGTAGCAAAAGGAAGAGGACTTATCATATGTCCACCTGTTTCAGTTTGCCAATATGTATCAACAATAGCACAATTATTATTTCCAATATCCTCATAATACCATTTCCATGCAGGAGGATCAATAGGCTCACCAACTGTTCCAAGAACTTTAAGTGAACTTAGATCATATTTTGCTGGTTCATCTGCACCAAGCTTATGAAGAAGTCTAATAGCTGTAGGAGCTGTATAAAATTGATTAATCTGATACTCTTCTACCATTTTCCAACATCTTCCTGCATCAGGGAAAGTAGGAACACCCTCAAATATAACAGTAGTAGCACCCATTGCAAGAGGACCATAAACAATATAAGTATGACCTGTAATCCAACCTACATCAGCTGTACACCAATAGGTATCATTATCTTTTACATCAAATACCCACTCCATTGTCATTTGAGCCCACAAAATATATCCAGCTGAACTATGTTGAACACCTTTTGGTTTTCCTGTACTTCCAGATGTATATAGTAAAAATAGAGGATCTTCACTATCCATTACTTCAGGCTCACATTTATTTGACTCATCTTTGATTAATTCATTATAACTATAATCTCGTCCAGATACCCACTCAATATCTTCACCATTTCGCTCAACAACACACACCTTCTTGACACATTCACAACCCTCTTCTAGTGCTTTATCAACTACAGGTTTGAGCATATATGGTTTGCCTTTTCTATAAGCTCCATCAGCTGTAACAACTAATTTTGCCTCTGCATCAATAATCCTATCTCTAAGAGCTTCAGAAGAGAAACCACCAAATACAATAGAGTGAATAGCACCTAATCTTGCACAAGCCAACATTGTGATAGCTGCTTCAGGAATCATAGGCATATAGAGAACAACTCTATCACCTTTTTTGATATCAAATTTATTTTTAAATAGATTTGCCATTTTATTGACTTCATAACTTAGCTCTCGATAAGTTAAAATTCTCTGATCACCATTATCACCCTCAAAAATAATTGCTGCTTTATTCTTTTTGGTATCTAAATGTCTATCTACACATTGAGTAGAAACATTTAATTTTCCATCTATAAACCATTTATAAAAAGGTGCATTGCTCTCATCCAAAACTTTTGTATATGGAGATATCCAATCAATCTTTTCATTGGCGTAGTCACCCCAAAAACCTTCATAATCATCATTAGCTTTTTGCATCAAGGCATGATACTCATCCATACTCTTAATTCTTGCATCTTTAGCAAACTCTGCATTTGGTTGAAAAATTTGTTTTTTCATATATTCTCCTTAGTTAGTTTTGTTTTAATTTTAAAAATATCATTGCACTCATGATAGCATCATTTATTGCATCATGTTTACCCATCATAGGTAGCTTTAACTCTCTCATAATCGTATCAAACCTCAAATCTACATGACCTTGAGGAATGCGTCCAATTTTAAAATCATAATAGAGTGCTGAAACCTCTATCTCTCTGTTTGGCAATGTAATCCCAAAACGAGGCTTGATATATTTATTAATCATTGCTACATCAAATTCTAGATAATAACCTACCAATTTTCGATTACCTATAAAATCCAAAAAATCTTCAATAACATTATCTATATCGGATGCCTCTTCAAGATCACAAGCTCTAATTTGGTGAATTTTAATACTTGTTGCATCTAAACTCTTCTTGGGTTTTACAAACCGCTCAAACTTTTGACTAATTAAAATTTTATTATCTTTAATCTTAAGTGCACCAATAGAGATAATATCATCAACTTTAGGATCTAATCCCGTTGTTTCAACATCAAAACAGACATATTCATCATCAATAGGAGTATCAAAGAGATAACGATACCTCTCATCAGATAGGGACTTTTGATTAAAATATTGTCTGATTCTATTGAACATGACTAATTTTATCCTAATAAGTTTAACTTATAATGATAAGTTAAAAATTTCTTAAACTGATCCACAATTTTAAGTGCATCTTTGAGTAAATCTTTCTCAATTTTTGATAATTTTTTGGGATCAATATAGTTACTTGTATCTTCACCTCTTCCCAAATGATTCAAATTACTACTCAACCTCAAATTTAAAAAGAAGGTAAAAGACTCAATTAAATCACCACTTAACTCTCTATCTATAACCCCTAAATCATTAAGTTTTTTTAATCTAATTACTGTATTTGTCTCTAAAATCTTATGCTCAATACTTAAACTTCGCACACCATGAACAATAGCGAAAAGACCGCCCTTTTTAATATCTAATCCATTTTCGTCTGATACAAAATCACTAAATAGACCAAGAGGTGTCTCAAAACTAAGAGATGCTCTAGCAAAATGTGAAAAAAATACATTTGAAGGCTCTATATGTTTCAAAAGATAACTTTTTATATTCTCTAACAATCTACTATCTCCAGCTACACTCATCGCATCATAAATAATAGCCAAATTCATAAAACCATCACTATTTTGCAGATCAACCCAATATGAAATTTTCTTTTGAAAGTCAGATTCACTCATTACCCATTTAGGATTGCTAATCATAATATTACCATCACACTTTGGATACCCAAAAGATATTAAAGTCTCTGTAAAACTTATTGTAAAACTCTCCAAATCCTCTTTGTCTATCTGAAGATTATCTGATAATATCAAAGCATTGTCTTGATCTGTTTTTAGAATCTGCTCTTCTCTTCCTTCACTTCCCATAACAATAAGTGCGGAATACTCTAATAACTGTTTTGGAGCAGTAAGCAAAAAAAGCTTTTGAAAAATTTTACTATTTAATTGACTAATCAATTTAGAGATATACCTAACTTTTACACCTTTGGCAAATAGTGCTTTAGTGACTCTAATCAACTTTTCACTCACTTTTCTTAGATCATCAATATTTTGAGCTACCTCTATCTCATTTGAAATAGCATAAGTGTGTGAAGCAAAAAAACTTGATAAAGAGATTTGATCCAAAACTCCTACCAAATTTTGTTCACTATCTTTTACAATTAATCTCTTAATATTATGTTTTGTCATTGTAAGTTGAGCATTAAAAAGAAACTCATTTGCATCAACCCCAATTAAACCAAAAGAGGCAAGTTTTCCTATATTTTCATCTGCCGATAATCTTTGCAAAATAAACTTTTCTCTAAAATCACTATCTGTAACGATACCAATATCACCATCTTTATCCACAAGCAAACTATCTATAGACTCATCTTTCATAAGGAGTACACAATTATAAATAGAGAGTTTACAATCGACAATCAAAGGCTTTTGAAGATAAGCATCTTTGACTCGTGAGACCATAAAATTTATAAGCTCTTGATTTTGTTCATCTGCTTTGTTTGTACTCAATTTTTGAGAAATAGATTGAAAAAAGTATTGTTCAAATGAAACATCCTCATGTAGTATCTCTATAAAAATATCTCTAGGAAGTATATAACAGATGCTCTCATCAATTGCTATAAAATCATGTTTGAGATGGTTTTCAATAAGAGAGACTGCATCAAAAAATTCATGATGACAAAAAAGAGAGATAACTTCATCTTCATCTCTCTCTTGAACTTTCCCTTTGATAATAAAATATAGAAATAAAGGAGTATCAGCTTTTGACATTAAAACTTCATCTTTTTTAAAGTATGCAATATCAAGATTTGCAACTACTTTATCTAAAATTATCTGATTAATTTTATCAAAGGGAGGGATCCCTTTGATAAAACTTTTCTGCTCTAAAAGTTGCATTAGTGAGAAGATGCTCCCTCAGCACCAATACCCGTTTGACATCTAATATCTTGAATATCAAATGCTTCTCTCTCTTTTTTGGCTTCATCACTATTATCAGTAATAGAGAAAAACCAAATACCAATAAATGATACTGTTACAGAAAATAGAGCTGGATATTTATATGGGAAGATTGCTTCTGCATTACCCAAAATTTGAACCCAAACAATAGGACCTAAAATAACCAACATAATCGCTGTCGCAAGTCCTAAAGTACCACCAATTACAGCACCTCTTGTAGTCAATTTTTTCCAATAAATTGAAAGAAAAAGAATTGGAAAGTTTGCCGAAGCAGCAATAGCAAATGCTAGACCCACCATAAATGCAATATTTTGTTTCTCAAATGTAATACCAAGAATAATAGCAATAATACCCAAACCAACTGTTGCCATTTTTGATACTCTCATCTCTTTTTGCTCATCCACTTTTCCAGATGTAAAAGCATTTGCATATAGATCATGACTCACTGCCGAAGCACCTGCAAGTGTAAGACCCGAAACAACTGCTAAAATTGTTGCAAATGCAACAGCAGAGATAAACCCAAGAAATAGATCACCACCAACAGCATGACTTAGATGAATAGCTGCCATATTATTACCACCAAAGAGCGTACCTTTTGCTACATCTAAATATTCTGGATTTTGAGATACTAAAACAATCGCACCAAAACCAATAATAAAAGTAAGAATATAGAAATACCCTATAAAACCAGTTGCATAAAATACTGATTTTCTAGCCTCTTTTGCATCTGCTACAGTAAAAAATCTCATCAAAATATGAGGAAGCCCAGCCGTACCAAACATAAGAGCAATACCAAGAGATATAGCCGAAACAGGATCACTCACAAGTCCACCGGGACTCATAATATCTAAACCATTTTTATGTACTTCCGTTGCACCTTTGAATAACTCTTCAAAACTAAATCCAAAGTGATAAAGTACAGCAATAGCCATAAATGTTGCACCTGAGAGAAGAAGAAATGCTTTAATAATTTGAACCCAAGTCGTAGCCAACATTCCTCCAAAAGTTACATAAGCAATCATGAGAAGTCCAACCAAAATAACGGCAAACTCATAAGGAAGACCAAAAAGAACCTGAATTAACTTTCCAGAACCAACCATTTGAGCAATCAAATATAAAATAACGGTTGCAATAGAACCAAATGCTGCCAAAATTCTAATAGGTTTTTGTCGTAAACGATATGAAGCAACATCAGCAAAAGTATATTTACCCAAATTTCTAAGCTGTTCTGCAATCATAAAAAGAATAACGGGCCAACCTACCAAAAATCCAATAGAGTAGATAAGACCATCATAACCTTTTAAATATACAAGCCCTGAAATACCAAGAAATGATGCCGCAGACATATAATCACCTGCAATTGCCAAACCATTTTGAAAACCAGTAATTCCTCCACCAGCAGTATAAAAATCTTTTGCTGTTTTTGTTCTTTTAGCTGCCCAATAGGTGATAAATAGTGTAGCACCAACAAAAATTAGAAACATCACAACAGCAGCAACATTTAGATCTCTCTGCCCTGAAACTCCAGCATCTCCACCAGAGGCAACCAAAGATAAAGAAGATAGTAAAAATAGAATAATTAACCTTTTCATGACTCCAAATCTCCTCTTAAATCTTCTTTTACTTTTCTTGTCAAATCATCAAATTCACCATTGGCTCTTTTTGTATATATACCAGCCATAATAAATGAGAATAGAATAATTATAATTCCAATAGGAATACCTATTGTCGTAACACCACCCATACTAGTACCTAGTGTTTCAGGACTAAATGCTATTGTT
>Ga0256914_1002935_pt1 | contig 13854 bp, 10 predicted proteins | sample HulkmetaG_FD_191571 | JGI IMG/M metagenome (GOLD analysis project Ga0256914, IMG submission 191571) | Hydrothermal chimney microbial communities from Main Endeavour vent field at the Juan de Fuca Ridge, Pacific Ocean - Hulk | ecosystem: Environmental > Aquatic > Marine > Hydrothermal vents ... | reverse complement strand
TTTCTAGAGGTAGTCCGTCGGAGCACCTTAAAGCGTCTTGAACGTCACCTGACAGGGAAGACCGCGGCGGCGACCATCAAGGATCGTCACGGTGAACCCATTATCTCCAAAGGTGAACCTATTACCGCTGAGGTCCTGGAGCGGATTCCTCTGCCCAAGGTCAGGGAGTTAGTGGCTGGTGAGCGCAAGAAGAAGGATCCAGTGGTGGAAGATATCCTGCGCAATTATGAGGTCAGGGTGGAAGAGATCCGCCAGATGTTTGAGGAAAAGATCAACCGTCTGAAGAAGGGTGATGAGTTACCCCCTGGGGTGCTCAAGGTGGTTAAGGTCTTTGTGGCTATGAAACGCAAGCTTCAGCCTGGTGACAAGATGGCCGGGCGTCACGGAAACAAGGGCGTAGTCTCTAAGGTGGTGCCCATTGAGGATATGCCTTATCTCCCCGATGGTACCCCGGTGGATATGGTCCTTTCTCCCCTGGGTGTGCCTTCGCGGATGAATATCGGACAGATTCTTGAGACTCACCTTGGTTGGGCCTCAAAAGAGGTGGGGCGAAAGGTGGCTGAACTGGCCAAGAATTATCAGGTTCAGGCGGTCAAACAGGTGCTCTCCGAGCTCTTTAGTCCGGATGAATTAGAGATTCTCCTCAAAGACAAGAGCGATGAAGAGATCTTGGAGCTGGCCAAGTCCTTTGAAGATGGAATTCCGGTGGCCACGCCGGTCTTTGACGGGGCCAAGGAGTCAGAGATCAAGAAGTGGCTAAAGATGGCCGGCCTTTCCGAGACCGGACAAACCATCCTTTACGACGGGATGACCGGGGAGCCTTTCCGCGAACCGGTGACCGTGGGGTATATGTATATGCTTAAGCTCCACCACCTCGTGGATGACAAGATCCACGCCCGTTCTACTGGGCCATATTCCCTCATTACCCAACAGCCTCTGGGTGGTAAGGCCCAGTTCGGTGGTCAGCGTTTGGGTGAGATGGAGGTCTGGGCCATGGAGGCCTACGGGGCAGCCTATGCCCTCCAAGAATTCCTTACGGTCAAGAGCGATGATGTCACCGGTCGGACCAGGATGTACGAGCGTATTGTCAAAGGCAATAACTTCCTTGAAGCCGGGTTGCCCGAGAGTTTCAAAGTCCTGGTCAAGGAATTACAAGGTCTATGCCTCGACGTGGAATTGATCGAGGAAGAATAAGTAAAGAGCCGTAACAGGATCTGTTCCCATTTTTTTTCGTAAAGACGGGAACGGATCCTAAAAATTTTTAGAAGGGGTGAAATCTTATGGAAGATCTCCTTTCCTACTTTACCAAGCCTAAAGATCCGATGAGCATCAAGGCGGTAAGGCTTGGTCTGGCCTCACCGGAAAAGATCCGCGAATGGAGCCATGGTGAGGTCAAGAAACCGGAGACCATCAATTACCGGACCCTTAAACCCGAGCGCGATGGTCTCTTCTGTGCCAAGATCTTCGGTCCGGTGAAGGACTATGAGTGCCTCTGCGGTAAATACAAGCGTATGAAACACCGCGGCGTGATCTGTGAAAAGTGCGGGGTTGAGGTCATCCAGAGCAAGGTCCGCCGCGAGCGTATGGGGCACATCGAATTAGCGGCCCCGGTGGCCCATATTTGGTACCTCCGGAGTATTCCGAGTAAGATCGGGGCCCTCCTTGACATGACCCTTAAGGAGCTTGAGAAGGTCCTTTATTTTGAAAACTTTGTCGTCATCGAGAGCGAAATCCCGGAGCTTCCGGTGGGTACGGTGCTCACCGAGGAGAAATATCAGCAGATGCTCCAGAACTACGGGCCGCGGTTTAAGATCGGCATCGGGGCTGAGGCGGTGCGTCAGCTCCTCCAACAACTCGATCTACAGAAGCTCTCCCAAGAGCTGCGTGAGGAGATGGCCAAGACCAAGAGCGAGGCCAAGCGCAAAAAACTCGGCAAACGGCTGCGGATCGTCGAGGCCCTTCGTGATTCCGGGAATCGACCGGAGTGGATGATCCTTGACGTCATCCCGGTCATTCCACCGGACTTGCGGCCTTTGGTTCCCCTTGAGGGTGGACGGTTTGCCACCTCTGACCTTAACGATCTTTATCGCCGGGTGATCAACCGGAACAACCGCCTCAAGCGTCTTATTGACCTTGAGGCCCCGGATATCATCATCCGCAACGAGATGCGGATGCTCCAAGAAGCGGTGGACACTCTCTTTGATAACGGTCGTCGCGGTCGTCCGGTGACCGGGCCCAACCGGCGTCCGCTAAAGAGCCTTTCCGACATGCTCAAGGGCAAACAAGGGCGTTTTCGGCAGAATCTACTCGGTAAACGGGTGGATTATTCCGGGCGTTCGGTCATCGTCGTCGGGCCGGAGCTCCGGATGCATCAGTGTGGTTTACCGAAGAAGATGGCCCTTGAGCTCTTCAAGCCCTTCATCTACCACTGGCTGGAGAAGAACGGCCATGTGACCACCATCAAGAGCGCCAAAAAGATGGTAGAACGAGAAGATCCATTGGTGTGGGATGCCTTGGACGAGATCGTCAAGGAACATCCGATTATGCTTAACCGGGCGCCGACGCTTCACCGTCTCGGTATCCAGGCCTTTGAGCCTATCTTGATCGACTCCAAGGCTATCCAGCTCCATCCTTTGGTCTGCGTGGCCTATAACGCTGACTTTGATGGTGACCAGATGGCGGTACACGTCCCGCTTTCGGTCGAAGCGCAGACCGAGTGCCGGGTCTTATTGCTCTCGACCAATAACATCCTCCTTCCGGCCAACGGGATCCCGGTGGTCTATCCTACTCAAGATATGGTGCTTGGGATCTTCTATATGACCCAGGAGCGGCCTTTTGCCAAAGGGGAAGGTAAGATCTTCGGCAGTCGCGAGGAGGCCATCCTGGCCTATGAAGAAGGGGCGGTGGACCTCCAGGCCAAGATCAAGGTCCGTATGAATGGCAAACTGGTAGAGACCACGGTGGGCCGGGTGATCTTTTCTACCGTGGTGCCGGAAGAGATCAAGTTTGAGGAATACAACAAGCCTTTGGCCAAGAAGGCCTTACAGAAACTCATTGATCTTTCTTATCGTCGGGCCGGGGCCAAGAAGACGGTCATCTTCGCCGACCGGATGAAAGACATGGGCTATGCCTTTGCCACCCGGGCGGCGCTTTCCATCTGCGTGGACAATCTCCATATCCCCAGCAAGAAGAAAACCCTTCTTGAAGAGGCGGAGCGCAAGGTCCAGGAGATCTGGAACCAATATCACGAAGGTCTGATTACCGATGGTGAGCGTTACAACAAGGTGGTAGACGTCTGGGCCACGGTGACGGAAAGGGTCACCGAAGAGATGATCAAGGAGATGGAGACCAAGGAGTATATAGGTCCCAATGGAGAGAAGGTCATCGGGCCCAGTGGTAACCCGGTCTACATCATGGCCTACTCCGGGGCCCGTGGTTCAAAGGATCAGATCCGGCAGTTGGCTGGTATGCGTGGTCTCATGGCCAAGCCCACGGGGGAGATCATCGAGACGCCGATCAAGAGCAACTTCCGTGAGGGTCTTTCGGTGCTGGAATACTTTATCTCGACCCACGGTGCCCGAAAGGGTCTGGCGGATACGGCGCTTAAAACGGCCAATGCCGGTTATCTTACTCGTCGTCTGGTAGATGTGGCCCAGGATTGTACCATCACTATGGAAGACTGTGGAACCATCGACGGAATCGAGGTCGGGCACCTGATCGAGGGCGGTGAGATCATTGAACCGGTGTGGGATCGTGTCCTTGGGCGGGTGGCCTTGGAAGACGTGGTCGATCCGGTGACCGGTGAGGTCTTAGTTAAGGCCAACGAGGAGATCGACGAAGAGGCCGTGGCCAAGATGCGAGATGCTGGTATCGAAAAGGTGATGATCCGTTCGGTGCTTACTTGTCAGAGCCCGTATGGCGTCTGTGCCAAATGTTACGGTCGCGATCTAGCCACCGGGCGGATGGTGGAGATCGGTGAGGCAGTAGGAGTCATTGCCGCCCAGTCCATTGGTGAACCGGGTACCCAGCTTACCATGCGGACCTTCCACATCGGCGGTACGGCAAGCCGGGCGGCAGAGCAAAGTGAACACCGGGCCCAGAGTCAAGGGATGGTGAAGTTCATCAATCTGCGTACGGTGCGTCGGGAAGAGGGGTATCTGGTGGCTATGAATCGACAGGGTGAGATTGCCATCATCACCAAAGACGGGCGCGAAAAGGAACGATACCCGGTGGTCTACGGGGCCCGTATCTTGGTGGAGGAAGGTCAAAAGGTGAACCCCGGTGATCTCCTGGTTGAGTGGGACCCGTTTACCACCCCGATCATTACCGAAGTTTCGGGTAAGGTGAAGTTCGGGGATATCATCGAGGGTATTACCGTGGACGAAAAGACCGACCCGATCACCGGTAAGGTGAGTATCATCGTGCGCGAATACAAACATACCGACTATCGTCCGCGTATCTCCATCAAAGACGAACGCGGACGGACCATCAAGATTGAGGGCAAGGGACATGCTCGTTATCTCTTACCGGTGGGGGCCATCATTACCGTGGCTGAAGGTGATTACGTCAAGGCCGGTGATGTCATCGCCAAGATTCCGCGTGAGACCACCAAGACCAAGGACATCACCGGTGGTCTACCGCGGGTGGCAGAGCTCTTTGAGGCCAGAAAGCCCAAAGAATACGCCATTATTAGTGAAATTGATGGCATAGTCCATTTTGATAAGGAGATCAAGGGCAAGAGAAAGATCGTCGTCCAGCCAGAGGTGGGTGAACCTAAAGAATACTTGATCCCTAAGGGCAAACACATCGCTGTACATGATGGCGACTTTATTCGTGCCGGTGAACCCTTGATCGAGGGATCAGCCAATCCGCATGATATCCTTAGGGTTCGAGGGGTGAAGGGGCTTGCCCGCTTTCTGGTGGAAGAGATCCAAGAGGTCTACCGGCTTCAGGGTGTTCGTATCAACGACAAACACTTCGAGATCATCGTGCGACAGATGCTCAAGAAGGTCAAGATCAAAGAGGTGGGCGACACCAATTTCATGATCGGTGAACTGGTGGACAAGATCCGCTTTGAGGAAGAGAACCAAAGGGTACTGGCTGAAGGCGGTCGTCCGGCGGTGGCTGAGCCCATCATCCTGGGCATTACCAAGGCCTCGCTTGCGGTAGAGAGCTTCCTTGCCGCGGCCTCCTTCCAGGAAACGACTAAGGTCCTCACCGAGGCCTCTTTGGCTGGTAAAGTCGATTATCTGCGAGGGCTTAAAGAGAACATCATCATTGGCCGGTTGATACCGGCAGGTACCGGTCGAGTCTACTATGATATGAAGGCCGAAAAGGAAGCGGCCTCCCAGGCGGCCTAAGTGATGAAAGGAGGCGGCTTTAAAGCCGCCTCCTCCCTCCATTAAATCCCCCTTCGATTCTGTCCAGATCAATTAAATAGTTGCTTGGAGAAGGAGCTTGGGCTTTAATCGGCTTAGGAAATAGGAGAGGTCAGCCATGGAGATCAGTCGTGAGGTACGGGCCAAGGTCTTGATCGAAGCCCTTCCTTATCTGCGATATTTCTATGGAAAGACGGTGGTCATCAAGTACGGTGGGCACGCAATGGTGAATCCTGAGCTTAAAGAGGCCTTTGCCCAAGATGTAGTCCTGATGAAATTTGTGGGCTTAAGACCGGTAATCGTGCACGGTGGCGGGCCACAGATCAGTCAGGTCATGGAGAAGATGGGGGTTAAACCGGTCTTTATCGAGGGCCAAAGGGTCACGGATGAGACCACCATGAGTGTGGTCGAGATGGTCCTGGTTGGCACCGTAAACAAGGAGATCGTTGGTTTGATCAATCGTCACGGAGGGCGGGCGGTGGGTCTTTCCGGTCGAGATGGTGACTTGGTCGTGGCGGAGAAGATGCAAATTTATCGTTATTCTGGAGACGATCGCCCTCCAGAGATTATAGATATTGGGCGGGTGGGGAAGGTAAAACAGGTCAATCCGCAGGTACTTGATGTCTTGATGGCCAAGGATTTTCTGCCGGTGATCGCCCCGGTGGGGGTAGGGCCAAATGGTGAGGCTTATAATATCAATGCTGACTTGGTGGCCGGGGCCATTGCCGGGGCCCTTAAGGCCGAAAAGGTGATCTATCTCACCGATGTCGAAGGGGTAAAGGACAAGACCGGGGAATTATTGACCAGCATTGATCTAAAAGAGGTAGAGCAATTATTAGAGGCTGGTGTGGCGAAAGGAGGGATGATCCCCAAACTTAAAAGTGCCCGTAAGGCCATTCGAGCTGGGGTAAAAAAGGCTCATATTATCGATGGTCGCGTCCCCCATGCCATTTTGTTGGAGATTTTTACCGACCACGGGGTGGGCACGGAAATCGTGGGAGAAAGAGATGTCCGAAAGGCAACGACTGTTTGAACTCCTGTTTGAGCGTTCCTTTCTTTACCGGGAAGAAGGCTTTCTTCTGGCCTCTGGGAAGAGGAGCCCTTATTACCTAGATTGTAAAAAGACCACCCTCTGCGCCGAGGCCTTACCCCTCATAGGGAAACTCCTTTGGGAGGAGATCAAGGATTTGGGGGTGGAAGCCGTAGGCGGGCTTACCCTTGGTGCCGATCCCTTAGTAGCTGCGGTGTGTTTTCAGGCCGGTCTGGAGGGAAAGGAGCTTGAAGGGTTCATCGTACGCAAAGAGGCCAAAGGTCATGGGACCAAACAATGGCTTGAAGGGCGTGTTTTGGCGGGAATGAGCTGTGCCATCCTCGAAGACGTGGTGACTACCGGGGGGTCCAGTCTCAAGGCGGTGAAGCGGGCGCGAGAAGCAGGTCTTCAAGTGGTGGCGGTGGTCACCCTGGTTGACCGAGGAGAAGGGGGCGAGGAGGCCATCAGAAAAGAAGGTCTTGAATTCAAGGCCATCTTCCCCATCGAAGAGTTTTTAAAGCGCAGAGGGATATCTTAAAAACCAAGCTTTTTAAAATTTTTTGAATATTTAAGTCTCATTTTTTCTCATTCTTTCTATTAATTCTCTTCTAAAGCTTAATTTTATCTAAATTTTAGCCAGTATATAGCCTAGCCGAAAATAAAGGTGAACCCTGCTTGTAAGGAGGTTTGTGTGACCACGAGAGAATTATTCCAACAGTTGAAGGCTCTCAATTCCGCCTGTCGGGAGGCTTTGAGTGCAGAGGATTTCAAAAAGGTTAATGCCTTACTGCAGTTGAAACGAGAATTGTTTCAATTCTTGAAGCAGATGACCTTTACACCAGATGATCTTCCTTTGGTTCGCGAGGCCTTGGCGGAAGAAAAGGCCCTGGCTGGTTTGGCTATCCAAAAGAAAAGAGATTTGCAAGGGAGGTTAAAACAGATGGCGTATCATTAGTTATGGGGGTCGTTATGCAAGTAAATGAAGTCTCCAGCAAAATTGGTGAGATGGTTACCCCCTCGGCCCAAGGTCTCCGACAGGAGATGAATCGTTCTCCTACACGAGAAAAGAAGGGGATGCCGGAGGCAAGTTCCTGGTCTGGGAAGGAGCTTTCTTGGAAGAAAGAAGAAATCGAAGGGGTGGTGGATGCGGTCCAAAAATTTTTAGATAGATTGAACGTGCGTTTGGTCTTTAGTATTCACAAGGAGACCGGAGAGGTGGTGGTGAAGGTTGTTGATCCGAAGACTAACAAGGTCATTAGACAAATTCCTCCGGAGGAGTTGTTAAAACTTCAGGAAAAGCTTGATGAACTTTTGGGCATCCTTTTTGAGGCGAGGGCCTAGAGTCGGAGACAGGGCCTAGGGTGGAAGAGATCAAGGAACCTATTCAGATTCTCATTGCCGATGATGATAAGGCCTTTCGGGCCCTTCTTTGGGAGACCTTGAAGACCCCTGCACGTGAAATCCGTTTGGCCGCTAACGGTCGCGAGGCCCTAGAGATCTTAAAAGAAAAGAAATTTGATTTGTTGATTACCGATATTCGTATGCCTGAGATGAGCGGGATAGAGCTCTTGAAGGAGGCCAAGAGATTGCAACCTCATCTCTTGGTCATCATCATTACTGGTTATGCCTCGTTGGAAACGGCTATCCAGGCCTTAAAAGAAGGGGCCTATGATTACATACGAAAGCCCTTTAACCTCGAAGAACTCAAAGTAAGCGTAGAAAATGCTTGTATACGCGTCCTTTTAGAGAGGGAAAACCAGCGTCTTTTGGAAGATTTAAAAAAGGCCTATCGACAATTGAAAGAACTGGAGAAGACAGAAATCAGTGCCTCTTCTCCGCGGGATTTCTTATCCGAGTTAGAGAGACTGGCACGTTTGCGCAAAGAGGGGTTCTTAAGGGAAGAAGAATACGAAACCCTCAAACGCATCTTGATCGAACGGATTGATTGACATGTTGGAAGAAAAATTTAACGTCTTAATTGTTGATGACGACGACGTCCTCAGAGAGAATCTAAAGCTGGTTATTACCAGCATAGATGGTTTTTATGCTTACGAGGCCTCCGATGGTTATCGGGCCCTTGAGATCCTCTATAAATACCCTATTGATGCCATATTATTAGATGTAAACATGCCCGGATTAAGCGGGCTTGAAGTCCTTAAAATGATCAGGCAGGCTGGATATAAGAATCTTTCTGTTATTTTGATGACTGGTTATCCTTCTATCGAGCTCTCTGTAGAGGCCTTACGCAACGGAGCTACCGATTTTCTAATCAAACCATTTACCTTTCAACAATTAAAAAATGTCCTTCAAAAGGTAAAAGACAAACAAAGTCTTCCGCTGGATGAGAGTTATGCCTCTTTAGTACGTCTTTTAAAACAAAAGATTCGCGAACAAACCATCCTGTTTACCGTCAGCGATCGTCTAACCTCCAGTGGAAATGTTACCCAGCTTTATAAAGAAATTGTTTCTCTCAGCCGAGAATTTACCTCTTCGGAAGAGGCCATTTTTTACCTACTCGATTGGAAAAAGGCCTGTTTACTCCCGGCGGTTTGGGAAGGTTATTCAGGGACCCCGCCGATTTTGAGTCTTCTTAAAGAAGATCATCCAGTAATCAAGGCCTGTAAAGACAATCTTCCGTATATCCTTCCGGCTCAAAATGGTCATAAATCCAGTCTGGCGGTCCCCTTTCAGATCAAGGGGGAGACCTTTGGTGGTTTGGTCCTCTTCAGAAAGACGCCTTATCACCAGGAAGATCTCTTTGTGACCAATTTAATCTTGGAAAGGGCTGCCCCTCTGGCGGAGAATTTTATCCTTTACGAAAGTATCTTTTTGAATCTCCATGATGCCTTACGAGCCTTGGTAAAGACCCTGGAAGCCAAAGATCCTTACACCAAAGAACACTCTGAGAGGGTAACCAATTTGGCCATTCGTTTGGCTGAGGCCATGGGGCTTTCCGAGGGAGAGATTGAGAGCCTTCGATTCGCTGGGCACTTACACGACATCGGCAAAGTGGGCATCCAAGACAAGATCTTGTTAAAACCGGCTAAACTAACTCCGGAAGAATACGAAATTATTAAAAAGCACCCTATCATCGGGGCGGAGATCGTGGGGCACATTGGTCTTTTAAAGGACGAGGTTTTGATTATAAAACATCATCATGAACGTTGGGACGGGAAGGGCTATCCTGATGGTTTGGCCGGGGAAGAGATCCCCTTTTTGGCCAGGATATTGGCGGTGGCAGACACATATGACGCCATGACTTCTAGGCGGCCTTATCGCCCGCCGCTTTCTCATGAAGAGGCCCTTAAAGAGATAAGAGAAAATGCCGGTAAACAATTTGATCCTTATGTCGCTCAGGCCTTTTTGGATCTTTGGGCCAAAGAAATCCCTGTAAGGGAGTTAGATCATGGAAGATCTGTGTCGGGATCTATTGCGTAAGGCGGCTTGTGGTTTTTTGGTGCAAGGTCATGTCCATAATATGAGTGGTCCTCTTCAAATCTTGTCTATGCAAGTAGAATTAATGAAGACCCTTTTTGAACGGATACCCGAGGCTGATCCTGCCAGGACGGTGGCCTTTATCCAGGACCAACAAAAAAAACTAGACCAGATTGCCGGTCAGGTAGAAAGACTACGGGCCCTTTTGGCCTCAATAAGCGAAGTGACCGAAGAACTCCCTACCACCTTAGACCTTAATGAGGTCCTTCAAAAGGAGTTAGTCTTCTGGGAAGGTGACCTGGTCTTTAAGCACGAGGTCTCTAAAGAGCTTGACCTAAGCCCCGAGCCCCTTCTCTTTTATGCCTCTCCGGCAGCGATAAACCAAGGCCTCTGCGCCCTTTTTTGGGGATTTGTTCCAGCCCTTTCCGAAAATCGGGGTAGTCTCCGGGTAACCACCGAAAAACAGCCCCAGGGCCCGAAGGCCACTATTTCTATGACCGGTGTCGAACTTTCTCTTGATAATCCGTTTTTTGAAATAGCCTCTGAACTACTTTCTCCTTACGGTGGAGTTACGCTTAAGCCACAGACTATCACCTTGGAATTTCAAAAGAAGTGAACCCTGAGCGCCTTTGGTATTTGGCCCTAGCTTTGATCCCTGGCATGGGCCCCCTTCGATTTAGATTGGTTTGTGAAAGACTCGGTTCCCCGGAAAGGGCTTTTTATGCCTCAGAGAAAGAATTGAAGGCCATAGGTCTTCCGGCCTCTTTGGCCAAACTACTTGATCCGCATGAAGCCCTGGCCAGAGCTAAAAAAGAGTATGAAGACTTGTGCCGTTTGGGAGCAGATTTTTTGACCTTAGAAGATCCAGAGTATCCCCCGCTTTTGAGACATATCTTCGATCCGCCTCCGGTGCTTTTCTATAAAGGCTCTTTGAAATGGGGCGACTATCTTTTGGCGGTGGTAGGGTCTCGGGCTGCTACTTCTTATGGCAGACGAATAACCAGAGAATGGGTGAAAGAAATAGTCCGTGCCGAAGTGACCATTGTTAGTGGTTTGGCCCGGGGAATCGATACCACGGCCCATGAAGCCGCCCTTGAGGGTGGAGGACGGACTATAGCCGTCTTGGGCTGCGGCCTTGACCAAGATTACCCACCTGGGAATCGCTATCTAGCCCAACGAATTGCCCAAAAAGGGGTCCTCCTTACCGAATTTCCCCTGGGGACAAGGCCTAGGCCACAGAATTTTCCGGTGCGCAACCGAATTATTAGCGGGCTATCGCAAGCGGTTTTGGTGGTAGAGGCTAGTCCGCGGAGTGGCTCTCTTATTACCGCTCGTTTGGCCGCCGAACAAGGACGAGAGGTGATGGCTATTCCTGGGGCGGTATATTCTTACCGCAGCCATGGGTGTCATCGTCTCATAAGGGAAGGTGCCCTGTTGGTCGATCGCCCTGAGCAGATTTTAGAAGTCCTGGGCCTGTCCGATCTATCTTTTGGGTCTGGACCAGGTGATTCTAAGGCCAAAGAGAGATTGACACTTGCCCCAGAAGAGGCCAAAGTTTGGCAAGTTATGGAGGTGTATCCTCTTCACCTGGACGAGATCGCTCATCGAGCAGGAGTGGAAGTTTCTCAGGTTTCGGGTATCCTTTTGGCTCTTGAGTTAAAGGGAATGGTTCAGAGTATACCGGGTAACTTCTATCAGAAGGTCATCGAATGATGAAAAAAGGATTGATCATCGTTGAGTCACCAACCAAGGTCAGGACTATCAAAAAGGTAGTCGGGCGCGATTTTGTGGTGGAGGCCTCGGTAGGGCACATCAAAGATCTTCCGAAGAGTCGTTTAGGGGTCAAGATCGACAACGGTTTTGAGCCAGAATACGTGACTATTCGTGGCAAAAGGGAAGTAATCAAAAGGCTTAAACAAGCGGCTAAAAAGGCTCAAGAGATCTATCTCGGTCCTGATCCAGATCGGGAGGGAGAGGCCATCGCCTGGCATATCGCCGAAGAACTGAGAAATTTGGGCAAGCCTATAAAACGTTTGCTCTTGTATGAACTTACCGAACGCGGGATCAGAGAAGCCTTGGCCCATCCGGTGGATTTGGATGAGAGAAAATTCGAATCACAAAAGGCCCGGCGTATCCTTGATCGTTTGGTAGGTTATAATCTTTCTCCCCTGCTCTGGGAAAAGGTGAAGAGGGGGCTTTCCGCCGGACGGGTCCAATCCGTGGCCTTGCGTCTTATTTGCGAGAGGGAAAGGGAGCGTGAGGCCTTTGAGCCGGAAGAATACTGGACCATTGAAGTCTTGTTGGCCGCTGAGCAAGGCCTGATCCCGGCCAAGCTTAAGACTTACCAAGGCCAAAAGATCAGTCCTAAGAACGAAGAAGAAGCCAAGGCCATCGTCGAGGCCTTAGCCAAGGCTACTTTTCTTGTTGAGAAGGTCGAGAAGAAGACCGTTCGCCGTCGCCCGGCCCCGCCTTTTATTACCAGTACCCTCCAGCAGGAGGCCTGGCGTCGATTCAGATTCTCGGCCAAAAAGACCATGCTTTTAGCCCAGCGCCTCTATGAAGGGGTGGAACTCGGGGAAGAAGGGGCCGTAGGTCTTATTACCTATATGCGCACGGATTCGGTTCGGGTGGCCCCAGAAGCCCAAAACGAGGCCCGGCAATTTATTGTCCAAAGATATGGAAAAGATTATCTGCCAGATAAACCGCCACTCTATAAGAGTCGCAAGACAGCCCAGGAAGCCCATGAGGCCATCAGGCCTACCTCTCTTAGACGTACACCAGAACAAGTCAAAGCTTATCTGAGTAAAGACGAACTGGCCCTTTATGACCTTATCTTTCGACGATTTATCGCCTCTCAAATGAAAGAGGCCCTGTTTGAACGCACAGAGATCAAGATCGTTGCCGGTGATTACGGTTTGATAAGCAGCGGTATGGTCCTCTTGCATCCAGGTTTCTTGGTTCTCTATCGGCCAGAAGAAGAGGAAGAAGAGAAGACCCTTCCGCCGGTGGAGTCAGGTATTACCTTGCGCCTGGAGAAAATAGATCCCAAACAACACTTTACCCAGCCTCCACCCCGCTACACCGAAGCCAGTCTGATCCGGACCCTGGAGGAGAAAGGTATAGGTCGCCCTTCTACCTACGCACAGATTGTCTCGACCATCAAAGAACGTGGGTATGTAGAGACCGAAAAAGGACATCTTAAACCCACTGAGCTGGGGCTTTTGGTAAACGATCTCTTAATCGCTCATTTTCCCGATATTTTAGAGACAGGTTTTACGGCGCGTTTGGAAGAAGAACTCGATCAGATCGAAGAGGGGAAAAAGGATCGAGTTGAACTTTTACGAAATTTTTATCAGACCTTTGAAAAGATCTTGGCCAAGGCCAAGGAAGAGATGGCCTCTCTCAAGGTCGGTATCCCTTCGGGGATAAAGTGTCCGGCCTGCGGAGCGGAGATGATCATTCGTATTGGTCGAGCGGGGGCCTTTTTAGCCTGTAGTCGTTACCCTGATTGTCGCGAAACCAGAGATTACATCCGCGATGAAAAAGGAGAGCTTAAGGTCGTTGAGAAGCAAAAGACCACAGATGAAATATGTGAAAAGTGTGGTCGTCCGATGGTGATTAAACGTAGCCGTTTTGGGGAGTTTTTGGCCTGTTCTGGATACCCTGAATGTAAAAATACAAGACCGATCAGCACTGGTATTCCCTGCCCTGAGGAGGGATGTCAGGGCTACCTAGTCAAGAGACGGGCAAGAACGGGTAAAATATATTATCGATGCAGTAAAGCACCGGAATGTAAGTTCATTTTGTGGCAAGAACCTATCAAAAAGAAATGCCCTTCTTGTGGGGCCCCTTTTATGATTAAAAAAAGGCGTCGACAAGGAAATTTCTTGGCCTGTATTAGGTGTGATCATGAAGAACCCTGGGAAGAAGAATAAGATTTCGGTTCCTGAAGACCAACAAGAGGCTGAACTTATCTGCCGCTTTTGTGGTGGGCCAGCGATCATCGTTGGG
>Ga0256914_1002934_pt1 | contig 13857 bp, 14 predicted proteins | sample HulkmetaG_FD_191571 | JGI IMG/M metagenome (GOLD analysis project Ga0256914, IMG submission 191571) | Hydrothermal chimney microbial communities from Main Endeavour vent field at the Juan de Fuca Ridge, Pacific Ocean - Hulk | ecosystem: Environmental > Aquatic > Marine > Hydrothermal vents ... | reverse complement strand
TTGCCCTGTAAAATAGTGTCGTAAAATCTGGAATTTCTTGGTCTTTTAGGATAAAATTTAAGTTATATTCTAAATCTCTCCATAACAGTTTAAATATTTGTTTTACTGCTTTTTACTGCTAAAGCAAAGTATATTAAGCTTTCTTTGTATTTTACTGGTCTTCCTCTCTTTTTCTCTCTCTCTTTTACTATCTCCTCCAGTATGATTAATACTTTGTTTATATCTATCCTTTTTAACTCTATCTTCTTCCCTCTCATACATCTTATTTTATTCCCCTTTTGGTTTTTTTTAAACAGACTAAAGAAAAAGATGTAAATGGTAAAACTAAAATAGATAAACTTGAAGAAATTAATAAAACTCTAAAAAAATACAACTTGGGCTTTGGTAATCGTGTTTTTGATGAAATAATAATGTTTTTGTATAACTCTCAAAATTCTAAATATCCATTTGAAAATTTAGATGAAGCTTTTGATTTGGCTATAAAAATGAAAGTTCTTCCAAAATTTCATGGAACAAGGCAAAAGTTAGAAGAACCAATTATAGAATTCTTGCGAATTATAGAGCTTGAGAAAGATGACGAAAATCCAAACCAGGAAGAAAAGGATATAATTAAAGAAATTTCAGAAGGATTAAAAGGTATTCCAATGATAGAAAAAACATTATTAAAAGTGGAATTAAATAATAAAGGAGTACAAATAACCACTCCTTATATATATACAACCCATAAACTTTTAGAAATGCTTTATAAACTTAAAACACAAGGATTTGTGAGCTTTATGTAAAATAAAGAGATTTTGTAATTATTTCTTAGTATTCAGTTTTTATATATAAAATATCCCTTTTTAGCTGTGCAAGCTCTTTTTCTCTATTGCAAAAATCTTCGTTGCTAACAGTTCCACCAAAATAAAAAGGATTTCTTTCTTTGTGTTTCATTATACAAACTTGTATTATACATTAATGTATTATACATAAATGTATAATAAAATTTTTGAATTACAAGAGATTACATCTGCGTGCATACACGGTCAAGGTGAAAAATTCCGTTTATATATATGAAAGGACTTTTCAGGAGGATGAGATGAAAACTTTGGTAAATCTACTATTGGTAATTAAGCTTATTTGGGATACACAACACTTTTAGGTGGATTTATTAAATGCCAGTGTGGAAGTAATCTAATAAAACATTCTAAGATTTCATTTAAATGCAGACAGGCTTTAGTAGGAGCCTGCGATATAACTGCAAGTTTCAGAGAAGATATGCTGAACGCCCTTGTTATACACGCTATAAAACAGCATTTAATAGAAAACAGAGAACTGTTCAAAGAAGAACTGGAGCATCAGATAAAGGCTCTCTATTCCAGACAAAAGACAAAATCAGATATAGAGAAAGAGATAGAAAGTTTAAACAGAAAACTCCAGAGCTTCCTTGAGATATTTGAGGAAAATCCAAGTAAGACTATAGCTAAAAAGATACAGGAATACGAAGAGCAGATAAGACTTTTAGAGATAGAACTTAAGTCTTTTGAGGAAATAGAGAGTGTGGAAGTTGATGATAGAGTGATAGACATACTCCTTGAGCAGATAGATAATGTTCTAAGCATGGATATATCACAGGCAAGGGAAATAATAAAAGATGTTCTTGAAGAAGTAAAGATAGAGAAAGATAAAGATTTAGAAGGCTTTTACTGGATTGAATACAGTTTTAAGAACCCGTTTAGAACCTACAATCGTAAAATCAATATGGTTGCGGGGGAGGGATTCGAACCCTCGACCTCCGGGTTATGAGCCCGGCGAGCTACCAGACTGCTCCACCCCGCGTCAAGTAATGAAACATTATATATCATTAGCTTCTTTTGTCAAGTAAATGGTGGGCCCGGCAGGATTCGAACCTGCGACCTACGGATTAGAAGTCCGTTGCTCTATCCAGCTGAGCTACGGGCCCATCCATATTCGTTATTAAAGTCGGAGTGGCAGGACTTGAACCTGCGACCCCGTGCTCCCAAGGCACGTGCTCTGCCACCTGAGCTACACTCCGAAAAGACAGATGAATAATATAATAAATCTGTCAGCTATTGTCAAGATTTTTTACTCAGTCTTTCTATAGATTTTTTTATATCTTCCATGGCTGTTTTTGAATCTTTAAAAGATTTTACTTTAACCCATTTTCCTGGTTCTAACTCTTTATAATGTTCAAAAAAATGCTTTATCTTGTTTAATGTCGCCTCTGGAAGATCCGCAATCTCTTTTACATTGTCAAATGTTTTATCAAGTTTTGATACAGGAACAGCTATAATCTTTGTATCTATTCCTTCTTCATCTTCCATCTCAAGCATACCAATAGGTCTGCTTCTTATTACACTTCCCGGCGCTACAGGTTCTGAAGAGATAACAAGAACATCTGTTGGATCTCCATCCTCAGCCAGGGTATTTGGTATAAATCCATAATTAAAAGGATAGTACATAGCTGTGTATAAAAATCTGTCAACAAAAACTGCACCGCTTTCCTTATCAACCTCATACTTTATACCACTTCCCTGTGGTATCTCTACAACTACATAAATGTCTTCAGGTGGATTCTTCCCTGCGGGTATCTTTGATACATCCATCTTCTTAACCTCTTTTTTATTTAATTATAACAAATAAGAGAGGAAGGAGTTTATAAGAAGATTTTAAGAGTCTTTGAAAAGTTTTTAAATGGCTCCGGAGGAGGGATTCGAACCCCCGACCCGGCGGTTAACAGCCGCCTGCTCTGCCAGCTGAGCTACTCCGGAACACTGAGATAAATAATATATCAACCAAGTACTGTTATGTCAAGATGCTTCTGTTACCTCCCTAAGGTTTTCGATAATTTGTTTTACTTTCTCAGCTTTCTGTTTCAACTCCTCATATAACTTTTTTTCTTTTTCAACAACATGAGATGGCGCTTTTTTAACAAAGTTTTCATTGGAAAGTTTTTTCTCCGATATAGAAATTGATTTTTCAAGATCTTTAAGAATTCTTTTCTGTCTTTCTATCTCCTTATCAACATCTATAGTTCCAGATATATCAATATAGCTTTCAGCCCTTTTAGAAACCGCAACAATAGTATTGGGCGGTCTTTCAATATTTTGTGATACTGTTAGTTCTCCTATCTTTGCAAGAAGCTTAATAGAGGGTTCCAAAGTATGTACAAGACTTTCAAACTCAAAGTCTTCAGGTTTAATATAAACATTTAATCTTCTTGAGGGTTCAATCCCAAAATCTGCCCTTACGTTTCTTATAGAAACTATAAGCTCTTTAAGATCTTCAATAAGCATTTTCTCATTCTGAAAGAAAAGGTCTTCGGAATATTCTGGATATTCTGCAATGGGAAGAAATTTACTATCTCTATAAGGAAGTTTTTGCCATATTTCTTCAGTTAAAAACGGCATAACAGGATGCAACATTCTGAGTGTTCTGTCAAGGACATACACAAGAACAGAAAGGGCTGTTTTCTTATCCTGATCTGTTCCTTTATATATTTTTTCTTTTGTAAACTCCAAATACCAATCACAGTACTCATGCCAGAAGAAATCATAAAGTATATTTGCATAGTCATTATATCTGTATTCTTCAAGAGCTTTTGTTGCTTTTTCTATATTTTCTTGAAGAACCGTAAGTATCCATTTGTCCTCATAAGATAGGGGAAGCGTTTTTACTTCATTTATTATATTGCTGTTTACCATGTATTTTTCAAGATTGGTCAGTACAAATTTTGATGCATTCCATATTTTATTTGCAAAATGCTTATAACCTTCTATTCTTTTTTCAGAAAGTCTTATATCCCTGCCCTGAGCAGCAAGAGCTGCAAGTGTAAATCTAAGAGAGTCTGCTCCATACTTCTCAATCATATCAAGAGGATCTATAACATTACCTTTAGTTTTTGACATCTTTTCACCTTTTTCGTCCCTAACAAGAGCATGGATATAAACATCACTGAATGGTTTTTCTTTCATAAAATGCATACCCATCATTATCATACGGGCAACCCAGAAAAATATAATGTCAAAACCTGTTACAAGAAGAGACGTTGGATAAAATGTTTTCAGATCTTTGAGATCTTCTGGCCATCCAAGTGTTCCAAAAGGCCAGAGGGCAGATGAAAACCAGGTATCAAGAACATCATCTTCTTGATCCAAGTTGTGACTTCCACATTTCTCACACCTAAGCTCAATATAATACTCATTTTCTCTGATGATATCCTCAATAATATTAAAAGTATTATTGGTTTCGGTAAAAAATATTCTTCCCTGCTTACAGTTGCCGTAAGCATGATCTATAAGCCATTTGTTGAGTTTTTCTTCATCCAAAAGGATATCTTCTTTTTTTATGCCATCCAGTACAATATTGAACACATATCTTATTTCTTCTTTATGAATCCTGTAGGCTTCAACAACATCTTTTGCCGTAAATGTTTTATCAATATATCCATTCTCATGCATGTAAAATATAGCATGGGGAACAAAACCTATAATATTGTCCTTTCTTTCTCTTAGAAGTATAGACTCATCAAGTATTGGAACTTTTTTATAATGTTCATCCAGAAATTTTTTTAATTTATGTCTGTCAGAAAGTTCTGGTATTTCTTTACCAAAAACTATCATTTCGTAGAACTGTAAGTTGGTCTTATCAGGATGATTGAAATTTTTCCCGTAGAGATAATCTGTCAACTCTTTTATAGAAAAAACTTGAGGTATCCTTGTGTCTCCAAAAATATTAAATATGACTTTTTGTGGAACTGTCTCATACATCTGATCGCTAAAAACATTCATATGTTCACAATTTTTACACTGCCATACAGGAATTCTGTGACCCCACCATATCTGTCTTGATATACACCAGTCTCTTATTTCGTACATCCAGTTTAGATATGTTTTTTTCCAGTTTTCAGGAATGTACCTTATATCTCCTTCCTCAACTACCTTTATAGCGTCTTTTGCCAATTTTTTTGTATTAACAAACCACTGGACTGAAAGGTATGGTTCTACTACCGCACCTGATCTTTGTGAGTGACCAACATTATGAATAATATCTTCAACCTTCTCCAAAAGACCCTTGTCTTTTAAATCCTGTATAATTCTTCTTCTTGCCTCATATCTGTCCAATCCTTTATATTTACCTGCATTATCATTCATAATGGCAGATTCGTTCATAACTATTACCATCGGAAGATTATGTCTCCGACCAACCTCAAAATCATTAGGATCATGCGCAGGTGTTATCTTCACGGCTCCCGTTCCAAACTCAGGATCTACATACTCGTCTGGTATAACTGGTATTAAATTTGCAATTTTCCTTTCTCCATCCCATGTAATCCTTTCCTCAGGAGCTAAGGGGAGTCTGACTTTTTTACCTATAAATTTCTTATATCTCTTATCTTCCGGATTCACAGCAACGGCAGTATCTCCAAGCATGGTTTCTGGTCTTGTTGTTGCAACCACGATATATTCTCCGGTATCATTTCCCTCATCATCAACAATAGGATATCTTATATACCATAGACTGCCTTTTTCTTCTTTGTACTCAACTTCAAGATCTGATATGGCAGTTCTATCTTTTGGATCCCAGTTAACTATGTATGGAGCTTTAAATATATAACCTTCTTTGTAAAGCTTGAAGAAAGCTTCTCTAACAGCTCTTGCAAAGCCTTCGTCAAGTGTGAATCTCTGTCTTGTCCAATCACATGAAGCACCAAGACTTTCTATCTGCCTTTTTATGGTATCTCTTGCTTTTGGAACCCATTCCCATACCTTTTCAATAAATTTTTCTCTTCCAAGATCAAATTTATTTATTCCTTCTTTTTCTAACTGTTTTGTGACTACCCACTGTGTTGCTATACCAGCATGGTCAAAACCTGGAAGCCACAATGTGTTAAATCCTTTCATTCTTTTGTATCTTACAGTAATATCCTGTAATGTCATATTAAGTGCATGGCCTATATGCAAACTCCCAGTAACGTTAGGGGGAGGCATAACAACCGAAAAATACGGCTTATCTGAAGAATTATCAGGCGTGAAAATTGCAGACTTTAACCATTCTTTATACCATTTATCCTCTATCTCCGAAGGTTTATATTCTCCAATCGGCAATTTTATCCTCCTGACATTAGATTTGTGGTTTTATATTATAACTTATGTTTGATTTTTATTTTTTCAGCAGAAATTACTTATTTTTGAAAAGCTTTTCAAATATTAAGACTCTTGCAGGGTTGAAACTGTCAAAAAATTTACTTAAGTTTTCCGATTCTAATCTATATCTTTTTAAAAGATCTGTATAAATCTCAAAGTTCTCGCTAATATCCTTAAATAGGTCTATAAAAAGAAAAGAATTATTAAGCATATGAAAATAATCTTTTTCTTTTTCTGCTTTTATTATATCTCCATATCTCTTATCAAGATAGTAGTAGGCTTTCCAGTAATTGAATTTTCCTGCATTTATATAATCCTCTTCTTTTAAAGGTCTGTTTTTCCTGTTCAGCCAGTCGCTAAAAAAACCTACAAGTATAAGAGAAACATCTCCCCTCGCTTTATACAATCTAAATGCATCTTTCTCATTTATATCTATAAGATATCTTGGTATTGATCTGTAATATTCTGCCAGTATGCCTGATATATAAGATATTATCTGAACCGAGATCGATATCTCCTCTTTTTCGGAAAATTCTTTAAGAGTTTCATTAAGATGCTTTTTTAAAAAGTCAAGTTCTTTGTTCCTCATACTAATAAATTCTTTTTCAAAAATTTTAAATTTCAAGATCATTTATGGTTTAATTTTCGGTATATAAGTAAGGAGGTTTAACCATGAGAAGATATTTATCTGCTTTTTTATTTATTATTTTCTTCGCTTTTTCATCATATGGTGCTGAAATGGGTCTTAAGTTGGGGTATTCCTCCCTAAGCTATTCTTCCGTAGCTACAGGTGAAAGTAAAGATATAAATTTTACGTTAACAGGATCTGTATATATTGATTATGATATTCCCCTTTCTGAAAATTCAGCATTTTCTCCTTCTTTCCAGATTGATTATGCTTATAAAACAACAGGTTACGTATATCTGTACGGTTATGGTTATGCTGAAGAAAAGTTCACCTACACAGGTTTTGAGATAAATGGTAAAGGAAAGATCTTTCTTTCAAGAACATTTATGATATACGGAGGAGGGGGCGTTTCAATGAACAGGTTTGCCATAGACTACACTCTGAAATCAGGAGATTCCTTAACTTCAGATGAGGAAACATATTTAGGACTTCAGGCTTTTGGTGGATTCCAGTTTCTTATAACCAAGATTTTAGGATTGGGAGCAGAGTACAAGTATAAAGTTTATAATGACGATTCGACAGATTACACTTTTGACAATCAGAGTTTTATAACAGCACATATATTTATAAGATTCAAATAAAAGGGATTACCTTCCCTTTATTATCTTTTGTTTGCTTTCGCAAAAACTTTTAATGGTAATCCCCACACTTTAGTAAACATCTCTCCAGCTTTATGATCAAACTCATCTTCTGGACTGTAAGTAGCAAGTGTTTCAAAGTAAAGACCATTTGGAGATTTCCTTCCAACTATCTGTGCTGATCCCTTATAAAGCTTAAATCTCACTACTCCATTAACAAGCTGTGCGATTTCATCTGTAAATGCATCTAAAGCTTCTCTCAGTTTTGAAAACCAAAGACCATTGTAAACAAGGTCTGCATAAGGCTGCGATATATGCGTTAGTTTGTAATGATATGTAAACCTGTCTAAAACCAGACTTTCTATCTCATCATAGGCTTTTATAAGTATCAGTCCTGCCGGAGATTCATACACTTCCCTTGATTTAATACCTACCAGTCTGTTTTCTACCATATCAATTCTTCCAACGCCATATTTTCCAGCTATCTCGTTTAGATCCCAGATTAGTTTCCATAAATAATCATACCTTTTACCATTTATAGAAACAGGTACTCCTTTTTCAAACTCTATCTCTAAATACTCAGGTTCATCTGGAGCATCCTTAGGATTTACAGTTATCTCAAAAGCATCTTCAGGAGGTTCAATCCATATATCCTCAAGAGGTCCTGCCTCTATTGCTACCCCCCACAGATTTCTGTCGTAAGAGTAAGGTTTTTCTTTTGTTGCCTTAACTGGAATACCATGTTTTAATGCGTACTCTATCTCTTCTTCCCTTGATTTAAACTCCCAGTCCCTAACAGGAGCTAAAACTTCAAGATCAGGATCTAAAGCCCATACAGAAGTTTCAAATCTAACCTGATCATTTCCTTTTCCAGTTGAACCATGGGCAACATAATGGGCATTATATTTATGTGCAAGTTCAACAAGCTTTTTAGATATTAATGGTCTGGATAATGCTGAAAGTAGCGTGTATCTATTTTCATATAAAGCTCCAGATCTCATTAAAGGCATACAGTACTCTCTTGCAAACTCCTCTTTTATATCATCAATAATAGCCTCTACAGCTCCTGATGCTTTTGCTTTTTCCTCTATTTCATCAAGCTCTTCACCTTGCCCAACATCTGCGGTATATGTAATGACCTCAAAGCCTCTATCTGTAAGCCATCTAACTATAACTGAAGTATCAAGTCCACCTGAATAAGCTAAAATAACTCTTTTTTTCAAGGAACTCCTCCATAAATTTTATACTGGATAATAATTATATCAGTTATAGAGGTTTTATAAATGAAAGATTTTTTTAAACTTTTAGAAAAAGGCAGATTTTCAGAGGCAAAGGAATTAGCTGAAAAACAGGAATTTCCTGAAAATATATTCTATAAGGGGATTATCTTTTACAATATGGGAAATCTGGAAAAAGCGGAAAAACTTCTTGAGAATTATATAAATCTCAAATCTGACAATTCTGAAGCTTATTACTATCTTGGAAATATATATTTAGAGAAAAATATATTAGATAAAGCAGAGAAATTTTTAAAAAAAGCTGTAAAACTAAAATCTGAAGCAAAATATTTTAATGATCTTGGTTTTGTTTACTATAAGAAAGGCAAATATGAAAAATCTATTGAGTTTTATGATAAAGCTTTAGAAATAGACTCATATCTTTCCATAACTTTCTATAACAAAGGTCTATCTTTAAGAAAACTCGGCAGATACGAGGAAGCGATAGGTCAGTATAATAAAGCTATTGTTTTAAATCCAGAAGAACCTGATTATTACTACAACCTTGGAATAGTATATCGTCTTTCCGGAAAACCAGAAAAAGCTATACAGATCTATAAAAAAGCCATAAAGCTAAAACCTGACTTTTACAAAGCATGGAATAATCTTGGAAATGTTTATTACGACCTTGGAAAATATGAAAAAGCTATAGAATGTTATAAAAAGAGTGTTGAGATAGCTCCTGATTATCATCTCGCATGGGAAAATTTAGCCAACACCTATCTTGATATTGATGAATACGATAAAGCTGTTAAGACTTTCAAAAAAGCTATAAAACTAAGTCCAGACTGTGCAAACTGCTATATGGATATGGGAATAGCTTTAAAAGAACTTGGTAAATACGAAGAAGCATTGAAAGCTTACGAAAAGGCTGAAAAAATCAATCCAGAACTAAAGGCTTTAGCCTTATATAACAAAGCCTGTCTGTTTGCATCAAAAGGAGAAAAAGAAAAAACAGTCGATTATCTAAATAAAGCTTTTAAACTTGATCCTTCCTTAAAAGAGTATGCAAAAACAGATCCTGATCTGAAAGGAATATTATAGATTTATGGTTTTTATCATTTATACAGAGAGCTTTTCTATGTAACTTTTTATTTAAAAAAGGAGAAATCTTATGATTTATAGAGAGTTTCATGGGTATAAACTTTCAGAAATAGGTATAGGAACCTATCTTGGAAACCCAGATGAAAATACAGATAAAAACTACTGCGAAACTATAAAAAAAGGTATAGAACTTGGGATAAATGTTATAGATACAGCTATAAACTACCGTAATATGAGAAGTGAAATAGTTATAGGCAAGGTACTACAGGAAGTTGGCAGGGAAAAGGCTGTAATTTCAACAAAGGGAGGTTACGTTGCAGTTCCATATGACATTCAGGAAGACGCTACAGGCTGGTTTAAAAGAGAACTGGTTAAAACAGAAATTGTATCCCCCAAAGATATAACAGAAACAGGAAATATACTAACGCCAAAATATATAGACTGGGCTTTTGAGAGAAGTTTAACCAACCTGAAAACAGATTACATAGATATATATTTCCTACACAACCCTGAAGATCAACTTCTAAAATTTGACAGAAAAACCTTTTATAAAAAGATATGGACTGTTTTCAGACTACTTGAAGGAAAAGTCCATGAAGGAAAACTAAAATATTACGGACTTGCTACATGGGACGGTTTCCGTGTTCCTGAAAACCATCAAAAACATCTTGATCTTAAAAAAATATTTGATATTGCCAGAGAAGTTGGTGGAGAAGATCACCATTTCAGATTTATACAGCTTCCGTATAATATAGCTATGATTGAAGCCTATGCTTTAAAAAATCAAGAGATAGAAGGGAAAAAACTGTCAACTCTTGAAACTGCAGAAAAACTTGGTATTTATACCTACATAAGTGCTCCATTAATGCAGGGAAGGCTTATCAGACCTGTTCATCAGGCTGTTTTAGAAAAATTCAAAGTTCAGCGTTTCTCCCACATCCCCCTACAGTTTGTTAGAAGCACAAAAGGAGTTGGAACGGTTTTGATAGGGATGAGTAAAACTGATCATCTTTTTGAAAATGTTCAGATTGAAGAAATTCCACCTTTACCGTCAGAAGAGATTTATAAGATGATCAGTGAAAGAATGTTCTGATTATTATCATTTGCATATTCTAATTTTTGATAATATTGTATTTAATCATAACTTTTTAGGGAAAAAAATGAGAAAACTGAAAGTTGCTTTTTCAACCTTAGGATGTAGGATGAACCAGTTTGAGACATCTGCCATTGAGGAAAAATTTGAAAGGGAAGGATATATCCTAACTGATTTTAAAGATATTGCGGATATATATATTATAAACACCTGTACCGTTACAAACGATGCAGATAGAACATCAAGAAAAGCAATAAGACAGGCGAAAAGAAGAAATCCAGATGCTGTCATAGTAGCGACAGGATGCTATGCACAGGTAAGTCCTGAAAATCTTGCTAAAATGGAGGAGATAGATCTTGTTATAGGCAACTCCCACAAAAATGCCGTTTTTGAGATAGTTGAGAGCTTTATAAACGAAAGAAAGCAGGATAAGGTTTTTATAGATAATATATTCAGGGAAAACGAGCTAAAAACATTCCGGATCTCTACTTTTTACGAAGGATCAAGACCTATACTAAAGGTTCAGGAAGGATGCAACAGCTTCTGTTCATTCTGTATAATTCCTTTTGCAAGGGGAAAAGTTAGAAGTGCAAAAGTAAAGGAGATAATTGATCAGACCAAGATCCTTGTTGATAGAGGATTTAAGGAAATTGTCCTAACAGGAACACAGCTTTCACAGTTCGGGTATGACCATAAAGAAGGTTATCTATACGATCTTTTAAAACAGCTGATAAACATAAAAGGATTATACAGGGTTAGATTATCCTCTATGGGTATAAATGAGCTTGACGACACTTTAATAGATCTAATTACATCAGAGGAAAAAATTGCTCCTCATTTTCACCTTTCTATACAGTCAGCTGACGATAAAGTTCTAAAAGATATGAGAAGAAATTATACTGTAAAAGAGTACATACAGAAAATTGAAAGGATAATAAAAAGAAGACCTGAAACAGCAATAGGAACAGATATAATAACTGGTTTCCCTACTGAAGATGAAAGATCATTTAATAAAAGTTTAAAAAATATAGAAAGTATCCCATTTGCTTACATCCATGTTTTTACCTATTCAGAAAGGAAGGGAACTACAGCCTCTAAAATGGGAGATCCTGTACCGCCACAGGAGAAAAAAAGAAGAACGAGAATACTAAGAGAAATTTCAGAAAAAAAGAACTTTGAGTTTAGAAAAAGATTTTTAAATAAATATTTGGAAGTTCTGGTTGTGTCTGAGAAGGAAGGGAAGAAAATTGGAATAACAGGAAATTATATACATATAAAATTTGATTCAGAAAAAGAAGTAAATCAGATAACAACTATAAAGCTAACAGAGATTGGGAAAGAGAGAGAGGACAATAAAGGTGTTGAACTTATGAAGGAGGTTGCTGTATGAGGTATATGATTTCTGCCGTAATATTTTTACTGATAGTGTCATCAGGTTTTTGCATAACAGACAGCGAACTTGACAATCTGATAGGTAAAAGCTACAAAAAATTCAGAGGAATAGATGAAACTGGGAAGGTTGTAAACATAAGCAGATATATAAAAGATGGTAAACCGGCACTGATAATATTTTTTGCCTTGGGAGACAAACCGGGAACATTTGATTTTCTGCCTGAGATGAATAGGCTTTATGAAAGATACGGAAAAGAGATATCATTTATAGCTGTTTTACTAAGCAGATCCTCTCCTAATGAAGTAAAAAAGCTAAAAAAGATACTCCCATTAAATATTCCTGTTCTACTTGCTTATAATGAAACAATAAAAAGATACAGTATATCCAAGGTTGATGTTCCTTATCTTGTATTTATAGACAAAGATGGCAAGATCAAAAAAATAATACTAAGACCTGAATCAGAAATGATCAAAGAGAGACCTCCTGTCGAACCTAAGGATTATAAGAATAAATCTCAAAACGAAAGAATAAGATCAAGTGTTGAAATTATAGAAAAATATCTTAAAGAACTTGGAGGATAGGATGGATAATATTAGAAGCTTTGATCTTATTATTAATATAGATCTTGAGAATGACAGTGAAAATAAGATAATATCGGTTTTTTCAAAAGCATTAGAAGAAAAAGGGTTTAAACTCTCAGACGGCACAGTTACTCTGAGAAACAACAGATTAAGTTCTATAAGGGTTGTTGATAAATATTCGGGAGAAGAACTGGAAATGTATGCATTTTCTAAAACAACCGGCAGTAAAACATTTATTTCAGTAAAAATAGTATAAGGAGGATTAAATTGAGAAGATTTATTCTGACAGCAGTTTTAGTAGGTATGTATCTAAATCTCTCATTAGCTTTTGAGAATGTCTCAGCAGAGAGGTTTAAAGAGTTAATGAGAAAAAAGGATGCAATAATTCTTGATGTTAGAACACCTCAGGAGTACGAAAAAGATGGTCATATAAAAGGTGCCAATCTTTTGCCTGTTCAGCTCTTCCAATATATATATCTTGCCGGATTAAGGGATAAAGATGTTCTTGTTTACTGCCGATCAGGAAATAGAAGCGTACAGGCAAGCAAAATACTTGAACAGATGGGTATTAAGAAGGTTTACAATCTCAAAGGTGGTATTAAAGAATGGAAATCAAAAGGATTTCCAGTGGAGTATGGCTGGAAGTAGCATTAATCTTTTTTTCAATTATCGGGCTTTCATTTGCCGAAGAATATGAAAAATGTTTTATGGATGCATCAGATAAATATGGTATTAATATTCATCTTTTAAAAGCTATAGCCAAAGTAGAAAGCGGTATGCATCCGTATGCTGTGAACATAAATCTTAAAGGTAGAAATAAAAGTTTCTACATAAAAAATAAAAAAGTAGCTTCCGCTTTTATTTCTTACCTTGAAAAAAAAGGGTATGATTTTGACGTTGGGATTTCTCAAATAAATATCAGAAACATTAGGAGATTTGGTCTATCTCCTGTAGAACTTTTAGACCCCTGTAAAAATATAGAAATATCTGCAAGAATTTTGAGAGAGCTTACCAGAAAGTATGGTGTCACATGGAACGCAGTATGGAGATACAACGG
>Ga0256914_1002933_pt1 | contig 13859 bp, 11 predicted proteins | sample HulkmetaG_FD_191571 | JGI IMG/M metagenome (GOLD analysis project Ga0256914, IMG submission 191571) | Hydrothermal chimney microbial communities from Main Endeavour vent field at the Juan de Fuca Ridge, Pacific Ocean - Hulk | ecosystem: Environmental > Aquatic > Marine > Hydrothermal vents ... | reverse complement strand
CGATCTTTTCGTTAAAATGAGAATCGCTTATTACGATATAATTTACACCTAAATGTCCGAAACTCCCCTTATCGACCAAAATTATCCTCTCATCCTCTACGATAAACGGTTTTGAGAGATTGAAAGGCTCCTCTTTTTTACCCGATATAGGTATTTGATTCTCATCTAAAAAAGTGATGTCGTAATAACCGTTTTTGCTAAGAGCTTCAAGATCCAAAGGTTTACCGTTCATATGCGCAAAGATAATCTTGGAAGAGAGATCATGCGCTTTTAGCTGAAGTTTATGACGAGTTTCATCCAATTTGTAACTATAATTAAGATTATAGAAAAGATAGGCTATTAGAGCGAAAAGTATAAATAAAGAGCTGATATAAAGCCCCATGAAGCGGTATAAAAGAGCCTTTTCAGCTTTAGTGAAATCGATATCCTATCCCTTTTATGTTTGTTATCGAGTCGTTGGCAAGTCTCTTTCTAAGATTTTTTATATAAGTTCTCAAAGTCGCATGAGTGGGCGTATCTTCGTAACTCCAGACATTGTTGAGTATCTCCTCGAAACTCAGAACTCTATGAGGATTTTTTAAAAAATACTCCAAAATCTCGGCCTCCTTTTTTGAAAGATGAAATCTATTCTCCTCTTCAACGATACTGCGATCGCAATAGTCGTAGCTTTTTCGATCGTCGATTTTTACGATACGACTCTGCTCGATTCCAAAGCGTTTTTTCAAATTGTCGATCCTAACTTTAAGCTCGAGTAGATCAAACGGCTTTTTAAGATAGTCGTCTCCTCCGCAAGTAAATCCGTTTTCCACATCTTTTGCGCTGTCAAGCGAAGTGATAAATATAGCCGGCGTGTTATTTTGTACGCTTCGAAGCGATCGTAAAAAAGTAAATCCGTCTATCTCTGGTACGTTCACATCCAAAAGTAAAAGATCGAATTTTTCTTCATACGCAACCTTTTGGGCTTCCTCACCGTTATAAACCGATACCACTTCACACTCCAATTCACAAAGATATTCTTCTATGATCTCGCTTAAGATTATATCATCTTCCAAAAGCAGAATTTTCATAACGACTCTTTTTGGTCATATTATATTCAAATTGTGTTCAAAAAGCTTCCAACTCCAATCTGACTCTTTGATTTCTGGTATCTATCATATCTCTCATATGAGCCAAATAATAGCGCCACATCTCGAAACTCTCTATAGTCTCTTCGTAAGTACCTCTCCATCTTCGGATATGTCTTTGCATCTGCGGTTCGATTTTAGATACGATCTCATCAAGTATTTCATGCATCCTATCCGGTTGAAAAACGGAATTTAAATAATTATAATATTTTTCTTTAAAACGAGCTTTGAATCCGGCGTTTTTTATCAATGAACGAAATAAAAAAGTTGACCATAGAGGATTTGCATATGTAAGATTCTCCACCGACGTTATAAATTCGAATATATTTATATCCATCGGATCGTCCCAAGGACCAAACGCGACATCTTGATCTTCGAAGATCCATCTCCATTTCGCACCCTCTTTATTCTCTCTCCAAAATCTTACATTCGTATATGGCCAATCTTGATTGAGATAATATGTCTCGGCTATCATATAGTCGATATAATTTTCAATATCCATTCTCGATGCGACCTCTTGATAGTTCTCATCGATGCCGAGATCATGATTTTCGATATATTCGATCATATCGATATAGTTTTTCGCACTCCCTTTTTTCACTCCGCCATTGTCGTATAAAAGATCTATCTTCTTCTTTTTTACTCCGGGATGATTTTGTACTATAAAATCTCTGTTTTTCTTTTCTCGAATATTATGAATACCGTAATATTCTCCATTTATAAAAACAACACAAGGTCTGTAATCTTGATAATCGACATCGAGGTCGTCTTTTATGACACGATGTAAAAAAGGATCTCTTATCATAGTTTGAAACCAATCTTGACCGGAGCTTTTTAGCTTGAAACCTTTATACTCCGTAAAAGGTTTGTTTTCAAACAGTTTATAGGAAATCTTTTTATTACCGTATTTGCCGTCGGCCGTAATTTTTAGAGATTTTTGAGGAATTATGCGAGAGCAGCTTCCGCTGACGGCCAACTCGATCTCTTGTGAAAATCCGGGATTTTTTTCTTCATCGAAAAACTCTATATGAGCCGGTCTGCTCCAATCTTGAAAATAGTTGGCTTTAAAATCCTCTTGTGTGCATCCGAAAGAGGAAGCACCGTTTGTTCCGGTCGTATATATGCCGATTTGATCGTCAAAGAGATATTTTCTATCGGTAGCGATAGATACGACGGCTAAAGAGATATCTTCGTTTATAAAATAGGTGGCGGTTATATCTTCGCTTAAAAATTTACCTCCGCTCTTCGCACGAGCTCTTAGTATGGTCGTTTTATCTATGAGAATGGGCTTGTCGTAGATATTTGAGTTTTTAGTCGGCAAAGAGCCGTCGGTGGTATAGTATATCGTCGCGTCGTCGCTTGAGACGATCGCCACCTCGAATCTATTTTCGTAAAATCCTCCGCTTACGGAGAAAGTGGGTTTTTGGCTCAAGAGCGAGCTATCGTACGCTTTTGAGTTCCGTTCGCCCGGCGTCGGCTCCATATAGACTAGACGGCCGTCGTCAATAGTACAAGATACATCACTCTTTTGTTCATCGAAAGAAAAACCGTCCACGAGTTCGCCGTTTCTATCAAAAAGTGCGACCTCTTCACCTTTAGCTTTCAAAGTGAAATCGGTATGCATCGCTTTTTGTACGCTGTCTTTGCCGTCGGCCCAAAACACTATGCGCTTGTTGGCACCTATGATCGTTCCTTGCGGAATTTCCCATTTTCCGTCTTTTAGAGAATCACTAAGATAAAAACCGCCTATATCCATATCCTCGAAGCTAGCGTTATATATCTCTATCCAATCAGAAAACGCGAAAAAATCGGGGTCCAGAAGAGTATGAGCGTTTGAAGCCATCACTTCGGAAACAATCAAACTTTTTCTATCGCGAGCGTTTAAGTCGATTAGTACCTTATCCATCCTCGAAACTTCGGTGTTAAAATCCTCGTTCCAAGAAATAGCGCTCAAAAATATACTATTTGAGCTAAGTTTAATTTTATCCTTTAAAACTCCCAACTCAAGCAGATCGCCCTCTTTAGCGAAAGTCACGTATGCGATCCTCTCCCACTCCCAAGAGTCGCTATTTGCGAGGGAAGCGTACAACCTGTCGTCCTCTATAAGATAATCGGCGCCGCCTTGCGGAAGATAACCGCTGTCGGTATCGTTGTCGGTGTTTATAAATATCTGAGTGTGTTGCGCGATCGAGCCGTTTTGCGTTAGGAAATAGACTCTTTTTTCGTCCTGATAAAATTTAAATTCGCCGAAATCGGATATAGCCGCCGTAGGGATATTTTCCCAATCGGATGCGTCGGCATCAATTTTGACGGCACCTTGATCAAGGTCGATCATGCCGATTTTAGATATATAGTCCCAATTTCGATCCAGACAGACGCAACTGACTCTAAAATCAGTTTGTATATTTTCGAACAGATCCGCCGACGCAGCAGTATATACGGTTGTATCGCTATTTGAAAATGTAACGCTATCGACCCTCTCCCATCTCCACTCGTGCGAGTTCGAAAGAGATTTGTAAACCCTCGCATCCTCTATTAGATAGTCGGCGCCGTCGGCGATCCAACCGTCATTATATCCCGTATGGGGATTTTTATCCGTATCAATGAAAAATTGATAGTGAGATCCTTTTTTTTCACCTTTTGTCAATTTTATTTCGACCATATTGAAATCGAAAGATTTCTCTAACAATCCTATATCGGATTGACCTGGTTTTGTCAATATCACCCAATCGGTTCTGCTTATTTTGGTTTTGTTCACATAGTGAGGTTGATCGTCGAAGATCGTTATTTTAGATTCGTTCGAACAGCCAAGGAGAATAAATAAAGACAATAGTGCAAAGAGGGATGAATATATACGTTTGATCATGATTATTTACCTTTTAAACCCTTGTTAAACAAGACGGTATATTTAATTTTACTTAAAACCAATTAATTTACCGCTTAATCCTAAATTTTAACATATGCGTCGAAATCTCCGTTTCATACCTCTTGTAACCAAAAATAGTGTATCATGCGGTTTATATATTTAAGGATTTAAATGAAAAAGATTTCTCTCTTTTTACTTCTTTTTTATCTGCCGCTTTTTAGCGCAACCTCTTTTTGGCAGGAGTTGATCGAAATTGAAAATAAATTTTTCTCGAAAAAATCCGTTCTTATGATGATATCGGTCGATGACAACATCACTAAAACTCTCGATGAAAACAAGACATCCACCCTTTTGGAGGAGAGAATTCATGCGTACGAGGGACTTCTAATCAAGCTTAAGAACGAGCCCTATTCGCTTCAAAAACGAAATAACCCTTTTTACGATCCAAAAAAAAGCGAAAAAGAGATAAATACCCTACTTTTAAAAATCGACTCCAATAGAAAAATGGGTTATCTTCAAGCGGTAAAAAGAGATAAAATAAGACTTCAAACACTAAAAATCAAAAGTGAAATTTATCAATTTCTACTATTTTTGGCTCAAAAGTGGACGAATATCGACGAAAAGAATTTGATACGAAAGATAGATAAAACTACGAAGATCGTTAAAGAGAATATTCCGATAAAAGATTTGATCTCCACTTACGAAGAGGTGGCGCCGAAAAAAGGCACGGTCTCTTCTCAAATAAAAGAGAATTTTTTCGAACTGGCGAAGAATTATTACTTTTTCGACACATTTTTAGAGTATCTTCGAATTAATGCCAAAATGTTGACTTACCGCTCGATTGCCAGCGAACTTCAGCTTGACGATCTTATCACCTATATCAACGAACAACCGCTTTTCGCAAAAGCGAACACTTACCTAAGATACTTGAAACTGGATGTAGGACGAGTGGTACTGTTTTTGTTGATCATAATCTTCTTTTGGATGTTGAATTACCTTATATATAAAAAACTTTACAACTATTTCAAATCCAAAATATTACAGGAAGAAGATGAGAGTGACGATATATTGATAGACAATCTCGATCGCATTCGAAGACCGGTATCGCTTCTGATAAACGGAATAGGATTGCAACTGGCTCTTGAAGTCGTCAAATATCCTCAGCCTCTTAGCGAAAAAACGACTCTTTTTTTTCATCTCTTTTTTATAGCGATAATAGCGTATATTTTGATGCAGCTTATCGAAAATATCTTTTTCGTCTATTTTCAGCATCAGCGTCTTAAAAATAATAAAGAATTAAGGGCGGAACTTGTTAATTTGATGCTCTCCATAACGAAAGTGATTATATTTTTGGGAGCGCTTTTAATAGCTTTTGTTAAAATGGGCGTCAATATAACCGGTCTTTTGGCGTCACTCGGTATAGGTGGTCTTGCCGTTGCGCTTGCGGCACAAACGACACTCTCTAACTTTTTCGGACTTTTGAAGATCATATTCGACGAATCGTTTTCGCAAGGGGATTGGATATCTACGAACGATATCGAGGGAACGGTTGTTGAAATCGGCTTTATATCCACAAAAGTCAGAACTTTCGATAACGCGCTTATAACCGTACCAAACGCCGAGCTTGCTAATAAGCCTCTAAAAAATTGGAATAAACGGACAATAGGTAGGCGTATCAAAATGCATATAGGTGTAACGTACGGCTCAAAAAGAGAGAACGTAAAAGCGGCGATAGATGAAATAGCGAAAATGTTAAAAGATCATCCCGGTATAATTTCACCGGAGAAGATAGACAAAAGAAGTATGAGAAAAAGATATAAGGACTCGGGAAAATTTCTATCTATGGAGGATAAACTGGGAATAAAATCGACAATGTTGGTATATCTTGATAAATTTTCCGACTCATCTATCGATATCTTGATCTATACCTTTACGAAAACGACAAACTGGCAGGATTGGCTTGAGATAAAAGAGGATCTGCTCTATAAGATATGGAGTATCCTCGAAGAGCATAATCTGGAATTCGCTTTTCCGTCTCAAACGCTATATTTCGATAAAGAGAACGTTTCGCAAAATTTAGATCTGCTCGAAGATAAAAAACTTCTATAAGAGTCCCACCTCTTTAAGTAGAGGAACGATTTTTTCCGAAAGCTTAGCCAATTCGTTCGGCAGAAGTGAAAAAGCTTTATCTTCAAGCTTCCATTCGGCAATTTTCTCCAGAGTCATACTCTTCTCTTCATCACTCAAATGTTCGGATTTTTTTATTGCCTCTTCAAGCTTTGTTACATGTTCGTGATGTTTTTTCATAATTAAGTGCTCCGTTTAAGTAAATTTTTTTGTCCAGTTCAAATAACTTTGCTATAATCATATCATACATTTTAGATATAATCACTTAGATTACCTCCCAAGGAGCTTTATGCAGTTTGAAACATACCCTTTTGAAAAATTGAACATCCTACTTGAGGGAATTAAACCCGATAGTCGATACTCCTCGATAGCTCTAACTATCGGCGAGCCGCAGTTTGAAACTCCCGCTTTCATAAGAGATGTTCTTTGCGAAAACTCACCTCTATTAAACCGGTACCCTAAAACGGCAGGTGAAGAGATTTTGAAAAATGCTCAAAAAGAGTTCGTATGGCGTCGCTTTAACATAGAACTTAAAAACGATCAGATCATACCGACGTTCGGAACAAGAGAGGTACTTTTTAACTTTCCTCAGTTTCTTCTTCATGATATAAAAGATCCCGTTATGGCTTTTACGAACCCCTTTTATCAAATATATGAGGGAGCCGCTATCGCCGCCGGTGCTAAAATCGTACATATAAATCTTACGAAAAAAAACGATTTCAAAGCGACTATAGATCCCGCACAATTGAAGGAGTGTGATTTTGTAATTATAAATTTTCCGAACAATCCCACCGCATCTAGTATGAGTATGGATGATTTGACAAAGTGGGTTCAAGCCGCGCTAGAGTACGATTTTGTTCTTTTGAACGACGAATGTTACAGCGAGATCTACAATTTGTTACGCGACCCTTCACTTCTTCAAGCCTCGAAAAAAATCGGCAACGACGAATTCAAAAATATTCTCGTCGTAAACTCCATATCCAAAAGAAGCTCGGCTCCGGGACTTAGATCAGGTTTTATAGCGGGAGACGCGAAGATATTAAAGGAGTATCTAAGATACAGGACATATGTCGGCTGCGCTTCGCCGCTCCCCCTACAGCTTGCCGCAGCAGCAGCTTGGGAGGATGAATCTCATGCGGCTTTTTTTCGTGAAATGTACGCTAAAAATATGAAGCTCGCACACGAAATACTCAAAATTAAGATTCCGCAATCAACCTTTTATATCTGGTTTGAAGTCGATGACGATCTTCGATTTACGAAGAGCTTGTATGAAAAGATGAATGTAAAAGTACTACCCGGTTCGTTTTTAAGCAGAGGTGAGACAAAAGAAAAATATGTGCGTATAGCACTTGTCGAGGATGAAACAAGGATCGAAGAAGCTTTAAAAAGGATAAAAGAACATGTCGAATAAAATACATTTTATCGGAATAGGAGGGATCGGTCTTTCCGCTCTTGCCAGGTTCTTGAAAAAGAACGGATACGAAATTACCGGATCGGATATGAAAAGCTCTCCGATTACATCGACTTTGCAAAAAGAGGGAATAAAAGTATCGATTCCGCAATCCGCCGAAAATATTACCGATCAATCCATCATCATCTACTCAGCCGCGGTAAAAGAGGATAATCCGGAAATAGTCGAAGCAAAAAAGAGAGATATGCTTCTTCTCTCCAGAAAAGAGGCTTTGCCGTTTATTTTAAAAAACAAAAGAGTTTTCGCCGTTGCCGGCGCACATGGAAAGAGTACCACTTCGGCTATGCTGGCATCGGTTATCGACGGTTCCGTTATCATCGGTGCGGAGAGTAAGCAATTTAACTCGAATATGCACTACAAACAAGGCGAGAATCTGATCTTCGAGGCCGATGAGAGTGATGCCAGCTTTTTGAATACAAACCCCTACGTTGCGATCGTTACGAATGCCGAACCCGAACATATGGAGTATTACGATTATGATCTCGAAAAATTTTACGATGCTTACAGGACATTTATAACAAAAGCTAAAATCAGAGTCATAAACGCCGAGGATGAATTTCTCTCTACACTTGAGGATATAGAGGCTATCAGACTCTACCCCACAAAAGATATAAAAGATATAAAAACGATCATAATCGATAACGAACCGTTCACATCGTTTGTTCTAAAAGATCTCGGTACTTTCGAAGTTTTCGGTGTCGGAGAGCATATCGCCGTAAACGCGTCGCTTACAGTTCTCGCGGCTATCACTCAAAACTCTCTTGAAGATGTCAGAAAAAATCTCAAGGCCTACAAAGGAATAAAAAAACGCTTCGACATACTTGAGATAGATTCAAATCATGTAGTCATAGACGATTACGCCCATCATCCCACCGAGATCAAAGCGACGATCAAATCCGCCAGAAAATACGCTAAATTACTTGGATTGAAGGAGGTGGTGGCCATCTGGCAACCGCATAAATACAGTCGTACGATCGACAATTTGGAAAAATTCAAAGAGTGTTTCGAAGGTATAGATAAACTTGTGATACTACCGGTATATAATGTGGGCGAAAAGGAGAAATTTATAGATTTTAAAAACCATTTCAAAAGATATCATCCGCTTTTCGCGGATAAAGTTTGCAATTTACAAGGATCGATCTCTCTATTGAAAGATCAAAAAAGAATTGAAGATCTCAATAACGGACTCATCATCGGTCTTGGTGCCGGAGATATCACTTATCAGCTTCGGGGGATAAATTAAATGCAGATAATTTTAGGGGTTTTGGCTCTTGTCATAATTATCTTTCTTGTCTTGACGAAAGAGGGAGACTTCTCGCAAAAAAAGAAAATGAAAATTATCAAATCGGTCATCGTCGCGGTCATAGCTCTTTGGTTTTACGAGATGATCGTTGACACAAACGCCGACAATAAAAGAGAAATAGTATTGGCGTTCAATCATGGTAAAGAGATTCTTTGCCGAAACGATACCGTCACTAAAGAATTTTTCTATTACGAAAACGGTACGGAATCTTTTGTCTCAAACGACAAGAACAGCTCTTTAAGCGATCTTATATACCCTATACAAGAATGTGAGATAAAGAGTGAATGAGATAATATCCAAGCTGGATCTTGCGAATTTCATCGAAACTTTCAACTCGTTTTTAGCTAGAGACAAACCTCTGTTTATGGAGGGAGATCTGAATCTTCACTATAATTTTTTGCAAAAACTCTCGACTATGGAGTTTAAAGCGCCAAAAGAGGTAAAAAATCTCGACAAGCAACTTATGTATCTGAAAAAGCGCGGAACATTGAAGATTTATGAAATATACGAGTTTGTTAAAATCGTCGAATATTTCGTATATCTGAAAAAGTGTCTCAAAGAAGATTTTATAAAGCGGTGGCTGGAGAAGATTATAATTCCCCAGGAGATAATGAAGATATGCTCTTATTTCGATTTAGAGGGAGAACTAAGAGATGAGATCGACGAGAGATTTTTGGAGATAAGCTCTTCGCTTAAGAGGAACAAGGAGAGAATAAAAGAGTCTATGAGAAGACTTCTTAGCACACAAAGACTCTCTGCGTATCTGGTAGATAGCCAAATTCACTATATAAACGAGAGTGAAACGCTTCTGGTAAGAGGCGGATTCAACCGTTTTTTAAAGGGAAGCGTCGTAGCAAGAAGTAGCGGAGGATACTTTTATGTCGTACCCGATTCCATCATGGAGCTTAAAAAATCACAAGCGAACCTTTTGGATAAAAAAGATGAGATAATCTTGGAATATGAGAAAAAAATTTCCGCAACTTTTTGTAAATTCGAACCTTTTTTAAGATTTATAAATAACTCTTTTGATCGATTTGACGCCTATCAAGCGAGAATTTTTTTCGCAAAATCCCAAAATCTGGAGTTCTTGAAACCGCAAAAAGACCGTAGGGTTAAAATTACCGACTTTTCACATCCCGCCATAAAAGATCCAAAACCCGTCAGTATCGATTTCTCAAAAAAGATCCTACTAATCACGGGTGTCAATGCCGGCGGTAAGACTATGATGTTAAAATCCATTCTCTCGGTTGTATTTTTAGCGAAACATCTACTTCCTATGAAGATAAATCCTCACAAATCTCATATCGGATCGTTCAAAGAGATAACCGCGATCATAGACGATCCGCAATCGGTCAAAAACGATATCTCCACCTTTGCAGGCAGAATGACGGAGTTCGCCAAATTGTTGGCGAAAAACGACTTTATCGCCGGAGTTGACGAGATAGAGCTGGGAACCGATGCGGATGAAGCGGCGTCGCTTTTTAAAGTGATACTTGAAAATCTATGCAAAAAAGACGTGAAATTGGTTATAACCACACATCACAAAAGATTGGCGTCTATGATGGCTACGCATCCTGATGTCGAACTTGCAGCTGCGATTTACGATCAAATTAGACAAAAACCGACTTTTGAATTTCTCTACGGCAGCATCGGAAAAAGTTATGCGTTCGAGACGGCTCAAAGATACGGTATATCCGCAACTTTGATAGAAAAAGCTAAAACGGTTTACGGAGAGGATAAAGAGAAGCTAAACGATCTTATTCAAAGAAATATCGATATGGAGCTTCAAAATAGAGAGAGACTTAATATGCTGGATATGGAGATCGAGAAAACGAAAAAATTAAACAAACAGCTGAAAAACCAAAAAGAGGAGTCGCAAAAAATATTAAAAGAGAGAAAAAGAGAGCTTGAAGTAGAATACCAAAAAGCGATAGATGAGGCGAAAAAGGCGGCAAGAGGATCGCATAAGAGTGAAATCCATAAACTCATGAATAAAGCTCATAAAAGAAAAACCGAAGCCTTGAGTAAAGAGACGGTACGAGAGGGTGAACCTTTGAAAGTCGGAGAGTTCGTAAAATATAAAAACACAAACGGCGAAATATTGTCTTTGAAAAAAGAGGAGGCGATGATACTTTGCGACGGTATAAAATTCAGAGCTCCGATAAACGAACTACGGCGAATCGATAATTATCGAAATAAAAAACCCGAAATTAAAACGAAAATCAAAATAGAAAAACCGTCACGCTCCTCCATAAAACTGGATCTTCACGGATTAAGAGCCCAAGAGGCGATCGATAAGCTTGACTACTTTCTCTCGGACGCCTTGATAACCGGATATGACGAAGTATTGATATATCATGGTATCGGTAGCGGAAAACTGGCTTTTGCGGTAAAAGAGTTTCTAAAAACACATCCGAAAATTAAATCTTTTAGCGACGCTCCGCCGAATATGGGCGGAATGGGCGCGACATTGGTGAGGCTTTGATGTTCACTCAAAAACAGATGGAAAAATATAAACGAACAAAATATACCAGAGAGCTGGAGAGATTTTTAAACAGAATCGTCGGCTACGTCTCTAAAAACGATGAGTTGCGAAAAGAAGATTTTTCGAACTATATAGATCTGATTTTCGAACCTCTCGAAAACATCGAAAAAGTTTTGCTAAATAGTCCCTATCTCACACATCTTGAAAAATTTGTCGAAAAAATCGCCAATCTTCCTCTAAGCGATATGGAAATGGATGAGATAAGAAAAGAGATTCTTCACGGTGCGAACCAACTTCAAAAAACAAAAAGAAGACAAAATAAAAACTCTATCAAACACAAAGGTAAACTTTATGATCGATAAACTCTCATTAGGCGTTGTTAATAAACTGACGATCGAAGATAGAAGCGAATACGGATTTTATCTATGCGATAGAGAAAAAAAGAGAGTTCTTCTACCCAATCTCTATGTAAAAGACCGTATGTCCGTCGGTGACGAGATAGAGGTTTTTATATATAAGGACTCCGAGGATAGAGTCGTAGCTACGACTTTGAAGCCGTATGCCACGCTCGGTGAGTTCGCTTATTTGAAGGTAACCGACGTTACTTCTTTTGGAGCTTTTTTGGATTGGGGACTTCCAAAAGAGCTGCTGGTGCCTAAGAAAATGCAGAAAAATCCTCTAAAGATCTCTCGCAAATATATAGTTTACATAACTTACGACCCGCAAAGCGATCGTCTTGTAGCCGATACGAGAATAGGAAGATATCTGAAAAACGATCCCTCTTCAATGAAAAACTTAAACCGTGTGGATATATTGATTATCGCTAAAACTCCTTTGGGCTACAAAGTAATTGCAAATAATAAATTCGAGGGGATGATTTATCATAGTGAAATTTACGAAAATGTAAAAATCGGAGAAAAACGAACAGCTTACATAAAAAAGATTAGAGATGACTCGAAACTGGATCTTTCGTTGAATCCTCCCAAAAAGATGGCGGATGAGATTTCAAAACAAAAAATTTTGAACCTTCTACGAGAAAAAAATTCCGTTTTGCCCTTTACCTATAAAAGTGATCCCAAAGAGATTCGAGACTGTTTGGGAATCAGTAAAAAGTCATATAAAAGAGCTCTTACCGCTTTATTGCAAGAGCGGCAAATAGAGCTCGGTGACGATTTCATACGTCTAAAAAAACGAATCAGTGATAAATAAGCTCGGTACTGTTGCCCTCGCCCGCCCAAATTTTACCCTGATTTCCGTAAATCTCCACCTTTTTGATTCCATCGACTCCGATATTGTAACCGTTGGAGTCACTACTTCCGGTAACTATATTATCTCTTAGCGTTACCTTGTACATCGTCGCGTTCCAACATGCAAACGCAAGACCTCCGTTGTTTGAAAGATCGTTATACTCCAATGTAATGAAACTATAATAAAAATATGAATATCCGGCATACACGACTCCGGCTCTTCCGTCGGTGGAGTCTTCTCTTCCGTTGTAGTTTATATCGTTGTAACGATAGTTAACATTATGAGATGACGGCGATTTTGCGCCTGCGACTCTATTGTGGTGAAAATAATTTCCGGCGATCTCCACATCGGCCGTTTGACTAAAATCAAGACCGTAGTTGTAGTTGTCGTAAGCCTCGTTCGAGTAGATCAACATTTTTGAGCGGCTATAAAAAATTTTCGCATCGATGCCGTGAAGCTGCCCGTAACTTAGACAAAATCTAACGGTGACTCTGGGACTTGCGATATATCCTTTCGTCAAAAAAGATATTCCGGCTCCTTGATCGATCTTGAAGTTTCTGGCTTCTATATACTCAACCAGCACATTACCTTCCATCCTATAAGCGCTTATACCGTTTAAAGAGTCATGATTTCCCTCGACCGTAAAACCTCTTAATATGATATTTTTACCTTCGATCTTCACCGCCGAGCTTTTATGGTTGCTAAGTATCGTTTTACCCATACCGGCACCCTCTAAAATAGTATTATCTTTCACGACAATACCGTCGTTAGTCTCGATAGTACACTCTTTCATGACGATCTTTCCGCCTTCTGCGGGGATATTTTTCAAAAGCTCTTCCAGTTCGCTCTCTTGGCAAGTTTGCATATAGTAAACATTCTCGCTCGGTATTTCAAATCCCTTAAACCCCCAATCGGGATATTTCAAAGGAATACACTCTTTGGTTTTAAGCCGATAAAATTCACCCTCTTTACAGGGGTTGGTTTGGGGAATCAATTCGTAGGGATCTTTTTTTTGATCGATTTGTTGTTGATCTTGACTCTCTTGCGATTGATTCGCTACTGCGGATAGATTTCCTTCTTGCTCGATTTGAGGCGATTTGGTTGTTGTGGAACCGCAGCTCAAGAGAAAAAATGGTATGATCAGAAAAAATAGTTTATTCATCAATTTTTACCTTTTTGGGTTATATACAAGAATTATACTATATCATATAAATTCGACATTTATATTAAAAAGG
>Ga0256914_1002932_pt1 | contig 13862 bp, 13 predicted proteins | sample HulkmetaG_FD_191571 | JGI IMG/M metagenome (GOLD analysis project Ga0256914, IMG submission 191571) | Hydrothermal chimney microbial communities from Main Endeavour vent field at the Juan de Fuca Ridge, Pacific Ocean - Hulk | ecosystem: Environmental > Aquatic > Marine > Hydrothermal vents ... | reverse complement strand
TGACTTAGGACTTGCCGTTGCAAATTCTCTTCAATGTATTCAAAACGGTGCCAGACAGATAGAGTGTACGATCAACGGACTGGGAGAAAGAGCGGGAAATGCCGCTATGGAAGAGATCGTAATGGCGCTTAAAACCAGATCGGACTTTTTCAACGGACTCGATACGAACATAAATACGAAAGAGATCTATCCGATGAGCCGACTCGTTGCCAATATAACCGGCATAGCTCCCCAACCGAACAAAGCTATAGTAGGCAAAAACGCTTTTGCTCATGAAAGCGGTATCCATCAAGACGGTGTTTTGAAACATCAAGAGACTTACGAAATCATTAAACCGGAAGATATCGGATTGAACAATGCAAATACCATAGTTTTAGGCAAACTATCCGGTCGTCATGCGTTTAAAGAGAAAATTGAATCTTTGGGATATCTACTGACTCAAGAAGAGCTAAACGACTCTTTTATGAGATTTAAACTTTTAGCCGACAAGAAAAAAGAGATCTTCGACGACGATTTAAGAGCTATCATAACGGATGAAATCATAAAGATACCAAAAGCTTACGAACTCGTAAATCTTCAAATAAGCGACTGCATGAGCGGCGTACCTAGTGCTGCGGTTTGCATCAGATACGAAGATAAAGAGACTACGGACGCCGGAGTCGGAAACGGCACTATGGATGCGATCTTTAAAACAATCGACAGAATATCCGATATCAACGGAGAGCTTAAAGATTATAAAGTTACGGCTGTAACAAAAGGAAAAGACGCTCTTGCAAAAGTGACCGTTAAAGTTAATTTCGATCATGCATTACCGACATTTACGGGACACGGTCTTAGTATCGACACGATGGTCGCAAGCGCAAAAGCTTATATAAACGCTCTAAATACATACATCTTTGAAAAAGAGAATAGAAACAAAAGAGACCGCGGCGGTATTTAAAGGGAGATGATGAGAATCGACACTAGAGCGAACTACTTTTTGGCAGGAGTTTTCGCCGCTTCTCTCATTCTCCCGTTTATGGACTCTATTCTTACGTTTACGGTCGTAGTTCTTCTTTTTATCTATCTTACCGTCGTAGTCTCTTTACATTTTAAAAAAAAGACGCATAATAGAAAAAACGTATTAAAAATAAAAAAAACGAAAGAGCTTAAAGCGCTTGAGAAAATAAACAAAAAACGAAAAATCATTCAACATCAAAAACATGATAACATAAACAACCAAGTCGCTTATATCGAACAAATATGGGAATTGAGTCAAGATCAACAAAGAACGTTTAAAAATTTTATCGAAAAAAGAGCCTATACCGATCTTTATACTAAAATGACCGCTTCACTGCTTCCTCAACTCATAAAGATGATAGAGATATGTTTAGCCCAGAACAAAACCGGCTGTAAAAGAGAGGTACAAAAAAGGTTGAATGATCTTACAAAAATTATGAAAGCGGAAATCTCGAAAAAAAAAGCGAAAAAGAGAGACGATTTCGAAACTATGAGCGAAGTTTATGACAAACTTTTAACGGAATTAAAATCTTAAAATCGATTTAAAAGATCCATCTGAATAGCATCATATCCGTAGAAATCTTTTCGAAAATTGACCCTACCCTCTTCATCTACAAAGACGCTTAAATATCTAATATGTATTGGTATCCTTTTGCGAAGCTTAATTTTCATCGTTTTTCCTTTATCTATCATCTTCACCAAAGTTGAGATGTCGTAACCGGTATATGGTGCCAACAAACCAAGAAGGGCGTAGGGATCCGACAGCCTGATACAACCCGAACTAAAAAGCCTATAGCGTCTTATAGTCAGATTTTTGGCATCCGTATCATGAAGATAAACATGATATCGATTCGGAAAAATAAATTTCATCTCTCCAAGAACATTCTTTTCGCCCGCTTTTTGCACCATTTGAAAAGGCAAGTTCCCGTCATAATCCAGATAAATACTCCAATCGATACTATGAGGATCGATAATTTTGCCGTTTTTATAGATTACGATATCATCTTTTTCCAGCGAATTAGGATCTTTTACTAGTTGCGGTATATAATCCTTCTTCATCAAATTTTGAGGAATACTCCAAGTCGGATTTAAAACGATATATTCAAGAAAATCTTTAAATATAGGTGTCGGTCTATCCTCTCTTCCCACCACCACGAATATATCTTTTACCAATTCGTCATTTTGGAAAAACTTCAACCAAAATCCCGGAATATTGATGACTATATAGATATCGCTCTTTATTCTAGGAAAAAGTTTGTATCTTTCGATATTCAAAGCGATCTTTTTTAGTTTCTCTTTTGCGCCGACTCTTGCATAATATGCGTTTACTTTGTCGAAAACTCCCGTTTGTTTTAAGTAGTGGCGTTTTTGAAAAGATAAGACCGCCCTTTTCAACTCCTCGTCGAAATTGGGAAAAGAGAGATAAGACGGATTGTCGTTCTTAAGATCCCCACTAACAAGCAAAAACTTCTTCAACTGAACAACATCGTATCCGTAATCCCCGATCTTCATATCTTTTAAATAATCTATTTTCGGAAATTTCAAATCTTTATATTTGTGATAAGCTTTTATCAACCACTTGTAGCCTCTCTCTTTCGGTATGTAACTTTGCAACACGTAACCGATAGAGTGGTTATGAAGCGCTCTTTTTAAATCTATAACATAATCTCTTTTTTGAGGATTTCTTTCCCATACGAGATTTTTATCTTCTTCAAGTTTTAAAATCTCTTCGAATCTGTTCCAATCTATCTCGCCTTCATACAAATCTTTCGAAAAAGATAAAAAGGTATCGCTGGCCAAAAGGTCTAGTCGCGATCTTTGCATATTCGTAAGATCGGTCGTTTTCAATTTCGACAACATACTCTTTAACTCTTTCGTATGATAAGGTTTGTCGCAATAGTTCAAATTTTTATCCGCAAGAGAGATAATCAACTGCTCTATATTTTGAATATCCCATAATGTTTTATAGTCGTTGTGAGAATATAAAGTCTTTAATTTTTGATTGTTATTAAACTCAAAATCATATATCAGCCGTTGCAATATCTCCTCTTTGCAACATCCTAAGCCATCTTCGGCTTTAGCGTCGCAGAAATTAGTCGCAACCAAAAAAGAAAGCACAAAAAGAAATCTATAAAACATTATGATTCGGGGTATTTAATAAACAAAGCAAAAAGAGGTTAAAAAACCTCCTTTTGTTCATGTTAGAATTTGTAGTTTACACCAAGACCGAAAGTGTCGAGGTTGATATCGTTCTCAGGCTTCGTCGTGCCTCCTTTAACATCATAAACATTCTCTACGCTATGAAGAAGTCTTACGCCTTCGGCCACCAAGCTCCATCTATCGTTTATGGCATAGTTTAGTCCCAATCCGAACGACGGGCTGGACTCATCAAGCGTACCGGCTAGAGCTCCGTTTTTGCTCGCATCGTCCCACGTGCTCTCAACCTTAGCTTTTGCGTACCCTAAAAGTCCGAAAAGATGCACGCTTTCGCCAAGCGGCAACATAGGCTTTAAATATATACCGTAATTCTCTTTGATTTCAGACTTACCGCCTGCATCATGGTCGGCATCTATCACACCGTAACCGGCACGACCTTCGATTCCGAAGTATTCGTTAAAATCATAACCCAATTTTGCAACAACCGCACCTAGCCCGTTACATTTCCCCGAATCCGTCTCGAATTGAGCACCCATTGCGTCTAATCCGACATACCATTTTTTCGGCTCAGGTACCACCGGCGCTACAGGAACCGGTGCGGGAGCCGGTGTAACGACTGGAACTGGTACGGGTGCGGGTTTAACCTCTTTTACAACTTCTACGGCCTGTTGCACATCTTGAGTGTCATAATCTACAAGCGGTTCGATATCTCCACCTGCAAACAAAACGGAAGTTGCAGCGGCAGCAAATAAAATTCTTTTCAATTTTAACTCCTTTATCTAAAATATTTAACTTACATAATACTAAATAAAGTTTTAAACTAAATTGAATTTTATTTTTTTCTTTAATAAAGTTAAGAATTTTGGTGATTTTTTCTAAAATTATTCAATAAATATTAACAAAAAAAGTTTTTATGCAACTATTTTATAATATAAAAATAATATCGATTCTTTTCTCAATAATCAAAATATTTGGAACTTCGAAATAAATTCATCATCTATATCGATTATTTTTTTATCTCTCAAGCGCGCGATCACCTCTTTGTCACAATCGGTATCCTCCGGCCATCTTCTTGGAAAGTTTTCTATCTCTCCTTTATTTGTACCATCAATTCCTATAAACTCTTTTTGAAGAAAAATATCACGAGTCGCATCAATATTGTTTACAACTCTCCAAATCAACATGTATGGATTGTCAAGATCATTTTTATCATGATCGACAAAAACTAAAAGCTTCGTGTGAGGCTTAAGAGGTGCAAGTTTTTCATAAATATCTGAGATCACCTCTTTTTTCTCAATAGCTATAACACAAATAGGTGTCTTTGTATAGGTTTTATACTGTTTTAGACCTTTAATGGTCGGCTCAATTTCTTGCATCAAAAATAAAAGCTTTTGATCATCCAAAATCTCTTTTTGAGGGAAGTGAACATTATCAGCTGTACAGTCAATTCCAAGTTTACCGCCATAAGCAAAAGAATCACTTGCATGATCTAGGGCATCGCAAACTCCTTCACTTATCAATACATTCGAAATCTGTACACGATCTAATATATAGTCGCTCAGATCATCATACTCTTCAAGATTTGGAGCATCCTCGTTTACAAAAATAGCATGCTTTACAAAACTCATCTGTCCAACACCCCAAAACGCATGCATAAACTGTTTCGCATGACCTGGATAAGCTGTTTTCATTTTAGCTATTATGAGATTATGAAAGACTCCGTTTTCAGGCATAATATAATCTATTAGATCAGGAGTAGTCGTTTTTAAAAGGGGTAGAAAAATTCTCTCTGTCGCCCATCCCATATATTTATCTTCAAGAGGAGGCTTACCGACAACCGTAGCTAAATATACCGGTTTTTGTTTATGAGTAATACACTTAACTTCCATTATAGGATACTCTTCTTCAAGTGTATAGTATCCTGTATGATCACCAAACGGTCCTTCTATCCTCATCTGAGACGGATCAACCGTTCCTTCAATAACAAAATCGGCATCTTCAGGAATATAAAGATCATTTGTAATAGATTTTACAACTCGAGCATTTTCACCTTTTATGAAGCCATACATCAAAAGCTCATATACTCCATGAGGGAGCGGGGCGGTTGCGGCCCAGGTGTATAGCGGATCGCCGCCGATCGCGATGGATACGGGCATAAGCTTACCGGCTTTTTTATATTCATTGAAAAAATTTGCACTATCTTTGTGAATCTGCCAATGCATACCGAGATGATTTTTATCATATACTTGAAGTCTGTACATTCCAAGATTTTTTCTCTCACCGTCAAGTGATTGGGTATAAACCTGCCCCATCGTAATAAAGGGTCCGCCGTCAAGAGGCCATGTGGTAAGTACTGGTATATTAAAAAGATCTACTTGATTGTCTAGATTAATGACTTCTTGACATTCTCCTTTTGAACTTAACCTTTTTGGAAACACATTCTTAAGCGAAAAAAGCCGACTTAACATCCCAAGCTTTTCGCCAAAAGATTTTGGAGGTTTGAGCTTTAAAAGATTTTCTATCTCGGAAGCTATTTCGTCAGCATCTTTACCGATAAAAAGATTGGTAGCTTTGTGTGAACCAAACAGATTCATCAAAACCGGGGTATCAAACTTTTTCTCAAGCCTTTTTGAAACCGGTCTTGTAAACAGTATCGCTTTGGAATCGCTCTTTTTTACTTCTATATAAGCGACATGAGGAATTTCAAGATCGATATCCAACGGTTCGTCTATGATCTTTAGAAGATCGTTCTCTTTTAAAAGCTCAATCGCTTTTTGCATATAAATCCTTTAGAGTATCTCTTTGAGTGCGATCTCCTCGGCACGCTTCAAGAGTTTGATAGCACCCTCTTCCACCATACGATCAGCCAACTCTTTACCCATCATTTTATAATCGTTTTTGGAGCCGACGAGCTTCTCTTTTATAAGCTCGGCTCCGTCAGGCATACCTACGATCGCTCTAACTTGTATATTGTCGTTACCGTCGAGTTTCGCGTTTACACCGATCGGAACTTGACAGCCGCCTTGCAATACCGTTATAAAATCTCTCTCTATCGTGGTTTCTATATTGGCGTCCTCGTCATTTAGAACCGATATCGTCTCCAAAACCTCATGATCGTCAATACACTCTATACCTAAAGCCGCCTGTCCCATTGCGGGTATCATAAGAGATGTAGGTATTTGATAAAAATATTTCACTTCATTTTGTAAGCCGAGTCTGTTTATGCCGGCTGTCGCTAAAATAATGGCATCATACTCACCCTCTTTAAGCTTTCTGATTCTGGTATTTACATTTCCTCTGAGATTTTTGATTTTGAGATCAGGTCGATGCGCCAAGAGTTGCATGCGTCGTCTAAGACTTGTGGTGCCCACGACCGCGTTATCGGGAAGATTATCCAAATCGGCATATTTTTCGCTGAGCATCGCATCTCGAACATCCTCTCTTTTCGTGATCACACCAAGAACCAGACCTTCGGGAAATTCGGTCGGAACATCTTTCAGACTATGTACGGCTATATGAGCCTCGCCGTTTAACATAGCGTCTTCGAGCTCTTTTGTAAAGAGTCCCTTCCCGCCGATTTTCGCCAAAGGAGTATCAAGGATAATATCTCCTTTGGTTTTCATAACTTTCAGTTCGACTTCAAGTCCGGGATGAGCTTTTTGAAGTCTCTCCTTTATATGCTCGGACTGCCATAACGCAAGCTTGCTGCCTCTTGTCGCAATAATCAACTTTTTCATTTTTTTCCTATAATTTCTCTATATTTGTTTCTGCTGAAATCTTTTTTCCCGTTTACATATACCGTCGGCGTACCGCTTATCATCATTTTACCGGCCATTTTCAAATCTTCTTCATATCTGCTGACGATCTTTTTATCTTTTATATCTTCGAGAGTGACATTCGAGTTCATTTTTTTATTAAATTCGGCAAGTATTTTTTTATCGTCATCCGTGTCTATATTGAACTTTTTAGCATAGATTTTTTCCATAATGTTTTTGCCGCCTTTTTCTTCGAGCACCATAGCCGCTTTGATAATCGTCGGTGCCTCTTTGTGAAGCATAGTAAGCGGAAAATGATAATAATACAGTGCTATTTTATCCGGATTTTCTTTCGCGGCTTTTAGAAGCTTCGGTAGATACTCTTGACAAAACGGACAGATCGGATCGCTAAACACTACGATTTTCGCAGGCGCATTTTCATTGCCGTATAAAAGGTGATCCTTTCTGTAAAACGAACTATCCATATCCGGTACGATTTTATCTTTCAAGGAGGCTCTATTTACGATATTTACGAAGTCTCTGGTAATATACTTACCGTTACTGAATATTTTATCATGAACGGTCATCGTTTTGCCTTTTTGCTTGAGAAGCTTAAGGTCGATATCGAGAAAATAAATTTTCCAGCCGGGAAGATCCTTGACTTTTTTAGATTGCCTTATACTTATCCCTTTAAGGGAGAAGTCTTTGTTAACCGAAATCGCTTTTTTGACATAGCTTAACAATCTTTTTTGATGCTTCTGTTCGGCCGTGAGGTTTACATCTTTTTTTATATTCTTGGCAAAAAGCCCCACACCGCTACTTGAGAGTAGTGTCACTATCAATAACTTCGACATCAATCGCGTCATCGTTTTCTCCTTTATAAGTTCGTTTTTTCTCTTTCAAATGCAAAATATTTTTAGCAATAAACGTACCAAAAAACCCAAACTGCAACACCACTCCGAGGATGTCGCTGAAAAAGCCCGGGACTATCAGTAAAACGGCTCCAAGCAGCGACATGATGTTCATCTTTTGAAATTGATCCACCGTTATACTGCCTTGCATAAGAGCCGTCATACTTTGAGCAAGAGTATATCGAAAGTTTGTTAACAAAAAAAATCCGATTATCGCGCTTACGACGATCTCGAGAAAAGTGGCCAATCCGCCGATATTTGCGGCTATATCAACAGTTATCACCACCTCTAAAAAAAAGTAAATCAAAAAATAAATCACTATATCTCCGTTAACTTTTCAAACAGATCATCGACACTCACTTCCTCTTTTTCAAGAGTTTTACGATCGACAATCTCGACCACACCCTCTTTCAAACCTTTACCGACGATAACGGCTTTTGGAAAACCGAAAAGTTCAAAATCGCTTATCTTGAATCCGAATCTCTCGTTTCTATCGTCCAAAAGTACGCTTTTAGAACTTTTTTGAAGTTTTTCGTAAAGATCGTACGCATATCTCTTTTGCTCTTCATCTTTGATATTGGATATGATGATCATAATCTCAAATGGGGTTGTCTCTTTTGTCCAAATACACCCTTTATCGTCATGATTTTGCTCTATCATAACCGCAACCAACCTACTGACTCCGATACCGTATGTTCCCATTACAAAAGGTTTGGTTTTACCGTTTTTATCCAAAAATACGGCATCCAACGCTTGAGAGTATTTTGTTCCTAACTGAAATATATGACCTACTTCTATCCCTTTTGTGATAGTTAGTCTGCCGCCGCAGTGAATACACTCGTCTCCCTCTTGTACGCTCACCAAGTCTTGAAAAATAAAATCTTTTCCTTTAAACGAAAAACCGACATAATGATAATTCTCTTTATTCGCTCCGCATATCAATAAATTTTCATTTTCAAGTTCGCTATCAACTATGCACTTTACACCATCGACACCGGGTCCCATATAGCCGGCAACCAAGCCGGCATCTTTGAGATCCTCTTGCGTTGCATCCTCAAACTCCAAAGCTCCGCATGCAAAAAGGGCTTTCGTCTCTTCGAGCGTATCGCTTCCTCGCATAAAAAACAGAACGATCTCCTTTTTATCTCCGAAATCAGCTTTTTTTGCTATCGCTTTTACTAGATAATACGGATCTATTTTAAAAAACTCGCTAAGTTCTTCTATCGTTTTGACTTCAGGGGTGTAAAATTCTCCCTCTCTCATTTCAACTTCATCGTCCACAGGCGGTTTTTTGACTCTTTTCGCGGCTTCGATGTTCGCGCCGTAATCACACCCTCGGCAAATTACGATATCGTCTTCACCGTTTTCGGCAAGAACCATAAATTCTCTCGAACCGCTTCCACCTATCGCACCGCTGTTGGCTTCGACCACTCTGTACTCCAGCTCCAGTCTATCAAATATTTTCGAATAGGTTTCTTGCATCAAGGCATACTCTCTTTGCATATCCTCGACACTTTCATGAAAACTGTAACCGTCCTTCATCAAAAACTCTCGACCTCTTAAAAGCCCGTATCTCGGTCTAGCTTCGTCACGAAATTTGGTATTAATCTGATAGAGATTTAAAGGAAGTTGTTTATAACTTTTAACACGACCTCTTACAAGATCAACCATTGCCTCTTCATGCGTTGGTCCTAGAACATATTCGTTATTTTTACGATCTTTAAATCTCAAAAGCTCTTTTCCGAATTTATCGTATCGTCCGCTCTCTTTCCAAAGCTGATAAGGAGTGATAAAACCTAGCTGAACCTCTTGACATCCCGCCTTGTCAAGTTCCTCTTTAACGATAGCTCTTATCTTATCGAGTACCATTTTACCAAGCGGTAAAAAATTATATATCCCGCTTCCGACTTGCGATATAAATCCTCCTCGCAAAAGATATATATGACTGGGAAGAAGCGCGTCTTTTGGCGCATCTTTAAGCGTAGGTGCGAAAAGCTCACTTAATTTCACTATGAATCCTTTTTATGTAAATCTTTTTGGATCTGATAATCACATTTGTAAGTATCTAGCGCCTTTCTCTGCGAAACATTCAAACCGAAAAAGAGTTGAATCGACTGAACCACCGTATCGGCTTGAGGTTGTTCGGCTATATTTTTAAGCATATTGGTAGGTTTATGTAAAAAACTGTTGAACGCTTGGTGAATAATTTTTTCTATCTGCTTCTCATACTCTTTTGGAACATAACCTTTTTTTATAGCTCTTTGTAGCTCTTTATGACTACAGGATTTCGCCATATCTCTGATCTCTTTGATCATAGGATCGACCGAGAGAGTTTGAAGCCATTTGAAAAAATCCTCGGTAAACTTTCCGACTATCTCATAAGCTTTTTGAGCGTTATGTTCGCGCTGTTGTAAATTTTGTTGCATTATCGTTCTTAAATCGTCCACCGCATATACGGTGAGATTTTCACACTCACACTCTTCTATATCACGCGGAATCGCGATATCGAACCAATGTCGCTCGAAAGAGACGTTTTCAACCATATCGGCCGTTATCACCGGGTGCGACGCTCCTGTCGCCGAAAAAAGCAGACGGTAGTGATTTACCAACTTTTGAAGTTCCGAAAAAGGCTCTATCGTAACGGTCACTTGATCCAATTTTTTCGCTATTTCATGAGCTTTTTCCAAATCCCTGTTGACAAAAATAATATTCGCACCGGCATTCGCCAGATGTTTAGCGGCAAGTTCGCCCATCTCACCCGCACCTACGACTACCGCCGTATATCCTCCGAGATTACCGCCGAAAATCTCTTTTGCTTTCGCTACAGCTACACTCGCGACGGAGATTGGATTTTTGGATATATCCGTAGCGGTTCTAACCGTCGCGGAACATCTAAAAGCGTTATGCATAACACGAGCGATCTTTTGTCCGCTATAACCGTTTTCGTACGAAAAGCTGAAAGCATCTTTGACCTGTCCAACTATCTGCGTCTCTCCGAGAACCAAGCTATCCAAAGACGAAACGACGCTAAATATATGATAAATAGCTTGAGCGTCCGTATATATTTCGCCTTTACCTTCGAGTTCCTCTTGCGAAACGCCGGTGATTTTCGAAAGCGACTTCAAAATTTTCTCTTTTAGTCCTTTTATCTCCTTGGCGCTTACTATTATCTCCACTCTATTGCAAGTGGATACGACCAAAGCCTCATGCACTTCGTCGATAGCTATAAGAGCGTCATAAAGCTCTTTTCTAAGATCCAAATTAGCAAAAGATAACTTCTCTCTAGTTTCGATATTGGTATTTTTATGGGTAAAGCTAGCTATCAAGTAACGCATCAAAACTCTCTTTCTATCATATCTTTGATCACTTTTTCCAGATCTTCACTCTTATCTTCTTTAATCGCTTCAAGAGCCTCGTATCCGAGTTTTCTGGCCAACTCTATCGATTTTAAAACGGCGCCGCTCTCTCTCATTTTCAATTTTATCCATTTGGCTTCATCGTCATTCAACTCTTTTTTATAGAGACTTGAGAGTATCTTTTTGTCGCTTTCGTTCAAGCTTTTGTAAAGATAAATATACGGCAAAGTACACTTCCCCTCTTTAAAATCAGCTAACGCCGGTTTACCGAGTTTTTGACTATCGGACGTAATGTCTAGGACATCGTCTATAATTTGAAAGGCCAATCCGAGATTTTTTCCGTAAACGGCGTAAAAGTCGCTATCTTTTCCGCTCAAAGATGCGGCACATGCCGCGGTAGCCTCTATAAGTACGGCCGTTTTTTTATAAATCATGTCAAAATATTTTTCTTCGTCAAGTTGTAAAGAGTCGGAATAGATCACATCCAAAAGCTCGCCTGCGGAGAGCTTTGTGACGGCATCCGAAATTTTACAAGCGATAAAATCGCTAAAATCGTTCAACTCGTAAAAGGCTTTGGAGTATAGGATATCTCCAAGCATTACGGCCGTCTTACTATCGTAAGTAGCGTTTATGGAAGGTGTTCCCCTTCTTGTAACGGCTTCGTCTATTACATCATCATGAAGAAGGCTGGCGGCATGGATCAGCTCTATTACGGCGGCTAATTTTACGGCATCTTCGCTATTTGACGCGATTTTCAATATAAGCTTCGCTCGAAGTCTTTTACCGCTGGAGAGTTTTTCATAAAGTTCCAGAGCAAAGGGGTCAACTTCGGCTACATAGTTGTACATAAGTGATTCGACTTCTTCTAACATCTTCGCCTTTACTTTTTTGGTCTAACGATTCTTATCTCAAATCTCTTTGAAAGATCGACATATTCCATATCGAGCTTTACTTTTTTACTTTTATCGTCAAACGATATGAATCTTATCACAAGAAAGTCTCGTCGCGCACTATTTTTGTAATCCGCGTTTACATAGACTCTTATACTGTTCAATCCATATGCGGTTTGAAGTATATGCTGTCTCTTGAAACCTTCATGATCAACCAGTAAAACTAATCGTTTGTTATGAAAAAGAGTCCACCGAAACTTTAAAATCCCCTCTTGTTCGAAACTTTTTTTTTCATCTTTTACGATAACTACTTCGGCAACCTGATCTTTTTTCAGCAAAAAGGTATGAGTAAATCCGATATCCGCCCTCCCGCCGTACAGCAAAACGACAAAACCGAGGATACCGAAAATTACTCTACTCATTTTTTGTTAATATATTTCCCATTCCCTCGATAAAAAGATCCGTCTGTCTTTTCTTTATCTTATCCTGATTTTCCCAAATATAATTTTGAACTATCTGCAAAACATCTTTATCTTCACCCATCATCTCTTCGAAAAGAAGTTCAAAAGCCGCTATCTTCTCAAGATTTGCCGAAAGTTCCTCTTCCACTAAATTTCTATTCGCATTAAAAATTATATCGAAATATTTTTTGCTCGGACTGCCTCCAAACAGATCGTCATCTTCCAATAGCATATTTTTCCCCTCTTCGTTGCTAAATAAGCAATGATTATACCATTATTAGCTAAAAAATCTAAATATCATCTCTCTGATGCATTTTGTATCCTCTACTCTATTTATATTATCGCGAAATTGTGAAGAATTCGGAAAATTTTTCGAATAGGTATGTAGATGTTTTCGAAAAATATGCGCCCCTTTTTCTCCGTAAAACTCCAACATAGCATCATAATGCTCCAAAACAATTTGAACTATCTTTTTCTTATCGAGCGTTTTAAGATCATTTTTTATCTGATAAAATATCCATGGATTTCCGACTGCACCACGCCCGATCATCACACCATCGCATCCGGTAAAGCTCTTTATTCTCTTTACTTTTTCATATGTTGTGATATCCCCGTTTGCGATAACCGGTATCTTTACGCTCTCTTTCGCGACTTTTATAGCTTCGTAATCAACCGGCGCTTTATACCGTCCTGAACGTGTGCGTCCATGAACGCTTAGAAAATCGGCACCGCTTTTTTCTATAGTTTTTGCGATTTTTTCGGGTATTTTTTCATCAAAGCCGATTCTAGTTTTTACCGACGTATAACGCTTGTTCGAATATTTTTTTATCGTTTCCACCACCCTCGCCATTTGATCCAGATCTTTCAACAAAGCGGAACCGGCATTTTGAGAGACTACTTTAGGAACGGGACAACCGCAGTTTAGATCGATTCCGTCGATCCCTTCCATTTCGTTAAGTATCAAAACCGCTTTTTTCGCCGTTTCGACATCGCCCGTTGCGATTTGAACGACATACGGAGTTTCTAAAGGAGACTTTTTAAGCATCTTAATAGTTTTTTCGGAGTTATATATAAGAGCGTTCGCACTTATCATCTCGCTATAAGTAAGATCCGCGCCGAATTTTTTCACAACGCTCCTAAACGGTAAATCGGTATAACCCGCCAAAGGCGCGAGAGCCAAAAGATCTTTTTTCGAAAAATCTATCGGCTCTTTCACACTCTGTTATTTAAAGAATAGATCGGTATCGAAATTTTTTCCGCTATCTTTTAAAAAGAGAAGATATTTGAAAACCGGATACTCCTCTTCGCTGGAATTTTCCAAAAACTCTCTAGC
>Ga0256914_1002931_pt1 | contig 13886 bp, 12 predicted proteins | sample HulkmetaG_FD_191571 | JGI IMG/M metagenome (GOLD analysis project Ga0256914, IMG submission 191571) | Hydrothermal chimney microbial communities from Main Endeavour vent field at the Juan de Fuca Ridge, Pacific Ocean - Hulk | ecosystem: Environmental > Aquatic > Marine > Hydrothermal vents ... | reverse complement strand
AGCTATCCTCCGCCGGGTTGGAGTGAACCGCGAGACCGAAGACCAGGTTGGATTGGGCCACCTGAGGCGCTTCGGTGGGAGCGGCGGCCTCGGTGGGCTGCTCAGCCGGAGCCTGAGTCGCGGCCTGCTCAGGAGCCTGGGAGCACGCGGCCAGCGCCACGACAGCAATCAAAATGACAACCAAAAATGTGATTTTCTTGAACATGGGAACAGTCTCCTTTTGAAAAATGGGTTGGAAATGGAAAGATGAGGTGGGCAGAGTTCACAGTCGTCTTGGGTGTCTTTCGAGATAACGCCTCCTTGCATCAAGCGTGGGAAAAGGATGGGACGGACGCTTTATCGGCGGAAATGGGGAATGTTGTGGAGTCTCGCACGACCAGCTCGCAGGCGAGGACGCGGTTTTGGATGGCCTTCTCATGCAGCAGATCGAGAGCCATCTGCATGGCAGCCCGTCCCATGGCCTCTCGGGGCTGGTGCACTGTGGTCAGGGGCGGGGTGACGAATTCAGTGACGTCGATGTCGTCGAACCCCACCAGGCTGATATCTGCAGGAATGCGGACGCCCATTTCCCGGGCGGCTATCATCGCGCCGATGGCGGTGAGATCGTTGTAGGCCAGGATCGCGGTCGGGCGCAGAGGCCAGAGCATTCTCAGCGCTGCTCGTCCCACCTCCACATCCCTGGCCTCTTTGGGGGCGATGATCAGGCGCGGATCCACATGCAATCCCGCCTGGGCCAGGGCCGTCTCGTATCCTAACTGGCGCATCCGGGAGGAATGCTGGCGGGCGGCTGAGCCGATGTAGGCGATGCGGCGATGTCCCAGTTGGGTGAGATAGGAGGTCGCCCGGAAAGCGCCATCGGTCTGATCGCAGGTGATGGCGTACAGGTATTCGCCCTGGACCATGTTGTTCACCAGCACGATGGGCGCGCCAAAGCGCTGCAAAAGCTCGCTGTAATGATCTCCCACCCGGGACGCGGTGACGATGACCGCATCCACCCGGCGCTGGCGCAGATTTTCCACCACCGCGATCTCCCGCTCGGGGTTGGAGTGCGAAGCCCCCAGCAGCACCGTGTATCCCGCCTGCCCCGCCACCTCCTCGATGCCCGCGATGATGCCCGCTACGAAAGGGTCTGCAATGGTGGTGACCACCACGCCCACCGTGCGCGTGCTCCCCCGCACCAAACTCTGAGCCAGGGCGTCGGGCGTGTAGCCCATCTCCTCGGCCAGCTCGATGATGCGGGCCCGGGTCTCCTCGCTCATGCGGCCCGTGCCCTGCAAGGCGCGGCTCACTGTGGAATGGCTGACGCCCGCCTGTTCGGCAATATCCTTGATGGAAACGCGATTCTTCATCGGCTCCTTCCCTGGCGAGGGCGGTGGTCACACGTGTGACCATTGGCGAGGAGATGTTGAGCAAACGTTTGCTCAACTGTGTGACAGTATAACAGCCCGTCGGGCGTTTGTCAAGGGAGTGATTGGCGGTGATTACCCACAAGTCAGCAACCGGGCGGGCGCAGGCCCGCCTTCGGCGCGAAGCGCCCCAAAGTCCTGACTTCAGTCGGCCAGCGCCGCCAAACTGCCGACTGATGAACTTTGAAAAAATAATCGGGCAAGAGCATGAGCGTGGCGTCCGGCTGCGGGTTGCCGAGTGAACTCGAACGCTTTAGGCGCTTTGCGCCCGTGGTCGCTCGGCAGCGACCAAAACATAGCCGCGGTGGGACGGCGGAGGCCGTCCTCTGGCCGCAGGCCTGAAGCGCCCGACTTGAGTCGGCCAGATTGAGCCGACGACCCACTAATCCTGATTTTATTTGTAAAACGCCATAAGTCGGGCCATCGAGCCTTACAGGCAGAAGAGCAGCCTACGCTGTCCTCGAACAGGATATGGGTAATCACCGCAGTGATTGCGGTGAGGTGTGTTTCAAAATGGGGGTAATACTGCATGCGCGACTATTGATTCAAGTTTTACTTTGTGTTATGCTTCAGTGGTGCATGGCGGCGCGTACATCTCCACGGGTTTCCTTGTGGCGTGTGCGCATGCTTCTGCCTTTATTCCCAATTTTGTTGATTACGGAGTCATCTGTTAATGGTCTTGCGAGAGCGTATTTCTGAACACACGTACGTGTTCCGCAGCAATATGTATGCCAAGGTGAATGCCGGGCTTATTTCCACGCCCGAGGGGTGCATTCTTATCGATACCTTGCCCTATCCTGAAGAGACGATGGAGATCGCCAGCTTCGTACGGCGACGACTGCGCTCACAGGTCAAATATATCATCCTCACCCATTCTCACGCCGATCACGTCTATGGCGCTTATCTGTTTCCCGAAGCAGACGTTATCGGACATCTTTACTCCCGTAAACTGCTTCTGACTCAGACCCGTCCCGCCCTGACCAAGGCCCGCCAGACCAATCCTGCTCTGGCGGATGTGCGCTTGCGTCTGCCCGCCATCCTCATGGAGCAGGGCGCGTCGGTGCGGCTGGGCGGCGCCACCCTGAACATGCGCCATGCGCCTGGCCACGCGCCCGATGTCATCAGCGTCTACTACAAGGAAGATAAAGTCCTGTTCGCCAGCGACGCCATGATGTCCATCCCCTATTTCGTCTATGGCGATATCAACGATCTGCGAAAGACCCTGCATGAGTTGGCCGCTGTGACGCCGTTGGAAGATCTGGTGCAGGGGCACGGCGATGTCTTGCTGCGCGGCGAAGTGAAAACCGAGATCGGCACGCACCTGGCCTACCTTGATAAGATTGAGGCCCACGTGGATGCGGTCATTGCCAAAGGATTAGGTAAAGACGCACTCCTCAGCTTGAACATAGAGGAATGCGGCATCTCGCACATTGCGCTGGAGGGATTGGCGCCGCGACTTCATCGCGAGAACCTTCTTTCTCTTTACACCAAAAAAGTTCAGCAGCTGAAGCGCGCCCGGAAAAGTCAGAAGCAGGCAGCATGACGTCTCCCTCGCATGTCCGAAATGATGGGCGCATGGTGGGGGTGCTGCTGGTCATTCTGGCTACTGCTGGATGGTCCACCGCGGGCGTCTGGGTGAAGCTGGTGGTGGAAAACAGCGGCATTTCCTCCATCGATCTCGCCTTCTGGCGGGATTTCGTCATGTTTCTGTTGTTGCTGGCCGGGCTGTTGCTGCTGAAACGGGAGTGGCTGCACATTCATCGCCGGGACCTGCCCTGGCTGATATTGATGGGCGCCATCGGCATTGGTGTTTTTCATGTGCTCTGGAATCTCTCTGTGCTGATGAATGGCGCAGCCATCGCCACCGTCCTGCAGTACAATGCGCCGGTTCTGGTTGCCCTGGCCGCCCGCCTTCTCTGGCAGGAGGGGTTGACCTGGCAGAAAATACTGGCGATAGCTCTGGCTCTTTCTGGCACCCTGCTCATCGCCCTGCCCAGCGCCTCGGGCGTCCAGATTTCCCCAGTCGGTCTGTCGGTGGGGCTGGCCTCGGCCGCGGCCATCAGCGTATTTAGTTTGGTGGGCAAACGCTTGACCGGTTCTTACAGTCCCTGGACGGTGATGACCTACGTTTTCGGTTTCGGAGCACTCATTCTTCTGCCGGTGGCCTTGCTCACTGGCGATTCCTGGACGCTTACGCCCCTGGTGACAGCGGCCTTTGCTGGATTCATCTTTTTTCCCACTTTGGGCGGATTCGGGCTTTACACCATGGGGCTGCAGAGACTGCCCGCCAGCGTGGCCGCGATCATCGCCACCACCGAAGTGCCCCTGGCTGCTGTTGTCGCTTATCTGGTGCTGGGAGAACGCCTCGACGGGGTGCAGTGGGCTGGCATGCTGCTGGTGATGACTGGCGTGGCCTTGATCTCGATGCCACGGGCCTGGCTGCGAGCGCCTCGAGCCGCAATCCGCTCGGCCTTGCGCTGACGTCCGCCCAGCTTGCATTTCCTCTGACGGGCGTGTATCCTTCTGCCTTGCTGACTGCTAATTGTTGATCGTTGACTGTTAATTGTTAATTGTTAATTGCTGATCGTTCTATGCCTTCCGCCATCCCTCGCGGCGTTGCTGACTATTTCGGCGGGCCTGCCCGCCAACGTCGTCAAATCGAAACCTCCCTTCGCGAGTTGACGCGCGTCTGGGGCTATAATGAGATTATCCCGCCGATCTTCGAATATGCGGAGACGCTGACCACCGAGATGGGCGGACAATTGGCCGAGGACCTGTATCGGTTTTTCGACCGAGATGGCCGGGTGCTGGCCCTGCGCCCGGATCTCACCATACCTACCGCGCGTATCATCGGAACCAAGCTTTACGACCAGCCATTGCCCCAGCGCCATTTTTACGCCGGCTCGGTGTTCCGCTACGAAGATCCCCGGGCTGGACGCCAGCGGGAGTTCTGGCAGGCGGGCGTGGAGCTTATCGGCGCGGCCGCGCCCGATGCAGACGCGGAAGTGCTGGCCCTGGCTGCTCTGGCCTTGCAAACCATTGGTCTAGAGGAATTCAGGTTCAGTCTGGGACATCTTGGCTATTTCCACGGCCTCATCGAGCATTTGCAATTGGATGTGACGTCGGTGAGCCGGTTGCAGAACGCGCTGGATCGCAAGAGCTTGGACGATGTGCGGTCGCTGGCCGAGGATCTGGCGCTGGTGGGCGACGAGTTGGAAACGGTGTTGGGATTGATGGACCTGTTCGGGGCCCAGGGGGATGGCGTTTTGGCTCGGGCCAGAGCGCTGGCCCGGAATCGGCAAATGATGAGCGCAGTGGATCGCCTGGCCGCGGTGGAGACGACGTTGGATCTATATGGCGTCAAGCAATTTTTCGACATCGATCTGGCCGACGTGCGGGCCATGGATTATTACACCGGCATCACCTTCAAGGCTTACACGCCCGGCATCGGTTTTTCGGTGGTCAATGGCGGAAGATATGATAACCTGGTGGGCGAGTTCGGGCCTGATTTGCCCGCGGTGGGCTGCGCTTTCTACATCGACCGGTTGCTGCTGGCCCGGATGCGGCAATCGGGCCAGCCCCCAGAGCCCATGCCCGAGCTGCTCATCTTTCCCTGCGACTGCGGTCTGCACATTCACCTGGCCCGCGTCGCTCGCGCCGCTGGTTTCACCGCGGCCATCGCACTCGGTCCCGAGGACCCTGCCCGCCACCCCCTGCGAATCTATTGCGAGTGCAACGGAGTCGTCGTCCTCGAAGACGCCCGGGGCACGCGTACACTCGCTATCGACGATTGGCTGGACGCGGTTTTGTGATCATGCCTCCGCTTACCGTTGCCCTACCCAAAGGACGCATGGCCGACGAAGCGTTGGCCTGGTTGAAACGCGCAGGGTGGTCGCCGCCCAATGTGGAAGATGACCGACGGTTGGTCATTCCCAGCGCCGATGGCTCCTTGAACTACCTCTTGGTCAAACCTATGGACGCGCCCGTCTTTGTGGAACAGGGCGCGGCCGATATCGGCATCGCAGGCCTGGACGCGGTGCGGGAGCGGGCCGCAGATGTGTACGAGCCCATGCTACTTCCTTTCGGGCATTGCCGCCTGTCGGTGGCCGCACCCGCAGATCGCCCTGTTCGACCTCTCCGTCTGGAGATAAGTCCCCGGGTGGCCACCAAGTACCCGCGGTTGGCCGAACAATACTTCCGTAGCCGGGGCATCTCCGCCGAATTCATTTATCTGAACGGCTCGGTGGAGCTGGGACCGCTAGTGGATATCGCCGATCTCATTGTAGACATCATTCAGACTGGGAGCACATTGCAGGCCAATAATCTGGTGGAGCTACGCGAGATCATGCCTTCGCAGGCGGTGCTCATTGTCAATCGGGCCAGCTACCGCCTCCATGCGGACCGCATCCAGCCATTGTTGCGATCGTTGCAAGGGATTTTATAGGCCAGGCGGGGGCGAGCGCAGATGGGTGGTATAGCCGATCGAGGCGTTTGATTGTTTGTTCGCGTAGTCAATCACTATAACCTCTCCTTCCCTTCAACAAACCCTGCCCTCATCATCCATAACATTGCCAACTTCCATCTGGATTTGATATGATCGACACACCACCTTTTGGCCAATTCCCCTAACTCGGATCATAACAAAATCATGCCTTACAACGAATACATCGCTATCGAAGGAGCAATAGGGGTGGGGAAGACAACCCTGGCCCGCATGTTGTCAGAGGAGATCGACGCTTCGCTGCTGCTGGAGGTTTTCGAAGAAAATCCATTTCTCAGCGATTTTTACGCGGATCGGGCGCGTTACGCATTTCAGACGCAGATTTTCTTCCTCATCAGTCGCTATCATCAGCAGAGCCGGGTCATTCCCCAGACCCTGTCCCGCGATCGACTGGTCAGCGATTACCTGTTCGACAAAGATAGGCTTTTTGCACATCTGAATTTGGCTAACGATGAGTTGGCCATGTATGAACGGGTGCACAAAATTCTGGGACAGCAAATCCCTACCCCCGATCTGGTGGTGTATCTGCGAGCCAGCACCGAGGTGCTCATGGGCCGCATCGCCATGCGCGACCGTCCTTACGAACGCAACATGGCCTGGGATTACATCGACAGTCTGCGGCAGGCCTACGAGGAGTTTTTCAGCAGTTACGCCAGTGCGCCAGTGCTCACCATCGACACCAACGATCTGGACTTCGTGCGCTCCGACGAAGATCGGGCGTATGTGATGGGCTTGATGCGCGCGGCGCTGGAAAAGGGCGAGATCCAAATGGCATTGCCCGAGTTGAAAGAGCAAGCGCCGCCCACCGGCCTACGCATCTTGCAGGGCGGTCGCCGCCGGTTGGGCGATTTTCAGCGCTTTCATCGGGCGTTGGATCAAGAAAAAGGGTTTGGCTCCGATCTTGGCATGAATTTCGCAGGCCTGACCGAAGAAGTTGGGGAAGTCGGCCGTGAGGTCAAGCTCGCCCTCATCGAAGCGGAGCGGCTGGCTGCGAAGACCGGAAACCATCCCGAGGCCCTGGAGCGGGCCATTGCCGCTCGCCGCGACCTGCTGGCCGAGGAGATGGCGGATGTGCTGGCTTATTTGCTGAAGCTGGCCAATTATACGGGCATCGATCTGGAAGCGGCGTATGTGCGTAAGATGGGTCGCAACTGGCAGCGAGATTTCGAGACCCGCTTCCGCGTCTTGCAGGAGGAGGCATGACCAAGCGTTTCATCGCCATTGCCGGCAATGTAGGCGTTGGCAAATCCACCCTGACCCGCATGTTGGCCACGCGTTTGGGGTGGGAGCCCTTTTTCGAGGCCGTGGATGACAACCCTTACCTGGCCGATTTCTATGCCGACATGCGCCAGTGGGCCTTCCATTCTCAGATTTTCTTCCTCTCGCGACGCTTGCGCCATCATCACGAGCTGCTTCAGCGCCCGAACTCCGTCATCCAGGACCGAAGCGTGTATGAGGACGCAGAGATCTTCGCCCGCAACCTCTACGAGCAGGGCAACATGGATGAGCGGGATTACCAGAGCTATCGGGAGCTGTATGAGGTGCTTTGCGCATTCCTGCCCCCGCCCGATCTGGTGGTGTATTTGCGGGCCGATGTGCCCACCTTGTTGGGACGCATCAGGATGCGGGGTCGGGCCTATGAGCAAGACATCGATCCCGCGTACCTGCAACGGCTCAACGATTATTACGACGCCTGGATTCACGATTTCGCGCTCTCACCCGTACTCACCATCGAAGCCAGCGGCATCGACTTCGTCAGCCACCGCGAGCACCTGGATCGCATCGAGGCGGCGGTGCGAGACCGTCTGGCGGGTAAGGATGTGTTGGTGCTGTCGGGATGATATTGGAAATCAGGTATTGGATATTAGCACCTTACCGGCTCGAAATATCCCGCACCCATACCCAATATCTGGCATCCTCACAACCCGCATAAAATCATAGAACCAATTATGCCCAAAAAACGACATTACATCGGCATCGACATCGGCGGCACCAAAATTTTGGCCGCGGTAGCCACGCCCGAGGGTGAGATCGTCGCCCGCAGCAAGCAAAAAACCTTTCCCACAGGCGCTTCCACCGAATCCGATCCCATGGCTCTGGCCCGACGAATTGCGCAGACAGCGCAGGCTGCTATGGCCAAAGCAGGGTTGGCGAAAGGTGACATAAAAGCAGCGGGGATCGGCGCGCCCGGTCCCACCGATATTCGCACCGGGCGCGTGTTCAACGCTGTCAACCTGCCCGGCTGGCGCAATGGCTTCGATCTGGGACCTGTTCTGAGAGATCTGTTAGGCCTGCCCGTGTTCGTGGATAATGACGTGAATGTGGGTTTGCTGGGCGAGGCCACCTATGGGGCGGCCCGAGGCATCGACGATGTGGTGGGACTGTTCGTGGGCACGGGGCTGGGTGGCGCTTTGGTGCTGGGCGGCAAGCTGCGCCGGGGCTTCCGGTGGGGCGCGGGCGAGGTGGGGCACGCCTATCTCTACTGGCCTGGCAAGAAGCCCCTAGATATCGAAAAGATCGCCAGTCGCGGGGCCATCAGCCAGGAGCTGGCCAAAGCAGTGCGCAAGGGCAAGAGCCCCACTCTGTCCAGACTGCTGGCTCAGCGCAAGGATGGTCGCATCACCAGCGGCGTCATCCGCAAGGCCCTGGCAGCGGGCGACCCCGCCACGCGGAAGGCGGTGGCCCGGTCTCAAGAAGCTCTGGCTGTGCTCATCGCATCCATTACCAATTTCCTGGACCCTCAGGCCTTTGTGATGGGAGGCGGCCTGGTGGAGAGCCTGGGAGAGCCCTTCCTGGAGCCCATCCGCGACCAGGCTCGGGACCTCTTCTTCGTGCGCCAACGAGTCGAAGAGGTGCAGATCGTCGCCGCAGGTCTGGGCGATGACGCGGGCGTGCTGGGCGGCGTGGCCTTGGCTGTCGAGCAAACAGGCGGATTGAAACGCACGCAATGATTACGGGATTTTTGATCGTCCTGCCCGACAATGGTAAAATGGGTGGCTGCCTGGCCTATGAACGCGCACCCGACTGAGTCCGTCATGCTGGATCTCGCCATCATCATCGTCAATTACAACACTCGCGAACTTTTGCGCGCCTGCCTTCGTTCGATTTACGCCAGCGAAGGCGAATTTTCATTTCATGTGACTGTGGTGGATAACGCCAGCGGAGATGGAAGCATCGAAATGGTGCGGGAGGCGTTCCCGCAGGCGCGGGCTATTTCATCATCTCAGAACGGCGGCTTCGCATATGCCAACAACATCGGGCTGCGAGCCTACGGTTTCGGCCAGGGCCGCCCCCTGGCTGAGTTGCCGCGCTACGCGCTGCTACTGAATCCGGACACCGAGCTACCGCCCACCGCACTGATGGAAATGCTCTCGCTGATGGACGCCCGGGCCGACATCGGCGCGGCGGGCCCTCGTCTCATCCTGCCCGATGGCAGCCTGGACAAAGCCTGCCGTCGCGCGTTCCCCTCCCCGGCCTCCTTCATCTACCGCGGTCTGGGCCTGAGCAAGCTCTTCCCCGACAACCCTCGCTTCGCCCAGTACAACCTCACCTACCTGCCCGAAGATCAGGAAACCGAGGTGGACAGCGTGGTGGGGGCTTTTATGCTCGTGCGCCGAGAGGCGCTGGAGGCCGCGGGCCTGCTGGACGAGAGCTTCTTCATGTATGGCGAAGACCTGGACTGGGCCTTTCGCATCAAACAAGCGGGCTGGAGGATCTGGTACTACCCGCAAGTCATTGTCTATCACCACAAGGGCGCCGCCTCTCGCGGCAATGTGCGAGTGCGACGGGCCTTTTATGACGCCATGGCCATCTTTGTGCGCAAGCACTATAAAGCTCAGACCAACCCCCTGCTCTACGGGCTAATCATGGCAGGCATCGCGATTAAGGGAGGACTGGACGTGGGACTGACATGGCTGCGGGGTCGCAAGATGGGGGTGCGGGCGTGAATCGGCATCTGAGATGGCTGCTGCTGCTTATGCAAGTGGCTGTGGACGCGCTGAGCGCAGCCCTGGCCATCTTCGTGGCGCACCGCCTGGTGCGCAGCATCAAACCCGATGCGGTGGACCGGTTGCTTTCCTATTTGCCCCTGGCCCTCTTCCTGATTGCCGCCATCGTCATCATCTCCTACTTTCGAAAACGCTACCACAGCAGTCAACCCACCAACTTCCTGGACAGCCTATCCAAGACAGCGGGCACGGTCACCATTGCCTTCATGGTGGCGCTGATTGCCATCGTCTTCTTCTTCCCCGACCAGTTCAACTACGCCACAGCGCCCTATCCTCGCAGCTTTGTGACCACAAGCTGGGGATTCGCCATCATGCTGGTGACGCTGGGACGCTGGGTCTTTGGCCTGTTCGTGCATGCGCTGCAAAAGCGGGGCATTGGTCGTCAGAGGGTGTTGGTAGTGGGTAGCGGCGACATCGGGCACATGCTCATCCAAAAGTTGCAGGGCGGAAATGACGCCAGCCATGAAGTGGTGGGATACATCGAAGCCAACGGCGACAACGCCATGCAGGTGGCGGATACGCCCAGACTCGGGCGCACCGCGGATATCCCCAACGTCATCGAGCAATACCACATTGATGAAGTGGTCATCGGCCTGCCCGAGGCGTCGCATCGAGAGCTGGTGCGTATCATTTCATTGTGCGAGCGCGAGAAAGTGAGCATCAAAGTCTTCCCCGATGTTTTTCAGATCATGGCCACCGAGGTCTCGGTAAGCGATCTGGCGGGGTTGCCATTGCTTTCGGTGCGCGATGTGGCTTTGCGCGGCTGGAAACTCTCGTTGAAACGCGCTTACGATCTCATCGTCGCCACAACCGCATTGGTGATGCTTTCACCTTTCATGCTGTTTATCGGACTGCTCATCAAACTTGAATCGCCCGGGCCGATGTTCTACATCCAAGAACGCATGGGGCTGGACGCCAAGCCCTTCCCCATGATCAAATTCCGCTCAATGCGCACCGACGCGGAGGCGCATGGGCCCGGCTGGACCACCCCCGATGACCCGCGCAAGACGCGACTGGGCGCGATCATCCGCAAACTGTCCGTCGATGAGCTGCCGCAGCTCATCAACGTGGTGCGCGGAGATATGAGCGTCGTCGGGCCGCGGCCAGAGCGCCCGGTGTATGTGGAACAATTCAGGCAATACATCCCCCGCTACATGGAGCGACATCGCGAGAAAGCGGGCATCACCGGCTGGGCGCAGATCAATGGTCTGCGGGGCGACACCAGCATCGTCGAGCGCACCAAATACGACCTGTGGTATATCGAAAACTGGTCCCTGTGGCTGGATTTCAAGATCACCTTGCTGACGGTGGTGCGCATCTTCAGCGACCGCAACGCTTATTAGCTCGCTTCTCCTTCCTAACCCGAACAAGCCAGAACCAAGAAGACATTTCACGCCAAGCCGCCAAGAAAAAAGAAACACCATCCTTCGGGGCGCCCTTTGCGACTTTGCGTGAGATCATGTTTTAGCTCTATGGGCTAATACATCATTGGTAAGGCGCCCATTTCTCATCTGCAGAGGCGGCTGTCATGTCGAAAAGAACTTTTCTTCTCCTTGTGGTTATCCTTCTAACGTCGTCACTTTCGCCGAGTCTGGTAGACGCCCAAAGCGGATGCGGCAATGATGACGGAGCGCTTTTCTTCTCGGAGTATGTGGAAGGAAGCAGCTACAACAAAGCATTGGAGATTTTCAATGGCTACGCCACCGCTGCGGACCTTTCCAACTTCCAGATCAAAATCTACTTCAACGGGAATGCCACTCCTGGCGTCACCCTGACGCTGAGCGGCACGCTGAATCCGGGCGATGTGTTCGTCCTGGCTGACGCCAGAGCCGACCCGGCCATCTTGAGCGTAGCAGACCAGACCACGAGAGCAAATCTCTTCAATGGCGATGACGCCATCGCATTGGTTCAGGTCGCCAGCCAACAGGATGGCAGCGCCCTCAACGTCACCCATGATGTCATCGGGCAAATCGGCTTCGATCCGGGCTCTGAATGGGGGTCGGGGAATGCAAGCACGCGGGACAACACCATTCGCAGAAAGACGTCGGTGAGCCAAGGCGACGCTGACGGCAGCGACGCTTTCGACCCATCCGCTGAGTGGGACGGGTATCCCGTAGACACATTCGGAGGATTGGGGGCGCATACCGCCACCTGCACCCCGACAGCCATCACCTTCGCCAGGATGACCGCCCGCACAGGCCCGAGCGGCGCCCACGTCATCGCGTTGCTGCTCGGCTGCTGCGGCGTAGTCTTCCTGCGCTTCTGGCTGCATCGCCCCAGCGCCTGATTGCCCGATCGACGTTCGCACAAATCCGCCATGATGACATCACGCATTGCCGGCCCGCTCCCACGCTTCTGGCTGCCGCCCCAGCTCCACATTCCCGATGGATTTCTCAGCCTGGCCGTCTCGCTGCTCTTTTGGCTGATCGCCATCGCTTTCATCGCGGTGGCGGCGCGGCGGCTGCGCGGGGATTTCGATGATGGACAGACGCCTCTGATGGGCATCCTGGCCGCGTTCATCTTTGCCGCACAGATGCTTAACTTTCCTATCGCAGCCGGCGTCAGCGGGCATCTGTTGGGAGGAGCGCTGGCCGCCATCATCCTGGGACCGTGGGCTGCAATCCTGGTCATGGCTGCGGTCATTGCCGCACAGGCGCTCCTTTTTCAGGATGGCGGCTTCCTGGTCATGGGGGCCAATATCTTCAACATGGGCATCCTCACCGCGCTTGTCGGATTCGGCTTGTACCGCAGCGCCACAAAAGCAAGCGCCCGGGGCAAGCTGATGGTAGCGGGCGTCGCGGCCTGGCTTTCGGTGATGGCGGGCGCACTGAGCGCATCCTTACAGCTCTGGCTGAGCGGAACAGCCTCCTTGCGGATAGTCATGCCCGCCCTGCTGGGCGTGCACGCACTCATCGGCGTGGGCGAGGCGCTCATCACCGCGGGCGCGCTGGCCTTCCTCCTCAAAACCCGCCCCGATCTGCTCAGCGACGCGGAAGTGAGCGGTCATGGCGGTCGGCGCTGGATCGCTGCCGGAGTCGCCATCACTCTACTGACAGCGATTCTGGCGCCTCTCGCTTCAGCCTATCCCGACGGTCTGGAGCGCGTGGCCGAAAACCTCGGTTTCATCGACGCTGGCGTCAACGCCCCCTACCAGCTCTTTCCTAATTACGCCATCCCCTTCCTGGGCGGAACGCCTATCTCCACCATCCTGGCCGTCCTCATCGGCGCGGCTGCCGCGGGGATCGTCGTCGTGCTGCTCGTGCATCTGCTGCGCAGATCGCCCGATCGCACGCCCCGCGCCAGCAGGCAATAGTGCATTCTCATGCAGGCCTCAACCTTCGAGCGTTATCAGCGGGGCGATAGCCGGCTCCACCGCCTGGATCCCCGGATCAAGGTGGTGATGACCGCGCTGTTCATCCTCGCCACCCTGCTCATTCCCGACGGGGCCTGGCTTGCATTGCTCCTCACTCTGATCGTGACGCTGTTCCTCACGTCGCTGGCGGAGTTATCGCCGGGATTCGTGTTGAAGCGATCGTTGGTGATTTTGCCCTTCACCCTGACCGCATTCACCATCATCTTCGCAACGCCGGGCGCGCAGTGGGGCCTCTGGCATCTTGGCCCGTGGACCCTCACCGTCACCGATGCGGGCGTCATCCGCTTCGCCAGCATCCTCGCGCGCAGCCTGCTGGCCGTGAGCGTCGCCATCCTCCTGACCGCGACGACGCCCTTTGCAGATTTGCTTCATGCGTTTCGACACCTGCGTCTGCCCGGTTCATTGGTGGGGGTGCTCGCATTCATGTATCGCTATCTATTCGTGCTCGGCGAGGAAGTCGCGCGCTTGCAGCGAGCGCGGCAGGCCCGCAGCGCCCGTCCACGCCAACGCACCGGGGTCAGACGCCTGCTCTGGCAGGGAAGGGTGGTGGGGGGCATGGTCGGCCAGTTGTTTTTGCGCAGTCTGGAGCGGGGCGAGCG